>Ga0102940_1002194_pt1 | contig 11918 bp, 5 predicted proteins | sample SalPonR2_C_D1_MG_FD_78215 | JGI IMG/M metagenome (GOLD analysis project Ga0102940, IMG submission 78215) | Salt pond soil microbial communities from South San Francisco under conditions of wetland restoration - Salt Pond MetaG R2_C_D1_MG | ecosystem: Environmental > Aquatic > Marine > Intertidal...
GCAGTTCACCTGGTAGATGTCCAGATTCTGGTATTCCGACCCGGAATAGCTTTTCTTGATGTTGGAACCCTTCTGGTAGAGGTTCTCCAGGGTGCTGTCGATCTCCTCCTGGGGCAGCAGGTCGATGACATCAACGATGCCGATGCCGTCGTGGGTGTCCAGGGTCGTCATCTGTTTCCTCGGGCAGATGGAGAGCCAGTGGATCAGGTGGGTGTTGGTGTGGTTGTACAGGGCGTGGAGCACCAGCAGGGGGAGAGAAAAATCGTAGGACCGGTACCCCTTTTCGGCCAGCTTCAGCTGGTAAGAATAGTGCTCGTGCACCTCCGGAAGGATCTCCGTTTCAAAGGCCTCGGCAAAATCCCTGCACCAGTCCAGCATTCGCCATATCTGGGGCTCTATAAAGAAACAGGAGGTGCCAAGTTCCATGGTGGTGTAGGCGATGGCGTCCAGACGGATGATCTTGGGCCGGATCCTTGCAAGACGGATGAGGAATTTTCGCATCACCTCCCGGGTTTTCCGGGCGGTGTAGTCGAGATCGATCTGTTCGTAGTCAAAGGTGCACCAGATTTTTTCCAGGGAGCCGTCGGCCCGTTCCAATACCATGTAGGGGGGCCTGGGCTTTCGTGTGTACACCTTTTCAAGGTCTTTTTGTTCCACCCAGCCGTCGGGTTTCAGTTTGTTGAAACTGAGAAACATGTCAGCATATTCACTGGCCTGGCCCTTTTCCACATAGTCTTGGAAAAAGAGTGACTGACGGGAGATGTGGTTGACCATGAAGTCGATGACCAGGTCGAAATCCTGTCCGATCTTCTCCACATCGTCCCAGGTGCCAAAGGCCGGGTCCACCTCGTCATAGGTGAGGGGGCAGAAACCCCGGTCCGACGAAGAGGGGTAAAAGGGGAGGAGATGGACACCCCTTATGGCCTGATCAAGGTATTTGCGAAGCACATAGTGAAGTTCGGGCAGGTTTTTTCCAAGGCTGTCCGGATAGGTGATGAGGTGCACCTTGTTTCTAATTGTCATGGTGTGAGCCTTCCTTAAATCTGTCCATGAAACCGTAATGGACCATACCTTCCATCATGCCGCCGGCATGGTGTTCGGTGGCAAAATAGACCTTTCTTGCCGATTTCATATGTTCCAGCTCCGGGCTGTAATTGCCCACCACCACGGCAGAAGGCTCTCCCCGGAGCATCTCTTCGTCATTGCCCGAATCCCCGAACACCAGGAACCGCTTCAGGGGGATTTCCCATTTATAGCTTAAATAGCGCAGGGCTTTTCCCTTGGAGGCGCGGTAGGGAAGAATGTCCAGGTATTCTTCGTGGGAATAGATAAGATTGTAGTGGCACCTGTTTTTGACGAGGGCATTGTGGATTTCAGCCAGCCGGTCCTTGCCCGGAGCCATGGTGTAGCTGATTTTACAGGTTCTCTGGGCACTCTCCTCCTGGGGGGTTAGAAAGTCGAAGGCCTTGAGAACCGAAACGATTTTTTCCCGGTCCCAGTTCCTCGATATGTGGGTTTGCCACCCCCTGTCCTCCAGGAGGGAGGGTCCGTAATGGATCTCGCTTCCCACGGATGAGATGATCACATCCGGTGCTGGGATGTTGTTTTCTTTGAGCACGGCTGCAGCAGAAGTGAGGGATCTCCCCGTTGCCACGGCAAACCCCATCTCCTCCTGTTTTTTTTCCAGCAGGGAGATCAACCGCTGCAGGTCAGACGTCTCTCCTCCCAGGAGGGTGTTGTCGATGTCCGTCACCATCAGCCCCTTCAACCGGGTCAGTCGTCTGCCCATGGGATCGGTGGGAGAGGCCGTTGTCACATTGGGGGAAGGGTATTGGTCACAGAGGGTATTGATATCCTGGAGATAGGTTTCGGCATGGCTCTCCCAGGTGTACCATTTCCGGGTGTTCAAGATACCGTTCTTTGAAAAAAGATGCCATTGTTCCTCCCGGGTGATGATCTCCTTGACGGCCCGGGCAATGGCCTCGGTATCTGTGGGGTCCACCAGCAGCCCGCTTTGGCAGTTTTCCACAATATCGCAGGGGCCGCCGTCATTGGTGGCCACGATGGGAAGCCCGGTGGTGGAGGCTTCCAGGAGGGTGATGCCGAAGGGTTCCGTCAGTGCCGCGTTGACAAACACCCCCCGCCTCTCGGCGGCGATGTGGTAGAGTTCCGGCACCTCGTGCTCAAAGTCATGTTTTTTGGGGATGGCCATTTTGCCGTAAAGGTTGTACTTGTCCATGAGCAGAAGCATCCGGGTCAGCACATTTTTTTCCGATTCCTCTTTCTGGGAGATATCTTTTCTGATGCCGGCAAAAATTGCCAGGTTGGCCATGGAGCGCAGCTCCAGGTCTTCGCCGTAGGCCTTGATCAGTCCCTGGATGTTTTTTCGCTTGTCCGGCCGGCACAGGGCCAGGAGCAGGGGCTTGTCCGGCTGCTGGAAAAACCGGTTCAGCTCCTCGATGAGAGAGGCCTTGGCATGGAGGGACTCTTCACTGGGTGTGGCCTGGGGAAGGATATCGTGGTAATAGGGCTCGAACCGGTGGATGTCGATGCCCGGCGGAATCACCTTGAACCGGGGCAGGGTGCCGTTGCGGTACATGGCGTACTGGTCCTTGACCTCCTGGTGGGTGCTTGCCACCACAAGATCGGCCTGTTTGAGAATGCTTTCTTCTTGTTTGATGCGAAAATCCAGCCTTAGCTGTTTGTTGAGCTGGTCCCCGGTGTAGCCGTCATTCAAGAGCTGTTCCTTTTTGGCTCGTCCCAGGGAGTGACCGGTATAGACAAAGGGTATTGCGAAAACCCGGGCAAGCTCCTTGGCCACATAGCCGCCATCGGGATAGTGGCCGTGGAAGAGGTGGGGAATGCGTTTTTCCCTTTTGATGAACTTGATGGTCTTGTCCACAAACTCGTCGAGGAAGGGCCAGAGCAGTTCTTTTCTCATGTATTTCCTGCCGCCGCACTGGATTCTGACAATCCGGAATTTATCCGTCACCTGTTCCAGGGGATGGCTGTAGTCTTTTGAAACCGACTTGTCCGAGACCAGGCGGGTGAAGAGATCCACCCGGTCCACAAGGGGATTTCTGGACAGGGCACTGCCCATTTCAATCACATATTTCACCTGGCCGCCGGTGTCCGCGTCAAAACCCAGTTCCATGTCGTGGCCGCGGACCAGTCCGTGGATGCTGAACATCTGTATGTAGCGCTTACCCTCCATCATATGCCTCCATTGTCTTTCTGTAATCGCTGTAAAAATCGTCGCTGGCCGGAAGGGCTCCCTTGATGGTGCAGATGCTTGAGGCAAAGGCGTGGGCCAGGGTGATGGCCTTTGCTGCAGGGATCTTTTTTGTCATGCAGGCCACGGCCATGGCTGCAAAGGCATCGCCGGCACCAACGGTGTCCATGACGGACAAGTGGGAAGAAGGGCGGATCTGGTGGCTGGTGTGGGGGGAAAACCATTCGCTGCCGTTGGCTCCGCTGGTGAGGATGACGGTTTCAAGGCGGTAATCCGCCATGAGGCTGTGGACAAGTGTGGTGGCCGAGGATTCAACCGTGCCGGGAAACAGGGTGAACAGTTCTTCCCGGTTGAGTTTTATCCTGTCCGACCACTGGAGTGAGGCGCCAATGGTTTTTTGTGAGTAGCAGTTCTCCCTCAGGTTGAGGTCGCAAAAGGCCTTTGTCTTCTCGTTTTTCGCATCCATCACCCGGGCCATGAGAGAAGTGCCCTCCGGGCTTCGCTGGGCAAGGGTTCCAAAACAGATCAGTTCCGGGGAGCTTGCCAGGAGTTCCTCCAGGCCCGGGGTGTATTCGATGGCGTCAAAGGCACGGTTCTCGAGGATTTCAAACCGGTGTCCGCCACCATGGTCGGGCAGGACATTCACCCGGCCTGTGGGTGCGTCGGTATCCACCTGGAGATCCTTGGTGTCAAACCCGTGGTGGCTTAGAAAACGGCCAATCTCCTCTCCCTGTTCATCCCTTCCCACCCGGGAAATGAACCGCACGGTGCATCCGAGTTTTTTCAGGTGAAAGGCAACATTAAAGGGGGCTCCGCCTATCCTGCGATAGGAGGGGAAAACGTCAAACAATATTTCGCCGATAACCAGTATCACACAAACTCCTTTCAGCCCCTCGGGCACCGTCCCTCTTCCGGCTCGTCCCCTGGACCGAATATCTCTGCAGGGCAGTGGAACGAGTAGATTGGAAGGGGCGGGGTGTTTTGGTAAAATCTGTTGGTTCCTGGGCCACACCAGCTCTTCCGTGGCATGGATGTTCGTTTTGATTTTTCCATAAGACCATTTTTCCCGGAGGTTTGTCAAACGGTTTATCCTCCTCGCAGCAATTCTAAGGATCACAGATGAAATCAGGTGAACAGGAATTACGCCGAACTTTGGCTCATATACAAGGCGCATCAAAGGCTCAATAGCAGACCTATTGGGCCTTTGGTGCAACGCGGTAGATGAGTTAAAGGGCAAGTAATTACGTTCAGCTTATAAAATTTGTGATCCTAACTACCCATCGGATCAGATCTGTGGTATTGTTTATTTGACAAGAGCATTGCCTGCCCAGCCGTTCCAGGCAGCGGGCAGCGAATAACCGTTGGGGAAAAGGAGCCTGACAGAGAGCATTATGAAAACCGATGACCACTTAAAGTTGTTGTGCGATGCCGGGGAGATGTTTGCCCTGCTCGCCGGCTTGTCCGATACGAAGATGATCCTTAAGCGGTGTGTGGGGCTGGTGGCGGAACATCTCAAGGCAGAGGTCTGCTCGATCTATCTGCTGGATCACCAGGGTAAAACCCTTGTGCTCCAGGCCACCAAGGGGTTGAACCCCGATTCCGTGGGCGTTGTGAAGATGGCCATCGGCCAGGGGCTTGTGGGCAAGGCCATGGCCGACCGGGAGATGGTTCTTGAGGACCGGGCCAGTGAAAATCCCGATTTCAAGTATTTTCCAGCGGCCCTGGAAGAGGCGTTTGAATGCTTCCTGGCCATTCCCATTCTCCGGGGTCAGCAGAACATCGGCGTAATGGTTGTCCAGCGCCGGGCCCGGCAGAATTTTTCCAGGAACGAGGCCATGGTGCTGCGCTCCATCGCTTCCCAGTTGGCCGTTCTCATCGAAAACGCAAAGGTTTTGCTCTCCCTTGAAGAAAAAGAGAGTACCTCCGCCGGGGGTGGTACGTCTCTTTTTCTTCCGGAGCGATCCATGGAACAGCCGGGGAAGCCGGGGGTTTTTCCCGCCCGGCCGGTCTCCCGGGGCATCGCCCTTGGCAGGGCCCTCCTGCCCAAAAAAAATCCCCTGCTGGAACAGTTGAGAAGCGGCCAGCCCATGGTCCATGACAAACGGCTTGGCATCGATGCCCTTGAGGCGGCCATCGAAAAGACCGTTGAAGAGATCGAAACCCTGGAACAGCAAGTCTCAAAGCGGCTGCCGGAAGCAGAAGCCTTGATCTTTGATGCCCATATCATGATTCTCAAGGACAAGGGGTTTTCCGTTAAGATGAAAGAGATGACCCGCCAGGGCAGCAGCGCGCTGTCCGCCGTCCTCACCGTTGCCAGAAAATACATGAAATTGTTCGGTTCCAGCCCCAGCGAGTATCTCAGGGAAAAGGTCGCCGATGTGGAGGACATTTCCATCCGCATTCTGGAGAACCTTTTAAGGAGTGGCAGGGAGGAAAACGGTGACCACCAGGAGCGCATCCTCATCGCAAGGGACCTTCTTCCTTCGGAAGCGGTTTTGTTCGCCATGAAAGGGGTTGCCGGCATCGTTCTCATCGGCGGCGGCACCGCCTCCCACGCCGCCATCCTTGCCCGTTCCCTGGAGCTGCCCATGGTCACCGCCGACGACACCTCTCTGCTGCACCTGGTTCCGGAGACCCTTCTGGTGGTGGACGCAGAGGTGGGCAATGTTTACTGCAACCCCGATCCCGATGTGGAAGCCCAGTTCCGGGAACGTATGGCAGCTCGAATAGCGCCCCACAAGGTTCCCGACGAAGAGACCCTTACCGCCGACGGCACCGCCGTGGACCTGATGGTGAACATCAACCTTCTCAGTGAGCTGGACGGCGCCTGCCGCCTCAATGCCAAAGGGGTGGGGCTGTACCGGTCGGAGTTTCCCTTCCTGGTTCGCAACAATTTCCCCACCGAGGTGGAACAGGCAAAGGTGTACACCACCCTTTTTTCAGGCATGGCGGACAAAGAGGTGACGGTTCGGACCCTGGATGTGGGAGGGGACAAGATGCTGGGGTATTTTGATAATGCCGGTGAGGCCAACCCCGAGCTGGGACTGCGGTCCATCCGGTTTGCCCTGCATTATCCCGAAATCATGATTCAGCAGATCCGGGCGATCCTTGCCGCGGCCTGGGATGCCGGGGCACAGTCTCGAATGAGAATCATGTTCCCCATGGTCTCGTCCCTGGACGAATTCAGGTTGGCCAGGAAAATGGTGGTGGAGTGTTATGAAGCGCTGAACCGGGAGTTCAACGAGAACGCGGCAAAACGGGGGGAAGATGTGCCAGAGCCCCCGCCCATGCCCCCCATGGGCATGATGATCGAGATGCCCGCCGTGGTGGAGATCATGGAAGAGTTCACCAGGGAGGCTGATTTTTTCTCCATCGGCACCAACGATTTTGTCCAGTACATGCTGGCGGCTGACCGGAGCAACGACCGGGTTGCCCATTACTATACCCCCCACCATCCCGGGGTCCTCAGGGCCCTGCACCGCATTGTAAAAACCGTAACAGCGGCGGGAAAGGATATCTCCGTGTGCGGGGAGATGGCAAGGGAACCGGCCTTCATTCCCTTTTTCCTCGGCATCGGCATCCGAAAACTCAGCGTCAACCAGCATTTTCTCTACCCTGTCCAGAGCTGCATCAATCAATGGCGGCTGGTCGATGCCGAGCAGTATGCCCGTTCCCTGCTTGCCGAAAGCAGCGTTAACGGTACCCTGGAATTGATCCGGCCCAACCGCTGACCTCGGAGTAAATCCTGGATGATTAGAATAACCCCGCCCCCACCGGTTGGTCGGTCAGGAACAAGAACGTCGGAGGGCTTTTTGCCCTGCCAGGCTAAAAATCAAGAACTGCGGCCACTGGTCCTCAAACAGCTTGATTTTTCTAACGCCTGGCAGGACAAAAAGCTTGACTCCTTTGGTTCTTAATGTTCCTGACCGACCAACCGGTGGGGGCTCTTAATCGGTTGTCCCATAAAAAACGGGATCATCGAGTTAAAGGGAAAACACTACTCTGGATGTTTAAGCGTACAATAATCCATGAACTCGCACACATGATCGGCAAAACCCACCCCCGCTTCTTCGTATAAATTGTATACGGCATTAATCCCGGCATCTTTTAGAAGCGGCATTTGGTCCTCATATCGGACAGACGCTGTGATTTGGCCGCTGTAACCTCTTTGCCTCATCTGCTCAATGGAAAATACGCTTGTCCGGGGATCAGGCAGCGTCAGCATGACAAGGGAAACCAAACTTTGGGACGGCTCGACGCGTTTCCAGAAATCACTGTCGCCGGCGTCTCCGAAAAACACCTTTCTTCCTTTTCCCCGGTGTTCTTCCACTTTTTCCGTGTTAAAATCAATACCGATGACGATGTCACCGTGTCGACGTCTCATCTCATCATAGGCGCTTGTTCCGATGCCGCCCATGCCGAGAATGGCAATTTCAGCGTCGCCGGGATCGATGGGCTCGTCCTCGGGCAGCCGGGTCGACGTCTCGAAATATTTCAGGCGGTCTGAAAAGCGTGCATAGATTCCATGCGAGGCTGCATTCAATGGTGCTGCCATTATAAAGGTCAGTGAGAGTGCAACGGCAATTATCACCAGCCATTCAGCGCTGATCCAGCCGTTGGCGACGCCGATTGAGCTGACAATAAGACCGAACTCACTGTAGTTGGACAAACTGAGAGAGGCAAGTAAGGATGTTCGGGCGCGCAACTTGAAACGGGTAAGGAGGATAAAGAACAATCCGGTCTTGAACGGAATGACCAGTGCCAACAGCAGCGCGATCATGAACCCTGTGAGTGTTGGCGAGCCGGAAATGCCGATATTTAAAAAAAATCCGATCAAAAATAAATCTTTGAATCCAAGCAGCTTGTCACCCAGTTCCGGCGCCTTTGGGTGAGCGGCGAAAAGCATTCCCACCACAAGCGCGCCAAGGTCGCCTTTCAACCCGACAAGTTCGAATCCGCTGTAACCGGAAACCGTCATCAGGATACCGAACAGCATCAGAAGTTCGCCATGACCGCACATATCCATGAGCCTTCCAAGAACAGGCCTTGCAATGAAAAGTGAGACCAAAAGAGGTGCGGCCCATATAGAAGGAAATTTTCCCGTGGACGCGGCCAAAAAGACAACGGCAATAATATCCTGCATAATCAGGATGCCGATGGCGGCAGCTGCATGCCGCGAGGCCATCTCCTTTTTTTCCTCTATCACTTTCACGGCAAAGACTGTGCTGGAAAAGCTCAGGGCGAAAGCGATCAGCAGCGTTGTCTGCACGGTCAACCGATCAAAGAGGGGGATACCTGAAACCCCGAGCATCCAGATTACAAAGCAGAAAACAATAACGGTCATAGCCATGTGAATGGATGTACCGGCCCAGACTTCTGGTTTTGCCAGGCTTTTGATCTTCAGCTTCAGTCCGATGGTAAACAGAAGAAGCGTAACTCCGGCATCGGCTACGGATTCCAGTAGTTCGCCGCCTGTAACACCGATACTGTTCAGTGCGAAGCCGGCCAGCAGATATCCCACAAGGGGAGGCAAGCCGATTCTGCTGATAACAGCACCAAACAGAAATGCCGCCAATATCCATAAAGGGTTCATCTTTTTCCCACCTTAATTTATAGTACCTGAATCCGAGATGGATGCCGGGGAGGTGAGTGGGCTTTTCAAGCTCGCTCACTTCCCCGGCTCGATTCTCAGAGGAGCCTCACTGTGAAAAAAACGAATCATTTATCAGAGCCGAAGTCAATAATTATGTGCACTTTTTTTAAAACGTCGTCGTTGAAAAGCCCGGGATCAGATGGTAACAATGGTGGTTAACCAACACCTGGTTTAACGGGAGCCGTGATGTCGTCGGTGCGGTGGGGCGGGAGATGGTCACTGGATTGCAGCAGCAACTGACGCAGGGCATCATGGTTTCTGGCCCGGCGCCATTGGTTTTCAAACCGGGGGTCCAGGGCGCTTCTTGCAATGGCCGACAATGCCTTTAAATGGAGGGCTCGCTGATCCCTGGAGCCGGCAAGAACAACCACGGCGGGCACGGCAGGAGCGGACTCGGAAAAATAGATCCCCTTTTGGCAGCGGGCCAGCAGAAGGCAGAACCGGTTTTCCCCCTGGACAATGATATGGGGAACGGCAAGGGAGGGGCCCAGCACCGTTGAGATCTCCCTCTCCCGCTGGACCAGCAGGGATAGAATCGATGAAGCCGGGGTCTCCAGTTCTGCGGACAATTCATGGGAGGCGGCCAGGAAAAAGGCCTCAGCCCCCATGGCCTGGTCAAGTTCCATGACAAGACTCTGGGCGATGACCCGGTCCAGGCGGTTTTCCGACGGCGGGGGCTTTTGGTGAAGGATCTTTTTTACCTCCCCGGTCACGGGTCCCTGGGACAATGCCTTGGCCCTGACCTTTTCAACGATCTCCAGAAGGGCCTTTTCCCTGTCAACATCAAAACGCAACGCCAAGGTTTCAATGCTTTTCAGGGACCCTACGACGGTGAGCACATCCCCCACCCTGAGCCGCATGGCGTTATGGGCCATCTCCCTTCTGCCGTTGCGGTGCAGGGCCGTGACAATGGTGTCCAGGGGTATTTTGAGATTGCCCAGGGCCAGGCCGTTGAGATCTGGATTGCGGATGGCAAGGTCAAACACATCCTGGTGCTTTCCCGTGCCAAGGAGCATGGAGGCGGTGGAGGGGGAACGGACAAGGTTGTCCAGCAGGCTGACAATGGCCGACCCCGGCTCTACAACCAGTGCCCCGAGCTCGTTGAACGGGTCCAGGTTCTCCCGGTGGTTGAGTCTGACAATCATGGTGTCCGTGGCAAAGTGTTCATAGGCCAGTTCACAGATTTTAAGGTTCTCCTGGTCGCTGAGCATGGCCACAATGGCCTTTGCCTTTGATACCTTTGCTCTTTTCAATTGCCCCAGGGAGAGGTTCGGTATCTCAAATATGGGTATTCGAGTGTCGGGAAGATCCTCTTCATTGAGATCAATGGCGCCGATGCGAACGCTCCACCCGTGGTCCCAGAGCATGTGAGCCAGGGCCAGGGACTGTCTGTCAAGCCCGAAAATAACGGCGTCCCGGGGACCCTGGTCGATAATGGGTGAAGGGGCTTTTGGATGGGCTTCCCGGGCCTTTTTAATGGCCCGCTTGAACAGGGGCGGCCCCACAATCTGATTGAGAACAATGGTGGCAATGATGATGGTGGCAAAGGGGGTCCCCCATTCGGGGAATTCAACAATGACCTCCTTGGCCAGCCCCAGTCCCACTCCGGCCTGGGTCATATAGGACATCCAGGCGATGCGGTTGTGTTTCATGGGCGCTCCGGCAATGGTGCCGCCGACAAACGAGCCGATAAAGATCGCCCCGGCCCGCACGGCAAACAGCACCAGGGTAATCCCCCACACCTTGACCAGGACCCCCAGGGCCAGGGAGGCCCCGGTGAGGGTAAAAAAGGCAATATAGACCGGAGGGCCGGTGTCGTTGAGTATCTTTGAGAACCCCTTGCGGTACCCGGTGAAGTTGGACAGGTAAAAACTGGCCACCATGCAGATCAGCAGGGGCTCAAGGAGAATGGATATTGAAACGTGCGCCAGGGAAAAATCGTGGACAAAGTCGGAGAGGTGAAACACGGAATATCCGGCCAGAAGAACCAGGCCGGTCTTGACGCTGGGGTAAAACGGGGAGTGCATGACCAGCTGGAGAAGCTTGCCAAGCACGATTCCTGATGCCACTGCCAGGGTGAGCTCGACGACCAGCAGGCCGATGAAGCCGATTTCAATGGCCATGCCCGACAGCAGGCCGTCGGCCACCGACGAGGCAAAGGCAAACAGGGTGATCACCACCACGTCCATGATCACCGTCACTCCAAGGGCTGTCCGGGTAAATTCTCCCTTTGCCCTGAGTTCATTGACAATGGCAATGGCCGAAGATGGCGATCTGGCCACCATGATGGAACCGGCAACGACGGAAACGGCAAGCCTGCCGGCAGTGGACATTTCCTGCATGAAGGGCATGAAAACGGACAGGGAGAAAAAGGCCGCGGTGCAGAGGCAAAAGGTGCTCACCACAAGTCCGGAGGTGATCCAGGCGATGTTTTTCCAGGCACTTTGCATCTCTTTCAAATACAATTCATTGCCCGCTGCAAAGGCAATAAACCCCAGGGCGATCTCGTCCACAAAACGCAGGGATTCCAGGGCTTCCGGCCGGATCAGTCCCAGCACATGGGGCCCGGCAATGACGCCGGTGAAGAGGAACCCACTGATCAGTGGAAGGCCTGCCTGGACCAGCAGGTGGCCGATCTGCCTGGAGGCCAGTGCGATAATCACAAAACAGCTGATAAAAACAAGAAGATCCATCGGTTTCCCCTTTGTGCGGGTCCAGGCGGACTTTCACCGGATCGAATCTGGCGGTGACGGGGGGGACATTGACACCTCAACCTTATGTTCCCCTGGTCATCCATCCATTGGGTACCCCGGTTGAGGTGTTACTCCCGGTTTATCCCTTTGCGCAGCATTTTTTGTATTTCTTTCCACTGCCGCAGGGGCAGGGGTGGTTTCTCCCCACCTTGGGGGTCTCCCTCTTGTACGGCTCAGGGGTGACGGGCTGCCCGTCGAGAAAAAACCATCTATCCCCCTCTTTTTTAAACTCTGCCACTTCGTGGTGTTTTTGTTTGATATCTTTCTGGACAAACCGGGC
>Ga0102940_1002198_pt1 | contig 11906 bp, 13 predicted proteins | sample SalPonR2_C_D1_MG_FD_78215 | JGI IMG/M metagenome (GOLD analysis project Ga0102940, IMG submission 78215) | Salt pond soil microbial communities from South San Francisco under conditions of wetland restoration - Salt Pond MetaG R2_C_D1_MG | ecosystem: Environmental > Aquatic > Marine > Intertidal...
GGGAGGCGTCTGTAGCGCTCGGCTCTGCGCCAGAAGTCAATGTCGGCCTTTTGCCCATCGGTCAACAAAGCCCATTCTCCAGAACATGGACTGGCAAACTTATAGGCGAAGCAAAATCAACTCAATGCGCCGCCGCCCAGCTCTCCCCGCGCCCCGCATCCACCACCAGCGGCGTCGCGAGCTTCAAGGCCGGGGCGTCGGCGTGCTCCATGACCTCGCGCACGATCTCGACGGTGCGGTCGGCCTCGGCCTCCGGCACCTCGAACAGGAGTTCGTCGTGGACCTGCAGGAGCATCCGGCCTGACAGCCCCGCCGCCTGCATCGCGGGGGGGATGCGGATCATCGCGCGGCGGATGACGTCGGCGGCCGAGCCCTGGATCGGCGCGTTGATCGCCGCGCGCTGCGCGAAGCCGGCGCGGGGGCCCTTGGCGTTGATCTCGGGGGTGTGGATGCGGCGGCCGAACAGGGTCTCGACGTGGCCGTGCTCCTTGGCGAAGGCGACGGTGGCGTCCATCCATTGGCGGATGCCGGGGAACCGCTCGAAATAGGCGTCGATGAAGGCCTTGGCCTCCTCCCGCGGGATGCGGAGGTTGTTGGAGAGGCCGAAGGCGGAGATGCCGTAGATCACGCCGAAGTTGATCGCCTTGGCCTGGCGGCGGATGGCGGGGTCCATGCCCTCGACGGGGACGCCGAAGATCTCGGAGGCGGTGGCGGCGTGGATGTCCTGCCCCTCGCGGAACGCCTGCTTGAGGGCGGCGATGTCGGCGACGTGGGCGAGGATGCGCAGCTCGATCTGGGAGTAGTCGAGGGAGAGGACGAGGTTCCCGGGCTCGGCGATGAAGGCCTCGCGGATCTCGCGGCCCGCTTCGGTGCGGACGGGGATGTTCTGGAGGTTGGGGTCGGTGGAGGCGAGGCGGCCGGTGGTGGTGGCGGCGAGGCTGAAGCTGGTGTGGACGCGGCCGGTCTCGGGGTTGACGTGGGTCTGGAGGGCGTCGGTGTAGGTGGACTTCAGCTTGGAGACCTGGCGCCAGTCGAGGATGCGGGCGGCGAGGTCGGAGCCGTGCTCGGCCGCGAGGGTCTCCAGCACGTCGGCGCCGGTGCCCCAGGCGCCCGTCTTGGTCTTCTGGCCGCCGGGCAGGCCCAGCTCGTCGAACAGGATCTCTCCGAGCTGCTTGGGGGAGCCGAGGTTGAAGGCGCGGCCGGCGAGCTCGTGGCATTCGGCCTCGAGCCCCGCCATGCGCTGGGCGAAGCGCGAGGAGAGGCGGGAGAGGCGGTCGCGGTCGACCTTGACGCCGTGGCGCTCCATCTGCGCGAGGATGGGGACGAGGGGGCGCTCCAGGGTCTCGTAGACGCGGGTGACCTTGTGGCGGGGGAGGCGGGGTTTCAGGACCCGGTGCAGGCGGAGGGTGACGTCCGCGTCCTCGGCCGCGTAGGGGGCGGCCTTGTCGATCGGCACCTCGGCGAAGGTGATCTGCGCCTTGCCGGAGCCGATCAGGGACTTGATCGGGATGCACTGGTGGTCGAGGTGGCGCTCCGCGAGGCCGTCCATGCCGTGCGGGTTGAGGCCGGAGGCCTCGGCGTAGCTGATCAGCATGGTGTCGTCGATCGGATCGACGCGGACGCCGTGGCGGGCGAGGATCTTGAGGTCGTATTTTAGGTTGTGGCCGATCTTGAGGACGGCCGGATCCTCCAGGATCGGGCGGAGGAGGGCGAGCGCGGCCTCGGGGTCCATCTGGCCCTCGACGCGCTCGGGGGCGCCCCAGAGCTCGCCCGAGGGGGCGGCGGTGACGTGGGCGAGGGGGAGATAGGCGGCGCGTCCGGGCGCGGTGGCGAGGGAGAGGCCGACGAGCTCGGCCGTCATCTCGTCGAGGCTGGTGGTCTCGGTGTCGACGGCGAAGGCGCCGATGTCGCGGGCCTCGTCGATCCAGGCCCGCAGGGTCTCGGCGTCGCGGATCGTGACGTAGGCGGAGGGGTCGAGGGGAAGGAGGGTGGCGGGGTCCTCCCACTCGGCGGCGGGGTTCGGGGTGGCCTCGGACGCGGCGGAGCCGCCGGGCGCCGAGGGCGGGGGCAGGTCGGTGACGCCGAGCCGTTCCGCGACGCGGGCGGTGAGGGTGCGGAACTCCATCAGCCGGAGGAAGCCGAGCAGAGCGTCGGGTTCCGGGTCCTTCAGGACGAGGTCGTCGAGCGGGTCGGGGACCGGGACGTCCTGCGCCAGCGTGACGAGGTCGCGCGAGACGCGGATCTGGTCGGCGTTGTCGATCAGCGTCTGGCGGCGCTTCGGCTGCCTGATCTCCTCGGCCCGCGACAGCAGCGAGTCGAGGTCGCCGTATTCGTTCACGAGCTGGGCGGCGGTCTTGAGGCCGATGCCGGGGGCGCCGGGGACGTTGTCGGTCGAGTCGCCGGCGAGGGCCTGGACGTCGATCATGCCCGAGGGCGGGACGCCGAACTTCTCCTCGACCTCGGCGGGGCCGAAGGTCTCGTCGGCCTTGCCCTGCATGCCGGGCTTGAGGATCGTCACCTTGTCGGTGACCAGCTGCATCAGGTCCTTGTCGCCGGAGACGATGACCACCTCGGCGCCCTCGGCCTCGGCCATGCGGGCGTATGTGGCGATGATGTCGTCGGCCTCCCAGCCCTCCATCTCGATGCAGGGGAGGTTGAAGGCGCGGGTGGCGTCGCGGATCAGGGCGAACTGCGGACGCAGGTCCTCCGGCGGCTCGGGCCGGTGGGCCTTGTATTCGGCGTAGAGGTCGTTGCGGAAGGACTTGGAGGAATAGTCGAAGATCACGGCGGCGTGGGTCGGCGCCGTGTCGGGCTCGGCCGCGCGCTGCTCCAGCATCTTCTGGAGCATGTTGCAGAACCCGGCGACGGCGCCGACGGGCAGCCCGTCGGACTTGCGGGTCAGCGAGGGCAGCGCGTGATAGGCGCGGAAGATGAAGGCCGAGCCGTCGATCAGCTCCAGCCGGTCGCCGGGGCCCATCTCAGGATCCCTTCGCGGCGTCGGGATCGGCCGGTCCGCCCCGCAGGATGAAGCGCTTGTCGCAATAGCCGCATTCGACGTAGCCGACTTCGGGATCGATGGAGAGCCAGACGCGCGGATGGCCGAGGGCGCCGCCGCCGCCGTCGCAGGCGATGCGGGTGCGCGTCACGATCTCGGACTCGGGCTCGGCGTCGGGGGCGTCGGCGGGCATGGGGGCTCCTGTTCGTTCGGGGTCTCGCGCCTCGCGCGCATCATAGCCGCGACGATGGGGCGGACAATGGGGGCGGCGCGCCGGACTGGCGGCAGGCCGAGCCGCGGGGTAGGGCTTCGCCTGCGAGGAAGGAGGCCCGAGGATGGACGCGAACGACGACGGCGAAACGGCGAAGCCGGCCGCGGCGCGGGCGCCGGATCCGGATGCGGCGATCTCGGTGCGGGGGTTGCGGAAGGTCTACCGCTCCAAGGGCGGGGAGGAGAAGGTCGCGCTGGCGGGCGTCGATCTCGACGTGCCGGAGGGGTCGATCTTCGGGCTGCTCGGACCGAACGGGGCGGGCAAGAGCACCTTCATCAACATTCTCGCGGGCCTCGTCACCAAGACCGAGGGGACGGTGCGGATCTGGGGCTTCGACCAGGACGCCAATCCGCGTCAGAGCCGCGCCGCGATCGGGGTCGTGCCGCAGGAGCTCAACGTCGATCCGTTCTTTCCGCCCTACGCGGCGCTGGAGATGCAGGCCGGCCTCTACGGCGTGCCGAAGCGCGCGCGGCGGACCGAGGAGATCCTGCGCAAGGTCGGCCTGTGGGACAAGCGGGACGCCTATGCGCGCACGCTGTCGGGAGGGATGCGGCGGCGGCTGCTGGTGGCCAAGGCGCTGGTGCACAATCCGGCCGTGCTGGTGCTCGACGAGCCGACGGCGGGCGTCGACATCGAGCTTCGCAGGATGCTCTGGGACTACGTGCGCGAGCTGCACGCCGAGGGCGTGACGGTGATCCTGACCACGCACTACCTCGAGGAGGCCGAGGAGCTCTGCGACCGGATCGCGGTGATCGACCGGGGCGCGGTGATCGCCGACGAGCCGACGGGCGAGATGGTGGCGCGGCTCGACCGGAAGACGCTGGTGATCCAGCCGGCCTCGCCGCTGGAGCGGGCGCCGGCGATGCCGGAGGGCGTGGAGGCGAGCCTGCGCGAGGACGGCTCGCTGGCGCTGGTCTATCGGCGCACCGAACACGACGCGGGCAGGCTGTTGGCGCTGGCCGCGGATGCGGGCGTGAGGGTGCGGGACCTGCGCACCGAGGAGCCGGATCTGGAGGACGCCTTCGTCAGCCTGGTGCGGGGGCACGCCGAGGACTGACCGGGGCCTCGCCTCAGCGCCAGAGCTTGCGGCGGAGGGCGCTCTCGATGTCGGCGGGCAGGTAGTGGAGGGCGTCGCCGGCGTCGAGGCGGAGGGCGGCGGCCTCCGTCGCCTCGACGCCGGCGGGCGGGCCGGGCCGGAAGCCGCGGTCCTTCCAGCGCTCGAACAGGAGGGCGTCGAGGGCGTGCTCCTCCAGGATGGCGCCGCGCTCGGCCTCGGGCAGGTCGGCGGCGCGGAGGACCGGCTCGGCGCCGACGTTCTCGCGCCGCACCTCGGGGTCGACGCCGAGTTCGCGTGAGATGCCGGCCACGGCCTCGTCGCAGCGGGTCCAGGCGCCGACGAAGTGGAACGCCGAGAAGGCGGTCTCGAGGAAGACGAAGCGGTCGCGCGAGGAGAGGCGGTAGACGGCCGGATAGCCGATCTCGAAGTGGCGGTGCAGGAGGAAGCGGCTGATCGGGTTGCGCCGCTGGGTGCGCCGCCAGACCGCGAAGTCGGGCGGCTCGGGCTCGCCCCGCTCGCGGTGGCGGGCCCAGCGGTAGTTGTAGAACGAGAGCAGGAACGAGACGGGATCGCGCAGCAGCACCGAGGCGCGGACCGGGCGGCCGGGGAACTTCGCGGCGAGCGAGCGCGAGAGCGAGTGCCCGGAGACGAGGCGGACATGCGCGAGCCGGGCGGGCGAGAGCGAGGGATAGCGGTTGCCGATCACGTCGCGCAGCGGATTGCGCCAGCGGGGCGCGATCATGAACGCGTCGCCGAGGGTGCGGGAGAAATGCGCCTCCACCGTCGTTCCGGCGCATTTCGGGACGTGCAGGAAGAAGTGGACCGGCTCGGGCATGGCGGGGATGTGCCCGTCCGGCGGGGCGCTGTCCAGCGCCGAGGGCGGTTGACGCGCGGCGGCGGGCGGGCCTTTCTCGGGCGCGAGCGCATCCCCGACCGGAGAGAGCGATGGCCTACGAGTACGACGACGGGAACATCTTCGCGAAGATCCTGCGCGGCGAGATCCCCTGCAGGAAGATCGACGAGAGCGAGCACAGCCTCGCCTTCCACGACATCAACCCGCAGGCGCCGACCCATGCGCTGGTGATTCCGAAGGGCCGTTACGTGGACTACGCGCATTTCGCGGCCGAGGCCTCGGAGGCGGAGATCGCGGACTTCACGCGGATGATCGGAAAGGTCGCCGAGACGCTGGGGCACGCGCCGGGCGAGGGGGGGAGCGGCTTCCGCATCCTCTCCAACGCCGGAGCCGACGCGCATCAGGAAGTGCCGCATCTGCACGTGCATCTGTTCGCGGGGGCGTTCCTCGGCCGGATGATCCGGGTGCCCGAGAGCGGCTGACGCTTTCGCCCCGCGATCCCGACCCATCGCGATCAAGGGGCGCGGCGTTCGCGCGCCGGCCGTCCGGCCTCGGCGGAAGGGCGCCGTCAGCGCCCGGCGATCCGCGCCTCCGGCCGGATCTCCTTGAGGAGCTTGCGGAGGATCGCGCGGGGGTAGTCCTCGAAGCCGTCGGCGACCTCCACGAAGGCGTTCGGGCCGACGATCATCTCGGCGCGGTAGTGGGGCGCCACCGGCGGGTCGGCCCCTTCGATGGCGAGGCCGTTCACGGTCCAGCCTCCGGCCTCGGCCATCGCGCGGCCGCCGGCGGGCGGCAGGCCCTCGTTGGAGACGCCGTCGCCGGAGACGTCGATCACCTTGCGCCGGCAGCCGTCGGCCCAGCCGCCCTCGCCGTAGGCGACGGCGTGCATCAGCGCCTCGCCGACGGCGGTCGAGAAGTGGCGCCAGACGCGCGGCATGGTCTCGAGCGCGTCGGCGGCCGACGCGATGGCGGGCGCGTCGGCGAGCCGGCGGGCGGGCATCGCCACCTGCTGGCGGGAGGCGCCGGTCCATTGCGTGACCGCGAGGCGGAGCTCTCCGTCGAGGCCGAGGATCGCCTCGACCAGATCGGGATGGCGGAAGGCGGAGGCGAGGCCGCCGGTCTGCAGCCGCCATTCGCGCGGATCGACCGAGCCCGAGACGTCGAGCGCCAGTATCAGCGCGAGGGCGCAGTCCGCGCTCGCGCGGGCCGGCGCTGCGAGGAGCGCGAGGGCGGCGAGAAGGGTGCGCAGGCGTCTCATCGAAGCGCGCCGAGAAGATGAGGCGGGCGGATCTCCCGCAGCAGCTTGGCGCGGATCAGTTCGGGATAGTCGGCGAAGCCGCCGCGGGCGACCAGCAGGAAGGCGCCGGGGCCGTGCAGGACCTCGCGCTCGTAATGCGGGGCGGGGGGCGGCACGGCGCCGGCGACGACGAGGGCGTTGACCGTGATGCCGGCGAGGGCGCCGGAGGCGCGGACCTCCGCCGGGGCGACGCCGTCGTTGTGGGCGCCGTCGCCCGACACGTCGATGACCCGGCGGTCGCAGACGGCGGGCAGGCGGCGGAACAGGTCGGCGCCGTAGGCGAGGGCGCGGCCGATGGAGGTGGAGAAGTCGGCGTAGGGCCGGGCGTGGGCGTCGAGCCGGGCGGCGAGCGCGTCGATGTCGGCCGGCCGGCGCAGCGGCGCCCAGTCCGCGATCAGGTCCTGCTGCTGCCAGCCGGACCATTCGTAGACCGCGAGCCAGACCTCGCCCCCCTGGCTCAGGATCGCCTCGCGCAGGTCCGGCGCGCGGAGGGCGGCGGCGAGGCCGCCGATCTGGATGGCGTATTCGCGGGCGTCGACGGAGGCCGAGATGTCGAGCGCGAGGGCGAGGGCGAGACGGCAGGGGCGCGGCGCGTCCGCCGCCGCGGCCGCCGGCGCGAGGGCCGCGAGCGCGGCGACGGCGGCGCGCCAGCCCCTCATCGGAGCGGCCGGGGCGGGGGGTGCGGCCCGGCGGCGCCGAGGATCATCGGCGGGCGCACCTCCCGGATCAGCTTGCGGCGCATGGCGCGGCCGAAGTCGGCGTAGTCCTCCGCGAGTTCGGTGAAGCTGTCCTCGCCCTTGATCACGAGGGTCTGGAAGTAGCGCACGAGAGAGGGCCGGCCGACGCCGCCGACCACGAGGGCGTTCACCGTGACGTCGTCGAGGTCGAAGGCGTTGTAGGCGTTGACGGGCTCGTAGCCGTCGTTGTTGGCGCCGTCGCCGGAGACGTCGACGGTGCGTCGGTCGCAGGCCGGAGCGGAGAGGAACAGGCGCGCGGCGAATCCGAGCGCGTGTCCGAGCGCGGTGGGGAAATCGGCGTGGGTGCGGCGCGCGGCCCCGAGCCGGTCCGCCAGCGCGACGATGTCCTCGGGTCCGCGGAGCAGGGTCCAGGGGGCGGTGACGACGTGCTGGCGGCGACCGGACCACTCGTAGACCGCGATCGCGACGGGATCGCCGGGGGCGAGGATCGCCTCCATCACCTCGGCGTCGGTCAGGGCGGCGGCGAGCCCCTCCGCCTGCAGGCGGTATTCGGCGTCGTCCACGGAGGAGGAGACGTCGAGCGCCAGCGCCAGGGCGAGGCGACAGGCCGAGACCGGCCCCGCGGCGAGCGCGAGGCCGGCGGCGAGAAGGAGGGCGGCCTTCACCAGGTCCCCGTGTTCTCCATCGACGCCCAGGGTTCCTGCGCGGGCAGGGCGTCGCCCATCTGGAGGAGTTCGACGGAGATGCCGTCCGGCGAGCGCACGAAGGCCATGCGCCCGTCGCGGGGCGGGCGGTTGATGACGACGCCGCCCTTCTGCAGCGTCTCGCACATGGCGTAGATGTCCTCGACCGCGTAGGCGAGGTGTCCGAAGTTGCGCCCGCCCTCGTAGGTCTCGTCCGAGCCGTGGTTGTAGGTGAGCTCGAGCGCCGCGTCCTCCTGCCCCGGGGGGGCGAGGAACACGAGGGTGAAGCCGTTCTCCGGCCGATCGACGCGGCGGATCTCCTCGAGGCCGAGCAGGTCGCAGTAGAACCGCTTGGATTCGTCGATGTCGGTGACGCGGACCATGGTGTGGAGGTATTTGATCTTCATCTTGCGTCTCCCTCTGCGCTAGGCTCCAGATATAGAGGGCGCGAGTCGGTGCGCCCTGTCGCGTCGGGGGTCAATCTATGCCGCTCAGCCCGGAACAACAGGCCGAAATCGAGGCGTCCCGCGAGGCGGTCCGCGAGACGCGGCGCCCGGTCTCCGAGGGGCTCGAGGCGCGGCTCTTCGAGGCCGTGCCGGTGCTGGACCACGGTTTCGTGCGGGTCGTGGACTACATGGGCGACGACGCGGCGATCGTGCAGGCGGCGCGGGTGAGCTACGGCGCCGGCACGCGCAAGGCGCGGGACGACCGGGGGCTGATCCGGTATCTGATGCGGCACTGGCATTCGACGCCGTTCGAGATGTGCGAGATCAAGCTGCACGTGAAGCTGCCGATCTTCGTCGCTCGCCAATGGATCCGGCACCGCACCGCGAACGTGAACGAGTATTCGGCGCGCTACTCGATCCTCGACCGGGAGTTCTACGTCCCGGCGCCGGAGCAGCTGGCGGCCCAGGCCTCGAGCAACCGGCAGGGCCGGGGCGAGGCGCTCGAGGGCGCCGAGGCCGAGGCCGTGCTCCGCCTGCTGCGCGAGGACGCCGGGCGCGCCTTCGATCACTACGAGTGGATGCTGAACGAGGGCGGCGAGGACCCGGAGCGACGGGGCGTGGCGCGGGAGCTCGCGCGGATGAACCTGCCGGCGAGCGTCTATACGCAGTGGTACTGGAAGACCGACCTGCACAACCTGCTGCATTTCCTGCGGCTGCGGGCCGATCCGCACGCGCAGCACGAGATCCGCGTCTACGCCGACGCGATCGGCGCGCTGGCGCGGGCCTGGGTTCCGGTCGCCTACGAGGCGTTCGAGGATTACCGGCTGGGCGCGGTGACGTTCTCGGCCGCGGCGATGGACTGCGTGAGGCGGATGCTGGCCGGCGAGACGGTGACGCAGGAGAGCTCCGGCATGAGCGCGGGGGAGTGGCGCGAGTTCGAGGCGGCGCTGAAGGGGTGAGGGCGGCCGGACGTCAGCGCTCGAAGTAGAGTTCGTCCTCGATGCGGCCCGTCTCCTCCCAACCGGCCTCGCCCATCAGGGCGCGGACCTCCGCGAGGTTGCGGTCGCGGATCTCGATCTGGGCGACGCCGCGGTTGGCGGCGAGGGTGCGTGTCATGCCGCGCAGGGCCTCGGCCTCGTGGCCCTCGACGTCGATCTTGAGGGCGATCTCGGCGCCTTCGGGCGGGTCGAGGTCGTCGAGGCGGGCGGTCCGCACGCGCAGCGTCTCGGCGAAGTCGCGCCGGGCGCGCTCGGCCCGGCTCGCGGAGAGGGTGGCGAGGCCGGAGGAGCGGGGGTCGATCTCGATCTCGCCCTCGCCCTCGCGGTCCGAGAGGGCGAGGCGGTGGACGTGGACGCGCCCCTCGAGCCCGTTCAGCGAGATGTTGAGCGCGAGTTTCGCACGGGTGCGCGGCACCGGCTCGAACGCCTCCACCTGGAGCTCGGGCAGAGCCCGGGCCGCGAGGATGGCGTAGAGGCCGAAATTCGCGCCGACGTCGTAGAGGAGGCTCGGCCGGCGGTCGCGCAGCCGAGAGAGGAAGCGGGTGCGCTGCGCGGCCTCGAACGGCTGGCCGATCAGGAGCCGGGCGTCGAGCCAGTCCTTCGGGTCGAGCTCCCATTTGGCGCCGAGACGCTCGACGCGCCGCGGCTCGGGGTCGAGCCGCAGGAGACGCTTGCGGGCGGACCAGACCAGGCGACGCATCAGGCGGCCTCTCGTGCGAGCCAGAGGCGACGGCGGAGCGCGTCGCGCCAGCGCAGGGACCGGCCGTCGAGATGGCCGGCCGTCGCCGGGTGCCCGAGGGGGCCGTAGACGTGGCCGCCGCCGGCGAAGAGCTCGACCCGGCCCTCCAGCCCCTCGGCGCGGCGGGCGTCGGGGTCGATCCAGCGCAGGACGTGACGGCGGGCGTGCGCGACGTCGACGATGTGCGGATTGTTGGAGCGGCCCGAGACGCGGCAGACGGGGACGCCCGGATCCTCGGGCTCCATGAAGGCGTCGTAGCCGACGGGGCGGTTCCAGCGCTTGTTGAAGCGCAGATGGGTGATCGCGCCGGCGCGCATGGCCGCGAGGATCGTGTCGAGGCGGTGTGGGATGCGGCGCCCGAGAAGGACGAAGTCGTGCTCGAGCTGCAGGGCGCAGGCGCCTTCGGCGAGCTCGATGGAGCGGCGCCAGCCGTCGGCGAGGCCGGCGCTGCGGTGGATCTCCACCTCGTGGCCGGGCAGGCCGGCGCCGGCGGCACGGCACCATGCGTCGAAGGCGTCCGGATTGGGGTTGGGATCGCAGAAGACCCGGATCACGAGGCGATGCGTGGCCTCCGGCGCCAGCGCGTCGATGGCGCTGCGCGCGGCATGGCCCGCGAGGCAGCGCGCCGGGTCGGGCGACGCCACGTTGGAGAACAGGTTCAGATTGAAGACCGGCCGGGCCGCCGTCATGGTCGCCTCCCGTGAGCGGGACGGAGGGTAGGAGGGCCGCGATGGCGGCGCAATCGGGCTCGGCGCGATGGAGGCCTTGAGGCGCGTGCGTGAGGCATGGGCGCGGGCGGATTTCGCCGCGGCGCGTGCGGCCGTGGGCCGGGCGGCGGAGCTTGGACCCTGGGCGCGGACCCGCCCGGCCGAGGGCGAGAGGCTCGGCGCCGGCGAGGGGCTGGCGGTCGCGGGGCGGCTTTCGGTCGAGCCGATGGGCGGCGCGGTGTTCGAGGGCGGACGGCGGCTGGACCCGGGCTGGCCGCCGGCGGCGCCGGTCGACTGGCTGGTGCGGGCGTTCCCCTCCCGCCGTCGGTTCGAGGCGGTGGCCCCGATCTGGCACGGGCGGCGCGCAGACGCGGTGGCGGTCTTCGCCGAGCTGCTGCCGAGGCTCGCGGCGCTCGATCGGCTCGGCGCCGGGCCCGAGGTGGTGGCGCTGATCTCCCGCGAAATGGGGCGTCTGGAGCCGGTGCAGGCGCTGCTGGCGGCGGGCGCCGCGGCGCCGCGGCCGGTGAAGGTGCAGGGCTGGGACCAGGTGATCGAGGCGGGGCGCGTGGTGCTGCTGCGGGCCGAGGCGGCGGACGCGGCGGACGCCGCGCGCGCGGGCGGCCGGCTGGGCGCCATCTTCGGGGCGACGCCGGGAGGGCCGGTCTGGCTCTGCCTTTCGGACGAGACCGCGGGCGCGCCGGCCGGCTCGGAGGCGCTGACGGTCGACGCGACGGGGCTTTCGCGGCTCGTCCGTCGGGCGGCAGGGGCCGAGTCGATCGCCGCCTCGCCGGCCGCGGCGCCGGCGCTTCCGACCTTGCAGGGCACGCAGCGCGCGACGTGACGTCATTCGAGCGCCGAATCCGGGCGTGACGCTTTGGTGGCCAGACAAGGCTTTGAAATGTCTAGACGAAATGGAATTCGGAGCGCCCATGGCCGATTGCAGAAAGCGGTTGCGCGCCCCGTCGAATCTCCATATACCCCGCCCTCACCGACGGGGCCGGGACACACCGGGTCGCGACGGGGAGGCCCCGAGGGGCCACGCTCTTTGACATTGTCGTCCTAAAGGAAGGGACGTGTGGGCGGTTTGGTTGTCGGTTGGATATCCGACGGACGGACGTTTGCATGTCTTGCCGCTGAGGGTCTCTTACGGGGGGTTCTGTGA
>Ga0102940_1002200_pt1 | contig 11898 bp, 7 predicted proteins | sample SalPonR2_C_D1_MG_FD_78215 | JGI IMG/M metagenome (GOLD analysis project Ga0102940, IMG submission 78215) | Salt pond soil microbial communities from South San Francisco under conditions of wetland restoration - Salt Pond MetaG R2_C_D1_MG | ecosystem: Environmental > Aquatic > Marine > Intertidal...
CCTGGGCTACCGGGTAGATATTAACCAATCGCAAACCGAAGGGGAAGCGCCTATTGCGCTGGCATCGCAACAAGGAAATTCAGGCCTGCTGCAAGTTTATTCCCAATCACACATACTTATAAACAAAAAACTCACCCTCAATGCAGGAGTAAACCTCCTCTACTTTATGTTGAATGACAACCTCTCCATAGAACCACGGCTGGGCCTAAAATACCAAATGAACAAAAAACAAAGCTTTGCCTTCGCCTATGGTTTACATAGCCGTGTAGAGCACTTACCTTTATACTTTGTGAAAATGGAAGGTACCTATCCAAATAAAACCCTGGATCTAATGAAGTCAGCCCACTATGTCCTCTCCTATAACCAAAAACTCACCAGCTATCTTCGCCTAAGTCTTGAGCCATACTACCAGCGACTCACTCAAGTCCCGGTCAGTCCTGAGAGTTATATCTCTTCATTGAATTTTCGTGAAGAAGTCTTTTTCCATGAAGCTTTAGAAAATAGTGGCACCGGATACAATGCAGGTATCGACATCACAGTAGAGCACTTTATGAACAGAGGCTTTTACTACCTGGCAACTGCCTCACTTTTTGAGGCTAAATACAAGGGTGCAGACAATATAGAGCGCAACACCCGCTACAATCGAAACTTTGTGATTAACCTGCTAACCGGAAAGGAGTGGCAAGTGGGCAAAGACAAGAACAACTTACTTAGCGCCAATATGCGCATAAACTACATGGGTGGAAACAGAAAAGCCCCTATCCATTTACCAGCTTCATTGACCGAAAAGGAGGTGATATACGCAGAGACTCCAGCGAATAGGGCATTTAGTGAACAATACCCAAACCAAACCATTGTTTCATTCACCCTATCCTATAGAATTAACAAAGTCCGGCATGCTTCTGTGTGGTCAATTCAAGTACTCAATGCCCTGGGCACGGAGGAATTCAACACCGACTTTTACAATATAAAAACCAACTCCATCGAAACCAAGTATGCAGGAATCATGATTCCCGAGCTTAGCTACAAGATCAAATTTTAGCATGAACCTACTGTCCATATAAAGCATGTGCTGTCACGAATAAACCGCACATGCTTTGTTTCTTAAGCGTGCTTCGTCACAAAGCTCGCTAAGTCATTTATGCAAACTGTACTGCAAAAACTTCTCCCAATCAAAGCCGTTAAGCTACCCTATTTGTAATAACAAAGGGAATCACTATTTTCGATCCTGGTTTCACCAATGGAGTTTGCTCTTCCGCCATAAAATCTGATTTAAGTAAAAGACAAAATTCAACTAAAACCAGTGGTTAAGTTCACAAATATTTTAATGACTCACCACAAACTAACCTTAGAACAAAATCTCCATGCGACTCTTTATCATTACACTAAGCTTATTTCTTGTACAAATGAGCTATGCTAAAAAAAACAGCATTGAAATTTTACTAAGGTCAGGGCAAAGGCTTTCAAATTCTTAGCTGGAACTTCACACGAATGCCTTTTTTCGGCAACCCTACATCACCATCGACAGCACAAAGGAACAAAAAATAAGCATCGCTCAACCCAGCAGTTATCTGAGATGGGATCAGAAAGAAAACTACCGGAAACTCCTTACACAGGACTTACCCTTTCCAAAGGGCACCTATTTTACAGAGCTATTTTTCAGAAAAGAGGAAGCAAAACAAACAACCCCCTCTTTGACAGTTAGTTACCTGCTCCCGCAAAAGAAACACCTACATCTTTACGAATCTACGCTATAGGCTGCCGTTGCGTTTATAAAATATTTTCGTATATCCTATATACATATCTCCCTCTAACACAGTATTTTTCTACCTCTAAGCAAATCAAGGAGTCCCGATCCCAATGTTTTACAACAGAAAAAAACAAACATACATTCAAGCTGCTTACACGACCTTTGCCGGGTAAACCAATATTTGAGAAAGATGAAATGGACACAATTGAAACTACCACAAAAGCTGCTTATCGCTTATGGTAGTCTTCTGATGGCAATGCTATTGGCAGGAGGTATTGCATTTAATGCCTTTAACAAAGTAAGTATAAAGGTTGAACAAACGAATATGCTTAGAGAGGTTGAATTGCATTTACAAAAAGGACGCCTCTCAGCAGAACAATTTGCAAAGACAGAAAGCAATACAGCGGCTGAAGAGGCGCTAAATGAGTTAAAAAATGCCCAAAACACACTCACCAAATTCGAGGCCACGTTAAAAACAAGGCAACAAAAGGAGAGCCTGACAAAGCTAAAAAACGCGCTAGAGCAATTCTTGGCTAACTTCTCTAAGTACCAAGAATATGCATCTGAAAAACAGCAAAGCATGCAGATAGCCAATGATGAGGCAGCAAAAGTGATTAATTTGGCAAGCAAATACATCTACGAAGGAAAAGAATTTAGTCTTGATGGGTATAGCTATTTTCTAAGAGCTCGGGTTTATGGGGAAAAATTCATTCAGGATCATAGCGAAAAAAATGAGAGTGAATGGTTAATGCACATTAATTCATCTATAAACTTTCTGGAGAGCATGGATCTTAATGACATTACCAAGGCTTTGAAAATTTATCGTACCGAGTTCGAAAAATTTATTAGCACTGACAAAAGACAGCAAATTGCAGAACAACAACAAACCGCTGCTGGCGATCGAGCTCTACAGGTAAGTAATACATTGCTGGGAAATCTTCAAAGCAAACTGTCCCAGGATGTAAAGAACGCCATTTGGCAAATGATTCTTTGGTCGATTATTGGTGCTACAATAGGAATTTTAATTGCCTACAATATTGCCAAAAATGTCATTTCCAATATCCGTTTGACTGTCGATACGCTTGATGAAATAAGCAATGGCAACTTAAATACGCATATCAGCTCTAAATTAATAAGCCAAAAAAATGAGTTTGGTAAATTAAGTCAGTCGTTGCTATCCATGCAACAAAAATTAAAAGAAATTGTCGGGCAATTAAGTCATTCATCCTCATCATTGAATGAATCCAGCACCCAATTCAAAGAGGCTTCCGAGATGTTATCGGAAGGAGCAAGTGAACAAACAGCCTCATCCGAAGAAATCTCCTCATCTATGGAGGAGATGGCCTCCAGCATTGAACAAAACAAGGAAAACGCAAAAGAAACAGAACAAATTGCTAGAGGAGCACTAACGGCTGTGAACGAGAGTAAACGAATCACAGAGGAAGCCCACGCAGCTATGATGATAATTGCCAAAAAAATCACCATAGTAAATGACATTGCCTTTCAAACAAACCTCCTGGCATTAAATGCAGCCGTTGAAGCTGCCCGTGCGGGTACCGCCGGAAAAGGATTCGCGGTAGTTGCAGCAGAGGTAAGAAAATTGGCAGAAAGAAGTAAAGAAGCTGCTGATGAAATCAATCAGATATCTGGACAAGGTGTAAACTCTACCACTGAAGCGGCAAGTCATATGAAAGCTCTGGTTCCTCAGATGCAACGCACCACAGAATTAGTGAAGGAAGTAGCAGCCACAAGTGCGGAACAAAATACAGGAGCCGAACAGGTAAACAGAGGCATTGCAGAACTCAGCCAAGTGAGTCAACACAATGCCGGCACAGCTGAAAAACTCGCACAACGTTCCATACAATTGAATGAGTTAGCACATGAAATGCAAGTTATCTTAGATTTTTTTAACCAAAATTAAAATAAATACCTCTCCGGAAAAGCCTCATGCAAAACATGAGGCTTTTCCGGAACTCTATACAAAAAAGAAGCAATAGCATAATACCATACCAGTGCCCGAGCAATCAAAACATCCACTATTCCTTACACAAAAACCGGAAACTACAATTTTACCATACAAACAGGTATCTACCGAAAAAATTAAGAGCAAGTATCTCCTCCCCTTGCCAACTCAACCTATCGGAACATAAAAAACCTCCCGCATAGTAAACCCTACATTGAAATCTCGCCGTATCAATAAATCAACTCTTCAATTTCCTTGCGGTCCCGGTTCAGCTGACGACGCAGCTCATCGCGATCAGCTAAAACGAACTCCTGGCGCATACGTTTGTGAAAGGTTATGGTGCCTACCTGCCCACGCACATCATGCTGGGGGCTATAATCGAACAGATGCACTTGCAGTGAAGGAAGAACCTGCTCATTTGGGCGCTTGATATTCAGCATCCCTCTGAATGCCCCATCGGCGACTTTCAACTGAATAGCATAAACACCGTCGGGAGGAATTAACTTAATACCCTCTTCAACCTGCATACTTAAAGTAGGGTACCCGGCTTCAGCACATTTGGGGTCGCCTGTAGACAATGGCCCCATGATAACATAAAAGTGGTCGAGATAAGCATTAGCCCGCTGAACACGTCCCTCATGCAGAGCTTTACGTATGATGGTGGAACTTACAGTTTCGTGCTCCAGCTCCTGTTCCGGAATCTCCTCTACCTCAAAAGAGTGGTTGTGGGTAAGTTCATCAAGAAATGAGTAATCGCCCTCCCGGTTGTGTCCGAAATGATGATTAAATCCCACAATAATTTTGCGCGCGTGCAGCTTACCCAAAAGCAGCTCTTCGACAAATGCTTTTGAGGATATTCGTGAGAAATCGCGCGTAAAAGGAATAATAATCACATGGTCGATTCCGGTTCGCTCAAGCTGGGCAATCTTTTCACGCTGAGAACAGATAAGCTTCAGGTCTTTTCCTGCCGTTTCGGGGTACAAAACAATACGCGGATGTGGATGAAAGGTAATGAGCACCGATTCGCCATTCACCTGCTGCGCCAACCGATTGAGACGGCTGAGAATCACCGTATGCCCCAGGTGGACACCATCGAAAGTACCTGTCGTAACTACAGGATTAGGTATGTGTGGAAGATTATCAAAACTGCGGTGTACCTGCATACAGTATCGGAATTAATTTACACTATTCGGCCGACTCAGTTGAAAGATGTTCATTACCCTTTTGCTTCACAAAGTAAGCCACCTTTTCCAGCGAGGTAATCATATCGTACTCTTCCAAATAAACGTTTTCAGGCACATTCAAAGGCGATGAAGTGTAGTTCAACAAGCCTTTCACACCAGCCATTACAAGCTGATCAGTCACCTGGGCAGCATCCTCGGGCGGAACGGTAATCACTCCAATGGAGATATCATTCTGCACCACAATATCTTTCAATTCGGCCATGGAGTAGCATTTCACACCGGCTATCACGCGCCCTACCTTCAGCGGGTCGGTGTCAAAAGTTGCCACAATACGCAGCTTGGTTCGTTTGCCATTAAAATAGGTAGTAATGGCACGTCCCAAATTACCAACTCCTACAATTGCAGCATTCAAACCCTGATCTGTATCAATAATCTCGCCAATGACATCTATCAGTGCTTTTACATCATACCCCTTCTTAGCTGTTGTTGAGTAGCCAATTAACATGATATCCCTGCGCACCTGTACTGCAGTAATATTGTGCAAGTTAGCCAACTCATGCGAGTATATGTGCGTTTTGCCATTTCCCAGGCAATTCAGTAATGTGCGTCGGTATTCACTTAAGCGACCTATCGTCTTCTCGGGCAATTTCATGTTGCTGCTCTTTAAATTATCGTATGCTTATTTGGGCAATCGTATTTTAAATACACTTCCTTTGTCCGGGGTACTCTGAATGTGAATATCTCCCTGGTATAAATCTACTATTTTTTTTACAATTGGCAACCCCAGTCCACTTCCTGTAATATTTTTGGTCTGCTCACTTTTTACCCGAAAAAACTCATCGAACAAATGGGTTGTTTCTTCTTCGCTCATGCCAATGCCGGTATCACGAATCTCAATCTCAAAAGCATCATCCTTTGATTTCAACACAACAAATACGTCTCCTTTTTCGCGGTTATACTTCACTGCATTCGACAGCAAATTATTAAAAATGATTTCCATATCACCCGGGTCGGCATAATAGAAATTGCTCTCATCATCATTGAGGTGAATGGTTACGTCCTTCTGTATGGCATAGGGATTTATGGCCTCAATGGCCATTTGCGCTATTTCCTGTAAATCAACCTGCTGCAATTTCTCTTTCTTCTTCTCGAATTGAATCTTTGTCAAATCCAGCAAATCCATTATCAAATTGCGCATACCCTGAATACGATGCAGGGATCGATCAAGCATTTGATCATAAGCCTCCAATGAGTCGCCGGCCTGACGATCTTTCATGATCCTTAAATATCCTTCAATGGCATTCAGTGGTGTCTTCAGCTCATGCGATAAAACCGACAAAAACTGATAGCGCACTTCCTTGCCCTCTTTATTCATCTTCTTTGTCATACCACGCAAAAACAGATGCTTGGTAAGATTTTCCATCGACGACTTTAACTCTTGCGGGGTAAAAGGCTTGGGAATGAAATCGTAAGCGCCCTGACTGGTGGCCTTCACCGCCAACTCGAGGCTTGCATAGGAAGTAATCATCATCACGATGATGTCGGGATGGTTCTTATTCAGAAATTCAAGCACATCAGTTCCTTGTATTCCTGGTAGCTTATTATCGAGCAGCACTACGTCTATGGACTCCTTCTTCACCAGCTCAATTCCCTCTTCGCCTGTCGCAGCTTCTAACACACGAAACTTCATATCCTCGTCCATAAATGGATACGATACCGAGAAGTTTCTAAGAATACGTGAAACTCCCGAACAAATGCCGGGTTCATCGTCAACTACCAGAACTGTCATTTGATTCATGCAACCAGGTTTAAGGATTAATCTACAATTTTAGTAATTTATTTATAGCTTTTTGCAATTGCTCTTTGCTAATTCCCTTTTCCAGGTATAAGTCAGCCTTTATCCACTGTTTTTCGGCTTCGGTATTTAAACCAAACGACATGCCAGTTTCGGCCGAAACTGCAGTGGCAATAATAATGGGCACATTAGGATGTTTACGTTTCATTTTGTAGCTCAGAATAAAACCACTATCCTCCTGCTCCATCATCAAATCAAATATGGCCAAATCGGGTTGAATACGTTCCATTAAACTCTCAGCTTCCCGCTGGCTTTCGGCAGTTTCTACTTGAAAGCCCATATGTTCCAACTGAAAACGCATCTGAAACAGGTAATCCGGATCGTCATCAACCAGCATAATAAGTCGTTGCTTCTCTGTCATAGTTATCGATTTCTGGGGATGGTCAATTTAAATGTAGTGCCTGTGGGGCCCTTTTTGCTGTCGGCATTGGATTCAACAGCAATCCTGCCCTTGTGCATTTTTATGATTCCATAAGCAGTGGCCAGGCCAAGTCCTGTGCCTTTACCAATACCTTTGGTTGTATAAAACGGTTCAAAAATCTTTTCCTTATCCTCTTCTTTAATTCCGCTGCCCGTATCACTCACTGTAAAGATTATCTGTTCCTCATGGTCTTCAATACCAATATTCAGTTTTCCACCATTTGGCATTGCATCAAAAGCATTTTTAAACAGATTTGTAAAGATCTGCAACATCTGTTCATTGTCCATCTCGGCAACCCGGTTTTTCAGGTTGTCTGTATCAATCTTTACGTCAATATTCTCAGGGACTAACACAGCATCCAAGCCTTGTTCCACCATCTTCACCACATCTACCTGTGCTGAATTTACCTGATTTTTGCGGGCAAAATTCAACAATCCGCCAACAATGGATTTACATCGGTTGGTTTGCTCTACAATAAGTTTTAAATCGGAATAAAGGGGTGAATCACCTTGGGCCTCTTCCAATAAAATATTGGCGTACATTATCACCACCCCCAGCGGATTATTAAGCTCATGAGCAATACCTGCTGAGAGCTGTCCCATGCTAGCCATTTTTTCGGATTGCTTGAGGGCTTGGCGCATGGTCACCAATTTCTCATTGGATATAGCCAAATCCTTTACCGAATTGTGCAATTTCTCAATGGTATAAGGTAAACACATCTCAATCTCGGCCAACCCTTTCACAATGGCAATGGCATGTTCTTCGCACGAATCGTAACCACAAGCACCGCAATTCAAGTAATCTTTAAACGATTGCTTTCCCATGGAAGCCAATACTTCGTCAATCTCCTTTTGCGTGGGTGTCTCTATGCGGTTGTCGTTGCTTTCAAATTGTGCGGAAAGATCAAGGTACGCATATTCATCTATGGACGCTTGCCAGGTATCTTCATTGAGGCTATCAATCTTGTATTGCACATAATTATTTACCAAAATGCGTCGCGCATATTGTCGCCCCCCACCTGTCATACCCGGCCCCATAATGCAACCTTCGCAACACAACAGTTCCAGGTTCTGTGAGCGAATTAAGCCATCCTGAAATTCCTTGATAGCTTCCTGAAAATCCATTCTTCCCTCAGCAACAATGATATTGCCATCAAACACATCATCGTTAATACCTGCAGTTTGCAAAAGACCACGGCTAACAGGAAAAATGGCACCTTTCCCCCCGTGTGGCGGGTCAAAATCGGTAGGTGTTACCTTATGGGGCATAATTTTCTGCCTGCTGAACAATTCGCGCAACTCGGTAAAGGTTATCATATCGTCGACCTCATCACTTTCGGCTTTCTTGGCCAAACAAGGCCCGATAAAAACCACATTACTCCTGTCGCCGTATTTTTTGCGCATTACACGGGTCATGGCTACCATAGGCGATGCAATAGGTGCCAGATTATCGACCAAATGCGGATGGTATCGTTCTATGTAAGAGACAATGGCGGGGCAATCGGACGAAATGTACCTTTGTGGTGAGTCATTCAGAATTTTCCGGTATTCGGCAGCAACCAAATCGGCACCAAAGGAGACCTCCGAAACCACCTGAAAGCCCAATGCGCGTATCATGCCAACAAGTTGTCGGTGATCGGTAAGCTCTTCGAATTCGGCAGGAAAACTGGGTGCAACAATGGCAATATTATGTCCGCCGCTGCCCAGCACTTGTTCTATGTGCTCAAAAGTATGCAAAAACATCTTTGCCCCTTGGCTACAAACCTTGGTGCAATTTCCGCAACCAATGCAACGCTCATGTATCACCTCGGCCTGCCCGTTGATAATTTTAATGGCTTTGGCAGGACACTCTCTCACACAAGTATAACATACCCTGCAACGGTTTTTAACCGTATAAACCAACTCCCTACCTGTGTTTTTTCCATCTGCCATACCTTCGTCCTCCGCTATTTCAATACATCTCTTTGACTATACGTAGTGTGCAACAATTGTTGCGCTTTTTCGCCCATAGGTTCACCTAAGCACTCCTCAAAGAAACGAACCATCTGCGTATTTTGGTGTGCTGCCCTCATCGATTCCTTTTCGTCGAAGTTGTGAATCGTTTTCACTCGTGCTTTTTGGTCTTTTGCATCTACCAGCAAGGGTTGACCGCCTCCGCTTAAGCATCCTCCCGGGCAAGCCATTATTTCCAGCAAGTCCACTTTCAAATCACCCGCTCGTACTTCATCCAGCACCTCACGAGCTGCTTTTAATCCACTAACAGCCACAACCGATAAAGTGCGCTCGCCAACAGACACCTCAACCTCTTTACGACTTTTGGCACTGCGTAGCTTGGTTTGTTTCAAAGGGCGCAATTCTTTGCCTGTTGTGCGGTGGCTAAATGCTCTCAGCACACCTTCACCAATCCCCCCCGATGCTGCTGCCAACTTAGCTGCTGAACTCCTGGCATTAAACGGCTCGTCAGTGGCCTGTGCATGAATGTTATGAATATCAATCCCGTAAAGGTGAATAAGCTTGGCAATTTCGCGGGTTGTAAGCACTGCATCGACATCTGACACTCCTTTGTGCATCATTTGTGGTCGCTGGGCTTCGAATTTCTTAGCTGTGCATGGCATTATCGCAACAGAAAATACCGATTCTCTGTTTATCTCCTCTTGCTCTTTCAGGTGCTGTTTGATTAAAGTCCCAAGCATTTGCTGTGGCGACTTACAAGTTGACATATAGGGAATCAGATCGTCGTGCGATTGCTCCATATACTTTACCCACCCCGGACAGTCGCTTGTGATGAGTGGCAGATGCCCTTCTTCTAATCTTTTTTCCAACTCAGCTGCCTGTTCATAGGCCAGCATATCAACAGCAAATGCACTATTGTACACCCTGTTGAAACCCATTTTTCGCAAAGCTGAGTTCAATACTCCGGTAAGATCCTTGCCTGTACGCACCTCCATTTCATTACATAAGCTCACCGAGATAGAGGGTGAATACTGCACTGCTACTGTTAAGTCGGGATTATTCAGGGCCTCTTGCACCACATCGAAGTTTGTCTTTTCGTGTAACGCGCCTGTCGGGCATACCAAAATACACTGTCCACAATGGATGCAGTTTGAAAAATTGAGTTCCTTACCCATGGCCGTGCCAATAGCAGTGGCTTCACCTCGCTTTATAAAGTCGAGGGTGGCAACATCCTGCACTTCATCACACAAACGTACACAACGTCCGCAAAGAATACATTTGCCGGGGTCACGGACAATACCAGGACTCGACTGGTCGAGATGAGCCAGACTCTTGGCTCCGGAAATCCGTCGCTCGCGTACATTCAGTTCAGCAGCAAGATTTTGCAACTCACAACTGTTATTCCTAATACAATAGAGGCAATCATCGGGATGATTGGACAATAACAATTCCACAATCATCTTCCTTGCCTTAATTACACGTGGCGAGTGTGTTGTAATCTTCATTGCCTCGGTTACGGGAAAGCTACAGGAGGGAACCAGATCGTCCTTACCAGCAACCTCAACCACACACATGCGGCAAGCGCCGGTAGGTGTAAAATCCTCCATCCGACAGAGCGTGGGAACCTTAATGCCATTGCGGCGTAAGGCTGTAAGAATCGGTTCTCCTTTCTGCGCCTCTATCTTTTGGTTGTTCACTTCAATCGAAACTCCCATGCTGCTGTTTATTTTGTCAATACTGCGTTAAATTTACACGTCTCGTAACATACACCACACCCAATGCACTTTTCCTGTACAATAAAGTGGGCATGCTTGGCTGTTCCAAAAATGGCGCCTGTAGGACACTTAGTAGCACATAAAGTACAACCTGTACAGGCCTCCACGTCAATCTCAAAAGTACGTAGACCCTGACAAATACCAGCGCTGCAGTTGCGCTCAAAAATATGCTCTTCGTACTCATCGCGAAACCACTTAAGTGTGCTCAATACCGGATTTGCAGCTCGTTGTCCCAACCCGCAAAGTGATGTGTCGCGAATCACTTCGGCCAGGTTTTCCAGTTGCATCACGCCTTTAAAACGTTGAAGCGTGGTATGTCCATTTCTATCTTCGGGGCGTTTGGTTATGTGTTCCATTATCTCGTGCATACGGCGAATCCCCTCACGGCAAGGAATGCATTTTCCACAACTCTCCTTCTTCAGAAAATCGAGGAAATACTTTACCGTATCCAATATGCAGGTATTCTCATCCAGCACAATAATACCTCCGGAACCCAGGGTGGCCCCCAAAGCATTTATCGATTCATAATCGATGGCTGTATCCAGGTTTTCTTCGGTTATACAACCCCCTGCGGGACCTCCAAGATGCAAAGCTTTCAAAGGTTTGCCATCAGGCACACCATCGCCAATGCGATAGACCACTTCGCGCAAAGGCGTTCCCATAGGAATTTCAACCAGCCCCGTCAATCGGATCTTACCGGTTAAAGAGAAGAGCTTTGTACCTTTACTGGTTGTTGTACCTGTGGCTTTATACCAATCGGCGCCTTTGTCCATAATCAAGGGCACATTCACCAGCGTTTCCACATTGTTCACAACCGTAGGTTCTCCAAACAAGCCTCTTTCCGAAGGATAAGGGGGTTTGGTTTGGGGCATACCGCGCTTGCCCTCAATATGACTGATGAGCGCGGTCTCCTCTCCACAAATGTAGGCGCCGGCTCCCTTTTTGATGACTATATCCAGGTTGATGCCACTCTGCATAATATCATGACCTAGCAAACC
>Ga0102940_1002204_pt1 | contig 11890 bp, 8 predicted proteins | sample SalPonR2_C_D1_MG_FD_78215 | JGI IMG/M metagenome (GOLD analysis project Ga0102940, IMG submission 78215) | Salt pond soil microbial communities from South San Francisco under conditions of wetland restoration - Salt Pond MetaG R2_C_D1_MG | ecosystem: Environmental > Aquatic > Marine > Intertidal...
CCGCGCGATCCTCGACCAGCCCGCGCAGGACCCGAAGACCGGCCAGCGCATCATCATGGCCCACCCCGCCTATGACCAGTGCATCAAGGCCAGCCACATCTTCAACCTTCTCGATGCGCGCGGCGTGATCTCCGTCACCGAACGGCAGGCCTATATCGGCCGCGTCCGGGCCCTGGCCAAGCTATGCGCCGACGCCTTCGTCCAGACCGAAGCCGGCGGAGCAGCAGCATGAACGCGGCGAGGTTTGCAGTTCTGGGGATCGTCCTGACGGCCCTCGTGGCGGGCGTGTCGCTCTATTACCTAGAGGTCTATCACTACTACTACGAAGTGAATGCCGAGGAAGCGGGCGAAGTCCAACTGACATCTGTCGTAACGGGTGAACCAGAACCAATCCTGTTCGAACGTTTCGAGGCGATCGACGCAGATAGTTCGCCTAAGCGTTTCCGCGCCTGTTTTGAAACCTCTCTGAGTCAGGCAATGCTGTCTGAAACATACGTAATTGCAGATGAACCAGTTCCGCAAACTGGCCCCGCGTGGTTCGACTGCTACGACGCCCGCGAGATCGGCGAGGCGCTGGAGGCGGGCGAGGCCGTCGGCTTCATGGGTGTCAAGAACATCGAGTACGGCATCGATCGCATCGTCGCCGTGATGCCCGACGGGCGCGGTTTCGCCTGGCACCAGATCAACCGCTGCGGCGAAGTCGTCTTTGACGGCGAACCCGTCCCCGCTGACTGCCCCGAACCCCCGGAGACCGACTGACATGCCTGATCTTCTGATCGAACTCTTCTCCGAGGAGATCCCCGCGCGGATGCAGGCAAAGGCCGCCGCCGACCTGCAGCGCCTTGTCACCGACGGGCTGGTCGAGGCCGGTCTGACATACGCGGGCGCGGGTGCCTTTCACACGCCGCGCCGCCTGGCCCTGTCGATCGAGGGGCTGTCGGCAGAAAGCCCCGACACCAGCGAGGACCGCAAGGGACCGAAGGTTGGCGCGCCGGACAAGGCGATCGAGGGCTTCTGCCGCGGCGCCGGGGTGGACCGCGACGCGCTGCAGGTGCGTGATACCGGCAAGGCGCAGGTCTATTACGCCGTCATCGAACACAAGGGCCGCAAGGCACCTGAGATCGTGGCCGAGGTGCTGGAGCATACCGTCCGCCACTTTCCCTGGCCCAAGTCCATGCGCTGGGGCACGGGCAGCCTGCGCTGGGTGCGGCCCTTGCATTCCGTCCTGTGCATACTGACCAATGACGACGGCGCCGAGATCGTCCCGATGGAAATCGACGGGATCACCGCCGGAAACACGACGCACGGGCATCGTTTCACGGCCCCCGACGCCTTTGCCGTCACCAGCTTCGACGACTACGAGGCCAAGCTGAAGACGGCCTGTGTCCTGTTGCGGGCCGAGGAGCGCGCCGACCACATCAGGCAAGACGCCGCGAACCTTGCCTTCGCGGCCGGGCTCAAGGTGGTGGAGGACCAAGGGCTTCTGGCCGAGGTCGCGGGGCTGGTGGAATGGCCCGTGGTGCTGATGGGCGAGATCGACGACGACTTCCTGCACCTGCCGCCCGAGGTGCTGCAAACCTCGATGAAGGAGCACCAGAAATTCTTCTCGGTGCGCGACAAGACAGGGCAGATCACCCGCTTTGTCACCGTCGCCAATATCGCAGCCCCCGATGGCGGCACGACGATCCTGGCGGGCAACCAGAAGGTTCTGGCCGCGCGTCTGGCCGACGCCAAGTTCTTCTGGGAAAACGACCTGCGCGTGGCCAAGGCGGGCATGCAGGACTGGCTTGACGGGCTAAGCTCCGTGACCTTCCACGCCAAGCTGGGAAGCCAGGCAGACAGGGTCCACCGCATCGCCGCGCTGGCCCGCGAGATCGCGCCGCATGTGGGGGCCGACCCGGACATGGCCGAAGAGGCCGCGCGCATCGCCAAGGCTGACCTGCGCTCGGAAATGGTGGGCGAGTTTCCCGAATTGCAGGGCGTCATGGGGCGCTATTACGCGCTGGAGGCCGGGCGCAGCCCGGAGGTCGCCGAGGCCTGCCGCGACCACTGGAAACCCATGGGGCAGGAAGACGACGCGCCCACCGCGCCGGTGTCCGTGGCCGTGGCGCTGGCCGACAAGCTGGACACGCTGACAGGGTTCTGGGCGATCGACGAGAAACCGACAGGGTCCAAGGACCCCTACGCGCTGCGCCGTGCGGCGCTCGGGGTTATTCGGCTGGTTTTGGGGAATGGCCTGCGCCTGCACCTGGATCGCTTCGTTGATGCGCAGTTGCTACGCCACAAGGTGGAACTGAACCGGGCCGATGTGGCCGAGGACGAGATCGACACGCTCGACGAAATCCTTGACGAGATCGCAGATCACGGGGTCTTCGGCGCCGCCTTCCGCGCCGTGGTCGAAGTCGGCGGCAAACACGCCGGACCGGTCACGAAATTGGTGAAGGACAAACTGCCGGATACCAGCGACGATTTGCTGGGTTTCTTCCACGATCGCCTCAAGGTCCACCTGCGGGGCGAGGGTGTCCGCCATGACGTCATCGACGCCTGCCTTGCCATGCCCGGCAACGACGACCTGACCCTGCTGGTCAAGCGGGCCGAGGCGCTGTCGGACTTCCTGCGCACCGACGATGGCGAGAACCTGATCCAGGGCTTCAAGCGGGCCAACAACATCCTGTCCCAGGCCGAGGAAAAGGACGGGGTCGAATACTCCTTCGGCGCGGACGTGAAATTCGCCGAGTCAGAGGCCGAAACCGCGCTGTTCGCCGCGCTGGACGCGGCCGACACCCGGATCACCCCCGCCATGGGGGCCGAGGATTTCGCCACCGTCATGGGAGCCATGGCCGATCTGCGCGCGCCCATCGACGCCTTCTTCGATGAGGTGCAGATCAATGCCGACAGCCCGGTGCTGCGGCGCAACCGGCTGAACTTGCTCTCGCGCATCCGCAAGACCTGCCTCGACGTGGCCGACCTGCGCCGGATCGAGGGCTAGGCGCCCGGCGGCCCTGCATGACCGACACTGGGCTTGCGCCGAATCGTGGGCGGCCTAAGGTGCCGTGCAGAGGAGTGCTGCAATGCAGAAAGTCGTGACCCTGAAGGACATGTGCGTCATTACCCGGACCGCGCCCATGGCGGGCGAGGTTCACGGCGGCCGCGCGAAGTGCCTGCAACGGCTGGTACGGATGGATTTCCCCGTGCCCAAGACCGTGGCGCTGTCCTTTGACGCGGTGCGCCAGATCGCCGGTGGTCAGCCCCCGGCCGCCGCCGCTATCCTGCGCGAATTCCCCACGCTGCCGCTGCTGTCCGTCCGGCCGTCCAGCCTGAACCCTGATTGGGGCGGACCGGGCGCGATGCTCAACATCGGCATGAACGCGGCCAAGCACGAGGCGCTTTGCGGCACCATCGGAGAGGACATGGCGACCCGGCTCTACATGTCGTTCGTACAGTCATACGCGGTGCATGTCGCGCGGCTGGACGCCGAGGAATTCAACGCCGCAGCCCATCCCAGCATTGATAATCTCAATGCCATGCTGGCGGTCTACGAGGCCGAAACGGACGCGCCATTCCCGCAGTTGGCCGAGGTCCAGCTGGCCGAGGTTCTGCGTACCATGGCGCGGGCCTGGGACAGCACCAGCGCGCGCCTGCTGAGACAGGCCAAGGGCGCACCCGCAGACGCCGGGCTGGGGCTGGTGGTTCAGGAAATGGCCCTGGGCATCGGTGCGGGCGAAAGCGGCTACGGCGTGATCCAGTTCATCGACCCGGCCACGGGCCAGCGCCGGGCCACCGGGCGCTACAAGGCCCAGGCCGTCAGCGGCGAACGCCTACGTGAACAGGAGGACACGCTTTACCTCACGCGGGATCCTCGCGGCCCCTCGCTGGAGGATCGCTGCCCGCAGGTCTTCGCGCAGCTTCAAGCCCTCGGCGCAGCCTGCCGCCAGAAACTTCGCGAGGAAATGGAGGTCAAGTTCGTGCTGCAGGACGGTGCGATCAAGGTCCTCGACGCGATCCGCGTCCAAAGATCGTCGCGGGCAGCCGTGCGCGTGGCCGTCGACCTGGCCGAAGACGGGATCATCCCCCGCGACGAGGCGGTGATGCGCGTCGAACCAGACGCGCTGTCGGAACTGCTGCACCGGCAGGTGGCCGCGGACGCCACCCGGGACATCATCACCACCGGCATCGCTGCCAGCCCCGGCGCGGCGGCGGGACGGCTGGTCTTTTCGCCCTACGAGGCGCAGGCGAGCGCGGCACGCAACGAGTCCTGCGTGCTGATGCGCCGGGAAACGACGCCCGAGGACATCCGCGGGATGCATGCCGCCGAGGCCGTGGTGACCGTGCGCGGCGGTATTACCAGCCATGCCGCGGTGATCGGGCGCGGGCTGGGCCTGCCTTGTGTCGTGGGGGCCGACGGCCTGGTGATCGACGAACGCAAACGCCAGGTGAAGGGACCGCGCGGGCGCATCTTCCGCGAAGGCGACATCGTCACCGTGGATGGAACCACCGGGCAGTTGCTCAATGGTCAGGCCAGGACGGTCGAGGCCGCACTGGACGACACCTTCCAGACGCTGCTGTCCTGGGCCGACGAATTGCGCGACATCGGCATCCGAGCCAATGCCGACACCCCCGCCGACGCCCAGAGTGCCCGGAACTTCATGGCGCAGGGCATCGGGCTGTGCAGGACCGAGCACATGTTCTTCGAGGAAGACCGCGTCAACCTGATGCACGAGATGATCTTCTCGGACAGTCCCGAGGGGCGCGCGGCAGTTCTGGACCGGCTGCTACCGTTGCAACGGGCGGATTTCACCGAGGTGTTCCGCATCATGGAGGGTTTGCCGGTCTGCATCCGCCTTTTCGACCCGCCGCTGCACGAGTTCCTTCCGACCGGCAAGGCTGGAATGCGCGACCTGGCCGACGTGCTGGACCTGCCGCTCAGCCAGGTGGTCGAGCGGATCGAGCAGCTTGAGGAATACAACCCCATGCTGGGGATGCGCGGTGTCAGGCTAGGCGTGACCGTGCCGGAGATCTACGAGATGCAGGCCCGCGCCATCTTCGAGGCCACGATCGCGGCCAGCGAGACCGGCGCGCCTGTGGTCCCCGAGATCATGATCCCTCTGGTGAGCGCCATGAAGGAGGTCGAACTGGTCCAGGGCCGCATCGACGCCGTGGCCGCCGCCGTGCGCGCCGAGACCGGGGCCGATTTCGACTATCGCCTCGGCGTCATGGTGGAAACCCCGCGCGCCGCCCTGCGCGCTGCCGACATCGCCCAGCACGCCGCCTTCCTGTCTTTCGGGACCAATGACCTGACCCAGATGACCTATGGCCTGTCGCGCGACGACGCCAGCCGCTTCATGTCCGACTACGTGAGGCTGGGTGTCTATGACGAGGACCCCTTCCACCGGCTGGACCTGGACGGGGTGGGCGAGCTTTTGCGCATCGGTGCCGAGCGCGGCCGTGCGGGCCGTCCGGACGTGACCCTGTCGATCTGTGGCGAACACGGCGGCGATCGCGCGGCCATCGATTTCTGCCGCGCGAACGGCTTCGACTATGTTTCCTGCTCGCCGTTCCGGGTGCCGGTTGCGCGGTTGACCGCCGCACAGCTCTATCTTGAAGGCAAGGCAAAGTAGCATATTTAGTGTGTCAGTGATTTCAGGATCAATATATTGATATTCAGGCGAGGCCTGTGCCCCTATTGCATCATCTGCATGACGGCCCTGTGACCCCCGGGGTGGACGATGGGCCACCCCTGCCCTATGTCCAGCCCCGCTGGCAGGGCTCCGCGCCTTGCGACACCTGTGGGGATGAAAAATGTTTTCTCGGATCCTGAAGCGCGCCGTTCTGGCCGCAGCCGTGGCGTTCGTTCCGATCGGCACTGCCGCCACGGCGGAATTGCTGGAGACCCGGCTTGCCACCCTTCTGGGTCAGGAGCGCGAGGCGATCCGCATGGTGCCCAACAGCCGCCTGTCGGCGCTGACCGCGCCGCCCAGCCCGGTCGCGCGCAAGGCCGAGACCGCCGAGGGGACGATCCTCTATGACAATGCCTTTCTCGCCAGGCAGCCCGCCCCCGAGGGTGGCGCGCAGTGGGAATGCCTGACCGAGGCGCTCTACTTCGAGGCGCGCGGCGAATCCGTGCGTGGCATGTTCGCCGTCGGCGAGGTCATCCTCAACCGCGTGGACAGCGCCCGCTTTCCAGACGATGTATGCGCTGTGGTCTCACAGGGGACAGGGCAGCTTTATGCCTGCCAGTTCACCTTCACCTGCGACGGGCACCCCGAAACAGTGCATGAACCGCGCGCCTGGACCGCGGTCGGCAAGGTGGCCCGTCTTCTGATGGACGGGGTAGCGCCGGGCGACCTGACAGACGGCGCCACCTATTACCATACCCGCGCCGTAAGCCCGCGCTGGGCGCGGATCTTCCCGCGCACCATCACCATCGGCTCGCACCACTTCTATCGCCAAGGCTGAGACGGGCCGCGTCGCGCGCGGGCATTCGCCGGTCGCGCATCGGCGCTTGTTCCCGTGCCAAGGCCCTAGTATCCCCGCGACATGTCAACCGGGGGTGCCCCATGAATACCGACATCCGTCTCGCTTTCGCCCATCCGGCAGAACGGGCCGAAGCCACCGTGCCCGCCGAAGGCGCGCTCAATGACCGGATCTCGCTGCGCGACTACGTCGCCGAGGTCGAGATCGGCGCCTTTCAGGCCGAGCGCGGCACCCTTCAGCACATCAAGTTCAACGTGGTGGTCGAGGTCGCCCCGCTGTCGGGTCCCATCGAGGATGATGTCGACCGCATACTGTCCTACGACCGGGTGACCGAAGCGATCCAGCACGAGCTGGGCGCGGAGCGTCTGAACCTGCTGGAGACCCTCGCCGAGCGTGTGGCCGACCGTATCCTGCTGGAACCCCAGGCCGAGCGGGTCTTCGTGCGCATCGAGAAACTGGACCGCGGCCCCGGCGCCCTGGGCGTCGAAATCGCGCGCGAGCGCGGCAAGCAGGCCGCCGCTGCCCAGGCCCACGAAGAGGCCCCGCACCCGCGCATCGTCTACCTGACCAACTCGGCGATCACATCCGACAGCCTGTCGGGCTGGATCGACGATTTCGCCGCGCGCGCCGCGCCGCTGATATTCTGCGTCGGGCCCTCCGATACCCCGGCCCCACAAACGCGGGCAGCCCTGGCGCAGCGCCGCATCGACCTGCTTGCCATCGAGCAGAACGCCTGGGTGCTGGCCGGGCGCGACCGTCGCTGCGTGGTGACCCGCAGCCGGACGGAACTCGACTGGGCCATGAAGAATGGCCAGATCTGTGTCTGGGCACCCTCCAAGATCGTGCTGGACGCCGTGGAAAGCCCCTCGGCCAGCCCGCGCGACGCGCTGGCGCTGGCCGCCTGGTTCGCGGGCGAAATGCAGGCCGAAGAGCTTTGCGTTCTCGGCGCGGCCGCGCCAGACTGCGCCCTGCCGACCACAAGCTACGCGCTGGACTGATGCCCGACCCCGCCAAGGCCTATTTCCGCCCCGTCGTACAAGGCGACCCGCACCGGCCCGCCGGGGCGATCACGCTGGCCGGCGGATGGTGCTGGTTCACCCAGGTGGAACGGATCACGCGAACGGACGCGCCCGAGTTGATCCCGGCGGAGGAGGTCCCCGCGGAGGTGCTGGAGCGGCTTGGCGCCCCGCGCGCGCCGCTGGCCGGGCTGGACATGGCGCACCCGCGGCTGATGGGCATCCTGAATGTCACGCCCGACAGTTTCTCGGACGGCGGGCTGTTCATGGACCCCGAGGCGGCGCTGGACCAGGCCCGCGCCATGCAGGCCGCCGGGGCCGACATCATCGACGTGGGCGGCGAAAGCACCCGCCCCGGCGCGGTCGAGGTCGGCTTCGAGGAAGAGGTGAGCCGCACCGCGCCCGTGATCGCCGCGATCCGCGCTGGCAGCGACAGGCCGATTTCCATCGACACGCGAAAATCCATGGTCGCGCGGGCGGCGATGGGGGCCGGCGCCAGCATGCTCAACGATGTCTCGGCCTTTTCCCATGACAGCCGCATGGCGCCATTCGCCTCCGATAGCGGATTGCCGATCTGCCTGATGCATGCCCAGGGCACGCCCCAGGACATGCAAGATAACCCGACCTATGACGACGTGCTTCTGGACGTCTACGATTTCCTGGCCAACCGCATCGCGCTGGCCGAGGCGGCGGGCCTGCCGCGAGACCGCATCGTCGTTGACCCCGGGATCGGTTTCGGCAAGACTCTCGACCACAACCTTGCGTTGCTGCGGCGGCTGTCGTTGTTTCACGCACTGGGCTGTCCGGTCCTGCTGGGAGCCTCGCGCAAACGCCTCATCGGAACGCTGGCCGACGCACCAGAGGCCCGGGACCGTGTACCCGGATCTCTCGCCTTGGCGTTGCACGGACTGGCCCAAGGGGTGCAGATCCTGCGGGTGCATGACACGGCCGAGACCCGGCAGGCCTTCCAGGTGGCCGACGCCCTGAAAGGAGAGGCACCATGACCCGCAAGCTGTTTGGCACCGACGGGGTACGCGGCACCGCCAATACACCGCCGATGACGGCGGACCTGGCCCTGCGCCTGGGCGCTGCTGCCGGACGCTATTTCCGCAATGACCGGGCCAACGACCACCGGGTCGTCATCGGCAAGGACACCCGCCTGTCGGGCTACATGTTCGAGAACGCGCTGACTGCTGGCCTGACCAGCACGGGCATGAACGTGCTGTTGCTCGGCCCGGTGCCGACGCCCGCGGTGGGACTGCTGACCACCTCGATGCGCGCCGATCTGGGCATCATGATCTCGGCCAGCCACAACCCGGCGGTCGATAACGGTATCAAGTTCTTCGGCCCCGATGGCTTCAAGCTGTCCGACGCGGCCGAGACCGAGATCGAGCGGTTGCTCGAAGCGGGGATCGAGCCCGTCCAGGCCGTGAACATCGGCCGGGCCAAGCGTATCGACGACGGACGTTTCCGTTATGCCGAGCGGCTCAAGTCGACCTTTCCGACGGGGCGCACCCTGGCCGGTCTCAAGGTGGTGGTCGATTGCGCGAACGGCGCCGCACATCGCGTCGCCCCCGAAGTCCTGTGGGAACTGGGCGCCGAGGTGGTCCCCGTGGGCATTGCCCCGGACGGCTACAATATCAATGATGGGGTCGGCTCTACCGCGCCGCGCCGCGCCGCCGAGGCCATCGTGACCCACGGCGCTGATGTCGGGATATGCCTGGATGGTGACGCCGATCGGGTGATGATCCTCGACGAATCCGGCACCGTCGCCGACGGTGACCAGGTCATGGCGCTATTCGCGAGCCGCTGGGCCGAGGCCGACCGGCTCGCGGGAAACACGCTGGTCGCGACGGTCATGTCCAATCTCGGACTGGAACGCTACCTGGGGGGGCGGGACATCGCGTTGGACCGGACCCGGGTCGGTGACCGCTACGTGGTCGAGCGGATGCGCGCGGGCGGCTTCAACCTGGGCGGCGAACAATCGGGCCACATCGTGATGACCGACTATGCCACCACGGGTGACGGATTGCTGGCTGGAATGCAGTTCCTGGCGGCCATGGTGGAGACGGGCCGTCGCGCCTCCGAGTTGACGCGGGTCTTCGATCCTGTGCCTCAGCTTCTGCGCAACGTGCGTTATGCGACGGGATGCGATCCACTGGGCATGGGCCCGGTGAAGCGGGCCATCGCGGCAGCCGAGGGGCAACTGAACGGCAAGGGCCGCCTTCTGATCCGCAAGTCCGGGACCGAACCGCTGATCCGTGTCATGGCCGAATGCGAGGATGAGGGCCTGCTGGCGCAGGTGGTCGAGGGGATCGTGGCCGAGGTCGAACAAAGCGCCCGGTAGCGCGGCACGGGCCAGCTCGTGCACCTCAGGCGCGCACTTTGAACAGCCGCCGCTGTCGGCGCCACTGGCTGATCGCGAGGCCTGCCAGAATCAACGCGAGCGCGACGAAGAAGCGGCCCGGCAGCGCCTCGTTCAGAACCAGCGCCCCGAAGACCATCGACCAGACCGGAACCTGGTAGTTGACCAGCGTCATGAAGACCGACCCCGCGCTGCGCACAACCGTCACCCGCAAGAGCGCGGCCAGGGCCGTGGGCACAAGCCCCAGGAAAAGGATTGCAAGCCCCGGCGCGCCGGGCTGCCACTCCGGCACCCCCTCGATCAGCAGCATCGCAGGGACGAGGCAGACCGCGCCGACCGTCAGGGTGATCGCGGCCATAGCGATGGCATCGACCGGCGGACAGCGGCGGGTCAGAACCGAGGCGACGGCATAGGACAGCGCCGCCCCCAGGCAGGCGATCTGTGCAAGCGGCACGATCCCCTGCCCGAGCCGCAACGCCCCCGGCCCCAGCAAGACCGCGGCGCCAACGAAGCCAAGGATCACGCCCAACGTCTTGCGCAGGGCCAGTTTCTCGTCACTGACCAGGTGCGCCAGGGGCAGCACGAAGAGCGGCATCGCCGCCATGGCCAGTCCGGCAAAGGCCGAGGGCACATATTGCTGGCTCCAACTGAGCAGGAAGAAGGGCAAGGCGGTATTCAGCGGTCCGATCACCGCAAGGTAGGTCCAGACGGCACGCCCGCGCGGCCAGGGCCGGCCAAGGACCTGCATCAAGGCCAGCAGCGACACCGCCCCCAGCGTGGTGCGCGCGCCGGCCACCGTCAGCGGTCGATAGCCCTGCAGGGCAATGGAAACGACCATGAAGGTCCCGCCCCAGATCAGGCCGAGGGCGATGACGGAAAGCCAGTTCGTCAGGGTCGGTTGCGGCGCCATGTCCGCCACTTGCCCTGAAACGAAACGGTCCCGCAAGCACCTGCTTGCGGGACCGGGGTCGAATTACCGGGAATTCCATCCAGCAACGGGAATTGTGTAATTTCCGTCCGCTCAGTTCTTGGTCTTGTCCACCAGCTTGCCCGCGGAAATCCAGGGCATCATGGCGCGCAGCTTCTCGCCAACCTGTTCGATCTGGTGTTCGTCGTTCAGGCGGCGGGTGGCCTTGAACATGGGCTGGCCAACGGCATTTTCCTGCATGAAATCACGCACGAAACGGCCGGTCTGGATGTCATTCAGGACCTCTTTCATGCGCTTCTTGGTCTCGTCATAGGGCAGAATGCGCGGACCCGAGACGTATTCGCCGTATTCGGCGGTGTTCGAAATCGAGTAGTTCATGTTGGCGATGCCGCCCTCGTAGATCAGGTCCACGATCAACTTCACCTCGTGCAGGCATTCGAAATAGGCCATTTCTGGCTCGTAGCCGGCCTCGACCAGGGTCTCGAAGCCCATGCGGATGAGCTCGACCAGACCTCCGCAGAGAACGGCCTGTTCGCCGAACAGGTCGGTTTCGCATTCCTGCCGGAAGTTGGTCTCGATGATGCCCGAGCGCCCGCCACCGATGGCCGAGCAGTAGGACAGGCCGATTTCCATGGCCTTGCCGGTGGCGTCCTGGTCCACGGCCACCAGGCAGGGCACGCCGCCGCCCTTGACGTATTCGCCACGCACGGTGTGGCCCGGGCCCTTGGGGGCCATCATGATCACGTCGACGCCTTCGGGCGCCTCGATCAGGCCGAAATGCACGTTCAGGCCATGGGCAAAGGCGATGGCCGCGCCGGGCTTGAGGTTGTCGCGGACGTATTTGCGGTAGGTCTCCGCCTGAAGCTCGTCGGGCATGGTGAACATCATCAGGTCGCACCAGGCGGCCGCCTCGGCGATGCCCATGACCTGCAGGCCTTCGCCTTCAGCCTTTGCGGCCGAGGCCGAGCCGTCGCGCAGGGCCACGGCGACGTTCTTGGCGCCGCTGTCACGCAGGTTCAGAGCATGGGCGTGGCCCTGCGATCCATAGCCGAGTATGGCGACCTTCTTGTCCTTGATCAGGTTCACATCGCAATCGCGATCATAATA
>Ga0102940_1002205_pt1 | contig 11886 bp, 3 predicted proteins | sample SalPonR2_C_D1_MG_FD_78215 | JGI IMG/M metagenome (GOLD analysis project Ga0102940, IMG submission 78215) | Salt pond soil microbial communities from South San Francisco under conditions of wetland restoration - Salt Pond MetaG R2_C_D1_MG | ecosystem: Environmental > Aquatic > Marine > Intertidal...
CGAAGGACAGACAATGTCCGACTCATCCGCGGCACACTGAGCTACTGGCTCGGGGTCTGGAGTCTTGATCAGACTATCCAGGGCCGGACGGATGATCGCATAAGTAATCGTCGTATCCGTTTTATTGCCCTCGCAGTCCGTGGCCGTCCAGGTACGGTAGAGGTGTGCATAGACGTAGGCATCACCGTGCTCAAGTCCATCGATCGTATCACAATCCACGTATTCCACCCGGTCGCTCCATTTCACGACAGGGTCATCGTCACAGCACTCCCGGCAGGCATCAGAGAAGAATACGCGGCCCATGTAAAACCCACTTGTTGGCTGCACAGTAGCCGGATTATTCAGTACATCCTGAATATAGACACACTCGAAGGTATCCACCTGACCGGCCGTAGCCAGTGTATCGCCTTTCAAGTAGAAAGAGTCAATTTGCGGACCCGTTTTGTCTTCGGCCAGGACCTCACCCCAGCAGATCAGCTCGTCGCGTTCATTAAACAAGCCATAGGTAAATCTACCGCTGCGATCAATTATCCCTCTATTATGAGGTGTTCCGTCATTGACAATAAGGAAAGTACCAGGAGGAGTTGGTCCTGCAATAACCATCTCTGGTAACAATTGCCCCTGTCCTGAACTATTCAGTGTTAGGTTCACCTGATTCAGACAAGCCACGCCATCTCCAACTTCAAACTCATGCCTCACCTCCTGAATACACCCCGGGTCAAAAAGAACACTACCAATACCGGCCCCGCCTCCATCTACCTGAAGAAGAAGTTCGTAGTCGCCCGGAGTGAAGTCTGAGAAGACAAGTGGGAAAGAAGTATTCCAGACAGCCCCCTGAGCTTGTATCTGACCATTGAGTAAGAATGTTACCTGGCCAGACGCCTCATTTGCCAGTGTGGGCACAACTTGCCGAGGCAAGTTGCTAACATCGTAATACGGATCCAAGCCGGTAAAAAACGCATCAGGATAATAACACGTATTGGATACGTCAAGGGTATTTGGAGAGAAAGAATCGTAACGCCCCTGTGCTTCACGGATAGATACCGAGTACCCCAAACTATCCGCATGGATAATATCCATAACATATAGATATACCGTACCCCCATCTGGCCGCACTTGTGTCCCATAAAAAGGAATGGCATCACCCACTTGCACCAATTCTAAATCATCTTTTTGAGCAGACCGATCGCTACTGTAGCGGTATGGCAAAGGGCGGGAATCATTAGGACCAGGCCCGATGATCTCCCATTCGTCGCCCCACGTATAACTAGTTATTACAATTTGATCATCAAACAAGCCCTCATTATGTCGTTCGCCATTACGCAAAACAGGAGCATTATTTCGGCAACTGCAGGGGTCGAGAATCATAGGTGGCATACCTGTTTCCTGTAAATCATAACTATTTATTTCCCGCCGGTCTTGATCTTCCGATAAAATAGGATCAGGTAATACAACTTCTACAGGAAACGAACATGAGCTTTCGTTTCCGAAGGGGTCGGCTACGGTTAGAGTCACCTGCTGACTTCCCCGATCAACAGGAAAAAACTCTGTTTTATCGAGATTATAAGAGATGATGCTGCAGTTATCATAGCTGTTACGCCCAATAGAAACAGGGAGAAGTTCCTCATAAGCATCACCAGTAAGGTCAACAACAATCTCCTCCGGGCAAACAGGAATGGGAGCTATTGTATCGATTACGGTGACTATCGCAGTGCAATTCGAATAATTACCGTTCTTATCTGTGGCCGTGAAGATGACGGTATTTTGTAATTGTTCCGCATCCACACAGGCAAAATCATTTTGCGAAAGCATATAACTAGCCAAACCACAGGCATCCCTAGAGCCAGCATCCAGCTCCGTAGCCTGCAGACTCGCCCTACCGTCAGACAATAAATAAAGCGTCGTATCCCGGCACTCCGCAACCGGCGAAATCGTATCCAAAACCGTCACCTGCGAGGTACACTGCGAGCGGTTCCCATTCACGTCTTCTACCGTCAGGGTAATCGTGTTGGGCCCCACATCGCTACAGGCAAAAGCATTTTGCGAAAGCATATAACTAGCCAAACCACAGGCATCCCTAGAGCCGGCATCCAGCTCCGTAGCCTGCAGACTCGCCCTACCGTCGGACAATAAATAAAGCGTCGTATCACGGCACAGGGCAACCGGGGCTACTTTATCATCTACCCTCACCGTAGCTTGACAGCTGTTGGTATTACCATTAACGTCTGTAACCATCAAGGTTACCATATTCTCACCTACCTCGCTGCAAGTAAAACTCGTTTGACTGAGCGTAAGCGGCTGCAGACTACAAGCATCAGAGGAGCCGTTGTCCACCTGCCCCGCCGTGATGCCAGCGCTGCCGTTTTCGTTGAGCTGCACCGTAATATTCTGGCAGAGCGCTTCGGGAGCTACTGTATCTAAGACGGTCAGGGTAGTCGAGCAAGATGACATAGCACCAGCTGCATCGGTTGCGGTGAGCTCCAGGAGGTTTTCTCCAATATCAGCACAAGCAAAGGCATCCTTCCCGAGCTGCAGACTAATGGCGCCACAAGCATTATCCACGCCCTCCAAAAAGAGATCAGGTGTCACGGATAAATTCCCTTGCGCGGATAAATAGAGCGTCGTATCCCGGCAAGTGATATCGAGGGGTAATCGGGTGACATCCATTTGCAGATTGTTAAAGTCCGACCCTACCACTTTTTCATACTCGACTTCTACCTGCGAATGGGGTTGCAAATCGACATAATAATGACGCTCCACAGTAGTGAATGGTGCCAGTGTGTATTGCTCTGTACGGTCAAAGATGCCATCGCCATCAAAATCAAAACGGGTAACGACCCTGGAATTAAGCCCTCCGTCAATATCCCGGAGGTGAAAATCATACCGGCCACATTCCCAGCCTGTCCTTCGTAAATGAATTATAAAGGCCTGATTACTTACCTCACAACCGGTATAACCCGGCAGATCACTCGGAGGATTCTCCAGCCCGCCCTTGGCATCAGCAAGCTGAATACCCAGGGTTGATATGGTAGCCGAACCACTATACTTTAGGAGAGCCCCGATAAAACCTGATTGCTTCCCAATGACTCCTACGGCCCATTCGTTTTGGCCATAGCCGGCTTGTGTCCGCACTGTTTTGGCAACAGATGACGACACCACCGATGCGCCGCATTCATTGAAACCGACTCGCCTAAAATAGGTCGTTGTCTCTAATCCACCCGAAGTATACGTGGCTGATTGCGCCCCCGAAATATTAGTGAAGTTAATATTATCCGAACTGGATTGCCATTGATAAGTATGCATAGGGGAACTGCCTTCTACCGAAATTGGAGAAGGTATCTGACAGGGTTCTACTTCCTGTGCACCAACCGCGATACCTCCCACAAAATTGGGATCAGGCTGGACATTAACCACTACATTTGGGGAGGTAAATAACAATTGACCAGTCGTACTAAAAACCTGATACCGCAGTTGGATCGTTTGTGTAAGATTTGCTGTGGTGTAGTGTCGGTTGTTGGCCCCATTGATATCCTGCCAAGTATTACCGTCGGTACTGCGCTGCCATTGAATGGTACTTTCGGTCTGATCAATCCCATTGCCCCCCGTTACCGATGCCTGTATAGTTTCACAAGCGAAAATATTTTCTCTATCCAGGCTGATACCAAAATGATCGGTCAGGTTTTGGGAAGTCAGCTTAATCGAGCGAGAGCTAATCAGGGGGTGCCACCCTCCGTAGAAATTAGCAGACCAACTTACCCCTCCAATATCGCTGAAAAGACTGACTTTAGCGGTTTCATCAAGATAAAGCGTATATGGGTTATCGAAGCTCTGAGAGGAATAAATAGTTTGGTCATTGACCTTAAGAATAACGTTACAATTGTTGCAATCAACATCAAGGATACCATGTTTTACGTCCAGCTCGTATACCCCGGGCGTAAACCCGGTTTTGGTAAACTCCATATAAAAGTCTTCCAGGGTATTACTGATCACATTGCACTCCGGGTTAAGAGTCGGCTTGCCATTATAGTAGCCTTCCTGAATCGGATCGGGGGCCCCGGAAAGCTGAGTACTACGAAACCCGGCTCTGATGAAGCCATCCGGATCATAATGGAGGTTACCATAACCAAAGTAGAGGTTGCTGCCCTCTTCGTAATAGTTGATCCGCCAATCCTCTGAGTAGCCGGGCAGTACTTCAAAATAAAGTCCTTCGGCACCGGCAAGTTCACCAAAATATATTTCCATTTCTTCTTCCACACGACCGACCCAAATGATGCCTTTATCCGAACCGAACGAATAATCCTCATAAACGAGCTGGCCATCTACGTATACTCGCACATAATCGTCCAGGTGATCGAGGCGCAGCGCATAGCGCCCGCAGGCAAATTTGCGCCGGAACACATGGGTGAAGTAATCTCCACTCGTGCCCCCGGGCGTACAGGAATTCGGTACGAAACCGGGTATCACTGCGTAGTTGCCATTCGCCGGAAAAAAATCATCAGTATTTACTTCGAGTTCGTCTACGGTGTACACGCCCCGCAATTTGCCGGGGTTACTCAGATTGACTTCATCGTAGGTATAGACCGTCCATTTAGTGCCATCCGTGGAGACAAGGGGGCTGAAATTACTAGCCTCTACCGAAACTTTAAACTGTTTGGCTGCCACACCACTGATATTACTATCATCAAGCACAATGTAATAGCGGCCTGCGCACAGATTAGTGACGCTTAGCGATTGCCCACTACCTGCGGGACTTTGCACAAACTGAAAGTTTTCATCCAGCAAACGGAAGTTAAAATTGGAGCCCGTTTCGGGGTAATTGAGCCGGATCAGCACATCCGCCTGATCCAGTAGATTGAAGGCGTATACGATGTCGCGTCGACCATCATTATAATAATCATCGGTATAAGCAATATCGTCAGCTACGCCCCCAGGGGTGAAAAAGGTATTTTGGTGTTCTACGGCTGTACGGTCAGCTGACAGTGTGCCGAATTCAAGCGGATCACCCTGGCTATTACCATGGGTAAAGTTCCAAATGGTCTTTATTTTCACATAGGTGCGTTCCGGCGACCCACTGGTATTGTCCAGTTCTATACCTGCCTCGGGGTACTCATACCACTCGGACTGAGAACGGTTGCGGAAATCATAGATGACTGGATTACCCAGGAGAAAACGTGTATTTAAGCCGGACACAGGGATAAGGTGGCGAAAAGTTTTATTGAGGGTATAGCGATCATCTGCTTCCAGAGTAACCGAACCTAAAGTTGTCTCATCGTAGGTACAATTATCGCCCACGTCATTTTCCCAGAAGTCGGCTTTCGCCAAAAAATGACCATCAAAAATATTCTCTTTATAAGCGATGGTAATATTCGTAAAGTTTCGCTCTGTCTCATTGATTTCTGTAGGAAACCAGTTTTTGGCACTCCAGGCATGACAATATTTGGGAAGCACCATCTGCCCATTTATCTCCGTCCAGATGTGGCAAACGTTCTCCTCATTCTGCCGGTCTTGAAAAGAGAAGAATGGAATTTGCACGCCCGTACCATCCCCGTCATTATCAGAGCGCCACTGAGTGGTGCGAGCAATAACGGAATGCTCCCCGTTGAGTACCTGTGCCGCCGTATTGTGGGGCACAATCCATAGGATAGATAGAAAAAACACACAGAATAAAAGTCGTCGCATTGTTTATAGTTCTTTTTTTCCCTGTCGCAGGGGGAAGGGTTGCTACCGATAAGTGTGAGGAGCTCCAGTAGCATTATGATTGTTATCAACTAGAATATGTTTATGAGTGTCAAAAATAGGGCTAACCCAACCAAACAATCCTGACATCATACCCTGACAAAACTGCCAAAGGTGGCAAAATTTTCTTTACAGAGTCTAAAAAAACCTTCGTGTACATAATGTTGCCTAAAACCACTTCGAAACCTGGAAAAGATGCTACTTTTACGGCAACTAATCTTACCAATCCGCTAATTGTAAGTGAATATCCGTATGCGTTTTTACCGGCTGGCCATCTTCTTTTGTATACTAACTTTTTTATGGAATGCCGGATCGGGCCAAACGGGCCGGTATTACCAGCAACTCGCCTCTGATAGCGTCTCCGTTCGCTTTAACGGAGCTTATCGGCTAGCTCTTTCTTATCGACGTACCCAGCAAGATTCCGCCTACTTTTTTGCCGACAAGGCGGCCAGCTTATTGCCTCAACTAGATTCGACGCAACGTATTCAGGCATTTTCCGTGCAGGGGTTAGTCGCTTATGAAGCTGGTGCCTATCAGGAGGCCCTCGCCTTCTTTGCGCAAGCAATATCGGAAGCTCAACGGCAAAAAGATTTCAAACGGAAAGCGCGTAACCTCAGCCGGCAGGGCAACGTGTATACTATGATTGGGCAAACGGCCCAGGCTATTACGCATTACCAACAAGCCATACAAATTGCCGAACAGGAAAACCTGACTCGCGAACGGATTTACTTTATCCAGGCTCTCGCTTTTTGCTACCAAAAAACAGGATCGCCAGCAAAAGCCATTCCCTACTTTAGGGATGCCCTCGCTTATTTTCAAAGCGAAGAAGATTGGGGTGGGGTAATTAGCACACAAAACCTGCTGCATATTGCCTGGTCGAATATGGATAGCCTGGATCGGGCGCTTGATCTGCTAAAAAGCAACCTCTCCCCTCCCCTTGCCCAGCACCTCTCTCCCAAAGACAGTGCCACCATGCTCCATAATCTCGGCCGTTTATACAATATGCAAGGCCAATACGAACTCGCCGGGCTGACTTTACGCAAAACTATGGCGATAAAAAAACGGCAAAACAATCCCGAAAGCACCCTCAAGAGTTGGATTGAATGGGTAACCAGTCTGAAAGCGCAGGGTGATTATGATGAAGCGTATATAGTCGCCCGACAACTTGACACCAGTACGCTGAACAAAAGTTCGGTTTACACCCAACGCGATTACTACCGACATCTTTCCGAAATTATGGCGCAAAGGGAAGCATATAAAGAAGCTTACCGTTACCAAAGTGTATTCGACAGTTTGGATCAGGCTATTTTCAACCAGGAGAATCGTGAATCCGTCGCCGAATTAGAACTGCAACTGGCCCGCCAGGAAAATGGGCGCCTGGTTGATCAAAGACTAGCTGCCAGGCGTCGGCGCAACTGGGCTATCCTTTCGGGGGGGCTACTGAGTATTCTGATCGGTTCCTTTCTATTTTTTCGCCAGCGCGAATTGCAACGTCAGAGAACATGGGCCAGACAACAGCTGAAACAAAAAGAAAAGCAACACCAGGCACGTACACAGTTCTTTATGAATATTTCCCATGAATTGCGCACCCCTCTCACCCTGATCCAGGCTCCGGTGCAGTCCCTCCTACAACAAGTACAAACACCCTATAACCGGGAGCTAGCGAAAACAATCCTTCGTAATGCGCAGGAAATGAATTACCTCATTGAACAGACACTCGACCTGGAGCGCGCCCAGGAGCATCATTTCCCTTTGTCACTTTCATCGGTAGAAATAGATCGCTTTGTGGAAGAAATTATACGGCCCTTCCGGCAAATGGCTGAAAAGAAATCTCACCAGTTCACATTTATCAACCAACTGGGACAGGCCTGCATAAAAATTGATCCGGTTCGTACCCGGCATATTATCCGAAACTTACTCACTAATGCCTTTAAATTTACTCCTCCCGGTAAAAAGATTTCCCTGGTTGCACAACGAAATGAGAACCAGTTAGCGTTCATCGTAAAGGACGATGGCCCTGGTATTTCCGAAAATGATTTACCCCATATTTTCGAGCGACACTATCGGGCTAAGCAGCCCACTCACTCATCCCTACCCGGCTCGGGTATTGGTCTGCATCTGGCCCGGGAATTTACCCGACAACAAGGAGGTGAATTAACCGTGCAGAGTAGCCCGGGAAAAGGCACTACATTTATTTGTAACCTGCCCTGGCTTTCTGTCAATAAATACGCCCAAAAGACTTTACCTGATGCGCCTATCCAACATACGCCAACCACCCCCACGGTCTTACTCGTAGAAGATAATGCAGAGATGCGAACCTACTTATTTCAGTTGCTCTCTCCTCACTATTCTGTGCATCAAGCCACGAATGGGCGTAAAGCCCTCTCCATCTTAGAGGCAGAAAAAACAACTATCGACCTGGTCTTATCTGACGTCATGATGCCTGATATCGATGGCTTTGGCCTGGTAAAGGCCATGAAAGAAAATGAACAGCTGGCAGGAATACCCATCATTCTACTTACGGCCCGCACCGAGCCCCGGGACAAACTCAACGCCCTTACCGCTGGCGTAAGTGACTACATCAACAAACCTTTTCGTCCGGAGGAATTGAAAATTCGCCTTCATAACTTACTGGCATACAAGGAAAATCGCCATACGCACAATAAAGATAAAGCTACTGAGGTTACTCCAGTTTTATCATCTAGTCAACAGTGGCTGCAAGACGTTGAGTCCACTATGCTTGACAGACTAGATGACTCTAATTTTTCCATTAAAGAGATTGCTCAGGCCCTTAACATTAGTGAGCGCCAGTTTTTCCGGAGAGTGAAACAATTATCCGGTCTCACACCAAATCGTTATTTGCGAGAGGTTAAGCTGAAAGAGGCCAGACGCATGCTTGAGGAAGGAGCCTATGCCACCGTAGCTGAAGTTAGCTTTGCGGTAGGTTTCGGTACGCCGGAATATTTCTCAAAAATCTACAAAGAACGCTACGGCTGCTCTCCGAGCGAGGTATTACATAGATCCTAAGAAAAATAGCGACACCTTTCTCCCATCTATAGATTAGAAGCCATCCTTATGATTGTCTATGACTTCCTACTCCAAATACTGCACCAACCACGCTGCCTTCTTCCGACGATAGTGCCCATAGAACAGAAGAGCGGTACCGAAGCATTTCGGTACCGCTCTATATACTTCGTTCAGTCATCACCACTTGCTTTTTTTACTGTGGGCTCAAAGTTTGGGATGACTCCTATTTCCAACAGCACCCTCTACGGCTGCGCCTGATCTTTCTTGGGGAGCATCTGCAAACGACGCTCAGCACGACGGTTCTTGCCATCGATTTGGGTGGCCAACTCTACAGCGCGCTCCAGATTGACCATACCGCCGGTAGCCGATAAGTCACTGAAGGGGACTTTTTCGTTACTGCCCGGTTTTACGACCATCATATTGGTTTTCTTTTCGGCGGAAGCCATAATTACGTCCTTGACCTGCTCGGCCGTTAGGTCGGGAAAGTACGAACGTAGTACGGCCGCAATACCGGCCACAACGGGAGAAGCCATACTGGTCCCCTGCAAGAATTCGTAGGTATCTTCCGGCGTAGTGGCGTAAATGGCCACTCCCGGAGCAAAGACATCCACCAACTCCATACTATAGTTGGAGAAGGAAGCCGCCAGGTTTTCGTCCATCGCGTAATTTAGGGCGCCGATTTCCAGCCAGTTGTCGGCGTATTTTGGGCCAAACAACCCCCGTTTTGCAAATTTATCGTTCGGGAAATTATTGCCGAAATCATTCTCCTGCCCGGCATTACCAGCTGCGTGTACCAGGAGCACATCATTCCTACGAGCGTACTTCACAGCTTTGTCTACTACTTTTTTGTACGGGGAATAGCCTTTACCAAAGCTCATATTGATGATGCTGGCTCCATTATCGACCGCATAGCGGATGGCATTGGCTACATCTTTGTCGCGTTCGTCTCCATCGGGTACGGTACGAATCGACATAATGCGTACATTGGCCGCCACGCCGTCCATGCCGATGTCATTATTACGCTCGGCAGCAATGATGCCAGCTACGTGTGTACCATGTTGAGAATCGGGGCCTTTCACGTCATTATTTCCGTAGTAGCGCTCTTTTTTGTCGGCGTAGTCATCACCAACCAGGTCGCGCGGATCAAAATCAGGGTTATAATTATAGTTGTATTGGGCATTGTAGTAGTCATACGCCTGCTTCACCTGACCGAGCTGCGTCTCAAAAGAAATACCAGCTTCAACCTGAGCAGCAATAGCCTGTGCGATCTGCTTCATGCGCATATCATCCGTCTCCATCTGCTTGAGCTCTGCGGCCGATACCGTATCGCTCTCAAATTTCGCGTCGATCTCTTGAAAAATATCGTAGACCATCTTGTAGGTAGCAAACTGCTGAGCAAGGCTCTCCCGCTTGCTCATGACCTCTTCTTTCGTCTTTTGGTACAAATCGTACTCATCGCGGTTTTTCTTTTTTACATCTTCCCGGTCTTTACCTTCAAACATCGGTTTGTACTTGACGTAAAGTCGAGTTACCTCCAGGTTGTCGTAACTAATATTTTCGCCCTGAGCATTACCGATAAAGTTCCAGCCGTGGATATCATCGATATACCCATTGCCATCGTCATCGATACCATTATCGGGGATTTCGTCTTCGTTGACCCACATGACGTCGTCGAGGTCTTCGTGCATATAGTCTACTCCTGAGTCGATCACAGCGACCACGACGGTTTTCCCTTCTACGCCTTGCGGCAAACGTTCGTACAGTGTTTTAGCACTAATTCCCGGGTAGCCTTCAGCGGGTGATCTCAGGAACCAGTCTTTAGGGGCATTATCCTGAGCAAATACGGCCATAGTAATCAATAAAGTGGCCAGCATCAGCATTGTCTTTTTCATCATATCTATTTTACAGTTAGTTAGTGTTGCTTGCGCAAAAACGGACAAGATAAATACGTTTTTTCAGGACACGTATTATTTTGTGCTTGCGTTTTCCGTATATTTTATTTTATGACTTTCGTCAAAAATCGTTTATGTCTATTGCCCGGGTTCGCCTACAGCAGCTGCGCCGTTTTTGGCATTTTTACCGTAAGGCCCATACACTGTACGATATTCACTCGCCCTTTGTTGCCGAGTTTGTACAGGAAGTGCTGGAAGATGACCGCGTTTACTATGCCTTCCCCAGTATTGCTGCCCGGCGTAAAGCACTGATCGATGACGATGCCCGGCTCCCCATTACCCACGATTACGGTGCCGGGTCAAAGATCACCTCTGCCAGGCAGCGCCGGATAGGCGATCTGGTGCGTACCACAGCTATTTCACCGCGTACAGGCAAGCTCCTGTTTCGCCTCGTGCGTTGGTGGCAGCCCACCACCATGATCGAACTCGGTACCTCCCTGGGGCTCTCGGCCATGTATCAGGCTGCCGCCGCGCCTTCTGTCCCATTTCATACCGTAGAAGGTAATCCCGCTACCGCCCGTTTTGCCGAAAGGCAACTCCAACAAACCGGTCTACCCCACATAACCACGTACACGCAAACCTTCGAAGCGTTCCTCAAGGATTGGTTGGCACAACATCCCCGTCTCGACTACCTCTACCTTGACGGGGATCATACCTATGAGGGCACCCTGCAGTATCTGCAAGCCTGTCTTCCTTACGTGCACGATCATTCGGTAATTGTCATCGCTGATATTCACTGGTCACAAGACATGAGACGGGCCTGGAAGGCGGTCCAAGATTGGGAGACCGTCACCGCAACTATCGACTTGTTTACGGTTGGCCTGCTCTTCTTTCGCCCCGGGATTCGCCAACGACAGCACTTCAGACTAGTACCCCGCGCCTGGAAACCCTGGCGCCTGGGCATTATGGGTAAGGAGTGAGAATGGTTTACTCCGTGGAATTACGCAGCAGCCTGTAGCATACGGTATTCCCGCATGCCCCCCTGCCCCGTTAGGGACGACATATGAAAATTCCGGGAGCAGAGCGAAGTATGAGGAAATATTACCAAAATCCACTCCGAAAGGGGGCAGTTAGACGTTATTTAAAAACTCCTCAATCATAATCGCCTTCACGAATTTATCCGTCCTCTTGCTTAGAACTGCCGTTGCACCCCCAGCCATAGTGAGCGGTC
>Ga0102940_1002209_pt1 | contig 11877 bp, 9 predicted proteins | sample SalPonR2_C_D1_MG_FD_78215 | JGI IMG/M metagenome (GOLD analysis project Ga0102940, IMG submission 78215) | Salt pond soil microbial communities from South San Francisco under conditions of wetland restoration - Salt Pond MetaG R2_C_D1_MG | ecosystem: Environmental > Aquatic > Marine > Intertidal...
AAAAGGGCTTCGGAATTTTATGAATTGCGGCATATCCGCGATAACCGGGGACAAGTTACCGGAATTGACACCACGCTTAAACGCTTTACATGGGGCGAATTCCGCGGAAGCGCAGATGTCAGGCTTCCTCTTAATTTCAGAAAAGGAATATTCAACCGCCTTTTACAACCAGAAATTCAATACGATTATACCAACTACAAACGTCATTCAAACACTCCTGAAAATTTTAACGATGGCGATTTTCATTCATTGAGTTACCGGCTTTATTACCATCAGTTAATGAACAGGAGTTACCAGGATATGTACCCGGATTTTGGCATGGTTTTTAATGCCGTTTACCGGCATGCACCTGCGGGTTCACTAAATCCGGGAACTTTAGTAGGAGGGAACTCAGTAGTTTACCTTCCGGGCCTGATGAAAAATCACGGAGTGAAAATTTACGGCGGGGCACAGCAAACCCAAAATGGAAGTTCGCTGGGTTTTTCTGATATTGTAAAATATGCACGTGGCTGGGGAAGAATAAACACAAACAACCTTTATACGGCAACAGCCGATTATAAATTGCCTTTTTTATATGCTGATTTTAATTTTCTGAAACTGGTTTACCTCAAACGGTTAAAACTCTCATTGTTTGGTGATTTCACAAGGCTGGAGGGGAATTATTATCGAAACGGCGAGGTATCCGGAACTTTTGTTAAAGATATTACTTCAGTTGGAGCTGAGCTGACTGCCGATGCCAACCTGCTCCGGTTTTATGCTCCTGCAGATATTGGCATCAGGGCATCATATCTGCCGGAATTGAATAGTGTTTATTTTGACTTTCTCTTTTCAATCGACTTTGCTTCGTTTTAATGTAAAAACGGTAATTTCAGGTGCCATGTCCAATCTCCAGGGAATACCTACATTCCCCAGACCTGTATTTACATAAAGCACCGAGTTATTGCTGCGGTACAAACCTCCCCAATAATTATTGGCCAGATGAGCAATACTGAATTTTATTCCTGCCAGCTTTATGCCCCATTGCATTCCGTGCGTATGTCCCGAAAGCGTTAATTCTATGTCATCGCGTTTTTTTACTTTACTGGTCCAGTGTGCAGGGTCGTGTGTCATTAAAATTGAAAATGCATCCGAAGGAATTCCATCCAGTGCTTTTTCAAGATTGGCATATTGAGGAAATGGCGGATGGCCCCAGTTTTCGACACCTGCCAGAAATATGGAGTCATTATTTTTTTTGATTACTCTATTTTCATTGTTCAATAACAGAAAACCGGTTTCATTCAGTGTCGCAATTATTCCTCCCAGGTTCTCCTGCTTTTTTTTATCGCTTTCCCAGGTAGTATAATCTCCATAATCGTGGTTTCCCAAAACTGAAAATGCCTGATGTTCGTTTGTCATTCTTTTTAAAACAGGTCGAAATCCGTCAGCTTCGTTGGCGAAATTATTGACTATATCACCCGTAAAAAGCAATAAATCAGGATTCTCATTTTCAATAACTGCATATGTTCTATCAAGCAGTTTATTCGATTTCAGCATACCTCCAATATGAATATCCGAAAATTGAAGAATTTTGTAGTTGTTGAATGAGATTGGAAGATTATCATATTCGAGTTCAATTCGATTGACCTGTATTTTGTGCGACCCCCATAAAACTCCGTAAATCATTCCACATGTGAGGCCTATGGAAATTATGAGCCCGGTAAAAGGCAATATTTTTTTTTTGCGTTCAAAGAATTTGTGTAAAACAAACGAAAGGCTATTCGACACATTAAAAATAAACAGGGTAAAGAGCATTGCATTAAAATAGAAGTAAACAGGGTAGTTGGTTGCCTGGCGTGGTTGATAAGGATAGATATACAAAAAAATAAAACCAAGTAAAACCAAACCATTTAATAAAACAAAAATCCATTTGCTACGATTTTGGTTTTGCTTTCTGATTAGGATTGAGACATTTTTATAAGCAAGCCATGCAAGAAAAGAAAACACAACTAAAAACAGGATAATGTATATAATTTGAAACGATCTCATATATAAAACAGGTAACTTAATTTATTTGGTGAAAAAAATAAACTTCCCAATCAAAATTTAAAATACAATAAACCAGACGATTAATCCGCAAAATGAATGAATTTAACACGCTGAGAATCTCATATTCTAAATTTTACAGGCAAATATACAGAAACAAAGAAACGAAATCAGGGTATCATACAAAAGAATCCGTGAATAATCGTTCATTATCAAAAAAGGGCAGATCGTCAGGAAAACAGAGTGCTGATAAAAAGTTAACCGCATTCTGACAGTTCTGCTTGTAATGCATATTGTTAAAAATGTAAAGTTAAATAAATTAATACGTCACATTTAATAACCAATGTGAATTATAACAATGAGCTTAGACACATTTGTATACAATTGTATCGATACTAAAAAAATTATATTCCGTCATTTGTTTAGAAATTTAAATTTTAACAGATTTATTCTGAACAGAAATAACCTGCATATAAATGAAAGAGTAGGGGATATGAACAATCTGGATATATTGAAAATTAAATATGTAGTTACAATATATTAAGTTCAATAATCCAGTCGATTATGATAATTCACCTAAACTTTATTATAGATATCTATAAAAATTTGTATAATAATTAAATATTTTATGGCTATTTAATGGTTAAGACATTTACTGTCAGAATTTTAAAATATATTACTTCAACTTGATTACAGATATGCATATTGTTGTAAACATTTGATTTTCAATATTTTTAAATAGCACGGTATTTAAAACCAAATAATTGGGATTTCTTTGCTGAAATAAAATATGTTTTAAAAAATGCAGAATGTATTGTTTAAATAATTACATTTGTATATTAAAACCATTCAGCTAAAAAAGATGAAGGACCGTATTAAAGAATTCATTGATTACAAAGGTATATCAGCCGGGGAATTAGCTGATTTGCTGGATGTTCAGCGTTCAAACATATCTCACATACTCAATGGGAGAAATAAACCGGGAGCTGTTTTCCTGGAAAGGTTCCTTTTAACATTTGCTGAAATTAATGCCCGATGGTTGCTCACCGGTGAAGGACAAATGGTAAAAGTAAAAACTAACAATCAAACGAAATCACTGGAAAATAAGCCTGAAACTGAATATTCAAAAGCTCCGCAATTGCCGTTTGTTAAGCAACAAGTGAATAAAATGGATATTGAAAAAGTTATTTTACTTTATACTGACGGCACATTTTCATCCCATACCCCAAATAAATAGTCTTAGGATTTTACATTCACACAACATCAGTACACATAGATAAACAACACATGTTTTACAACATCAAAAATAATTCACAAAAGTGAACAAGTTTTTCAATATTGTTTTTACATTTGTAGTGTACAAATTAATACTGACGAGATGATAGTTTTAATATAATGATTTCTCGATTTACAAGCCCTAAGATTTTTAATTGAAATTACAGAAGCAGGACCGTTACCAGTTAACGGTCCTTTTTTTTTATTATAATTCTTTTTATCCCAATTCTGAAAATACAAAATATGGTTATCTTTGCCTGCAAATGATTCAAAAATGAGTAAAAAAGCAGTTGCTGATTTTACTGTTGCAGCAAATACCCGGTTAAATAATACCAATTTTCTGATTCAATTGTTTGCCCCTGAACCATTACCGGATATTTATCCCGGACAGTTTGTGAATATTGATATTAGAAACGCAAAAGAGATTTTTCTCAGACGTCCGTTTTCTGTATTTGAAGTAGACTATTCGCAAAACACACTTTCAGTGATTGTTAAAATTCTTGGCCGTGGTTCCAAAGTTCTGACAGAAGTCCGGCCTGGCGAAAAATTAAGTTTGATTTATCCGCTCGGAAGAAGTTTTACTTACCCTTCTGAAAATGAAAAAATACTTGCGATAGGAGGAGGTAGCGGTGTTGCTCCAATGCTATTTCTATCCAAAGAATCCGGCCTCCAGGCCAGCAACGTTGATATTATTTTGGGCGCCAGAACGGCTGAAGACCATATCAGGCCTGATGAGTATGCTAAATTTGGGCACCTGCACTATACAACCGAAGATGGCTCACTTGGAGCAAAAGGATTTGTGATTCATCATCCCTTGTTTACAAATGAAATTGCAAAGTACGACAAAATATACGCCTGCGGACCCGATGCAATGATGAAAGCCGTTGCCCGCGAGGCACAAAAAGCAGGTGTTTTTTGTGAAGTTTCACTTGAAAACCTTATGGCTTGCGGTTTTGGTGTCTGTTTGTGTTGCATAGAACCTACCAACGACGGTAACAAATGTATATGCACCGATGGCCCGGTATTTAACATTAATGAATTAAAATGGCAGATTTAAAAGTAAATATTCACGATTTACAATTGAAAAACCCGGTGATGCTGGCATCCGGAACCTGTGGTTTTGCGCAGGAAATCAATGATTTTTACGATGTGTCGCAATTGGGAGGTATTTTCCTCAAAGGAACAACACCCCGTAACCGCGATGGAAATTTATATCCACGCATGGCAGAAACTTCATCGGGAATGTTAAATGCAGTAGGATTGCAAAATAAGGGCGTAGATTATTTTATCGAAAACACTTATCCGAAAATTAAGGATTACGGAACTCCGCTTATTGTAAATGTAAATGGCTCAACGGTTGAGGAATACATAGAAGTTACTGAAAAAATCAATGAACTGGATAAAATTCCCGCCATTGAACTGAATATCTCCTGCCCCAATGTTAAAGAAGGCGGAATGGCTTTCGGAATTACCTGCCCCGGAGCCGAAGCTGTAACCCGCGAAATTCGAAAAGTATACAGTAAAACATTAATTGTAAAGCTATCGCCAAATGTTACAGATATCTCTGAAATTGCCAAAGCCGTGGAAGGTCAGGGGGCTGATAGTGTTTCGCTGGTCAATACATTTCTTGGTATGGCTATCGATGCCAAAACCCGCACACCGCTGCTCTCAACCGTTACCGGTGGGCTTTCAGGCCCTGCAATTAAACCCATTGCCCTGCGAATGGTTTGGCAGGTAGCCCAGGCTGTAAATATACCGGTAATTGGCATGGGAGGAATTATGAACACTGAAGATGCCATTGAATTTATTCTGGCCGGGGCATCAGCCGTTCAGATCGGTACAGCTTTATTTAAAAATCCAATGATTCCTCTTGAAATAATTAAAGGCCTGGAAGAATATTTGAAAGAATATAACATATCAAATATCAACGAATTAACCGGTAGTTTACAAATGTAAATAATGCGGTTTTGTTGTTTTACTGATTCCATTTTCTTTCCGGCACATTCTTTTGAAAATTTCTTTTTAAATCCTCTTCCATTTTTGTAACTTTCAACAAAATGTTAATATAAATTGTAATGTGAACATTTCAATTTATGCTGTGTTTAATAAACCGAAAGTTGCAATTAACCGAAAAAAAAACATAAAAATATGTCGAAATTTGAAATCGTAATGCCTAAACTTGGTGAAAGTATCCAGGAAGGCACCATAACTAAATGGTTTGTAAAAGAAGGGGATACCATCGAAGAAGATGATATGCTTTTCGAAGTAGCCACTGATAAAGTGGATTCGGAAATTCCCTCTCCGGTTGACGGTGTTATCAAAGAAATTTTGCATCCTGTTGACAGTCTCGTTCCTGTTGGCGAAATTGTTGCCATTATTAGTATGGAAGGAGAAGAAGAGGAAGAAACTGCTGAAACAGTTGAATCAGGCCGCAAGCCTGTTGAAAAAACACTTACTGAGAATGAAGAAACAAAACCGGAAAAACCAGCAGAAAAAGAGATAGATAAAGGAGGAACCTCGGTTGAAAAGAGCCGGGATATGTCCAATCGTTTTTATTCACCCCTGGTTAAAACCATTGCCAGAGAAGAAAATATTTCTTTGGAAGAGCTCGAAACCATAGAAGGATCGGGAGCTAATGGAAGGGTCCAGAAAAAAGATATACTGAATTATATTGAGAAAAAGAAGAAAGGGGAAACTACCGAAGTTCCGGCAACTGCATCAGCACAACCTGCAACTGCGCCTGAAAGAAAAGCTGCCCCGGCAGTTACAGCAGGTCCGGGCGACCAGGTGATTCAGATGGATCGTGTGCGTAAAATGATTGCCGACCACATGGTAATGTCTAAATCGGTTTCGCCGCATGTAACTTCGGTTATTGAAGCTGATGTTACCAACCTGGTTCAGTGGAGAAACAAAAACAAAGCGACTTTCCAGGAGAAATATGGCGAAAAAATAACTTTCATGCCATTTTTTATTGAAGCTACAGCCGCAGCTCTGGCGGAGTTTCCGCAGGTGAATTCATCGGTTGACGGCGAAAAAATAATTCTCAGGAAAAGAATAAATGTTGGAATTGCAGTTGCAAAACCCGATGGAAACCTCATTGTACCGGTTGTTAAAGATGCAGAGCAAAAAAATCTGGTTGGAATTACAAAAGAGTTGAACCGTTTGGCAGATGCTGCCCGCAGCAACAAACTGACCCCTGACGAAATACAGGGAGGCACATTTTCAATTACCAATTTCGGCACATTTAAAAATATAATAGGTACGCCTATTATAAACCAGCCGCAAGTTGCAATTCTGGCAACCGGAAATATTGAAAAGAAACCGGCCGTGCTGGAAACACCAACAGGCGATGTTATTGCAATCAGGCATAAAATGTTCCTTTCGCTCTCGTACGACCACCGTGTGGTTGACGGCGCACTCGGAGGTGCATTCCTGCATAAAATTGCTGAAATCCTTGAAAAATTTGATATTAACCGTTCAATCTGATTTGATAAAATATGAAAGATTTAAAAGTACCAAAAATCCATACAATTAAAAAAACGCCAAAGGAAACGCTCGATAAGTGGTTCCGGCTAATGACGATCGGGCGTGCTATCGACGAAAAAGCGCCCAACTATCTGAAACAGGCCATTGGGTGGTCGTACCATGCTCCATTTGCCGGACACGATGGAATTCAACTGGCATTAGGACAGGTTTTCGAACAGAAAAAAGACCACATGTTCCTGTATTATCGCGATATGCTTACTGCAATGTCTTCGGGAATGACTGTCGAAGAGGTTATTTTGAACGGAATTTCCAAAGCTACAGATCCCTCGAGTGGTGGCCGGCACATGTCGAACCACTTTGCCAAGCCGGAATGGAACATACACACCATGTCGTCGGTTACAGGTAACCACACGTTACATGCAGTTGGGGTTGCACGTGCAATAAAATATTACGGTGAAAATGCGGTTGCTTTCAGCAGCATGGGTGAATCTTCGGTGAGTGAAGGGTTTGTTTACGAAGCATTTAACGGCGCCGACAAAGAGGAACTGCCTGTAGTGTTTGTGATTCAGGATAACGGTTACGGTATTTCTGTTCCGAAGAAAGACCAAACGGCTCAGCGTAAGGTGGCCAACAACTTTTCAGGGTTTAAAAACCTGCGGATTATGCATTGCAACGGAAAAGATGTTTTCGACTCGATGAATACGATGGAAGAAGCTAAAAAATATGCTATAGAAAACAGTAAACCGGTTATTGTGCAGGCCAACTGTGTGCGTATTCATTCACACTCCAATTCTGATGATCACCTGCTGTACAGAAGCGAGGCTGAACGTAATTATGTGGAAAAATACGATCCGCTGGACAAGTTCAAAAGGATGCTGATTCGTTATGAACGTTTTACAGAAGAAGAAATTCAGGCCATTGAGGAAGAAGCCAGGCAAGAAATTAAAACAGCCCACAAGGCTGCTCTGAAAGCTCCCGATCCTTCACCGGATTCAATCTATGATTTTGTGCTTCCGGAGCCTTACAAAGCTGAAAAGTACCCTGATGGAACCCACAACAAGAAAGGCGAAAAGAAAAAGCTGATAACTGCACTGAATGAAACGCTTAAGGCTGAATTTCGTCATAATCCGGATACTTTTATCTGGGGGCAGGACATGGCCAATAAAGAAAAGGGAGGCATTTTCAATGTTTCCAAAGGATTGCAGAAAGAGTTCGGTAAAGAGCGGGTATTTAACGCACCGATTGCCGAAGATTTTATTCTGGGAACAGCCAACGGAATGTCGCGTTACAACGAAAAAATCAGGGTGGTAATTGAAGGTGCCGAGTTTGCCGATTATTTCTGGCCGGCCATGGAACAATATGTTGAATCGAGCCACGATTACTGGCGTTCAAACGGAAAGTTTGCACCAAACATGACGATTCGTCTTGCTTCGGGCGGGTACATTGGCGGCGGACTTTACCACTCGCAAAACCTCGAAGGATCGCTGGTATCGATACCGGGTGTTCGGATTGTTTATCCGTCGTTTGCCGACGATGCTGCAGGATTACTCCGTACTGCAATCCGTTCCGAAGGGCCTACTATGTTTATGGAACCAAAAGCTCTGTATCAAAATCCCAAGGCCGCCACAGTAGTACCCGAAGACTTTGAGGTGCCGTTCGGAAAAGCACGTATTCGCAGAAAAGGCAGCGATTTAACTTTGCTGACGTACGGGAATACAACACACCTTAGTCTTGAGGCTGCAGAAAAACTCAGTGAAGATGGTTACGATGTGGAAATTATCGACCTTAGGTCATTGGTTCCGCTCGATGAAGAACTGATTCTTGAATCAGTCAGAAAAACCAATAAGGTTTTGATAGCACATGAGGATAAAGTTCACGGAGGTTTTGGAGGAGAACTCAGTGCGCAGATCACCGAAAAGGCATTTAAATACTTAGATGCACCGGTACGGAGAGTTGGTTCTACTTTTACACCGGTTGGTTTTAACACCATCCTGGAAAGGGCCATATTGCCCGATACAAAACGGATTTATGATGCAGCAAAAAATTTGATATTGTTTTAAAAATTGAATGACGATGAGTAAAAAAACAGCGATTATATACAGCTTTCACACACAAAAATCGAAAAAAGTATCGGAGAAGATTGTCGATATTTATGGCAAATCCGAAATTGAAGCAGTGAATGCTGAAGAGGTGAACAAGGCAGTGCTTGAGAAATATGACAATTTTATTTTGAGCGCCCCCACCTGGTTCGATGGTGAACTGCCTAATTACTGGGATGAATTTGTTCCAGACCTCGAGGAGATGGATTTAAAAGGGAAGAAATTTGCCATTTTCGGATTGGGCGACCAAAAGGGTTACCCCGAGAATTTTTGCGATGCAATTGGTATTCTGGCAGAGATTATTAAAGATTGTGGTGGAAATGTGGTGGGGCATACTTCAACAGAAGGTTACACCTATGAATCGTCTAAAGCGCAGCGGGGGGGTGAATTTATCGGTCTTCCGCTCGACCAGGAAAATCAGGCACGGCTCACCAATGACCGCATAAAAAAATGGGTTTCCCAACTTAAAAAGGAATTTTAATAATTTCATGATTTATATGAATAAGGCTGTTTGCATTTGCAGGCAGCCTTTTTACTGTGAAAAGGTTTGATTATTTTCGTAAAAAAAGAAGCGTGAAAGAAAAACATAAGAAATTTTTGAATTTACCAGAGTATCCCGGGGGAAAAGAAGCCTTTAAAAAATACATTAAAGAAAATCTGAAATACCCTGAAGAAGCCCTGCAGAAGCAAATCGAAGGTATTGTTCATCTAACAGCGCAGATAGATGATAACGGACATGTGGTTGATGTTTCCATTGAAAAAGGGCTGGGAGCCGGATGCGACAAGGAAGCTGTCCGGTTGATTAAAAAAGTACAGTTTGGCGGAGTGAAAAACAGGGGAGTCCGGTTGAAAACGCGAAAAAAATTTAAAATAGAATTTAAGCTTCCTCCTAAAAGAAAAGTTAGTTATAACCTTACTAAAACAAATTCTTCTGATGCTGATAATGAAAAAAACAGCCAGAAAAAAACTGCGCAAAACCAAATATATTCCTATTCCATCACCATAAAAAAATGATAAATACATTGAATATCATATTGTTATACATTTGTAATTATATTTGTTTACAAATGTATTCAGGTTGATTTCATTTAGAATTGCGTAATAATCTCTTGACTTGAGAGGTTATGTCATCAGGGATTTGAAAATGGTGTATTGCCGGCAGTTTGTTTCAGAATATTCCAGGGAAATTGATTTAATTATTGTTAAATTAAGTCAGGTTGCCAGGAAACTCATTGTTATAATATTAAATCAAAAATCAATTTAAACAAAGTTTAGTTTTCAGATAAGTTTTATTCATTAATTTTGTGGCTTTTGTAAAACTTAAAGATTTAGAAAATTGCCTGATACAAGATACATATTCGTGACCGGTGGGGTAACCTCCTCGCTGGGAAAAGGTATTTTAGCCTCGTCGCTGGCCAAGTTGCTGCAATCGAGGGGCTACAGTGTTACCATTCAAAAGTTGGATCCTTATATAAACGTAGACCCGGGAACACTGAATCCTTATGAACACGGTGAGTGTTTTGTTACCGAAGACGGTGCAGAAACCGACCTCGACCTGGGCCATTATGAACGATTTCTAAATGAATCAACTTCCCAGGCCAACAATGTTACCACCGGAAGAATCTATCAATCGGTAATAAGTAAAGAACGACGCGGTGATTACCTCGGAAAAACAGTTCAGATTATTCCGCATATTACCGATGAGATTAAGCGGAGAATAAAAATCCTTGGACAAAAAGGAAAATACGACATTGTTATCACAGAAATTGGTGGCACGGTTGGTGATATTGAGTCGTTGCCCTACATCGAATCTGTGAGGCAATTAAAAAGAGAACTTGGCAGCAAGGCGCTGGTTGTGCATTTAACACTTGTTCCTTATCTCGCTGCCACCGGCGAATTGAAAACAAAACCGACACAGCATTCTGTTAAATTGCTGCTCGAGGCAGGTGTTCAGCCCGATATTTTGGTTTTAAGAACCGAACACCAGATTGATAAAACCATTCGCGAAAAAGTGGCACTTTTCTGCAACGTTGATCCGGATGCAGTGGTGCAGTCGGTAAATGTTCCCTCAATTTACGAAGTTCCGCTGAAAATGCTCGATGAAAAGCTCGACCTTACAGTGATGAAAAAACTGGGGCTTGCCATAAATGAAGAAATCAACCTGGGCCCCTGGAGTGATTTTCTGGACAGGCTGGGGAACCTGAAACATACGGTTACAATCGGGCTTGTTGGAAAATACGTTGAATTGCGCGATGCTTATAAATCAATTGCCGAGGCGCTTGTTCATGCCGGTGCGGCTAATTACTGCGATGTGAATATAGAATGGATTCACTCGGAATCAATTGAACCTGATACCATAGAAGAAACATTGTCGGGCTTAAATGGAATTATTGTAGCTCCCGGTTTTGGGCACCGCGGAATGAACGGTAAAATTCAGGCAGCCCGGTATGCCCGCGAAAACAATATTCCCTACCTGGGAATTTGTTTGGGAATGCAGGTGGCTGTTATAGAATTTGCCCGAAATGTTTTAAACCTGAAGGGTGCAGATTCCACCGAAATGAACCCCAAAACGCCGCATCCGGTAATCGACCTGATGGAACATCAAAAAGGAATTACCGATTATGGTGGAACCATGCGTCTGGGAGCTTATGAATGCAGAATTATTGAGAAAGATTCAAATGTTTGCAAAGCATACAATAAATTAACAGTTTTTGAACGCCACCGCCACCGTTATGAATTTAATGACAATTACAGAAATCAGTTTGCAGAAGCCGGTATGGTGCCGGCGGGTGTGAATCCGGAAACCGAACTGGTTGAAATTGTTGAAATACCCGATCATAAATGGTTTGTCGGAGTTCAGTTTCACCCTGAATACCGAAGTACCGTTTTAAATCCCCACCCAATATTTATTGACTTTATTAAAAATTCATTAGCCGAAGAAAAAAATGGATAGAAACTCGATTATCGGAATTGTCCTCATTTTTGCAATACTTGT
>Ga0102940_1002212_pt1 | contig 11873 bp, 6 predicted proteins | sample SalPonR2_C_D1_MG_FD_78215 | JGI IMG/M metagenome (GOLD analysis project Ga0102940, IMG submission 78215) | Salt pond soil microbial communities from South San Francisco under conditions of wetland restoration - Salt Pond MetaG R2_C_D1_MG | ecosystem: Environmental > Aquatic > Marine > Intertidal...
CGAGGTCGGCGGCCTCGACGTGCAGATCGCGCAGGTCTACCTGGCCGCCGAGCGTCCGCGCGACGCCCTGCGCTGGCTCGAACGCGACGACGGTCGGGTGTCTCCCCGCGCGTACGAGCAGAGGCAGATGACCAAGGAGGCCTACCGCCAGCTCGGTCGGACCGACCGCGTGGAAGCGATGGTCCGGGCCGACTTCGAGCGTCATCCGGGCGTCACCGGGCTCGACGAACTGGTCGCCCTGCTCGGCGAGGACGCCCGCGCCGGACTGATCGACGAAGCGGTCGCCCGGATCGAGGCGGGCGACGACTTCGACCCGGCCATCGTCGGGTTCCTCCTCGAGGTCGGCCGCCCGGACACCGCCGCCGCCCGGGTGGTGGAGCACCGCGACAGGATCGACGGCCGGGACTGGTATGCGTGGGGCTCGGTCGCCGACGCCCTCCGCGAGGCCCACCAGCCGCTGGCCGCCACCTGCGTCACGCGCGCCCTGCTCGTGTCGATCCTCGACATCGCACGGACCAAGGCCTACGGCCACGGCCGGCGCATGTGGGCCCGGCTGATCACCCTGGCCGATGCCATCGACGACTGGCACGACGTCGAGCCCCACGCCGCCTTCGGAGAACGGCTGTACGAGCGCCACCGGCGCAAACGGAGTTTCTGGGACAAGGTGCCATCACAACAGCGTCCTTGACGCTGCACACCTCCCTCCGACAGCGTCAACCCCGCTCCCGACGCCCGAAAGCCCACCCCTCCGCGCCGATCCGCCCGGCCGCGCGGAGATCCGAGGAGGTCCCCCATGCGTCCGGAGCGCCCCCGCGCCGTCATCGCCCTGTTCCTGGTCGTCGCCGCGATCTCCGTGGCGAACACGGCCCACGCCGACACCGCCGCCGGCGGCGAAACGGAAGCCATCACCGCCGCCATCACCGCTGCCGAGTCGCTGCTCGCCGAGAACCGCATCCGCGAAGCGGCCGCGTCCTATCGCGACATCCTCGCCGACGATGCGCTGCCGGCGGTCGAACGTGCCCGCGTCTTCCGGGGACTGTTCGTCGCCTACGATGCCCTCGGCGATCCGCGGGAGTTGTCCGCGCTGGCCGAGGCGGTGGCCGCGGCTCCGGAGTATCCGGGAAACGCGATGTTGCTGCGGCACGCGTCGAGCGAGGACGGTCGGTACGGACCGGCCGGCGACTGGCCGGAACACCTGCAGCGTCTGCAGGACGTCGCGGCCGCGCATCCGGCCTTGCACGGGCCGGTCGAACTGCTCGTCTCCAGTCACCACGACGCGCGGGCCGAGTGGGACGACATGGCCACGCACGGCGACCGTGTCGGAGCGTTGTGCGACGTGATGGTCGTCGGACCCTTCGGCAACGTCGCCGGCTCGGGCATGACGCGGGTCCTGGGTCCGGAGCGAGGGATCGATCCCGATGCCGACTACCAGGGTCTCGACGGCACGCGCCTGCGCTGGATCCCGGCCTTCTGCGGTCCCTACGCGATGATCGATCTCGACGAGTTCATGGACGAGCGCCCCAATGCGCTCCTGTACACGGTGACCCACGTGCGCTCCGATCGCGATCGCGAGGCGCTCCTGCACGTCTCCGGCGCGGGTTCGTTCCGGGCGTGGTGCAACGAGGATCTCGTTCTCGACGAACCCGAGCATCGTTCGGGCCTCTACGATCTCTACGCGGTACCGATCACGCTGCGCGCGGGCTGGAACCAGATCCTGGTGAAGGCGGGCGCCGAGTTCGATCGCCTGCTCGAGCAGGTTCGCCTGACCGATCCCACCGGCCTGCCGCTGGCCCTGGAGACGAGCGCCGCCCCGCCCGACGGTTTCGACGCGATCGCGGTGGAGTCCGACCCGGAGGTGTCGCCACGGCCGTACCCGCCCGACCACTACCGTGAACGATACGCCTCGTGGCCGCTGGGTTCGGGCTTCGTCGACCGGCTGCTCCTGCTGCGCGACCTCCGGGACCTGGGGTGGGCGGAGCGCGCGCAGACCCTGCTCGACGAACTGTACGAAGAGTTCCGGGGCAGCGGCCTGGTCCACGCCGAGCGGGTGCGCCTGCTGCGGGCGCAGGATGCGCCCGAGGCCGACAACCTGGCTGCGGCGATCGCGGACTTCGCGCCCGAGATGGTCGCGTTCCGTCTCGAACAGGTGCGCGAACTCGAGGATCAGGGCGAGACCGATGCCGCCTTCGCCGCGCTCCAGGAGCTCGTGGACGAAGCACCCGACGACCTCACCCTGCAGAGCTTCCTCGGCCTGGTTCGCATGTCCCGCGGAGACAAGCGCGGCGGCTTCGAAGTGGTGGAGGCCGCGCACCGCGAGCGCCCGTACGACCGCTATCTGCAGTCGAACCTCTCGGTCGCCCTTCGCCAACTGAACCAGGGCCACCGGCTCCGTGAGGCGCTCGAGCGCTTCCACGAGCTACGGCCCGATCGTGTCGACGTCGCCTACGAGCTCGCACACCTCGCCGCCGAGGCCGAGGACACCGAAGGCGCGCTGCGCTATCTCGACCGTGCGCTCGCCGCCAACGGACCGGCCGTGGAGATCCACCGCCAACGCGCCGAGGTCCTGCGCGACGCCGGCCGCGACGACGAAGCCCTGCAGGCCTACCTCGAGGCCCTGCTCTGGTCGCCGCAGAACGTGCGGCTGCGCAGCGAGGTGGCCGAACTCATGCTGTCGCTCGACCAGAAGGACGACGCCATCGCGCAGCTCGAGCGCGCCCTGTCGCTCGACCCCTCCGACATCGGGGTGCGCGAAACCCTCCGTCGACTGCGCGGCCAGCCACCGATGCGCGACCTCTTCCCCTCCTACGACCTCGCCAACCTGCGCGACACCGTGGACCTCGACTGGGCCGACCCGGAGGCCGGCGTGATCTACCTCTTCGACGACGTCCAGACCACGGTCTTCGAGAGCGGGGCCGACCTCACGCGGCGTCACTACGCGATCCTGATCAGCAGCGAGGCCGGCGTGGCGAACTATCGCGCGATGCAGGAGATGACCCAGCGCGGCGAGCACAGCGGCCTCGAGATCGCCCGGGCCCATCGGCCCGACGGGCAGGTGGTCGACGCCGAGGTCGGATACGGCGAACTCACCTTCACCGACCTCGGCGTGGGCGACGTCATCGAGATCCGCGTGGCCGCCCCGAGCGGCGTGGTCGCGGGGCTCGCCGGACACACGTGGACCGAGAACCGCTTCCAGCTCGAGGCGCCGTGCGCCCGCAGCCGCTTCTCGCTTCTGATCGGCGCGGACCACGACTTCGACTGGGTCGTGCACAACGGCGAGACCGAACACGACGTCGAGAGCCAGGGCGACTGGCGGCTGCACACCTGGGCCGCCCGCGAGATCCCGGCCGTGCAGTTCGAGGCGAACATGCCCCAGTCCCTGGACCACCTCTTCTGGTTGGACTTCACGACCGTCGGATCGTGGGACGACGTGGTGCGCTGGTACCGCGACGAGTCCGAGGGCCGCCTGCGTCCCACGCCGGCGATCGAGTCCCTGGTCGAAGAGCTCGACGTGGCCGACGCCCCGGACAGCGCGCGCATCCACGTCCTGGCCGATTGGGTGCGCGCGGAGATCGAGTACGAGGGCGGGCAGTTCATCGACAGCCCCACCGTGCCGCGCGCCTCCGACGACATCCTCCGCACCCGCTACGGCGACTGCAAGGACCAGGCGGCCGTGATCATCGCCGCCCTGCGGTCGATGGGCATCGACGCCGAGTTCGCGCTCGTCAACTCCCGCTTCGTGATGACGGTTCCGTACCTGCCGTCTCCGCGCTTCAGTCACGCCATCGTCCACGCGCGCACCGACGACGGCCGCGAGTACTGGATCGATCCGACCAGCGACCAGCTCGCCTTCCCGGGCATTCCCAAGGCGCTCGAGGGGATGACGGCCCTGTTGGTCGGTGACGGAGACGGCTTCACCACGATCCCGGTCGAGCCGGTCGACACCGACGGCACGGTCAGCCACTACACGGCGCGCTTCCGCGACGACGACACGCTCGAGCTCGAGGGCACCACGCGTTTCGTGGGCGAGAACGGTGCGAACCTGCGCTCGGTGTTGCGCACCATGCCCGAGCAGATCGATCGCCTGTTCGAGCAGATGCTCGGCCAGACGCACCCCGGCGTGCAGGTCGAGGACCTCCACTACGAGAAGGACGAAGCCGGTGGCAACGACGTCGTCGTCCGGTTGCGCGTGACGATCCCCTCTCCGGTGACCCGCGCCGGCGACCTGCGGATCCTGCAGGTCCCGTGGACGGGCTGGGCCATGCCCTCGCCCGCGGTGGCCACCCGCACCCGCCAGAGTCCGCTCGAGATGATCCACTGGCGCGGAACCTCGACCGAGGAACTCACCCTCGAGCTGCCCGCCGGACTCGCGCCGCTGGGCCTGGGCGATCCCGTGATCGTCGACGGCGACTTCGGGCGCTTCGAGCTCACCCGCTCGCTCGACGACGACGGCCGCCTGCACTGCACGAAGCGTTTCGTGACCGATCGCCTGCGGATCGAGGCGGACGAGTACCCCGATTTCCGCGAGTTCGTCCTGGCCGCGGTGAAGGCGGAGGAGGAACAGGTGGTGTTGAAGCGGGAGTAGGGGCCGCCGGCGAGAAATCCCGGTTTCAGTGTTCGGTTCGTCCTCCGGCGACGTCTCCGTACGTGACGGTCCGGTGTGTCCGCGCTCCGCGGGCTGCCTTCGTTCCACGTCCGGAGGATGCGCTCCATGCTGCGAGCCCTGCTGGTTCTCCTCGTCACGATGCCGCTGGCGTCGTGCGTCATGAACGATCTGGCGAGGGAGGTCGACTACCGGCCGCCCGAGGTGGAGGTGAGCGGACCGACCACGCTCGACGTCGACAACTCGAACGCATTCTACCGGGTGTTCGTGACCGACCCCGACGACGACGAGGCCGTGGCCCTGCGGGTCCTGGTCGACGACGCCGTTCTCGTGGACGAAGTGGACTACCGCGGCTCCCTCGACATCCGGGCCGGTCTGTTCCAACGAGCCCGGGAGGCGTTTGCCGACGGCCGGCGGAGACTGCTGATCTTCGCCCGGGTATCGGACGCCGTCGGGCACGTCGACACGGACTCCCTGCGTGTCGACCTGGTCGGAGACGAGCCGGTCGATCCCGATCCACCGGCCGACGAGCCGCCGCGGATGCCGGTCCTCGACAATCCGCGCGATGCAGAGACGCTGATCGTGTCGCTCGGGACGCCGACGTTGTACCTGGAGATCGATTTTCTCGAGTTCGACGAGACGGCCCTGTTCCAGATCGCCACCGACGCCGACTTCACCACGCTGCTGCGCGACCGGACGGTGTCGAACAGCGCGCGGGCGGACATCGCCCTGTCGGATCTCGGGACCTTCTACTGGAGGGCCGGGATCACCGAGCCGGGTTCCGACACGCCCGACACGACCTGGTCGTCGGCGCGGTCCTTCACCCTGATCCCCGAGTCTCCGAGTGGTGTCGATTGGACGGGCATGCGTTTCCTCTCGAGCGCGACGTCCACGGCCGACGGCGGGATGATCGTGGTGGGGGTGTCGGGGAACGGTGCGATCGTCCAGAAGCGGGATGCGTCCCTGGACGCGGTCTGGTCGACGGTTCTCCCGAGCGTCGACATGGAGGCGCCGTCGCGGTGGGCACGGGCCGTGGTCCGCCCCGACGGGAGCATCATCGTGAGCTACGCGTTGCCGTCGTTCAGCGCGGACCTCGATGCACGGGTGGCCATTCTCGACGGCGACGGGACCATTCTTCAGGACGAGCCCCTGTCGTCCCGCATCGCCACGCCGGACGACCGCCGCGTGCTCGCCGCGACGTCGACCGCCGACGGCGTCGTCTACCTGGGCACCGAGCGTGACTTCGGAGAGAATCCGCTCCTGTACTCCGTCGCCCTCGACGGATCGACCGTCGTGGAGGAAGAGTTCGACTACGAGCCCGTGGATGCCGACCACTCGGCGGCGGACGGCGATCTCGCCTTCGTCACGAGCGAGGGATCCGGCGATGCGCTCGTCTGGCTGTGGTCGCCCGCGACCGGCGAGCGATGGCAGCGCAGCTTCAGCGCCGTCGGCGACTTCGAGAATCGGCGCGTCGCCCGTGACGACGCCGGCCGGACCTACGTCGGCGCCACACTCCAGGACGAGTCGATCTACCTGGCCGCCTGTTCGCCCGAGGGCACGCTGCTCTGGGAGCAGGTGATCTCGGCCGATCGCACGGGCGATGCGGAGTTGTCGCTCGAGGACCTGACCGTGGGCGGCGACGGACTCCTGTACGCGACGGGACGCGGGGACGCGACCACGTCGTTCAGCTCCTCCGGCCAGCGCACCGATTCCGCGGTGCTCGTCTCCGTCCGTTCCGACGGGTCGATCGACGCGATTCGGACGGCGCGTCCGGGGCGGGTCCACGCACTCGGAAGTCTGGTGGTGCCGAGGCCGGACGGCCCCTTCGTCTTCGGGTGGATGACCCAATCGTCGTCGTCGAGTCCGAACTCGGCGGAACGCATCCTCGCCATTCCCTTCTCGACCATCGTTCCGTTGGAGGTGGCACGATGATGCGCCCGAACGCCACGCGGATCCTCGTCGGACTCACCTGTCTGCTGATCCTCGGCATCGGCACGGACGTCACGGCCCAGACCGAGGTCGGCGTGCGCTTCGGCGCCCTGCGGACCTCGTCGAAGGAGCCCAACGGTCTGAAGACCGGACCCCGGCTCGTCGGTCTCACGGTGGGGCGCGAGGCGCTCCGGCTCGAGCAGTGGAGCCTGGGTGCGGAGGCGGCGCTCGACCTGTCGGTCGGCAGCGGCGACACGCGCAACGGTCCGCCGTGGGACATGACGCTCGCCGGCGCCTATCTCACCGCGCGGACGACCGATCGCTTCTACGTGAAGGGCCGGGTCGGTCTCGTGTACGAGCGGATCTCGATCGACGACGAGTTCGACGTCGCCGAGGACGCGATCGGTCTGTCGCTGGGCGCCGCGCTCGGAGCGATGGTGGCCGATGGGATCCGGTTCGAGATCAGTGGGACGGTCGTCGAGGAACAGATGGCACTGCTCGCCATCGGCCTACGGCGATCGTTCTAGGGAGGCGCGATGAACCGACTGTGTGCGTCGCGCACCTCGTTGCCGCGCGCCTCGGTGGCGCTCGCCATCACCTGTGTCTGCATCCTGGGAATCGCGGGTTGTCACTCGATGGAGCCCTCGGATCCCGGGGGAACCCCGCCGACGATCACGCTGGAGCGGATCGCCGGCCCGAACGTTCCCGACGCCTTCGAAGCGGTCGTGTACGAGGTCCGCGGTGCCGATCCGGAGTTCGGCCGCGTCGTCCACGTCTCCCTGGCCGTCGACGGCACGGTGATCGCGCGCGCGCGTGACCAGCGCACGACGTTCCTGCGCGTGGAGGTCGACCTGGGCGAGCACTGGCGGGCCCACAAGACGTCGCTGACGATCGAGGCCCGGGCCTGGATCGACGACGATCTCGAACGGCGGACCACGGCCGACCTTCCGGTGCAGCGCGACGGACTCATCGGCGCGGAGGTCGCGATCGAGCGTCCCGTCGACGGCGGGATCCACGTCTCGATGCCCGAGACCTCGACGCTGTTCGAGGCCGCGCTGAGCCGCGGAAACAGTGGCTTCGGGCAGCGACGCCCGGTTTCGATCGAGTTCGAGGTCCAGGACTCCGCGGGCAGGACGGTCGTGTCGTCCCTCGTTCCCTCGACACCCTACGAGCTGGAGATCGAGTCGCTGCCCTACGGCGACTACACCCTTCGGGCACGATGGGTCGCCGAGGAGGACGGGACCGTGCACGAGGGCCCCTACACGGCGCCCGTGGGATTCACGGCGCTCGACGGAACGCTGGGCGCGAGCATCGACGAGGATGCGATGCGCCCGGCGCTGTCGATGCTCGGCGTCCGGCGCGCGCGTGTGCTCGATCGGTGGGCGTTCCGCCGCGATGGCCGCTACACGATCCACGACCGCGACCTGACGCGAACGGGTGAAGTGCTCGATCCCGAAGAGTCGTATCAGAACTGGTCGCTCGACGCGGAGGGGCGCGTCGTCGTTGCCCGCGTGCAGCGCTCGGGACCCCGCCTGTGGATCGGCTTCCGCTGGTCCGACCCGCTGGGTGGGGCCTTCGAAGGAGAGACACGGATCTCCCTGCCGGTCACCGAATCCTGGCGCTACGAAGAATGGGTCCAGGCCCTGTGCCCGACCGTCGACGAACGCGTGGCGGTCGGTCTCGACGGGACCGGCGTGGAGGACGCGACTCCGCTCGCGCTGTTCGGCCCGGGCGAGGGCGTGGTGTGGCGATGGGATCAACCCCGGACCCGCGTGCGATCCATCGTCTACGACGCCGCTGACTCCGCGCTCGTCTTCCTGGCGCAGCAGTCGTGGCCGACCTCCAGGAGGCACGTGGTCCGCGTGGACGCCCGCACCGGCGTCGAGCAGTGGGACCGAACGATTCCCGGGGCCAGGTCCCTCCGTGTGGCGCCGGATGGTCGCTACCTGATCATCCAGGGCGACGAAGAGATCGCGTGGTTGGATCGTGACGGCGGCGGGTCCACGACCTCCTGGCCCGACCTTCCGTGGGATATCGAGCGGGTGGCGGTCCACGCCGACGGCCACCTCCTGGTGCTCGGCAGTCGCACCACGTTCGCCGAGGGCACACGGCGTGCATTCCGGGTGCTCGACCCGGCCGGCGCCGTCGTCCGCGAGCGCTCCTTCGAGAGTCCGCCGACCATCGTGGAAGTGGAGGACACGGAGGCCGGATGGTTGATCGTCGGCCGGGTGGACGACGATCGGGTGTCCCGGGCCGTCGTGCTGGAGGTGGATCGCGACGGGAACGTGTTGTCGTCGGCGAACTAGTCGCGACTGCTCGTGGCCGCCGTCGACGCCTTGCGCGGCACGCCGCGTACGTCGAGGAAGTCGAACCGCGCCGGGATCGGATCCCACGTGAGGTTCAGCGTGCGTCCCTCGCCGATTCCGTGCAGCGCGTACAGGGCGATGCGCGGGGTGTGCAGCGGGAACTCGCGTTCCTTCAACGTGCGGTAGTTGATGCCGTTGTCGCTGAACATCACCGTCCAGTGATCGCCGCGGCGGACGATCCGCAACCACGTCTGCGGGACGGGTCCGTCGTCGGCGAAGCGGTGCTGGCGCTCCACGCCGTCCGCATCGGTGGTCAGCCACAGATGGTACGACGCGGTGTCGAGCACCTCGTCGTCGCGTTCGAAGACCGTCTGCAGGCGTTGTTCCTGTCGGCGATCGCCGTCGACGAAGCGCCCCGACGACACCATCCCGAGCCGTACATAGTTGCGCTGGTCGGCCATGATCATGAGGCCGGCCTGTTGCCAGTTGTGCCGGGGCCAGAAGTGGAGCAACCGCGTGGTGACGACGAACGAGTCGCCCGGCGCGGCGATGCTCACGATGTTGCGCGCGGTCATGCCGCTGCGCTCCTCGTTCCAGGTGTCGCCCTGGTGCGTGTAGAGCGTGAGCTGACCGGGGAAGGCATCGGGATCCCAGATCGACGGATCGAAGCCGGCGACCTCGAAATCGGGGTGGTCGAGGGGGTCGAGGGCATCGTCGAAGTCGTAGCGGACGACGTACGGCGACGCGTTCGCTCTCAGGTCCGCACCGGACGGAGCAGGACGGTCGTCGTTGCCCACGATCAGCACCGTACCCAGCGATACGGCGAGCACGACGATGGCGAGCAGGGCGAGGACGGGCGGACGACGGCTCGGTGTGCCAGGAGCTCCGTCGGCCTCGGGTGGGTCCTCGCCGTTCGGTTCCGCGTCGAGTGCGCGCAGGGCACCGACGATCGCATCCGCCGTGGTCCTTTGCGCGGGCGTCGGAGTCGGCGCGTCCAGACAGGCCTCGACGACCTCGACGAGAGCGGGTGAGATCGACGTTCGGCACGAATCAAGGCCCATGCGATCGCCGTCGGCGTGTCGGGCGAGGAGTTCTTCGGGAGAGGTCGCCTCCACGGGATAGCGACCCGTCACCAGATGGAAGAGCAGGACGCCCAACGAATAGAGATCGTCCTGAGGCGTCCAGGCGCCCGTCTCCAGCACGTGCGGCGACATGTACAGCAGGGTTCCAGAGCGGTCCTCGGGAAGGTCGAGCGCGCGTTCGATCGAACGCACCTCGCCGAAGTCGACGACCACGGCGTGTCCCTCGTCGTGCAGGATCACGTTCGCGGCCTTGACGTCGCAGTGCAGCAGTCCCACCGCGTGCATGCGTGCGAGCGCTTCGGCGACCTGTCGGCCGATGCGGATCGCGCGCGCTTCGGGAAAGAGCCCGTCGCGCTCGACGAGCGCGGCGAGATCGGCACCGGGGACCGGCTCCATCCACAATCCCAGCCGACCCAGGTTGATCTGCACGCCGAGCACGGTCGCGACGTGGCGGCTCTGCACGCGCGCGAGGTCGCGGGCTTCTTGCAGGAGGCGCGTGCGCACGAGCGCGTCCTCGGTGAGTTCCGGACGGAAGAGCTTCAGTGCGACGGTCTTGTCGAGAAGCTCGTCGCGTGCCTCGTAGACCTCGCTGCGTGCCCCGTGCCCGAGCTTGCGGATCAAGCGCAACGAGCCCCAGAGCGGGAAGGGTAGCCGATCGTTGCCGTCGGGCATGGCGGCGGCACTGCTCTGCCGCACCCGGTCGAGCACCCGCAACGCTTCGAGCAGGTGCAGGTGGTCGTCGTCGAGCCGACCGTCACGGGTCAGCTCGTCGCGCTCGCGTTTCCAGTCGATCGCGTCGCCGTCGCACAGGCGACCGACCCATTCATCCAGGGGATCGGGGCGAGACGTCATCGGCCAGCAGCTCCGCGAGTCGCCGGACCGCACGTCGGGTCGCCATGCGTGCTGCATCGGGAGACGACTTCCCGCTGTGGATCGCGATTTCGTTGTAGCTCATGTGGAACTCGAGTCGGGCAATGACGAGTTCGCGAGCCGAGGGGTCGAGTCGACCGAGCGCATGCTCGTAGCGCGCGAGGTCCTGCCCCGTCATCAGTTGGTGCAGGGGATCCGGTCGTTTGTCCGGGATGTCGAACTGCACCTCGACCACATCCGGATGCCGCCCCACCTTGCGGATCTCGTCGCGGATTCGGTTCGAGACGGCCGCCTTGAGATAGCCGAGAAAGCCATTGCCGCCGTGGCGCCGAAGACTCGCGAGGTTGCGGAGCGAACCGATCGCGGCCTCCTGGACGAGGTCGTCGGTGTCGAGCAGCTCGCGGGCACGGAGCGGGATCCGGCCTCGGGCCCACTGCTGGAGCACGGGAAGGAACCGCGTGTACAGTGCTTCGCGGGCTCGCGAGCTGCCGGAGACGGCATCCAGGACGAGCGTCTCGGTCGGAAGGTCGTCGTGGCGAGCAGGTTCCATGGGGCGGGTCCGAAGAGCCTTCGGCAGCCTGCGTATCCCGGCGATGACGTGGAATCGGACCGGAATCCACGGTTCTGGCCAGTGGGCGCAGCGTCTGTAGCCCGCAGGGAGGCATTGCCAGGCGTGGCCCCCGACAGCGGGAGCAGCAGTATAGCAGCGATCCGCGCGTCGCTGGAAGCACTGGATTCCTGAGGATGGAGGGGCGGTGAGACCCGCCACCGCGTTCTGGATTCGTACGTTCCTTCGGAAGCCGAAGAGCAGATTCTTGCCTGCCCGTACTCGGAGAGACGACGGGGCACAGAAAACCGAACGGCCATCGTCTCGTGTTCGGTTCCGGTCGCAACGTCGTCTCTGATTGGTGAGGGGCGGCAAGGAGCCGGGTGACGTCGTCCGGCGCTCGCCGTTCGCTTGCGCGGCGCGGTAATCGTCCAACCCCGTCGTGCGCGAATATGCTCTCGAAGTCGCGCGCCCCTGCCCCACTCGAAACTGTCGTCATGATTCCGAGGGCTATCACCATGGCGCCCAGGGCCTACACG
>Ga0102940_1002215_pt1 | contig 11846 bp, 9 predicted proteins | sample SalPonR2_C_D1_MG_FD_78215 | JGI IMG/M metagenome (GOLD analysis project Ga0102940, IMG submission 78215) | Salt pond soil microbial communities from South San Francisco under conditions of wetland restoration - Salt Pond MetaG R2_C_D1_MG | ecosystem: Environmental > Aquatic > Marine > Intertidal...
CTTGTGCTTGCAAGATTTGGCTCTTTTGCAAGCTGAAGTCTCGGCTTGTGTGTTGGAGCTTGCAAATGTGCCAAATGTGCGCTGGCATTTTTAATTCATAGTTTCTGTTTTACTCTGCATTCTCAGTTTTTTTAGCATGGCACACAACTAGTAGATAACTACAAGTTATTGCACTTATCCAGCTACCGTTCGGTGGATAAGTGCAGGTTTTTGTGCGGTTATCTGTTTTTTTGTAAACGATTACAAAAACGATTCTGCACACTTTTCAAATGTAACAAAGGTTGCAGAAAATTCCTATTTTATTTTAAACAAAAAAAACTGCACAGAAAATCTATGCAGAGTGGTTGAAATGCGGCTCCTGACTTACAGCAATAATTTACAATGCTTTCAGGTTATTCGATTTTCAGTTTTATTTTACTAAAAATATCGAGTGCCGTTGTGAGTGTGGTCAGGTTGGTATATAGTTTACCGTCGGCGCCATAGGGGTGGCTGTGCCCTATTGGGTTCAGGTAATACATATCCATGGTTTTTTCTAAATCTATGGTTACGGCATAAATTACAGCCGGTTGGCATGAGGTCAGGTATTGCGTATTTTCCGGATATTTGGCATTGGTCCAAAATTCGTTCACATCCCAGGGCTGGTTCACCTCGAGCAATACGCGCACCTTACCTTTCAGCGGCTCATCGGTGCTTACTGCAAGGTTGAAGTTTTGCTTTGGTGTGGCTCCGGTGTAGGCATCCGGGACCGGATTATCAGGATCAGGAATATTGGCATCCTGAAGTTTTTCCCCGTCGCGTTTATGAAACCAATAGGGTAAAGCTGCGGGACGGTGTGCCCTGCCCGGCCCTTTTTCCCATTTCAGGTCGCCGGCAGGTTTGTAAGGATAAATACCGGTTCCTACCGATTTTGTAACAAACAGGGTTTGTATGAAATTGCCCTGTAAATCTTCCACCCAAACAGCGAAGCTGGGGTGATTGTGTGCCTCGCCCGCTTCAAAATGCAACTGCAGTGCTGTGCCTTTGGCAGCCTGGTTTGCGGTAATTGATTCAGTTTGGCCGCTAAGTGTTGCAGCCACCGAAACTAAAACGATAATTAACACATTTATTTTTTTCATGATACCGGATTTTAAATTTTAAAACTCTACCATTACGCCAATGGTGGGCAAAACTGTACCCTGACCGTCGCTGGGAATTCTGCGCAGATCATACCGCTGCTCTTCGGGCGGCGCCGAAGGGTTCACGATCACTACATCTCCATCTTCATCCTCATTAATATAATTGTCTTGCTCATCTGCCTTAAAGTTGTACACATTCTGGATATCCAAATACAGCATCAGCGACCATTTGTCGAAATAAAACTGCCTGTCGACACGCAAATCGAGCTGGTGGAAAGCTCCGAGACGTTTTTCATTAAAACGGTCGTAATCCAGATAAGGTTGGTTTCTTCGATCCCAGGCCGAAACAAGGCTGGAGGTTTGCAAATCGTAGGGCGTATAAGGTGCGCCACCCACAAAACGCCATTTCATTCCCACATCCCAGTTTTTACCAATTCTACGCGTGGCGGTAATGTTATACAAAATACGATTATCCCATGCCGATGGGACGTATTTACCTTCAATATCTTTGAATTCACTACGTACCAATGTCAGTGAACTTATGAGGTTAAAGCCCAATAAATCGTTGTGGCGCACCAAAAACTCAAGGCCATAGGCCCGGCCCTCGCCGGTGCTTGTAACCTCCTCATCGCCAAACACGCCAAAATCGGCACTTTTACCAGATATGGCTACTGAATCCTGCACAGAAAAGGGGTAATCGCCGTAATTTTTATAAAAAGCCTCCAGCGTAACACGGCTATCGTTGTTGGGTTGGTACTCTATTCCACCCACAACATGGTCGGCATAATAATATTCCAATCCGTTTTGCTTGTTAGCCAGCTCGCCATTTTCATCGCGGTAGCCCATGGTGGTATAAGCGGGTAACTGGTAAAAACGGCCGGTATTAAAGTTCAGAAACCATTTTTCATTGAGTCCGTAGCTGGCCGAAAAGCGCGGCGAAAATTGCGAAAAGGGGCTCACCATCTCTTTATCGTAACTACTGCCATCGAACCGCAGGCCCAATGAAAGTTTCAGCCGTTCGGCAAAGAAACCCCGGCTAACCTGCCCGAAAGCGCTGTAATTTATAAAATCGAGGTCCGATTCATTATTAATTTCCAGGGTTTGTCCGTTGCGAAAAATCTTATTGAATGAGCGATTAAAATACTCGGCATACTCTGCCCCGCCACCATAAATAATTTTAAGGTTATCGAGCCTGATATTATTTTCATATCTGAATTTTGTCTCTATCTCGTCACTATCAAGATCGAACAGCAGGTTTTCAGGTTCTTCCACATTATTCTGGTATTTATAAGCCGAGTTATTCAAATGGTTTCGCGAAAGTACAAATGTGTGGTAGCCATTATCGCGATAATGTTTGTATACCATACCACCGGTATAGTTCCACTGCTCATTAACGGGTAAATAGTTCAGAATATACCGCTGATCGGGTGTTTCATTGGCGTCCTTATTGAGTTCGAACTGGTCAAGTGCTCCCAATCCAATAAGTATAATCTCATTTTTTTCGTCAAGCCGTATGCGGCTCTTAAACTGCGCATCGTTATAAGTGGGCAGAAAAGGCAGCTCCAGCACACTGAACAAGAATTGCAGGTACGACCGGCGCACCGAAAATATAATACTGGCATTGTCGGCCAGCGGGCCATCGAGCGTTAAGGCCAGGTCCGAAGCACCAATAGTAGCCCGGTATTTCATCTCTTCTTTATTACCGTCAACCTGCCTGAAGTCGAGCACTGAACTTACAGCACCTCCCCTGTTGGCAGGAAAAGCGCCGGAGTAAAAGTCCACTTCGCGCACAAAATCCACATTGATGATGCCCACCGGCCCTCCGGAAGCACCCTGCGTGGAAAAGTGGTTCAGGTTGGGTATTTCCACACCATCGAGGTAAAAAGCATTCTCGTTGGCGCCCCCACCCCGCACAATTACATCGTTTCTGAAAGCGGGTGTGGATGCCACCCCCGGAAAAGATTGAATTACTTTCGAGATATCGCGGTTGGCACCCGGGTTTTTCTCAATTTCGGCCACACCTATGGAGCGCATTGAGATGGGGCTCTCCACCTTCTTACGGAAACGACTCGCAACCACATCTACAGTTTCGAGTTCTTTTGTAACCTGTTCCAGTTCAATATCCAAATAGGCGGTTTTGGCATTGGTTACCAACACCTGCTTCGTAATAATTTTTTCATACCCAAGCGAAGATACCTCCAGGCGGATATAGCCCGGCTCAAGCCCTGTAAATTTAAATTTTCCGTCGATGTCGGTTATGGCACCCGTATTTGTACCACTTACAATAACATTGGCAAAGGGCACGGGTTCATTGTTCACCGGATCAAAAACACGACCCTCCAGCTTTGCATTTTGCCCGTACAGCAAGGAAGACAGGGCCAGAAATATGATTAACAGAATATTGCGTTGCATAGTTTTTGTTTAAGATGTGAACTCAAAAAACTAAACAACAATAAACAAAAAATGTTGTTTGTGGTAGGATTTTTTAATAAAAAACTATTTCTGCTTCTTTTGTTTAATGAGCAAATTTTTCAGCGCAAGGTTTACATCAGTAAAAATAAATTCAAACTCATAATCGAGCAAACGATTCGGATATACCCTTGTTCCTTCAAGTATGGTCTCCTTGCCCATTTGCCCGTACATTGCTTTTATTATGAGTGAAGGCACCTTAAAAAAAGCCGGCCGGCGCAATGTTTTGCCAACAGCTTTGGTAAAAGTTTTCATGGTAACTGGTTCCGGGGCAGTTAAATTATAAGCACCATGGGTATATTTATCCTCAATTAAGTGCATCATGGCTCTTACCTGATCCTGAATGTGGATCCAGGAAACAAATTGCTTACCGGAACCTATCACACCACCGGCAAAAAGCTTAAATGGTTTTACCACTTTTGGCAGCATGCCGCCATTATTCGACAGCACTATACCTGTGCGCATAATAAGTTTACGGGTATCTTCGAGTTCTACTTTACGGAAACGTTCTTCCCATTTCCGGGCAAGTTCAGATAGAAAACCTGAACCTGGTGCTGATTTTTCTTCAATTTTCTTTGAGCCGGTATTGCCATAATAACCAATAGCCGACGATTGCAACAGTGCATCGGGTTCCTGTGGAGCTTGCTGCAAAAAGAGCTCTATGCGATCCAGGATATCTAACCTGCTTTCAAGCAAATATTTTTTTCGCGATTCTGACCAGGATTTTGAGGCAATATTGGCCCCGGTAAGGTTCACTGCAGCATATTCTCCACTTAACATTCGCTGCACCGGGGGTTTGGCTGCATCGGAATAACCGATAATCTGATAGGGTATGTTATACCTTTCAGGAAAACGCGATACCACAATGGGCTGATGATTATTCATCAGGGCATGAGCACAAAACTCCTGTCCAATTAATCCGGTTCCGCCAAACACTAATATGACCATTTTAATATGTAGTTTTCAGAAAATTATGAATTTTTAAGCTCGAATGCAACTATTATTTGATAAGTAGCATTTTTTAGAAAACATCATAGTACGCTTAAAGTTCACATTTAAAACAAAAAGTAAACCAATGTAGTCAAAAAAAAACTTAATTAACGATGCTGGTTTAATCCTTGTTTGTAGGCAGATAAAGCTCTTTCTCTTGCATATTTATGTTCAACAACAGGCTCAAAATATTCGGAAGTTTGGTATTCAGGCACCCATTTTTTAATATAGCTGAAATGCGGATCGAATTTTTTGGTTTGCAATTCGGGATTAAAAACCCGGAAATACGGTGCAGCATCGCAACCAGAGCCGGCAGCCCATTGCCATCCTCCATTATTTGAAGCCAATTCATAATCGGTTAACTTTTGGGCAAAATAGGCTTCGCCCCACCGCCAGTCTGTTAATAAATGCTTTGTAAGAAAGCTGGCCGTAATCATGCGCACACGGTTATGCATATAACCCGTCTGATTTAGCTCCCGCATACCCGCATCCACTATGGGATAACCTGTATTCCCCTGGCACCATCGTGCAAATTCATCGGCATTATTGCGCCAGCGTATATTCTCATATTGTGGCTTAAATGATTTGCTCACCACATGCGGGAAATGGAAAATAATCATCATATAAAACTCCCGCCAGGCCAGTTCATTTAAAAAGGAGCCATAGGCTGCAGCATGATTTACCAACTTGCGAATGCTGATAAAACCAAACCGCAATGCAGCACTAAGTCTCGATGTACCCGGTACCGCCGGAAAATTTCTTTGATCATCGTAGTTTTTCAGCAAACCGGACGCTGGAAATTCAGTTTGAATTTCCCGGGGATTGTACTGAAAGCCCATTGCATCGAGCTTCGGCAATTCATAATTGCCTGGGGCCAGTTGCTGCAAATGTTGTTCACTATGGTAAATTGATAAACGCTCTGCATCGAATGCAGCAAACCATTTTTTAGACCATGGTGTGAAAACCGTGTAGGGCTTCCCGTCCTTTTTCAGCACCTCTCGGGGATGGACAATCACCTGGTCCTTAAACTTCTCAAAACCTATGCTGTATTCATCACACAATTGCGCGATATGCTCATCGCGTTCAACGGCATAAGGCTCATAGTCTTCGTTGGTATAAACTGCAGCAGGTTTGAGGCGCTCAAAAACCTCACGAAAAACTTCAGCAGGCCTGCCGTACTTCACCAACAGACTGCTGTTATAAGGTTTAACAGCCTCATGTAGCAATTTTAATTGATCATAAATCAACGATATTCGATGATCATCGGCAGGTAATTCGTCTGTAATATCAGTATCGAAAATAAAAAGCAGCTGAACTTTGTGGCCCGAATTGAGCGCTTCAAAAAGTCCGCGATTATCGGCCAGGCGCAGGTCTCTCCTGAACCAAAATATTACGGGGGCAGCATTTACCATTGCTGAACTGTTTTTATAAAACGTGATGTATCGATGTTAAAACTTTGAGCGGTATCTAATAAATTTTGCTCGAGGTTGGTTGAAATAGCAGGTTCACGTGCCAAAACCCATGCATACTTCCGGCTTAGGGTGCTTACAACTGCCCATTGATATTCATCATCGAGCGCCAGAATAAGGTAATCGGCTTTAAATAATCCGAAAAACCTTACAATAAGGGCTCCATCAATCTCCGGGTTTGGTTGCCAGGCCAACGCTTTTGCTTTTTTATGTTTTCCCCCGGGTTGGTGCTTATATCCTTCGTTCAAAACATCGATACGGTTATCGTTGCGAAGTGTGTAAGTGGCTGTTACATTAACCAGGTCTTTCTCTGCACGCATCGGCAAACGGTATATCTCGTACCACTTGCCCATGTAACGATCTACATTGAGCGATTTAACGGCCTGGGTTGTATCGGGATTAAATTTTGGCATGCTGCACGAAAAAAATACAATGCTTAATAATATACTAAACGCAAGTTGTTTATACATAAAATGCCGGCATTACATTAATTGGCTAACTCTTTTACAATTTCTTTAAAGTCTTCAATATCTTTCACCGTCTGTACATTTTTAGGCAAATCTAACATTTCCTTCACCTGGTAACCACTAATATAAATTGTTGCATCAGAAAATTCCGCAGCCAGTTTATTGATATAGTTTTCTATCCAGCCTTCATCCATACTGGCAGTGAAAGAAGTAAATAAATAATCAGGTTTAACTTTTTTGCGTACCTCTATCATATCCTCATATGGTACAATTTGACCGAGATAAAGCGTTTTCATACCCCACTTTTTGGCTATGTAATGGTAAAACAATAAACCGATTTCGTGTAACTCGTGGTCGTGCAAAAAGAAAACAAAGGTAGGTGTTTTAACATTGGATTCGGGCACAATTCTGTCAGTGGCCACAAACAATTTCTGACGTACCAGATTAGAAACAAAATGTTCCTGGGCAGGGCTAATGGAGCCTGTTTGCCACAAGACCCCGATTCGATCAAAAAAAGGAAAAAGCAGGGTTTTAACGGTCTCTTCAAAACCATTCTTAATGATGGAGCGATTCAAAACAGATTCGAACTTGATTTCATCCATATCAATCATGCTGATTATGAGGTGCTCTATCTGCACACTTGATGTATTAAGTCCGACATTCAGTGAAACCACCTTCTCACGCAACTCCTGATCAGACAGGTCGGCAAGTTTAGATATTCTTAGTCCATGCTTATTAAGCACAGCTATATTCAAAAGCTTTTTAACATCTGTATCACAATATGTCCTGATATTGGTCTCAGTTCGTTTTGGCTCAATTATTCCATAGCGTTTTTCCCACATTCGTATAGTGTGCGCCTTAATTCCTGTAAGTCTTTCCAAATCTTTTATCGAGTACATCTGAATTTCCTTTTAACGAAAAACATGGCTTCTGTATATTTGTTTATTATTTACGGGAGAATTTTAAACAAAATTAAAAAAATCATTCAAAATAAAAGACATTTCAGATATTTTTATCCCAATTATCACATTCATATGTTTATTTTTAATTTTATTCGCAAGCTCATGAGCTCACTTCGTTCGGTTCAAAGGTCATTACCTGTCCCGATACCAATCGGGATGAAACCTCCTATTCCCTTATTTTAAAGCTTTTTACCTGTAAAGTTCCAAATAATCATGCGTGTGTGTCAAAAGCTTTGTCATGGAGGTTTCATCCGAAACTTTTCAAATAAAAAGGTCAACAATAGTTATAACCGATTATTATTGGGACATTTTTTGAAATCGCCAGAAAAAAAGTGGTTTTTCAAGTCAATTGCTATTAATTCGTTTAAACCTGATATTATAAAATTACATACAGCTGACTTACCACGCCATTTATGGCGTGGATTTAGGTAAGCATCAAGAGCGGTAAGGCTTCAGCCTGGAACCTAATCTATATAGAAAAAAGTTCCTGGCTAAAGCCCTAAGCAGCAACGGTAACTTGTCACCGCCACAAATGGCGGTGTAATGAATGTACTATCTCAAAAATTACAACTTTGAGAACAAATTCAGATAAGAAATAGCTTGTATTTTTTCAATATATATTGTAATAAGCACAAAAAACTATAAAGTTTCAGATATTTTTATCCCAATTATAAATTATTGATTTCATCAGGTCTACTTTGTATGATAATTGTAAGGAGTTAGCAATAATTGTAATTTGATATGGCAAAAAGCGTCTCATTTCGCACCTTAGGCTGCAAACTTAATTTTGCAGAAACTTCATCACTGGCTACCGTTTTTGAGCAGAAAGGTTATGAAAGAACCAATAATTTTGATGAAAGCGACATTATAGTAATCAATACCTGCTCGGTAACTTCACTTGCCGAAAAAAAAGGGCGTAATTTGCTTTCAAAAGCACGCAGAGCAAACCCCAATGCTAAGATTGTGGTGCTGGGATGCTATGCCCAGCTCCGGCCCGAAGAACTTCGCAACCTGGAAACAGCAGACCTGATTCTCGGGAACGAAGAAAAATTTAAAGTCTTCGATTACCTGGAGCAAGACGCGCAAACATCCGTATATACCCATCCTTTTAAAGAAATTACCACATTTGACAGTGCCTGGTCATCAGGCGATCGCACACGCACTTTCCTGAAGGTACAGGACGGCTGTAACTACTTTTGTGCCTATTGCACCATTCCCATGGCCCGGGGACTAAGCCGGAGTCCCGAAATTAAAACCATTGTAGAAACAGCAAAGGAAATTATTGCCACCGGCACCAAAGAAATAATTCTTACAGGCGTAAACGTTGGTGATTTCGGCAGGCAGCACGGCGAAAGCTTTTATGAGCTTCTAAAAGCACTTGTGGAACTGGGAAATATACCCAGACTCAGACTAAGTTCCATTGAGCCCAACCTTATGAATGATGACATTATTCAACTGGTTGCAGCACAGGAGGCACTTATGCCTCATTTCCATATTCCTTTGCAGTGTGGTACTGACGTGTTACTCGAAAAAATGAACCGCCGTTACACAACCGAACTATTTGCTGAAAGGGTTTCAGAAATAAAACGCACTGTACCTGATGCATGCATTGCCGCTGACGTTATTGTGGGGGTACCGGGAGAAACAGATGAGCATCATCAGCAGGCAATGAAATTTATTGAATCGCTGGGTTTGTCGTACCTGCATGTATTTACATACTCCTCAAGGCCCGGGACCACAGCTTCAGAAATGAAGCACCAGGTAAAATCCCAGGTTAAACAACAGCGCAGCAGGGAGATGCACGAGCTGGCAGATAAAATGTCGCGTAACTTCCACCAAAGCAACCTGAAACAAACACGCAAGGTGCTCTTTGAGAGAGAAATACAAAACAAATTTATTTATGGATTTACTGACAATTATATCAGGGTAAAGACACCCTACAAAGAAGGTATGGAAAACACAATTTTGAATGTATATTTGTCAGAGTTGGATGAAGAAGGAACCGTAAAAGGCACAATTGTATGAAAACACTTGAAACCATCAAAACGCCATTGCTGGAACTGATAAAAACAACCGGCAATTTCATCAGAGATGAAAAAGGTAAAATAAAGGAACAACAAATTGATGATAAAGCCCACAACAGCTTCGTAACCTATGTGGATAAAAAGGCCGAATCGATGCTTGTGGAAGGCCTTCAAAAGCTTATTCCGGGATCGGGATTCATTGCCGAAGAAGGCACCGCCGGCGAAAACGAAAGTGACTGGCGCTGGATAATCGATCCGCTCGATGGTACCACGAATTACATTCACGATATTTACCCCGTTGCTGTAAGTGTGGCTTTGCAGCACAAAGAGCAAACTGTAGCAGGTGTGGTTTATGAAGTGGGGCACGACGAGCTGTTTTATGCTTTCGAGGGAGAACAGGCAATGCTGAATGGTAAACCTATCCATACATCCACTCACAAAAAAATGGCCGACAGCCTGTACGCAACCGGGTTTCCATATTACGATTACAAGCGCCTGCCAAACTATATGAAGGTACTTGATTACATGATGCAAAATACCCGCGGCATACGCAGACACGGAAGTGCAGCTACAGATTTGGTTTATGTGGCATGCGGCCGTTTCGATGCATTTTTTGAGTATAGCCTGAGCCCATGGGATGTGGCAGCCGGAGCTTTTATAGTACAAAAAGCCGGGGGTATTGTCACAGACTTTAAAGGCGGCAATAATTACCTCTTCGGAGAAGAAATAATTGCCACCAACAGCTTCCTGGCAAAAGCAACGCAATCATTAGTAGATGAAAAAATGAATTAATCATATATCGAACAGAAATATTATCTTTATCCCCAAAACAAAGCATATCAAACTGAGATAAAAAATATTCACATATGAACCGCATAGTAATCATAATTGCAGTAATGTTGTCGGGCCTCATGCTCAAAGCCCAGACTCCAACCGGATACTTTCATTATGCACCGTTTATGGACATTAATAGTGACCCCTATCTTGAAACCTATCTCGCCATAGCCGGCAATTCGGTTAAATACAGAGATGTAGAAGGTGAAGAAGATAAAGTACAGGCATCTGTGGAAGTAACCATGATTTTTAAGAATGGTGATATTGTAAAAGCTTACCGAAAGTTTAACTTAAAAAGTGCCGAACTCGACACCTTAAAAGATGGAAAACCCGCCTTTTTAAATCTGGAGCGATTCGCACTTGACAATGGTACCTACAATTTTGAGCTTATCCTGAAGGATAATTATGCCAAAGGAGAAAAATTTACCTACAGCGATATCATCACCATCAATATTGACAGTACTGACCTTGCTTTTAGTGGCATAACCCTCGCAGAAAGCATTAATCCCACTCAAAAACGCAATCAATACACAAAAAGCGGATTCGACATTGTACCATTTGTGAGCAACTTTTACCCTGACGATGTGAATGAATTGTCGTTCTATGCTGAAATTTACAACATGGATAAAGCTGTGGGTCAGGACTCTGTGTTTTTGGTTACCACCTACCTCGAAGGTAACCCAACCAAAAGAATGTACACTGAGTTTGCGCACAAAAGCCGCAAAACTGCAGCACCCATCAACGTCATAATGAAGTCGTTCGACATCAGTAAACTAAACTCAGGCAACTACAACCTTGTAATTGAAGTGCGCAACAGCAAAAATGAACTGCTGGGGCAACACAAAAAATTCATTCAGCGTGCCAATGCTGAATACAACGAACTCGATGTAGACTACACAAGCATAGATATTTCCAGGACATTTGCACAGGAGATCACCAATTTCAACCAACTCGAAGATCATATTTATGCGATCTACCCCATTGCCAATCGTATGGAGCAGAAATTTATTTTACAGGATTTTGAGCCCGGTCAAATGAAACTCATGCAGCAATTCTTTTACAATTTTTGGAAAGAACGCAACCCGGCCAATCCCGAAGCTGAATGGAACGTATACAAAGATCAGCTGAAAATTGTACAGGACCATTTTGGTTACGGAAGAAGAAGGGGCTATGCTACCGACCTCGGCAGAATTTACCTCAAATATGGCCCGCCAAGTTCCATAAGAGAAGACCATTTGGGACAGCAACAAATAATAAGCAGTGGAGGTGCTGACCAGACCATGGTAGATGCCGTGGATTACCAAATATGGCACTACTACAAGGTAAACGGACAAACCGACCGTATCTTTGTTTTTGTAAAAGGACTCGACAAATACAGCCTTGGCGGCGAATACGTGTTGCTCTATACCGATGTGGCAGGAGAACTCTCGTATGACGACGGACTGAATTTCAATTCCGTGAGCGGATTACTGAGAGATATTGACAGCCAAATGCTCAGAGATATTCAGAGCGAATC
>Ga0102940_1002220_pt1 | contig 11830 bp, 5 predicted proteins | sample SalPonR2_C_D1_MG_FD_78215 | JGI IMG/M metagenome (GOLD analysis project Ga0102940, IMG submission 78215) | Salt pond soil microbial communities from South San Francisco under conditions of wetland restoration - Salt Pond MetaG R2_C_D1_MG | ecosystem: Environmental > Aquatic > Marine > Intertidal...
AGTGGACAGTTACAGTAACAACTAATGCTTCAGATGAGGCTGAAATTTTGAGCTATTCACTTCCCGGTCAAATTAACTCAGTTATTGATCCCGGTGCGCAAACTGTAGATGTGGAGGTTCCACTTGGGACAGATTTGACCAGCCTTGTTGCTGAATTTACATTGTCAACCGGCGCTACTGCGAATGTTGGTGGTGTTGAGCAGGTTAGCGGAACGACCCCAAACGATTTTACAAATCCGGTACAATATACTGTTACAGCTCAAGACGGAGTTACTACAAAAGATTGGACCGTTACAGTTACTACGGTAGCTTCTTCAGAAACAGAGATATTAACCTACAGCATACCCGACCAGCTCTCTGCAGATGTTAATCCCGTAAATCAAACCGTGAATGTGGTTATGCCAATGGGAACTGATCTGTCTGCATTAGTAGCTGATTTTACCCTTTCGGTGGGTGCAACTGCTTCCGTTGAAGGAGAAGTGCAGGAGAGTGGCGTTACTGTAAATGATTTTACAAATCCAGTGGTATATACCATAACCGCACAGGATGGCTCCACAACTGCCGACTGGACAGTTACAGTGAGCGAACAGACCATTTCACCTGCTGATTTTATCTCCTATAGTATTGACGGACAGGATGGCGTAATTGACATGGCAAATGCCTTTGTTAGAGTGGAGATGCCGGCCGGTACCGATATAACCAGCCTTGCAGCCACATTTGAAGTTGCTGCCGGTACAACTGTTACGGTTAATGGTACAGTTCAGGAGAGTGGCGTAACAGTAAATGATTTTACACAAATTGTAGCCTATCGTCTTAACCCGGCTGATGGTGCCTCAAAAACGTGGTATGTAGATGTAGCCGTAGAAGGTGATATGAACAATGCAACACTGTTTGAATATTTTGGCTTTTATGGACAAACCAATCCTGCTGAAATTAATTATGAAACACAAACCATTGCTGTAAACCTATCACCAGATCTCGACGTTGAGGCATTAATTCCAATGTTTTATTTGTCAGATGGTGCAATAGCCTATATTGGCAACGAAATACAATGGAGCGGCGAAAATATTGTAGATTTCAGTAATCCGGTCACATACACCATTGTTGCTGAAAACGGCACCGATACGCAAGATTGGACCGTACAGGTAACCACAAACCAGAATGCTTCAGCAGAAATTTTGTCGTACTATTTCCAGGATATACCACCTTCTGAACAACAAACCACAATTTACAACAACTCGAACAGTATATATGTCGATATCCCATCCGGGACATCGCGAGAGGAGCTTGTGGCTAATTTTGAGCTCAGTTCAGGGGCTGTGGCCAAGGTTGATGGTGTATTGCAGGAAAGTGGTACAACTGTAAATGATTTCTCAACTCCGGTTTCGTATACTGTTACTTCACAGAATGAAGCTAATGTAAGGGTCTGGACAGTGAATGTACGTTACCTCACAGGAATTGAGGCAAACATGGACGAGTCTTTTGCAATTTATCCTAATCCTGCAGCATATAGCGTTCATATAAAAACTCCAGACGGGTATACGGGTATGATTATGATAACTGATATGAATGGTAAGTTGCATAAGGTTATGCAAGCCGGTTCAGATAATGCAGAACTTGATGTAACAAATATGAGCTCCGGAGTGTATTTTGTAGTTTTCAGAAACGGCAATAAACAATTGACCAGACAGATGATTATTAAATAATAACACTTGTTTTCATGTTTTAGAGGCTGCCACAGGTAGCCTCTTTTTATATATAAAATGCGATTTCTTTATTTTGAAAATTATCTGTTTGATAGATTTTTTATTTTTACCTGATTAAATCGTAAGTGTTGATCGAACGATTTGTGGTTATCAAATGCAATAAAAACTTAAATATATGAAGCAAAATAATTACGCCATTATTATGGCTGGAGGAGTAGGGAGCAGATTTTGGCCATGGAGCAGAACAGCACAGCCAAAACAGTTTCTTGATGTACTAGGCACAGGAAAAACACTCATTCAGCAAACATTCGAGCGCATAACTCAAATATGCCCTTCAGAAAACATTCTGATTATTACAAATAAAAAATATGCTGATACCATTGCAAAACAGATCCCTCAAATGTCCGGGGAAAATATTTTAAGTGAGCCAAAGGGTAAGAACACCGCCCCGTGCATTGCTTATGGTGCATTTAAAATAAAGAAACAAAACCCGGATGCGAATATTCTTGTGGCACCTTCAGACCATATTATACTTAAAGAAGATTTATTTGCCAGGGTAGTACAGGAAGGCTTCAATTATGTAAGTCAAAACAATGTTTTGCTAACTATTGGTATTAAGCCGCATAAACCTGAAACAGGTTATGGCTATATCCAGTCAGATGCTAAAGTGATTAAAGAGGACTCAGGTAAATGGCAACTATCTTCTGTGGATGCTTTTCGTGAGAAACCGGATTTAGAAACAGCAAAGTCTTTTCTTGCCAGCGGAGACTATTTTTGGAATGCAGGGATCTTTATTTGGTCAGTGGACTCAATTTTGGCCAGTATGAAGCAGCATCTACCCGAAATGTATGGTCAATTTGAAACTTATGAGCCTGATTTCAATACCGGAACGGAAAGAAATGCAATAGAGACAATCTTTGACCAGTGCCAAAGCATTTCCATTGACTATGGTGTGATGGAAAAAGCAAAAAATGTTGTGGTAATCAGTACAGATATTGGCTGGTCTGACCTGGGTTCATGGAGTGCCCTGCATGAACTTTCAGATACAGATAGTCAAAATAACACCAGCAATAGTAATCAAACACTTTTTTATAATTCAAACAATTGTATTGTAAGGGCGCTTGACAATAAAGTGGCGGTTATTGAAGGACTGGATGATTATATTGTGGTAGAAGAAGAGCAGGCGTTATTAATTTGCCGCAAACAAAATGAGCAAATGATAAAACAGTTTGTAAAAGATGTGGGAGATAAGTTCGGAAAGAAATATGTTTAATTGATAAAAAAAGGCTGTCCAAAAAGTCAAAACTCAACGTCTATTATGAGGAGGAACGACGAAGCAATCTGTTGATTACTAAAAGAAAGAGATTAGCTGCGCTGAGCTTGCACTTCATGCTGCGGTTCCTTCACTTCGTTACCAATGACGTATCTAAAAAAGTTTCACGCAACGTTCGCAACGAAGGCGCAGCGACTGCAACGTTGGACTCGTAGCGTTCGTAGCGTATTTTTCGTGGCGATTGTGGCGTGAAATAATTTAAAAGATTTAGAATATGAATTCCAATCATAAACCTGAAAAAGTTATACGTCATTCTGCATTACTAAATTTAAGAATTTTTGCCTCTATCATATACGGGATTCTTGTAAGAAGCTGAAAATAAGAAGTGAGGGCTTCGCTTTGAGCGAAATCCTCACTAATTGCCTCTGTGTATTCTGTCATCATTCTCATTTTACCACCCCAGTTATTTGTGGTGGCGGGAACTCGGAATGACTTCTTCGAATGCTTTTTGGACAGCCTCTTTGATTAGGCTATTGTTTTACAAATTTTAGTGTGCTGACGTTGTTTGGTCCAAAGATTTTTAATACATAAACTCCTTTTTTATATGCATTCAGTGATATTGTGTGCTGATTACTGTCAATAGTTTTAGTCAATTGCTGCTTGCCACTCACATCATACAATATGACTTTATGATTCTCTGCATTATTTATTGTCAAATGATTGGTCGCAGGGTTTGGATAAATGGAGATTTTATTCTTCATATCATCAATGCCTACAGGTGTGTCTCCGGACAAGCTCAGTGTACGTGCGTTGGCATCAGTGCTTTCATGAATAATTTCATTACCAAAAGGCCCTTCCTGGGTAGGAGCATACTTTACCATAATATCAGTTTCGGCTAATGTGCCGCCACTTTGCGTAAGTGTTATGCTGTTGGTATAAGAGGTGCCATCTGTTGAAATTGCAAATGGACCATCTGAAGAGACGGTTACTACAACATTATTTGTGAGGTCGCTTCCCGAAACCGAGTAAGTTCGTACAGAGTCTTCGCCTATGGTTACCTGTCCAAAATCCATAGAAGTTTCTGAAATTACAATATTGGGCGTGTTGGGTGCAATCCCGTTTCCTGTTACCTCTACATATTGTGCAGGAGCTCCATCGCTCTCGTTGGAGATTAATCCGGTGTAATTGGACTCTGTAACCGGGTTAAATTGTACAAAAACAGTTTGATCTATGGTGCCAGATGATTGTGGAACGACAATGGAAGATGCAAAACCGCTTCCGCTTGTAGCAGAAATCATGTATCCTTCCGGAGCTGTTATTGTTAGGTCGTTAGCTAATCCAGAGGCTGTAAGATCATAAGACAATTCGCTCGATTCGTCTGTGGTAACATCTCCAAAATCAAGGCTGCTCGGGGTAACTGCCATGCTGCTGTTGATGTCAATTGTAATGGTTTTGTTCTCTGTAACTGCAATGGTTCCCTCCACAGCCTCAAAGCCTGCGGCTTCTACAGTATAGGCCAAAGAAGCGTTTGATGTGGCATATACGTCGGTAAACTGGGTTTCGCCGCTTGCGTTGGTGCTTTGACTTCCATACCCGGGAAGACTCACTGTAGCGTTTTCGATGGCTGTTGCTCCGTTTGTAACTACAAAGGTTAAATCATAAGTAGCTATGGCATCAGAAGGTAACTCTATGTAGTCGATCCAGCCACAATCACTTCCATTGCTTACTGATCCGTCTTTTTCGTATTCCCATGTAAATGTATGTGATCCTGCAGTAATGTTGTAGCTGAATTCCTGCCAGTCTGATTCTCCGCTCCAGGTATCTTGTTCTGTACCATCGATGTTAAATTTAAGAAAATCGTAACCTGACTCAGACGAAATTTTGCGGAAGAAACTGATGGTTCCTGCATCTGTTGATGCGGTTAATGTCATGGTGCTTACCTGATCGTCGCTGATATTGCCTGATTCAACGCTGTAACTGCCTTCATAAGCCTGATTATTTGAGCGGAACCAGTCCACATCGCCACTTAAAGTGATGCTTTCAGGTATTTCTGTTTCAAAAGTAATGGCTTCTGAAGGTACGAGCGCAAAATCTACGAGATTGTTGTCTGCTGTAACTGTTGTGGTTATTTGCTTTTGTGCATATCCGTTTTTATAAGCTGAAATTTGATACTGGTCTTCAAAAACCGTTAATGAGTAGTTGCCATTGGCATTGGTGCTCACTGGAGAAATTGATGTGCCAGGGAAGCTGATCTCTGCATTTTCGAGGGGTGTGCCGGTTTGTCCGTCAATTACTGTACCTGACAACTGAACTTCAGCTGCTGCTTGAAGTGTTACGTCGAAGTTGGTTGTGGTTTCCCAGTCAGAAACTGTGATGGAGTGTGTTTGTGCAATATATCCTTCGGCTGAGAATGTTACATCATAGGTTCCCGGTTCAATGGGCCGGTAATAGTCACCCGCATCCGCGTCCGTATAAACTTCGGAGTTATCTTCATCATGGCTAAGCATTTTTACTTTTGCATGCAGTGGTTCGTCATTGGTGTTGGTTACCATGCCCTGAAAACCATAATCAATAGCTTCTATAAAACCTATAAGTGCATCGCGGTTATAGTTCCAGTGTGCAGGCAAGTCTTCTGAATCGAGCATCTTTTGATCAGAGAGCTCAAGTGTTATTTCTCTGCAATTATGGTAATACATCATGTTGTCCTGACGGCTGCCATCCACCACATACCAGTCGCCACCATGGGTTACACCATTGTCTTGTCCGGTCATATAACCGCTGGGACTGTTGTATTGTGCTGTGTCGGCATAATTACGGGATACATGTTCAAACCAGTTGTGGTCTGCATGAGTTTTGATATTAGAAGTCCAGCTGTCCCACGGGTAGTTTACCAATTCGATACCACTATGCAGGTTTGATGAACCAACAAAGTTATGTGCTTCTGCAAAAGCTATTTGCATTTGTATCTCAGCTTCGTTTTGTGAGCCGGGGCTTGGTAATTCCGGTGACGGGAAATTGCGATTTAGATCTACACTATTAGAATTGTAACGTGTTGCACCACTCACTGTATTATTATTGGAGGTATACGTACCATCGGGATTGGATAGGGGGTTGATCCATATTTCGAAATTGTTCACAAGATTTGTCACACGGTCTAATGTTCCATAGTTTTCAAGCAAATGGTCGGCTAGTCTCAGCAACATGATGTAGCCCACAATTTCGTCTCCATGCATTTGTCCGGTGTAATAATATTCTGGTTCTGCCTCCTCTGTGGCTGGGTTGTCTGAAATTTTAAGTGCCAGTACCTCTCTGCCATCTTCAGAGGTGCCAATGTTTTCCAGACTGCAAATGTCCGGATGGTTACTGGCAAAGTCATTCATCATTTGAATATAAACACTGTAAGTAGGATAGCGGTCCCAGCTGGCCATCTCAGCTACGGTTGTAGCCATTGTAAGCGATTTGCCCGTGGAAGGGTGGGGCATAAACTCAAAATCATAATTCAATGTTTTAAACTCCTCGAGCTCTGCATCATTGGCATAGGCAACAACTGTATTACCTTCAATATTGTCGATTGATACTACAGATGATATCTTTTGTAACTCTTTTTTGCTGTTTATGTTAAATTTTATAATGCTTTCCTGTGCCTTTAAAGTAAAGGCCATAATTCCAATTAATGTAAGCAGTAGTAATTTTTTCATGATTAAGTTGGTTCTGTTTTATTTTACGATAAGTTTTTTATTATGGTTTTCGCCGGTTTTTGTTTGGAAGTTAATGACATATACTCCCGGTGCCATGTTTTGCAAATCTATTCTGTGTTTATTTTGCAAGCTGTTGAGGCTTTTTTGTACTAAGGTTTTACCCTGCGCGGAAATGATCTGAATATTTTGTATACCGCTTTTTTGTTGCAACTCAATAAAGGCAAAATCAGCAGCAGGTTGCGGATAAATTTTAATTTTATCTTGTGCTGGTTGCGTTGCTTCTATGCCAACCGGATTGGTCTTAAAGAAAAACGATTTGCCTGCATATTGATAACCATCTCCAACCGCAACAACAATATCTGGAAGATTGACCATGGGTGTTGGGGCTGTTCCGTTAATATTCCATTCGTTGGTATTAGCTTCTTCCATGTTGATCCATTCTGGTGCGAGAAGTAGGGTTGCAGTGAGTGGGTCGTTTTCAGGGTCTGATGCATCAAATGTGTGGATAAAAGCTTCACCTTCTGTAATATTGATTTCGGAATCTGCAAATATTTCTGGTGGAAGGTTGTCTTCAGGCGGCGTGTAGCCGGGTATTGGGAACATAATGTTGTCTATCCATGCACAATCATCTCCACTGCTTACGCTTCCATCTTTTGTGTAGGTCCATTTAAATGTATGTGTCCCTGCATCAACAGGGTGGGCTGCACGGTTCCAGTCGATCTCGCCATCCCAGGTTTCTATTTGGGTGCCATCAATTGAGAATTCCAGGTAATCCCACAGGTAACTACTGCCGTCTTCGCACGATACTTTATACATGAAACTGATTGAATCAGCTTCGGGCACATCCATGGTTATGCTTAACTCACTCATTTGATCATGATCCAGATCGGGTGAGCAACCGCTGAAATTGCCTTCAAATGTTTCTTCTGTAATAGCTTCCCATGGAAATGAGTTGTCGTTAACCCAATTGTATTTGGTGAAGTCGCCGGTTTCAAAATCTTCCAGTGCCTGACCTACAATACAGTTAAATTGCATCTCGGGTAGCGCAAAGTTGTCGTAAGCTCCGCTGTAGACCAGACTAAGGCTACTGCCGCTACTTTGTTCATTGCTTGCCTGTATGGCAAATTCCATGGTCACGCTGGTTTCATCGCCAGAGGGTATGTAATTTACTGTATCGTTAAGTATTGTGATGTTTTTACCCGTGTTTTCAATATGTGCCATCACGTTTTGTGGCATTATACTTCCTTTGTTCTCCAGTTGCACGATTAGTTTTATAATTTCTCCCGGATCAAAAATACCATTTGCATTACCACTTATTTCGTCGTTTAAAATGGCGGTTTGCCAGTTAAGGACCGGAGCACGGCTAATTAGTGTTTTTTGCATTGTGTGCGTCAGTTCGTCATTCTCGAAAAAACTGAAGGTGAGTTCAATGGGTTGCTGATCCGGAATAGTATCGCAAATGTTTAAACCAAATGCTTCGGCAATGTTGGTTTGTTGGAGTGCATTTACAGGTTCAAGTGATACAATGGTGTCACTTATTTCAACATATGAATTTTCGGTGCTCACTTTCAATAAAGTTGAGGCTGACGCATTTTCGCCGACATTCTCAAGTAGTAAGTTTGGTGTATAGGCGTGGCCATAAATTGGTTGCTGTTCGCCGTCGAGGTCAATTTCCGATACAATCAGGTAGCCCTCCTGTGGCCGTTGTAAGGTTTCCTGGACGGTGTCTTTGAGTACATTGTAACCACTGCTTATGATGTCAATTTCTCCGAGTTCAGAGAATGGTTGAGCTAGCGTAATTTCTGCTTCACCTGCTTCATTAGTTTTGCCGGTTCCGTAAAATGCATCTGCCATTTTAATTACCACGGCGATATTTTTTGCGGGCTGCCCGTTTTCTGTGGCATTGACCGTAATGATCGATTCACCGACATATACATTGCCGGGAACGGTAACTTCAATATCTCTTGGATCGTTTGTCCATATGGGCAATAAGGGTTCGCCAAGGGCATTGCAATCATAGAAACACCAGCGGAGCGCTCCATATTCATGTTGATTAGGCGCTTCTACCCAGCCTGATGTTTCAATTTTGGATATCATATGGGCTTCAGCAAGACTTTGGATACTGTCGCCATACAGGGCATTCATAAATTCGCGGTGTATGTGCTGACTTGGACCTTCGGTTTGTCCTTCGTTGAACCAACCATAGCGGCTGTTTCCAACAAATGCAACGGCAAAATTATCGATTTGGAGCATCTCTTCAGCAATGCAGTCGCTATCGTCGAAAGCACCACAAATGCATCCATGGGTATATATGAGCGGAAAGTTATGTGTAATTCCGTCGACCTGGCTAAAATTGCTGTTTGTAATGTCACTATTGTAGAGGCGCATTGCGTAATTTGAGTTGCTGTGGCCAACATGATGGATAAACGGGTGTCCGTTATTTATTTCATCTATTATGTCACCCGATGACCATGATGCGTTTCTGTCGTAAAGGCTGTCAAACGGGTGTGAATCGGGAATACCTGTGGTGGTATATCCGTTGTCGTCGTGCGTGCCATGTATGAGGTCCAGGTACTGAGCGCCCCATGTAAGCGGGTTGTCGTAAAGGTGTTCGCCTGCTAAAAGTGGATTGTTTAGTTCTCCTGTTACAGGCTGATTGGCATACATGTTTATTTTATTGAGCATTTTAGCAAGCTCCTCATGGGTTGTAAATGGCAAGCGCGACAGGGCAATTTCAGGAATAAGGTCGTCTTCATCAGGTTCGCCCCAGTTACTGTCACCGTCGGTATTCCAGTTGCCGTCAAGTGCCATGTAGTAAAGGTCTGCAGGTATGTCGTCATCTTCATACACCGTACTCGATTGTACCTGGCAGAAGAACCCGCGGTGCGGAATATGCTCCACATCGCCACCCAATAAAACGTACATTACATCGTGATTTTGATAGTAGTCGATTATAGCGTTTCGGATTTTTTCCTGCAGGTCTGCTCCACTGTAGGCTGATTGAATGTTTTCAACGGTAAGCACCTCCGGCGCCATGCCCCGGAGCTGATAATCGAGTATTAACGGTTCGAAATCTGCAACGAACGCTTCCGGGGTGATAATTATGGCATCGATACTGCTGTTGCTTGCTTTTTGTTTGGGTTTGTATGCTTTTGCAAATGCTTTGTGGTCGCAAAAGTTCATTACCCGGTCGTTTACGCGCTTTCTGGCCGAGCGCATAGAAAGGTTATTGTTTTTGCTGTTTTTATACTCCACAATAAGCTCCAGTTCATTGGCCAGGTCAATGTTTTTTTGTACAGGATAATATTCAATGGGCGAAAATTTTATTTGTGCAATGTCATAACCATTCATTCGCTCCTGGTTTATGATAATGCTTTCGCCGATATTGAGATTTTTTGTTTTTGTGTAGCTGCTTTGGTTTTTAATGAACCCATGCTTTTCGGACACAGATAATGGCTGCACATGTTGCATCGGCATCAGATCATGGTTCAACCCAATGTGCTGCTTTTTCGTGATTTTTATGTGTACGTTAGTTACTTTGGCTCCCGGTGGAAGGAGGATGTTGGTAAGTTTGTATGGCTGAGCCGGATTGCCCGGGGCGGCCATGTTTCTTGTTCCGGGTATGGAAAATATACTGTGCTCATTTTGAGTTTTTAACGTGTATTTTCCAAACGAAAATTTTTGTACAATCGTCTGTGCTGATGTGGATAGTGTCCACACCAACATTGTGACTAATAATAAGAACCTCATAGCTTTCTTTTTTGGATTTTGGAAGCTATAAAATTAGCCAAAATATTTTCAGATCAAAGTATTTATCTGATTTTTAACATCTACGATCTCTTCTAATGATAGGCGACCGCCAATTTTTGAAATAATTTTTCCGGCCATTATTGCTCCGGCTTTGCCCGCTTTTTCCAGAGGCCAGTCATTGAGTAAGCCAAATAAGAAACCTGAAGCAAACAGATCGCCTGCACCCGTAGTGTCAATTACATTTGTGCCCACGGCTTCAATTTCGACTATTTCTTCACCTGACTGAATCAGTGCGCCTTTTTCACCAATTTTCACAATGGCATAGTCAACTTCTTCTGCAATTTGCTTAAGTGCGTCCAGGGGTTCTTTTCCTGTAAAAGCTTTTGCTTCTTCCTCGTTGGCAAATACAATGTCGACATATTTTTTAACCATTTCCCACAGAAAATCGAAATTTTCCTCAACCACATTAAAGCTGGCCATATCAATGGAAATTTTTGCTCCGGCATTTTTGGCGAGTTGCATAGCCTGTCGCAGTAGATCGTGGTTTTGTACCAGGTAGCCTTCAATATGAAAAATTTCATATCCGGCAAACATATCCGGTTTCAGGTCTTCAGCCGAAAGTTCTACAGCAGCCCCAAGGTGCGTGGCAAAGGTGCGCTCGCTATCGGGCGTTATCATGGCAATGGCTTTGCCGGTTGGGTTTTTGCTTTCAATAAAGGTAGCCGATATGCCGGCACTTTTAAGGTCGTTGTGGAAAAATTTTCCCAGCTCATCGGGTCCGACTTTACCAATGAATCCGGTTTGGCCACCCAATGCCGCAATACCATGCACTGTGTTTCCTGCTGATCCGCCGCTCAATTGTTGTACAGGCATATTTTGTGTTTTTAGCATCACAGCGTCACTTTGCGCTACATCTACCAATTGCATGCTACCCTTTGGGAAATTAATTTCATTGAGCAGGTCATCGTTTGGTACCTGCACAAGCATATCAACCAGGGCATTGCCCATTCCAAGTATTCTCTTCATATTCAAGCTTTTAATTTGTTTTGCGGCTGCTGGAAGCCATACAAAGATGCTGCTTTTTGTATTGATATACAAATATTAAAAAGCCCTGTTTATTTCTGCGTTGTGGTTCAGGGTTTTATCATGTTAGCTGGTTTTTTTGTTCAAAAAGGCCGTATTTTTTCGAAAAAAAATTTTGCAAATTCCAAAATGAAGTTTACTTTTGCATCGCGTTTGAAACAAAACGACGATCTAAAATTCCTCCTTAGCTCAGTTGGTTTAGAGCACATGACTGTTAATCATGGGGTCCTAGGTTCAAGTCCTAGAGGGGGAGCAAAGAAGCACTGACAGGAATGTTGGTGCTTTTTTTGTGTGCTTAGCTCGGTTGGATTAGCGCATCC
>Ga0102940_1002221_pt1 | contig 11830 bp, 10 predicted proteins | sample SalPonR2_C_D1_MG_FD_78215 | JGI IMG/M metagenome (GOLD analysis project Ga0102940, IMG submission 78215) | Salt pond soil microbial communities from South San Francisco under conditions of wetland restoration - Salt Pond MetaG R2_C_D1_MG | ecosystem: Environmental > Aquatic > Marine > Intertidal...
CGCAGCGCGCGCGCGGCATTCTCCTGCATCTCGGGGTCGATGGTGGCCCGCACGGACAACCCGCCAGAGAAAAACTCGCCCTCGCCGAAATCTTCACTCAGTTGACGGCGAATCTCATCGGTGAAGTAGTCGCGCGGGGGCAGATCGGCGCTGAACGGCGCAAAATCGCCATTCTGCACCGAGCGCAGCGGTGCCTCGCGCTCCGTGCGATACTCCGCCTCGGTGAGGTATCCGTTCTCCCACATCTCGCGCAGAACGAAATTACGCCGGTCGAGCAGGCGTTCCTTTTCACGAACCGGGTGATAATCGCTCGGCGCCTTGGGCATGGCCGCTATCGTAGCGGCTTCGTGCGGGGCCAGCTCGCGCAGCGTCTTGTTGAAATAGGTCTGTGCGGCGGCGGTGACACCATAGCTGTTCTGACCCAGAAAAATCTCGTTGAGATAAAGCTCGAGGATTTTCTCCTTGCTGAGCGTCTCCTCGATCCGCGTGGCGAGAATGATCTCCTTGATCTTGCGCTCCAACTGCCGATCGCCGGACAAAAGGAAGTTCTTCATCACCTGTTGCGTGATGGTCGAAGCACCGCGCACATTGCGCCCGCGTGACTTGACCGCATCGACAATGGCGGATGCGATGCCCAATGCGTCATAGCCGCCATGTGTGTAAAAATTCTTGTCCTCGGCGCTGATGAAGGCCTGCTTGACCAGATCGGGAATATCCTCGGCGGGCGTGAACAGCCGCCGCTCGCGGGCGAATTCGTCGATGATGCGCCCCTCGCTGGAATAGATCCGGCTGATGGTGGGGGGCGTGTAGTTGGCAAGGCTCTCATGGCTCGGCAGATCCTTACCATAGATATGCAGGACCGCACCAATGCTCAGCCCGACGATCACCACGACAAGGGTGATCAGGCTGAAAACGGTGCCGAACAGGCTCAGAATCGGTCGAAACACGTGCGCCCCCGCTGGATGGATGCGCCCCATATAGGCATCGCCGGGGCACGGGTCAAAAGGATTGGCGCAGGCCCGCTCATTGCCGCACCAGCCCGGCACGCACCGCATCGGCATCGCGCCATACCGCGAGCGCGTCGCTCAACGTCTGCGCCACCTCCCCTCGCCACTCCGCATCGCGCAGGTTCCTGAGATCACGCGGGCTCGACAGAAACCCCAGTTCGATCAGCACAGAGGGAATATCCGGTGCCTTGAGCACCGAAAATCCGGCATGCCGCTTTGGCCGCGACAAGAGCGGCATGCCCGAAGCACGAAATCCCTCCAGAAAGACCCGTGCCAGATGCTCGGAGCGCGGCTGCGTCTCCATCCGCGCAAGATCCATCAGCACGTCGGCCACAACGTCATCCTTGCCGCTCAGATCGACCCCGGCCAGAATATCGGCCCGGTTGTGGCGCTCGGCGAGCGCCGCACTCGCCGCATCCGAGGCGCTGTCTGACAGCGTATAGACAGAGGCACCCCGCGCCCGCGCGCCGCTGAGCGCATCGGCATGCAATGACAGAAAGACGTCCGCACCCGCCCGATGCGCCAGTGCGACGCGTCGTTCCAGGCTCACGAATTCGTCGGCGTCACGGGTCAGCACCACGTCAAAGCCACCAGCGCGCAAGAGCACCTCGCGAAGTTCACGCGCGAAGGTCAGCATCAGGTCCTTTTCGCGGATGTCACCGACCTCGGCACCCGGATCAATGCCCCCATGTCCAGGGTCGAGCACAACACGAAACACGTCGTTGTCTGCGCGCTGGGCCACTGGTGCCGATACGGCGGCAGGCAGCTCCCAACCCGGCAAATCCGGTGTACCCGCGCTCGCGGCAAACCTCTCTGCATCCTCCCGTCCCAGCCGAACCTGCAACCGCGCGGCACCGCTCTGCCGGTCGATACCCAGCCCGGCTTCTTCCAGAACATGCGGCCCCGCGAGATCGACCACCATGCGCGACCAGCCGGGCCGAATCTGCCCCAATCGCAGGCCGCGCGCACGATTACCGGCGATCAAGGCAGTGGCCTCTGCGCCGCTCCAGTCCACCTCGCGAAAGTCCATCACCAGCCGCGCCGGATCGTCCAGCGTGAACACCCGGTACGGCACGCCCTGCGACAGCGTCAGGCTGACGTCCAGCCCGTTCCGCGTGTCGCTGATCCTGCTTTGGGCAGTGTCGAGCCGTGCCAGACCGCTAAATCCGGTCTCCTGCCCCTGTACCGCAGAGGCAAGTACCAGCATCGCCAGCCCTGTCAGCCATGTTCGCATGATCCTGCTCATTCGCCGGTCCCCGGTCTCGTTATTTGCGAGGATAAATCAACCGGGTCGTAAAAACAGCCCCATTGCGTCTTCTTGGCGAAAATACTCAAATTCCGTCATTCGCCCCGGGTGCATGCGTCACGGGCAGAAGAGATCGTTGAACACCGCGAACAGCATCAGCGACAGGATCAACGTCAATCCCACGGTCATCAGCACCCTCAAGGCGCGCTCGCTCGGGGGGCGGCCGGTCACGGCTTCATAGGCGTAGAAAACCAGATGCCCGCCATCCAGCACCGGCACCGGAAAGAGGTTGAGCAATCCCACGGCGGTCGACAGAACTGCGATGAACCAGATGAAGCTTTGCGCGCCCTGGCTCGCCATCGCGCCTGATACCTGCGCGATGCCGATTGGCCCGGACATGTTGCAGCTGCTGATCGCTCCGGTGACCATGTGATACAGGCCCGAAATCGAGCTTTGGATGATCTCGCCGGTCTGCACAACCGCACCACTGACCGCCTCGACAGGCCCAAGCGCCTCGGTCGCGGGTTCAAAGGCCAGGCCTCCGGCAATGCCGATCCTCCATTCCGTTTTGAACCCGCCCTCGGGCTGTGGCTCGTCCACCCGGCGCGGGGTGAGAGTGGTCTCAAACGGGCCACTCTCCGGGCGCCACATCTCAAGCGCCAGCGGAGCACCGTTCGACCCCTCGACAATCTCCTTGAGTTCCGAAAACGCCACGACGGACTGGTCGTTGATCCCGGTAATGACGTCCCCCGCCTTCAGCCCTGCATCAAACGCCGCCGATTGCGGCGACAGCCCGGCCACCAGCGGTGGCAGCAGGTGCGGGCCCTGTGCGGTTATGCGCGCGCCGTCGCGGCGAACCTCGTAGTCCAGCAATGCCTGCACTGGCAACGCATCGAGAAACGCCTCATAGGCTTCGGTCTCGTCCATCGGTGGTAGGTCACCGCCCGCCATCCCGAGGATCTCGTCACCGGGTTGCAACGTGATCCCCTCCACCGGCAGCGGCTTGAGTTCCCCCACGGTCAGCGGCTCCGCGGTCTTGCCGCCACTCATCATCACGGCGGCGAAAACGATAATAGAAAGGATGAAGTTGAAGACCGGCCCCGCCGCCACCGTCGCGGTGCGCGCCCAGAGTGGCGCACCATGCATGGTCTGGCGCAGCCCCTCTGGCGGCAGATCGGCCATCGCTTCGCCGTCCTTACCGCTCGCTGCGTCCGCGTCACCGAGGAATTTCACATAGCCGCCAAACGGCAGCGCCGCTACCTGCCAGCGCGTGCCGTGCCGGTCGATCCGCGAATAAAGCACCGGGCCAAAGCCGAGCGAGAACACCTCCGCCTTGATGCCTGACCAACGCCCGACGATGTAATGGCCGTATTCATGCACAGCCACGATCACCGAAAGCGCCACCACAAAGGCAATTATTGTCATGAAAACACTGCCGAATTGCGGCAGGAACGTCAGAATATCCACGTGCTGTCCCTAAACTTGTCGCATCATGGCCGCCCGGTCGGCCTCATCCCTTGCCAAATGGTCCATATGGGCCACCACATCAAGGGTCGGATCGTCACAACGGGCCTCGGGTCGCGTCGCAAGAACACTCAGCGTGTCCTCGACGATCACGTTCATGTCGGTAAACCGCACGCGCCCGGCGATGAAGTGATCCAGCGCACGTTCCTTCGCGGCATTGAAAATCGCTCCCGAGAGGCCGCCCGCCGCCATCACCTCGCGTGCCAGTCGCAGCGCCGGATAACGCGCCTCGCAAGGCGCGCGAAACTCAAGCGTGCCCACAGCCGCCAGATCAAGCGCCGCGACCGGCAAGCTGCGCCGGTCCGGCCAGTTAAGCGCATAGCCGATGGCGTGGCGCATATCCGGCGGGCCGACATGCGCCATCAACCCGCCATCGCGGAATCCCACCAACGCATGCACCAGCGATTGCGGATGCACCAGCACCTCGATCTGATCGGGGGTAAACCCAAAGAACTCCCGCGCCTCGATCATCTCCAGCGCCTTGTTGAACATCGATGCAGAATCAATGGTGATCCGCTGCCCCATGTCCCAGTTGGGATGGCTCGACGCCTCGGCCACTGTCGCCGCCGCCAACCGCTCCAGCGGCCAGTCTCTAAACGCCCCTCCAGACGCGGTCAGGATCACGCGCGTCACCGCCGCTGCATCCTCGCCCACCAATGCCTGAAAGATCGCCGAATGCTCGCTGTCGACGGGCAAAATCCGCGCACCGTGGGCCTTGGCCGTCGCCATCAGCAGCGGCCCCGCCGTGACCAGCGATTCCTTGTTGGCCAGTGCCAGCGTCGCACCCTGCTCCAGCGCCGCCAGCCCCGGCGCAAGCCCCGCAGCACCAACGATGGCCGACATCACCCAATCGGCAGGCCGCCGCGCCGCCTCGATCAGCGCGTTGCGCCCGGCGGCAGCCTCCACCCCCGACCCCACAAGCGCGGCACGCAGATCCGGCAGCAGAGCCTCCTGCGCCACCACCGCCAGATCGGCGTTGAGCGCGCGGGCATCCGCTGCCAGTCTCGCGACATTGCCGCCACCGGTCAGCGCCACCACATCATAGGCCGCGGGATCACGCAAAATAAGGTCGACCGTGCTTTGCCCGACAGAGCCGGTTGCGCCCAGAATGGATACCCGCTTCATGCCACCCCCGGCATCAGGCCAAGCGCCCACAGGATCACCACAACAAGCGCCGCCCCCAACATCGCGTCGAACCGGTCGAGCAAACCGCCATGCCCGGGAATGAGGTTGGAACTGTCCTTGACCTCGCGCAGCCGCTTGACGGCGCTTTCGGCGATGTCGCCCATCTGCCCGGCAAAGCCAACGAGGATCGACACCGGGATCAGCGCCAGACCCGCGCCCGTGTGCCCGGCAAAAATCGCACCGATGATCCCTGCCCCGACCCATCCGGCAATGGTGCCGGACCAGGTCTTCTTTGGACTGATGCGCGGCCAGAATTTGGGACCGCCCAGGCTGCGCCCCGCGAAGTAGCCCGCGACATCGGACACGACCACGATCGCGACCAGCCACAGCACCCAGATCACCCCCGCCTCGGCGCGCAGGAGGCCCATGGCATAGCACCCCAACAGTGCCCAGAGGGTCAGGGCAAAGAACGGTCCGCGCTCGCGGTCGACAGCACTCACCGTAACCAGCGTCGCAGCCAGAAGCAGCGGCAACACCACCAGACCCGGAAGCCAGAGCGATAGCGCCACAGCCGCCGTCGCCAGCGCGCCTGAGCGCCCCGCACCGGGTGCCGCGAACATGCGCGCACCTTCCCAGACCATCAGCCCGGACAAGACTGCCACGACCGCACCAAAGACCACGCCGCCAAGCCAGATCGCAACGGCGCCCAGCACGATCATCACCAGCCCCGACATCACCCTCGGGGCGAGATCGGACCATCGGGCCGTCACACTCATGCGGAGACGGCCCCGAACCGCCGGTCGCGGGTGCCATATTGCGCCAAAACTCCGGCAAAGATGTCAGCAGTGAAATCCGGCCAGAGCGTGTCGATGAACTCGTATTCCGCATAGGCCGACTGCCACAGCAGGAAATTCGAGATCCGCGCCTCGCCGCTCGTGCGGATCACCAGATCGGGGTCGGGCAGCACACAGGTATCAAGGTAGCGCGGCAGCGTTTCCTCATCCACGTCCTCGGGGCGCAAACGCCCCTCTGCCACGTCCCGGGCCAGCCGCTGGGTGGCACGCGACACCTCGTCCCGCCCCCCGTAATTGAGCGCGATGGTCAAGTTCAGCCGCGTGCAATGCGCCGTCATCGCCTCGGTCTCCTCCATCAGCGCGCGCAGCTTGTCTTCCAGCCGATACCGGTCACCGATAAAGCGCACCCGCACGTTCTCGCGCACGAAGGCCTGCATTTCCTTGATGATGTAGCGGCGAAAAAGGTTCATCAGACCAGCGACCTCGGTCTGCGTGCGCTTCCAGTTCTCGGTCGAAAACGCAAAGATTGTGAGATAGTCGACCCCCAGCCCGGGGCAGGATTCCACGATCTCGCGCACCCGCCGCGCCCCGGCATGATGCCCGAACAGGCGTGGACGCCCGCGCTTTTGCGCCCACCGGCCATTGCCATCCATGATGATCGCCACATGGCGCGGCCCCTCGCCTGCGGGCTTGGTCTTCGCCATGACAGCACCCTTCATCATCAAACCTGCATGATCTCGGCTTGTTTGTGCTCCAGCGCATCGTCGACAAGCTTGATGAAGCGGTCGGTCAGATCCTGCACCTCGGTCTCCCAGAACTTCTGATCGTCCTCGGACATGCCATCGGCCTTCGCCCTCTTGATCTTGTCCATGCCGTCGCGGCGCACGTTGCGCACAGCGACCCGCGCATGTTCGGCATATTGCGAGGCAACCTTGGTCAGTTCCTTGCGGCGCTCCTCGTTCAGCTCGGGGATGGGCAGCATGATGATCGTGCCGTTGAGCTGCGGGTTGATTCCCAGCCCGCTCTCGCGGATGGCTTTCTCGACCTTGCCGACAAGACCCTTGTCCCAGACATTGATCGTCACCATGCGCGGCTCGGGCACGTTGACGGTGCCCACCTGATTGATCGGTGTCATCTGGCCATAGGCATCAACCTGCACCGGCTCGAGCATCGAGGCAGAGGCCCGGCCCGTGCGCAAAGAGGCGAATTCGGTCTTGAGCGAATTCATCGCCCCTTCCATCCGCCGCTCCAGATCGCCTGTGTCGATTTCGATATCGTCCGCCATGTCGTCTTTGTCCTTCTTGCGGGCTATGTCCTGCTCTGTTTAGCCTCAACCGTGCACGCTTGTATAGGTGCCCTCTCCGGCGAGAATACCCTTGAACCCGCCCGGCTCGTCCAGGGAAAAGACGATGATCGGCAGGTTGTTGTCGCGCGCGAGCGCAATCGCCGAGGCGTCCATCACGTTGAGATGCTGTGCCAGGACCTCGTCATAGGTGACGCTGTCATAGCGTTTGGCATCTGCATGCTTGATCGGGTCCTTGTCATAGACACCGTCAACCTTGGTGCCTTTCAGGATCGCCTCGCAGGCCATCTCATTGGCGCGCAGCGTGGCCGCGGTGTCGGTGGTGAAATAAGGATTGCCCGTGCCCGCCGCGAAGATGCAGACGCGTTTCTTCTCCAGATGCCGGACGGCACGGCGGCGAATGTACGGCTCGGCCACTTCGTCCATCCGAATGGCGCTGATCACCCGACAAAAGACACCGATCTTCTCGAGCGCGCTCTGCATCGCTAGTGCGTTCATCACCGTAGCCAGCATGCCCATGTAGTCGGCGGTGGTGCGTTCCATCCCCTGAGCGGACCCCTGCAGGCCGCGAAAGATGTTTCCGCCACCGATCACCATGCAGATCTCAACGCCCAGATCATGCACCACCTTGACCTCGCGTGCGATCCGCTCAACGGTCGGCGGATGCAGCCCGTAGGATGTGTCGCCCATCAACGCCTCCCCCGAGATCTTGAGCATGACGCGGCTGAATCTCGGCTTCGAGCTGTCGGGGGATGTCATCGGGGATCTCCGCAAATTTCGGCTTGGGCGCAAAATGTCGCAAATGGGCGGCAGGTGCAATCGCAGAAAACCCCCGCGATGCGGGAAACCGCTCGAAATGCGCCTCGTCAAGCGGGCCTATCTTGGGTAACGAAACGCCATGGACGTGATCAACGACATAGACCCCGCCCGGACCGTGCTGATCGCAGGGCCAACGGCCAGCGGAAAATCAGCGCTCGCGATGGCGATCGCGCGCACGCAAGGCGGCGTGATCGTCAATGCCGACGCGTTGCAGGTCTATGAAAACTGGCGCATTCTTTCGGCCCGGCCCGACGCGGCGGACGAGGCCGCCGTGCCGCACCGACTCTACGGTCACATCGGCCCGCGACAGGACTATTCCGCGGGCCATTGGCTGCGCGAGGTCAGGGAGTTGCTTGGCGAACGCCATCGCCTTATCGTCACCGGCGGCACCGGGCTCTATTTCACCGCTCTCACCAAAGGGCTGGCCGATATTCCCGCAACACCCGCAGTGCTCCGCGCCGAGGCCGACCGGTTGCGCACAGATCGGGGTATCGACGTGCTCCTCGACGACATTGACGCCACCACGCGGGCCCGCATCGACACACGGAATCCCATGCGCGTGCAGCGCGCATGGGAAGTGCAACAAGCCACCGGACAGGGTCTTGCCGCGTGGCAGGACGCGACACCGCCGCCACTTCTGCCGCTCGATGCCTGCACCGCACTTCTGGTCGAGGCTGAAAAGGACTGGCTTAATGCCCGCATTGCCCGACGATTCGACGCGATGCTCTGCGCGGGCGCGCTCGACGAGGTGCGCGCCAACCTCGCCATTTGGGACCCTGCCCTGCCCTCGATGAAAGCCATCGGCGCGCCGGACCTCGTGGCGCATCTACGCGGCGAGATCACACTTGACGCTGCCCGCGAGGCGGCCACCATCGCCACCCGGCAATATGCCAAGCGGCAACGCACCTGGTTTCGCGCCCGTATGCGCGACTGGCGGCGGATCGCCGCCGATACGCTTTAGATTTTCCGCAGTTTCTTCCTGACACAGCCGTAAATTCGTGCGATGACTAGTCCAAACGTGACTATTTCGGGAAATTCGCCAGATGCAACACGCGCGAGTCATGACCGTGGTGCAATGGGTGCAGGGGGCCGATTGGCGTGCCACGCTGCAACATTCCTGCGCGCATCACGCCCTTGTCTGGATCACCCGCGGACAGGGCATCGCGGTGGTTGAGGGCGTGCGGCGCGGCGTCGGCGTGCACAACGCGCTGGCCATTCCCGCAGGCACCATGTTCTCGCTCGATCTCGGTAAATCCGGCTTCGGGCTGGTGTGCGAGGTACCCTCTGGCGGGACCACCCCGATGCCTGATGTCCCACAACACCTCCGCATCCGCGACGTGGCCAGCCAGAACGAGCTGACCTCTATATTCGAGGCGATGCAGCGCGAGCAAAGCAACGCACGCACCTTCATGGACGAGGCGCTCAATGCCGAGGCCAATCTTGTCAGCGTCTGGCTGCGTCGCGCGATGATCGACCACCCCGAAACGGCGCGCCCCACGGCGGGCGAGCGTCTTGTGCGCGCCTATGCTGCCCTGATCGAGCGCGATTTCCAGAGCGGGCGGTCGATGGCCGTCTATGCCCGTGCACTCGGTGTGACGCCCACGCATCTCACCCGCGTATGCAAGCAATTGTCGGGCCTCACTGCCGCCGACATGCTGACCGAACGCAGCCTGCACGCCGCCCGCGACCTGCTTGAGGCAAACGAGATCCCGGTTGGCCAGATCGCCGCCAGCCTCGGCTTCGGCAGCGCCGCATATTTCTCGCGCTTCATATTGCACCACACCGGTCAGAGCCCCTCATCCCTGCGCGGCAAGTCAACGCCCCGCCCGCCCATTGCTCGTGCGGTCTGACCTAGTAACGGCGGGAGGGTCGCTCTTGGCCGGGACGGACATCGGATCGACGCACCCCGGCGATACGCGGCTCTGAGCAAGGATCCCTCCACGCCCATGCAAACCGGTCGCACTCGAAACACCTCGGTCCCGTCCGCTGCCGGGTTGCGCTCTGTCGCGTGGCAATATCTAATACCAAGAGGCCCCCAACCGACGAAAGCTCGCCATGACGCAAAAGCCCCCTCATCCCGCGACCGCCCCCCTCGTGACAGAGCTTCGGGCCGGGCGCATGGGGCGACGCGAATTCCTCAGCCGCGTGACCACGCTCGGCCTCGGGGCGATCGCAGCTTATACCTTGGGTGGCCTTGCCCTGCCAGCACGGGCACAACCCGCGATCGCACGGGGCGGCACCCTGCGTATCCAGCAAAGCGTCAAGCCGCTCAAGGATCCGCGCAGCTATGACTGGAGCGAATTGGCCAACCAGACCCGTGGGTTTCTCGAGTATCTGGTGGAATACCGAGGCGATGGCACCTTTACCGGCATGCTCCTCAAAGCGTGGGAGATCAATGCCGACGCCACCGAATATCTCCTGCATGTCCGCCCCGGTGTGCGTTGGAACAACGATGATCCCTTCACCGCTGCTGACGTTGCCCGCAACATCACCCGCTGGTGCGATACGCGCGCCTTGGGCAATTCCATGGCAAGCCGCTTCGCCGCGCTGATCAACCCGGAAACCGGTCAGCTCCGCGACGGGGCGATCACGATCGTCGATGATCTCACCGTCGCGCTCAACCTGTCGCGCCCCGATATCGCGCTGATTGCCAACATGTCTGACTATCCGGCAGCCATTGTCCATGAAAGCTATGACGGCGGGGACCCCTTCACCCATGGCATCGGCACCGGCCCATTTCGCCCCATCAGCATGACCGTCGGCGAAAGCTGCGTCCTTGAACGCCATCCCGATCACGACTGGTGGGGGACCGAGGTGTTTGGTGGGCCATGGCTGGATCGGGTCGAGTTCATCGACCTCGGCACCAATCCGTCGTCTTGGCTCGCCGCGGCAGATGACGGCGCGATTGATCTGCTCTACGAGTCCGTGGGGGCCTTTATCGACGCGATGGATGCCATCGGCTGGACCGCGACCCGTGCCGAAACGGCGGCGACGCTGGTGATCCGTGGATCACAGAACGCGGCACTCGTCGGCAGCAACCCCTATCGCAACGCAGCGGTGCGCCGCGCGCTCGCGCTCGCCGTCGATAACGCGATCTGCCTGGAACTTGGCTATAACGGGCGCGGCACCCTGGCCGCCAACCACCATGTCAGCCCGATCCATCCCGCTTATGCCGATATCGGCCCTGCAGCCTATGATCCGGCCAAGGCCCGCGCCGAGATCGAGACGGCCGGGCTCCTCGGCTTCAAGCATGAACTGGTCACCGTCGATGATGAATGGCAGCGCAACACCGGCGATGCCGTGGCGGCCCAACTGCGCGACGCAGGACTGCGGGTAGACCGGAGGATCGTCCCGGGTGCGACCTTTTGGGCGAACTGGCGCGACTACCCGTTCTCCGGCACGCAATGGAACCACCGACCGCTCGACGTGCAGGTGCTCGCCCTCGCCTACCGCACCGGAGCCGTCTGGAACGAGACCGGTTTTTCAAATGACGCGTTCGACGCCCTTCTGGACGAGGCCAATCGCCTCTCTGACCCCGAAACTCGGCGCGGGATCATGGCCCAGTTGGAAACCATCCTGCGCGACGAAGGCGTCATCATCCAGCCCTATTGGCGCGCGCTCTACAATCACCACAACGGGCGATTGGTGAATGCCGAGAAGCACCCGGCCAACGAAATTCACCTTTACAAGATCGGCTTCAAGGGCTGAGCAGCGCACGCGGATGAATCCAGCGCGCGCGCCCCAAGACTCACTTCGATTTGGACATGCGCTTGCGCTCATGCGGATCGAGAAAGCGCTTGCGCAACCGGATCGCGTTCGGCGTCACTTCCACCAACTCGTCATCGTCGATATAGGCAATCGCCTCTTCAAGGCTGAGCGTGATCGGCGTGGTCAGGCGCACGGCCTCGTCGGTGCCGGAGGCCCGCACGTTGGTCAGTTTCTTGCCCTTGAGCGGGTTCACCTCGAGATCGTTCTCGCGGCTGTGCTCGCCGATGATCATGCCAGTATAGAC
>Ga0102940_1002223_pt1 | contig 11820 bp, 10 predicted proteins | sample SalPonR2_C_D1_MG_FD_78215 | JGI IMG/M metagenome (GOLD analysis project Ga0102940, IMG submission 78215) | Salt pond soil microbial communities from South San Francisco under conditions of wetland restoration - Salt Pond MetaG R2_C_D1_MG | ecosystem: Environmental > Aquatic > Marine > Intertidal...
GCCCCCTTCAGCCGGTAGGAGTCGACATCGTAGCCCGGCTCCGGCACCGCATCGACGAGAAGCTCCCAGAGCGGCGGATAGCCGGCCTCGAGGAAAAGCTGTCGCAGCCTCCGTGGAATGTCGGCGCTCCGAAGTGAGTGGGGCGCGGGGCGCGCCATGTCCTCCGTCTCGAGCGGATGCACCAGCCGGTGTTCGAACTCGTGCACCGCCCCGATGTGATCGACATGGGTATGCGTCGAGAGACAGATGAGCGGCCGGCCCCGGTCGGGCCGGAGTCTGTCGACGAAGGGCCTGAGCGGTGCGATGCCCATGCCGGAATCGATCAGGAGGTCGGCGTCGCGTCCAAGCACCAGATGCATGTTCGCCGAGAAGATCGCATGCACCCGCGGCTCGGTGATGAGGATCGTCCGGTCGTCGAGCGACTCGGCGCTGTACCACGGGGAAGTGACAGGCAGGCTCATGCGCCGAGGCTTGCACCTCCGTCATCGGTGTCCAAGCGGCTGCTGCGCAAATCACCACATAGGCGCCAGACTGCTCGAAAAACGGGCACAAGCCCGCGCTACGGCATCGATCCCGGGCGCTTTCCTGTTCGCACCCGACCGCGCGCGCGAAGGTGGAGGCGCAGGGTGTCTAGGGTTCCGCCTCATCTCTCCTCCCGAGGGTCTGGTCCGAGAGATGCCGCCCGCCAGGCAAATTCGGGGCGGGTACACGGCGGGGCAAAAGCCCGGGAGAGTACTGCAGCGGGCCGGCCGGCCTCTCCTCGTTCCGCTCCCGGCCGCTCTCTTCGCGCCACGGGCGGAACGCCGCAAGGGGAACACGACCGATGACCGCACACCGTCTATTCGCCACGGCCGCCGCCGCGCTCGCGCTCGGCCTCGGCGCCGCCCATGCCCAGGAAAAGACCGAGTTCCGCGTCGCCTGGTCGATCTACGTCGGCTGGATGCCCTGGGGCTACCTCGAAGACTCCGGCATCATGGACAAATGGGCCGAGAAATATGGGATCGATGTCGAGATCGTGCAGATCAACGACTACATCGAGTCGATCAACCAGTACACCGCCGGCGCCTTCGACGGCGTGACCGCCACCAACATGGACACGCTGTCGATCCCGTCGGGGTCCGGCGTCGACACCACCGCGCTCATCGTCGGTGACTACTCGAACGGCAACGACGCGGTGATCCTGAAGGGCGAGGGAACGCTCGCCGACCTCGCCGGTAAGCCCGTGAACCTCGTGGAGCTTTCCGTCTCCCACTACCTCCTCGCCCGCGGCCTCGACAGCGTCGGCCTCTCGGAGGCCGACCTCGCGGGCGTCCTCAACACCTCCGACGCCGACATGATCGCGGCCTTCGCCACCGATGACGTGCAGGCCGTGGTGACCTGGAACCCGCTCGTCTCGACGATCATGGAAGAACCGGGCGCGACCATGCTGTTCGATTCCTCGGACATCCCCGGAGAGATCATCGACCTCATGGTGGTGAACACCGCGACGCTGGAGGCCAACCCCGATTTCGGCCGCGCGCTCGTCGGCGCCTGGTACGAGGTCATGGCGCTGATGCAGGCGGGCGACGAAGAGGTGCTGACCGCGCTCGCCGAGGCTTCGGGCACCGACCTCGAAGGCTACAGGGCGCAGCTCGAGTCGACGAAGATGTTCTGGACCCCGGCCGAAGCCGTGGCCTTCACCTCCGACCCCGCGCTGGAGGACACGATGGTCAGCGTGGCGGAGTTCCTGTTCGACAAAGGCATCCTCGGCGAGGGCGCGCCGTCGCCCGACTTCGTGGGCGTCGCCTATCCCGACGGCTCGACCACCGGCGACGCGATGAACGTCCAGTTCCGGTTCGACACGACCTACATGCAGATGGCCGCGGACGGGGCGCTCTGAGCGATCCAAGGCGACACCGACGGATGCTGTGCGATCCTGAAGGTCTTCCGGGGCGTCAGCCCCGGATCGTGCCTGCCCGCCCCCCGGGCGGGCGCGATAGGCGCGCCCACCTCGGGCAGGCGCGATCCGCTTTCCTGCGGCGCGGGCCGGGAAACTTCCCATGCGCCTGATCAACCGTCGCCCCGGCCGCGCGCTCGCGCTCTTCCTCGCGCTCCTGCCCTTCGCGCTGGCGCTCCTGGCCTACATGGTCGCCTCCGAGGCCCGCCTGGCGGTGAACCCCTCCGACCGCCTCCTGCCGTCGCCCGCCACAATCGCAGACACCGCCGCCCGCCTCTTCACCGAGGGCGACAGGCGCACGGGGCGCATCCTGCTGTGGTACGACACCGCGGCGAGCCTCGCCCGTCTGGCCGCAGGTGTCGCCATCGCCGCAACCATCGGCCTCGTCACCGGCCTCCTGATCGGCCTCCTGCCGCATGTCCGTGCGGGCCTCGCCACCTTCGTGTCGGTCCTGTCGATGATCCCGCCGCTCGCCGTCCTGCCCATCCTCTTCATCGTCTTCGGGCTCGGCGAATTGTCGAAGGTCGTCCTCATCGTCATCGGCATCACGCCGTTCCTGATTCGCGACATGAGCCAGCGCACCGTCGACATCCCGCGCGAACTGATCGTGAAGGCCGAAACCCTCGGCGCCTCGTCCCTCGTCATCGCGCTCCGCGTGGCGCTTCCGCAGATCATGCCGCGCCTGATACAGTCCGTCCGCCTCTCGCTCGGGCCCGCGTGGCTTTTCCTGATCGCGGCCGAGGCCATCGCCTCGGACCTCGGGCTCGGCTACCGGATCTTCCTCGTCCGCCGCTACCTCGCAATGGACGTGATCCTGACTTACGTCATCTGGATCACCGTTCTCGCCTTCGTCATCGACTGGGCGCTGCGCCGCCTGTCGCGCCGGCTCTACCCCTGGGCCGGAGCGGGGCTGTGATGCATCTCATGCGCATGAAATGCATATGCGATACACATGCGTTCCGCATGCCGGGTCCGGGGGGCTTTCCGTGGCCTTCGTGACCGTGACAAACCTGTTCCAGAGCTATGGCCCCCGGCCGATCCTGGAGCGCGTGAACCTCGAGGTGGACGAGGGCGAATTCATCTCCATCGTCGGCGCATCGGGCTGCGGCAAGTCCACCTTCCTGCGGCTTCTGCTGGCCGAGGAACAGCCCACGCGGGGCGAGATCCGCATCGACGACCTGCCCCCCGCGACCGAGCCCGGCCGCGAAAGAGGCGTTGTCTTTCAACGCTACAGCGTCTTCCCGCACATGACCGTGCGGGAAAACGTCGTCGCCGCCGAGGCCTTCCCGACCCGCTGGGGCCGGCTGTCGGGCGCAAAGCGAAAAGACGCGCGCGACCGGGCGCAGACGACGCTCGACCGCATCGGCCTGGGTCACATGGGCGACGCCTACCCGACCGCCCTCTCGGGCGGGATGCAACAGCGCCTCGCCATCGCGCAGGCGCTCACCGCGCGGCCCCGCATCCTGCTCCTCGACGAACCCTTCGGCGCGCTCGATCCCGGCACCCGCCTCGCCATGCACGCGTTTCTGACGGAACTTCAGCGGGATACCGGGATGACCGTCTTCATGGTCACCCACGATCTCGAGGAAGGCTTCAAGCTCGGCGACCGGGTGATCGTCTTCGACAAGCCCCGCTGGGATCCGACCGACCCCGACGCCTACGGCGCGACGATCACCTACGATTTCGATGCCCGCAACGGGGGCATCCCCTACCAGACCATTCAGGAGGAAACCCATGTTCTTCAGCCCGCGTGAACGTTCGCGTTCGCACCACCCCGCCGATCGTCCCCGCGGGGACAGGCGTCATCACCACCCGGACCTCACGAAGCTCCTGGGCTGGAAGGCCGCGCGGGCCGAGGCCGACATTCCCGGCTCCGAATGGGAGAAAGAAAAGGCCTGGGCGCTCCGCATGGGCCTCACCGCCGCCGGGTCCATCGAGGACCGCTCGATCCCCACCTTCGCGCGGGGGGAACTCCCGCACTACGCCGGCATCAACACCTTCCTCAAGGCGCCCTATACCGAAGACGTGACCGAGGTCGGCCACTACGACGCCACCGTGCTCGGCGCACCGTTCGACGGCGGCACCACCTACCGCCCCGGCACCCGCTTCGGGCCGCAGGGCGTGCGCAAGATCTCCGCCCTCTATACCCCCTACAACTACGAGATTGGCGTCGACCTGCGCGAGCAGATGTCGCTCTGCGACGCGGGCGACATCTTCACCATTCCCGGCAACATCGAGAAGACCTTCGACCAGATCAGCCGCGCGGTGTCCCAAGTATTTTCCTCCGGCTCGCTCCCCATCATCATCGGCGGCGACCATTCCATCGGCTTCCCCTGTGCGCGCGGCATCGCGGAATGCACCTCAAAGAAGATCGGCATCGTCCACTTCGACCGGCATGCCGACATTCAGGAAAAGGATCTCGACGAGCGGATGCACACCACGCCGTGGTTCCACTCGACGAACCTGCCCAATGTCCCCGCGAAGAACCTGGTGCAGGTGGGCATCGGCGGCTGGCAGGTCCCGCGCGAGGCGGTGAAGGTCGCGCGCGAGCGCAACACCAACATCATCACCATGTCGGACATGGAACGGATGGGCATCGACCGGACCGCAGAGATGGCGCTCGAGATGGCATGGGACGGGGTGGACATGGTCTACATGTCCTTCGACATCGACTCGATCGACTGCGGCTTCGTTCCCGGCACCGGCTGGCCCGAACCTGGCGGCTTCCTGCCGCGCGAGGCGCTGGCGCTGGCGTCGAAGGTCGCAGCGGAGGGCATCTGCGGCATGGAACTCGTCGAGGTCTCCCCGCCCTACGACACCTCCGACATCACCGCGCTTCTGGGCACACGGGTGATCGTGGACGTCCTCGGCGCAATGGTCTCGAATGGCACGCTCGGCAAGCACAAGGTCCATATCGACAAGCCGGTCAGCCTTCCAATGGGCGACTACGACGAAGCCCGTGACGGCAAGCGCTGGACCACCCGCGCGAATGGGAGATGACATGCCGCACGACCACGCGCACCACCATCATCACGACCGCCATCGTCCTCCGCACGACCACAACCGCCCGGACGAGCACCTTCATTCCCACATGCACGGGCCGGACGAGGCCGCCGAGCTTCAGGTCCTGACCGCCCAGTTCATCGACGGCTTCGTGCAGGCCAGGGACAAGATGAGCTATCTCCGCCTCGCGGGCGTCCCGCTTGAAAAGCCAGGCTCCGGCGGCGGCCCGTCGCTCAAGCTCGTGGACGTGCGGCTGACGACGGAATGGCAGGTCGGCACCGCCTCGCCGTCCTTCGGTTCGCGCGAGCTGTCGTACCTGCCGTTCCCCGGCGAGATGGTCACGGAGCGGACGAACATGGAACTCCTCTATGTCTCGATCGAGGGAAAGCAGATCGAAGATCTTCGGGACGTGCTCCGACGAAGGGCCATCGGCTGAAGTCGCGCACGGCCACGCTCGCCAGATGGACCGGGAGCGCCGCAACGTCGCTCCCGGATCGCCTGTCGCCCACAGGAGACGCGCGCCTCGCCAGTCCGAGCAGGCGGCATCTCGATCGCGCGCCGGAACCCGAGACGTTTTCTTCCCGTTGCCGTTCCGGACGACGAACACTTGCGATGGAGGATGCGTCATGGGCGTGCTGTGGTTCTGGTTTCTCATCTTGCTCTTCTTCATTGCCGTCCTCGCGCTGCCGACGTGGCCCTACACCCGCAACCGCGGGATTTACCGCCGGACCGGGATGTGGCCCTACGCGCCTGCCGGAGCCGCTCTGGGGCTGGCCATCCTCGTCCTGCTTTTCTTCTGGCTCGGAGTGATCGTGATCGCATGGCCTTGGTACGCGACCGGAGTCTGAGACGCTTCCGCCAAACCTCGAGGCGACCGGCATGACTGGTGGCATCCTGACGCTCACTCCCAATCCGGCCCTCGACGTCTGGACGACGACCAGGGAATTCAGGAAGGGGCCCAAGTTGCGCTGCAAGCCGCCGCGCCTCGATCCCGGCGGGGGCGGCATCAACGTCTCGCGGGTGATCCACAGACTGAACGGAGAGACCCGGGCGCTTTTTGCTGCGGGAGGGCGAACCGGGGAGGAGCTGGCAGAGGCTCTCGACCGCGAAAGAGTGCAGGCCCAACGCGTGCCCATCTCCGGGGTGACGAGAGAGGTCTTCAACGTCTGCGAGGAAGAGACAGGCGGGGTGATGCGCTTCGTCACGCCAGGCCCGACGCTCCGGCCGGACGATGTGGACGCTCTCCTCGACCTGCTCCGGAGGTGCGTTGTCGAGGGCAGTCACGTCGTCGGAAGCGGGAGCCTGCCAGACGGAGCCGGACCGGATTTCTGGGCACGTGCCGCCGAGATATGCCGGGACGCGGACGCGCGCTTCCTTCTGGACTCCCATGACGGGGTCGAGCCGGCTCTGGAGAAAGGTCTTTTCGTCTTTCGGGAGACCGGCGATGCCGTGAGCGGCCTCGCAGGAGAAAACGTCTCATGGCCCGCAGGCGCGGCCAGATGGGCCGCCGAAAGGGTAGACCGGGATGAAGCGAAGGCGGTGATCGTCACGGAAGGCGCGGAAGGAGCGCTCCTCGTCACGGCCGAACATCGGCTCGTGCAGGGACCGCCGCCTGGCGTCGTGGAAAAAAGCGCGATCGGTGCCGGAGACAGTTTCATGGGCGGGTTCAGCCTTTCCCTGTCCGAAGGCGGGGATTGGACGGAAGCCTTGCGGAACGGCGTGGCCACGGCGGCCGCGACGCTTCTTACGCCGGGCACGGAACTCTGCCGAAAGGAAGACGTCGAGCGTCTTGTCGAGCAATGTCCGGCGCCGAAAAACCTTCAGGCGGTCCGCTGACCGGGCCTTCGCGGCCGAATTCGCGCTGTCTTCAATTGCGCCACGCTTCCGGGCAGAGCGCGTCGTTGCCCCGAGCGCGGCTGCTGGCTCCGTCATGGCCGAAGCGTCCTCGGACCCGCCATTTTCAAAACATCTGGAACGTAGGGCGCCGTGCGCCGTTCTGTCGAAGAAGCTCATACCGGAGAGGCGTCATGTCCAGCAGACAAGTGACGACGGGTCTGACGGCCGTCGTCGCGTTATTCCTGACCGCTGCAGCGTCCGCGCAGACAGGATCGGATGCGTCCGACGCCACCTCCGTACCGTCCATCGCCGAGCGATACCGTCTCGTCGAGGACTTCCAGGAGGCGACAGTGGTGAACGCCATCGGCGAAGAAATCGGAAGCGTCTCCAACCTCATCGTCGACGGCAACGAAATCACGCACGTCATCATCTCAATCGGCGGTTTCGTCGGCCTCGGGGGATCCGACGTCGTCGTGCCGTTTGATCTTCTCAGCTTCGACGGCGACCAGGCGACCATCGAAACGATCGCCTCTTCCGACCAGATCGAAACCCTCGTGCCATTCGACCCGGTCGATTTCGGCCTTTCCGAGTAGGCGCACGAGGCGCGAGGAACAAACTCGGTGTCCTCGAATTGTGAGACGGACCTACAAGAAGCGGAGAAAGCCAATGGCGGCGCGCATCGCGATCAACGGCCTCGGACGGATCGGCAGGGCGACCCTGAAGATCGTGCACGAAACTCCGGACCTGGAACTGGTCGCGGTGAACGACATCGCTTCGCCGGACAACCTCGCTTATCTTCTAAGACGCGACTCCGTTTACGGGCGCTACGGCCAAGAGGTGACTCACGAGGGGCACGACCTGATCGTCGGAGATCAGCGCTACCGCGTTCTCGCGGAAAAGGATCCCGCGTCGCTCCCGTGGAAGGAGATGGACATCGACCTCGTGCTCGAATGCACGGGTGTCTTCACGAAGAAGCCCGACCTTCAAAAGCACATCGCAGCCGGGGCGAAGCACGTGATCCTGTCCGCTCCGGCCAAAGGCGAGGGCGACATTCCCTTCGTCGTGCACGGCGTCAACGAGTCCGGCGGTGACGAGATCATATCGACGGCGAGCTGCACGACGAACTGCATCGCGCCCGTGATCGAGGTCGTCGGACGCCGGGTTGGATTGAAGAAGGCGGTGATGACCACCGTGCACGCCTACACGGCCTCGCAGGCGATCGTCGACGGCCCGGCGAGCAAGTGGCGCCGTGGTCGGGCCGCCGCGGTGAACTTCGTGCCGACGTCCACGGGAGCCGCGAAGGCGACGACAAAGGCGTTGCCGCAGTACGAGGGCTGCTTCGACGGTGTGGCCATCCGGGCGCCCATCCCCGCGGGTTCGATTGCCGATATCACCATCGTCACCGAACGCGAGACGAGCGTGGACGAGATCAACCGGATTTTTGAAGAGGAGTCGGACAGCGACCGCTACCGCGGCGTTCTGGGTGCCACGAATGAGCCTCTCGTGTCATCCGACATCATCCAGGACGCACGCGCCTCCATCGTCGACCTGACGATGACGCAGGTCGTCGCAGGTGACCTCGTGAAGGTGATGGCCTGGTACGACAACGAATGGGGATACGCCGCGCAGATGGTTCGGGAGGCCGTTCGCCTCGTCGCGAAATAACGGGCCGCGGTGGCGTCGGGATGAGGACAGCGGACGAAGGACGGACCGGAGACGCTCGATGAGCGATACGCGCCTTCCCGACGCGGACGCCGTTTCGAACCGTCCGTGGCACGCCGAATCATCAGAAGAGACTGCCGATATACTCCAGGCCGACACGCGGCAGGGGCTGCGGGACAAGGAGGCCGAACGGCGGCAGGAGCGCTTCGGGCCGAACAAGTTGCCCGAGCGGCAGCGGGAGACGCTGTTCCAGACGTTTCTCCGGCAGTTCAAGGATCCGTTGATCTATATCCTGCTGATCGCCGGGGCGGTATCGCTCCTCATCGGCAATTTCGAGGACGCCGCCTTCATCTTCGCGGTTCTGGCGTTCAACGCGGGTCTCGGCACCTATCAGGAATACAAGGCCGAAAGCGCGGCTCAGTCGCTTCAGGAGGTGATGCGGATAACCGCCACGGTGACGCGCGAGGGTGAAAGCGAGGAGGTCGACAGCGAGGCGCTCGTACCGGGCGATCTCGTCACGGTGAAGTCGGGCGCGGCGGTACCGGCCGACATCCGTCTGCTGCGGTCGCAGGATCTGCGCGCCGACGAGTCGCTCCTGACAGGCGAGTCGACCCCTGTCGAAAAGCGCGCGCAGGCGGAACTCGATCCCGAAACGCCGCTTGGCGACCGGGCGACGCTGCTTCATGCCGGAAGCACGGTGGCGAGCGGTCGCGGCGTGGGCATCGTCTGCCGCACTGGCACCATGACCGAAATCGGACGCATCGCGGAGTCGCTTTCGGAAGAAGAGCAGGTTCCGCCCCTCGTCATTCGGGTCCGCCGCTTCACGCGTGTGATCGCGGTCGCGGTCCTCGTCGTCATCGTCGTTCTCGGTCTGATCCAGGCGCTGCGCGGAACGGCGCCTACCGAGATATTCTTCCTCGCGGTCGCACTCGCCGTTTCGGCGATTCCGGCCGGGCTGCCCGTCGCCATAACCGTCGCGCTCTCCATCGGCTCGAACCGCATGGCCAAGCGAAACGTGATCGTCCGCAAGCTTCCGGCGGTGGAGGGACTAGGCGCCTGCACGCTCATCGCGAGCGACAAGACCGGGACACTCACGGAGAACAAGCTCACGGTTCAGCGCATCCGCCCGCTCGACGGGGAAGACATCGAGGTGAGCGGAGCCGGCTACGGTGTGGAAGGCGGCTTCTCTCGCAGCGGCGAGAAGATCGACCCCGACGACGAAGTGTGGCTCCGGGACCTGGTGACGACAGGGGCGCTCTGCAACGAAGCAAGCTTCGATGTCGAGGACGACGAGGTACGCACCCGCGGAGACACTGTCGACGTCGCCTTCCTCGTGCTCGCGCGCAAGTTCGGGACGTCGAAGGAAGAGCTGGAGAAGAGATTTCCGGAGGTGGGCGCCGTTCCGTTCGAGTCCGAGCGCCGCTTCGCGGTCAGTTTCAACGAGCACGATGAAAGGATCGTCGCCCACGTCAAGGGTGCTGCGGAGACCCTGACCGGGATGTGCGACGTGGACGAAGACAGGGTGCAGATGCGCGAGCAGGCCCTCGCCGGAGAAGGCTATCGCGTGCTCGCCACGGCCTCGGGCGACGTGGAGGACAGCGTGGCCGAGAGCGAGGATCCGGACGCGTTGCGCACCCTGCACTTTGACGGGCTGGTCGGCTTGATCGATCCGGTGCGCGAGGAGGTGCCTCGGGCAATCGCCGCGTGTCACGACGCGGGCGTGGAGGTCCGCATGGTCACGGGCGATCATCCGCGCACGGCGCTTGCGATCGGTCGGGAAATCGACATTGCGCAGGACGAGGACGACGTCGCGACCGGGAGCGACATCGGACGGCGCGAGACAGGAGACTCCAGCGGCAGCCGGCATATTCTCGAGGCCAAGATCTTCGCCCGCGTGGAGCCGAGTCAGAAGACCACGATCGTCGACGCACTTCAGGAGGCGGGCCATTTCGTCGCTGTCACGGGAGATGGCGTGAACGACGCGCCGGCGCTTCGCGCCGCGCATATCGGCGTGGCCATGGGTGAGAGCGGAACGGATGTCGCCCGCAACGCAGCGGACCTCATTCTGACCGACGACAACTTCGCCTCGATTGTGAATGGGATCGAGGAAGGCCGCATCGCCTATGACAACGTTCGCAAGGTGGTCTGGCTCTTGATCAGCACGGGCGTCGCGGAGCTTGTCCTCTTCACGCTCTCGGTGATCTTCAACACTGCGTTGCCGCTCACGCCGGTACAGCTTCTCTGGCTGAACCTCGTGACGAACGGCATCCAGGACGTGGCACTTGCGTTCGAGAAGGGCGAGCCCGACGTGCTCGAGAGGCGCCCTCGTGACCCTGATGAGCGGATCTTCAACCGGCTGATGATCGAAGAGGTCCTGGCATCCGGTCTTTACATGGGGCTCGTCGGATTCGGCGTGTTCTACTTCCTGACCGAGGAGATGAACTTCACGACCTTCGACGCGCGGAACCTGCTTCTCCTCCTTCTCGTCCTGTTCGAAAACGTCCACGCGTTCAACGTGCGCTCGGAGACGCGATCGGCCTTCCGGATCCCGCTCCGCGCCAACCTGCTCCTCGTCGGCGCCGTCCTTGCGGCGCAGGGCATCCACATCGTGTCGATGTTCATCCCCGGCTGGCGCGGCGTTCTCGAGATCACGCCGGTCTCGCTCGGAACCTGGGGGATCCTCCTCGCGATCACCCTGACGAAGCTCCTGATCGTCGAGGCGTACAAGCACTTCCGCGGCAGATACCTCGCCGACCGCATGTATCACGGCCCGTCGCCGGTGGAACGGCGGGCGAAGGAGGGACGTTCGGACAAGGGCGGGAAGGTGGCCCGCGCCGAATTCGCCGAACGCGCTGAGCACGCCGAATGGGCCCGGCGCGCCGACTACGCGAAGGTGGCCGAGCGTGCGGAACGCATTGTCGGTGAGGACGACGACACGACCGCGAAGAAGAGCCGCGGTGACGACCGAAAGGAGAAGCCGTGACGCAGGAACCGGTCTACGTCCGAAGCCTCGAAAGTCTTGGTCGCAGCGACGGTGCGATCGTCGGAGGAAAGAACGCGTCGCTGGGCGAGATGATCACCCGTCTCGCGCGGGCCGGAGTGAACGTGCCGTCCGGCTTCGCGACGACCGCTGACGCTTACTGGCTGTTTCTGGACGAGAACGATCTGCGCGGCCGTCTCTCTGATGCGATAGGCAAGCTCAAGGACGATCGGAGCAACCTTTCCAGCGTTGGCAAGAAGGTGCGCGACCTGATCCTCGACGGCGAGATGCCGGGACCGGTCGCGGTTGCGGTCCGTCAGGCCTACGGCGATCTCGCGACCCGGCTCGGACGCGAGGATCCCGACGTGGCGGTGCGCAGTTCCGCCACGGCCGAGGACCTGCC
>Ga0102940_1002227_pt1 | contig 11815 bp, 9 predicted proteins | sample SalPonR2_C_D1_MG_FD_78215 | JGI IMG/M metagenome (GOLD analysis project Ga0102940, IMG submission 78215) | Salt pond soil microbial communities from South San Francisco under conditions of wetland restoration - Salt Pond MetaG R2_C_D1_MG | ecosystem: Environmental > Aquatic > Marine > Intertidal...
CAGGGGTTTCAGGATCGACCACCGGAACCTGCTCGCGGAAAATATCAATACCCAGCTGACTTGAAGGCGGCTGCGAACCTGTTGTATCACAGTCATTATAGCGGTGATCGTGATCATCCTTTAAATAATACACCGGCGTATACAGGCACATCTCCCTGTTACGTGGCATGGTGAAATAACGGTGCCATTTTGCGCGCATTTCATCGGCCGTAAGTGCCCAGATGGACTTATCGCTCGATGGTTTATCGTAGTATACCACATCGCCGTTTGCAATGAAGAAATCCAGGTTTAGTTTTCCCACTGATTCAAATGCCTCAAACCCAAGCACGCTATCTGCACCAGTAGCACCCAACTTTCGTGGGTTGTCTGCATAACGTTCATTATTCTTTGAATCCATGCCATAATAACTTTCGTAATTAAATCCGGTTGCTATGGCAAACTCAACTTCCTGCGATTGTGCTTTAGTTACAAATGTTTTAAAAGTCCCTGAACGGGAAAATACTACACTCCCATCAGGCATCATCGCCTTGGCTCTGTAAAAATAACGTGTTCCGGGATCCAGGTTTTCAACCAGAGACTTAATCATATAATCTGTTTCAGCACTGCTTGGTTGCATTTCCGTTTCGGTATATTCTTCAAACAATGAGTCTTTGGAAAACTGAAACTGCCCTTTACATGATACACCTGGCATATCGTAATCCACCAGTGTATCGGACGCTGCAAAACGACATTGCATAATAACCGACTCATGGGTCAACTCCCCCGATAACAATACATAATTATCATCGACCATTTCATATTGGCTGCAGGATGCAAGGAATAACATTCCGGCAAGTAAAATAACAATCTTTTTCATGCTTCTAATTTTTATTTATTCGCAAGCGCATAAGCTCGCTCTGTTAGGTTCAACCGTAATACATAGCATCCCGTGGAATCATCATTTTCGAATGCGATTAGCTGCCGCAACACGGATGTTGCGTGATTCTTAATCTGAATTTAGCTTCAATTTCATGAGCACATCCCGCTGCGGCTGATCGCCCATCATAAAAACGTGATCATCAAATTCCTTCAGTCCGAATTTCTCATAAAATCTGAGTGCCCGATAATTCTCCTCATGCACACCAAGCCACAGGTATTTTTTCCCCAGCTTTAGAGCAAATTCAATGGCATGCTCCATCAAGGCCTTACCCACCCCGGAGCCATAGAACTTTCTCAGCACATAGATCCGCTCCAATTCAAATCCTTCATCCTCCCTGAGTTCAGTTTGCGCATCACCTGTATTCACCTTTAAGTATCCGGCCAGTTCGCCTCGAAAGTCGATAAACCAGAGCCATGATCGTTCTTCATTCAACTCGAGGATCAGCTTCTCCCTGTTGAAACTCCGCTGAAAATAAAGTTCCATATTCTCAGCACTGTTCGTGGCAGCAAAAGTTTCGTTAAACGTTTGAATGCCAATCTTTCGAAGTTTTTCAACCTCGGATTCTTCAATGGGGGATATAAAAAAGGGGGACTGATTCATGTCCCTAAATTAAAAAAATAATCTTGGTAAACGCCCCCTTTCTGTTACGTAAACCCCCGCTTAAAGCATTACTGGTTACATTTCAGCTCAAAACTGCCAAACCATAAATCGCATGCCGATCATACCATAAACAAGTATTTAAACCTGTCGGTGCAACCTTAAGGAGCCGCCTAAAAATAACCCTACTCAGCTTTTAGTTTTCCAAGCCTTGATTTTACAGTAACAGTCTCCTCGGTCATGATAAATCCAAGTCCGAGAATTGGCTTTCTCGAAACAGATTTATATTGCGGATAAACTACCACATCATAATCCGGATTCTCCGTCATAAGCTCATAGAGCGCAAAGTTGTAGGTTGTATTATAAATATACGTCCCCATCACCGGTATGTTGGCCAGGTCAATCAGCAATGAGCTTCCTCCTTGTACCTGTCCTGTTTTAATATCAAATAACCGCTGCCAGTCAATACCGAAAATCCGCGTGGAAGTTGCTTCGGCAGTCACCTGATCCGACAAATCAAAATCCTCCATTTCAAGTTCAACCCGCATGTTAGGTTCCCGCATCGTTTTATGTGTGGCCGTACAGCTCGTAAACAACAGTGCAACAACACCCACATAAAGAATCAATTTAGTTTTCATAAGTGTAAAATATTTAAGTTTAGAAATCAGAAATTTATGTCCTACTCAAAAGATAACCAATATCATACCAGCCTGTTTACATCCTTAATCTTCCCCAATGTTCTATTGTTTTATTACATCAACCATGTCAGGACGACAATCCTAAAAAGCCGGTACCAAATTTAACACAATTCGCATACTACAACAATGTATTTGTAAATCATTTAAGAATAATTTAACAACATTGCAATAAATTGAGACACCTTACCCAATTTGCCGAACTATTATTTTTGTAAAGGGAATTTTAGGATGATTTTTAACATGGGAATTTCTCAGCCAACCTGCTGATACTTTCTCCATCAACCCTTGTCACGATCCACTCTTTCATCTGCTTTGCACCGAGGGAATTATAAAAGTCAATGGCCGGCTGGTTCCAATCGAGCACCACCCATTCAAACCGTCCGCAATCACGTTCTTTCGCAATCTTCGCCAGATATAGCAGTAGTGCCTTTCCATATCCCTTCCCGCGATAGCGCTCGTAAACAAAAAGATCTTCGAGGTAGATACCGGACTTACCGGTAAACGTAGAGAAGTTATGGAAAAACAGGGCAAATCCCACCGGAGTTTCATTTTCATATCCTAATACGACCTCGGCATAGGGTTTATCACCAAATAAATTCTGCATAAGAAGCTCCTCTGTGGCGACCACTTCGTGTGAGAGTTTTTCATATTCAGCAATGCCTTTAATCAGGTCAAGTATAAGTGGTACATCGGCCGGTTCAGCATGTTTCAGGGTGAATTCCGGGATTGAAGTTTTTATCATAAGAATCATTTTGCGCTAAGATAGAAAAGTATGCTATTAATTTTACATGTGACTTTGTTTTTTCCTAATTATCATCTATTTTATTGTGAATCATGAAATAAAACCCAATCCCGAGCAGGGAGTCGTAATTGATAAAAACGGATATACTAAAAAATTGCAATTCCTTAGAATATTACTCTGCGATTATTTTTTTTTAGATTTATCTGCAAACTATTTGTTAATCAGCTTGATTAACTGTTACTTTGAAAAATAAATTTAAATAAAAGACGATGACAGTAAAAACAGATGATAGCGTAAAAGTTCACTATAAAGGAACTTTAAGTAACGGTGAAGTATTTGACAATTCGGAAGGAAGAGAACCATTGGAGTTCAAATTAGGTGCAGGGCAGATTATACCGGGATTAGAAAAAGGAATAATTGGAATGCAAGCGGAAGAAACCAAAAAGATTAATGTTCCGGCAGCAGAAGCCTATGGAGAACATAAAGAAGAGCTTATACAAGAGGTTCCAAGGGCTCATCTACCTGAGGAAATCAAACCTGAAGTTGGATTAAGACTTGTTTCCAAATCGCAGGATGGGCAAGAGATTCCTTTGGTTGTAACTGATGTAAAAGAAGATAAGATTACAGTTGATGCAAATCATCCACTAGCAGGACAGGATTTAACGTTTGAAGTAACAATAGTAAGTATTAATTAGTGCTTGAAAGAAAACGATGTATTTTTACGAGTGGCTTGTAAGAAGGCTTCATTTTCAAGGGTTATTCCCTTCGGTAATTAGCTCAAATCTTGCAGTTTTTCGGTTGCGAAGTCTGGTCCGAGCCATAATTGTTTATCATATCAATCTATTTTTGCTAAGATAGAAAAGTATGCTTCTGATTTTACAGGTGATTCTATTTTTCCTATTTGCGGGCAGGTATATTAAAATCGTGTATTCACAATGTTGGCATACTGCGAGCCAAACGTATAGGTAATGGCAATGGAAGTTGAAAATAAAAAATCGGTTGCAAGTTCTCGTTGTTTAAGCAAAACTTCTTACAGAGAGGCTTCTCCTTTTGGCAGTGAAAGCTGATCCTGTATAACGTCATACTCTGCCTGGAGTGAGAGGGAAAACCCTTCGAAAAGCCTGACAGATGTTTGTCCGTAAAATTCAAGCCTGCGGCGAGCCAGGTCGTGAAGATAATGCGAACCTGTCAATCCTGTTTCTATAGTTCCCCAGGGTTGCTGAATATTAACCACTCCTTCTAATTTGTGGTTGAAAAGGTTTTCATACGTTTTGTTGTAAATGGTTTCTTCAAAATAATCAAGGTAGCCATAGCCAACTTGATATGAAAAAGTTATGGAACGTCTTGTGGCAACTTCGTAAGGAAAAATATTATATTCAATACCCGGGCTGATCAAAAATTCGTGTCTGATGTTACGTCCGTTATTGGTAAGGTAATCGCCAAAAACTCCTGCCGACCAATGGTCATTTAAACTTTTTATGACATAACTGTCGAGCCCGTGGCGGCGTTGCTCGCTAATTACAGGTTCTTCGCTAACTGCTGTTTGAATTTTTATTCTCCCGTAATTGAAATAGGGCCTGATACGTAACTTCCATTCCTCTGTAACCCGGTCGGCATAGATGCCCCATCTGGAATTCAGCTCGCTCTGGTTCGATTCCAGATCGAAACTTACCCTTCCGATGTATGCTTCGAAAACCCAATTGTTCCATGGGTCGTTTATTTTCTGGGACAATTGTTCAATGCCGTCACTTTCGTATTTAATATTGAAATGCGTTCCCAACGGGGTTTTTAAAATAAACGAAACAACACCCATTTTTACAAATTTTTGCAGGGCATTTCGTCGTTCGTCGAGTGTGGCATCCCTGTCAATAATATGTTTTAACGTGTGCTTCGAACCTTCAAAATCACGCTTTCCAATAAAAGTGAATTGGTATTCCCTGCTGCCACCTCCGGTTTCCTCATCGGTTACAAACACGTGAATATCTGCCAGTTCAGGATCTCTTACATAATTAACAAACGTTATATTGGTACGTAGAAAATCATAATCGCACTTGCGGCAGTCGAGATAAATATATGGGGCCTTTATTGTCTGGTCCGTTGAAACCTGCTTTGTTGTATCTATCTTTGGTACTTGACCATGCACAGCTGAAAAACCGGTTGTAACCAGAAGCGTAAAAATGATTAAAAATGCATGACTGGATTTTTTTATCCTGGAGTTCTTACTCATTGGCTCAATATAAATGTTATATATGAAAATGTGCTTTTATTTCACCTTTCTGACACATTCGTTAGCAGCGAAATTAAAAACTTTTCTTCAAAACTTTGGTTAATGTAATTTTTATAATTGCTAGACTATTTATACTGACGTGTATATACTTCGATTGTTTAAAAAAAAACTATCCAAAAAATGATTTCGCAATCTGGGTAAATGAATATACAGAGTGAGATTATCCCATACCTATCCAACAATACCAAACGCCAGCGAAGGTGAGTGCCTAATTTTTTAAAGATAAAATTTCACCTTCAGGCCAATATAAAACTACCGTTGAGACTTACTAAGTATTATCGTAAATTGAAATATATACCGGACGGGAGATAATCTCCCTTTTCTCATCCTCTGGAAAGTTGAAAAACTTCATGTAAATATCTCCATTGAATGATCCCAGCACTTTGTGCACCGGACCTAACCGCCTGTTTTTAGCAAAGACCTGATATTCCGGCGACCTAGGATCCATAATCATCAGTGCCAGATATTGTTTCTTTGCAGCCAGCACCCCTTCCAGCAGCCGATAAAGCGCTTTTTCATAACCTGGTGCAAAGTACATTCCCTCAATACCTAAGAATCGCATCTCCTCATAGCGGAAGCGCTTACCAATAAGCGGAATGCGCGTCAGCACCTTCACAATCCTGTCAAGAAAACCATTCCCGATTGTTCTGATCTCCCATGCTTCTTCATTCGCCTGAAGTCCGGCTATAATCTCCCCACCATCGCGCAGCACATAATAATTTTTATTCAAAAACAGGTAGTCGTCGAAATAAAAAGCATATCCATAATAAAACGATTCAAGACGCTTCTTCATTGCCGGGACCTCCTTCTCAGAAAGCTGCTCAACGGCAATATTTCTCCGTATCCACAACCTGCTGAACATAAAAGACTCCACCTCCCCGGTCTTGGAGTACCCTCCGATCTCAGCAAAATTTCGCGACCGTTCATTGTCTTTCTCGATCAGTCCATAGATCACAGCCTTCGGTACCTCCTTCACATCAATATCAATCAGCCGTTCCGGATTATCATGAATGATATGTGTTACATCTTTCAACAAAGAATTAGTCCGGTCAGCAATTGGTCGCTTCCTGGTTAATTTTTTCGACTTCTGAGCCGACCGCATCGGCGCCTTCACCGAAAAATACCTGATCAGCCAGCTCTTCACCACCTGATCTCCAACCTTAGTATTACGCAAAACATACCCTATCGATCCAATCATTCGCCCTGAACGCTTCATAAATAAAAAATAGCAGTTCTGCATTCCTTTCAGCTTTTCAATTCCCGTGGTATGATGATATTGCAGTCCTCCCGGCGTTCCCAGATAGGTCGCTTCAATATGTTCAATGAGCTCGGGTGGCGGCACCTTATCTACCGTTGCTGACATAGAACCCTGCTGCCAAATGGTTTTTGCATCAGACATGTTAAAGAGTATGTTCGTGGTTTATGTTATTCAGCTTCAAATATCGGCGCATTTTTGTATTTTCACAACACCTTCGTGAAAGTTGTTTCTTAATATGATTTAATCTTAAAAGCAACACAAAGGCCATATAAGCAATTAATACCAAAAGATTATGATAGTTTTTTTAATATAATTTAATCTTAGAAGCTACATAAAACAAAGGTATGCAATATAATACCCAAATAGTACATGAGTGATAAGAAGTACATCCTTGCACTAGATCAGGGCACTACCAGTTCGCGAGCAATATTATTTAACCACAATGGACAAATCGCAGCCATTGCCCAGAGTGAATTCACACAATATTATCCGAAACCCGGATGGGTTGAACACGATCCTGAGGAGATCTGGTCGAGTCAGTCATCTGTCACCGCAGAAGTGATAGCCAAGGCCGGAATCCAGACTTATGAAATCAGCGCAATTGGTATTACAAACCAGCGTGAAACTGCCGTTGTGTGGAACAGGGAGACCGGCAAACCTATATGCAACGCCATCGTCTGGCAGGACCGGCGCACTGCTGATATGTGTCAGTCGATTGAATCTGATGGGAAATCTGAGATTATAAGGCAAAAAACAGGACTTGTGATTGATGCATATTTTTCAGCCACCAAGGTAGCCTGGATGCTTGAAAATGTTCCCGGGGCACGCGAGCAGGCAGAACAGGGAAAGCTCTGCTTCGGAACCGTCGACAGCTGGCTTATCTGGAATTTCACACGCGGGAACGCGCATGTAACCGACATTACCAACGCCAGTCGGACCATGCTGTTCAATATTTTCGAAGACAGATGGGATGATGAACTATTGGAACTTTTTAATATCCCTGCATCCATGCTCCCCGAGGTAAAGGAATCATCAGGTCTGTTCGCCAACACCTCGGGCAACACTAGCGGGTTTAACCTGCCGATTATGGGGGTGGCAGGCGATCAGCAGGCAGCATTGTTCGGTCAGATGTGCCTCGAACCAGGCATGGTCAAAAACACCTATGGCACCGGTTGCTTTCTCATCATGAATACAGGCTATGAACCTGTCTTGTCAAAAGCAAACCTACTTACCACCATTGCCTGGAAGATAAATGGCAGGCTCACCTATGCCCTCGAAGGAAGTATTTTCATGGGAGGGGCTGTTGTACAGTGGTTACGTGACGAATTAAACCTGATCTCCTGTGCAGCAGAAACTGAGACTTTGGCCAACTCTGTCGAAGACAATGGCGGTGTCTGTCTTATACCCGCCTTCGCAGGTCTTGGAGCGCCCCACTGGGACCAGTACGCCAGGGGAACCATTTTTGGTCTTACGAGGGGATCGGGCAAGGTACATATCGTTCGTGCAGCACTTGAGAGTATTGCTTTTCAGGTTGCTGACGTAGTAAATGCCATGCGTGCTGATTCAAACAAAAAAATTCCTGAGATAAGGGTCGATGGAGGTGCTTCTATGAATAATTTCCTGATGCAGTATCAGACTGATCTGCTGAACACGCCTGTTTCCAGACCTGTCGTGATGGAGACTACTGCGCTGGGAGCGGCTTATCTGGCAGGATTGGCATCCGGATTTTGGAATAATACAGATGAAATGAAAGCACAATGGCGCGTTAAAGCAACTTATCAGCCTACAGATAATGCGCGCAGGGTGAATGATGAATATACAATGTGGCACAAAGCTCTGAACCGATCGCTGGGTTGGTTAAACGATTCCAACATCGAACGTGGCTAAACATATTGCGATCCCTCGATAAAAAAAAACGAAAATGGACTCAAGGAATAATGTACAGAAAAAAATAGCAGAAGCAGGGAGATTTGATGTTGTAGTGATTGGCGGAGGTGCGTCGGGAATTGGAACTGCTGTGGAGGCAACGTTAAGGGGCTATAAAACCCTTTTGCTTGAAAAGCACGATTTTACCAAGGGAACGTCAAGTAAGAGCACGAAGCTTATTCACGGCGGGGTAAGGTATTTGGCGCAGGGCGACCTGAAAATGGTGCGTGAAGCGCTGAAGGAGCGTGGCTACCTGGTGAAGAATGCGCCGCACCTGGTGCATAGACAGCCGTTTGTCATTCCGGTGTATCGCTGGTGGGATGCAGCGCTTTACACGATCGGACTAACATTTTATGATTTGCTTGCCGGGAAGTTCAGTCTGGGTAGGTCGGTTTTCTTTAGCAAGAAGAAAACTCTTGAGGCATTGAAAGGGATTTCAACGAAAGGTCTTAAAGGTGGAATCAGATATTTTGATGGTCAGTTTGATGACTCAAGACTGGCCATTGATTTGCTGCATGTGCTTTATAAACATGGCGGTCTGGCATTAAATTACGCAGATGTAATCGGACTTGTTAAGGATGAACAAGGAATAACAACGGGTGTGGAATACCGGTCGGTAAAAGATGGTGAATCTGCAACCGTTTCTGCAGACCTCGTGGTTAATGCCGCAGGCGTATGGGTGGATGACATCATGGAGATGGATAATCCGGGACATGAAAAAACCATCCGGCCCAGTCAGGGCATCCACCTGGTGCTCGACAAATCATTTTTGCCCGGTAATCATGCATTAATGATCCCGAAAACAAGCGACGGGCGCGTACTTTTTGCGGTACCCTGGCATGACCATCTGGTTGTGGGGACCACCGATACGCCTATAGACAAGGCTACCGCTGAGCCGGTTGCACTTGAAAAGGAAATCAACTTTATCCTTAACACAGCTAAAAAATACCTTAACAAGCCTGTTGAGAGAAAAGATGTGTTGTCTGTTTTCGCGGGATTAAGGCCACTGGCAGCCCCCAAAGAGAAAGATTCTAAGACAAAAGAGATCAGTCGTAACCACAAGATCATTGTCTCGGATTCGAACTTAGTGACAGTGATCGGCGGGAAATGGACTACTTACCGTAAAATGGCCGAGGATATCATTAACACGGCGATTCGCAAAAAGATCATTCCGTCTTCCCTAAGCAATACCAGAACATTTAAAATTTCAGATGCTCCAGAATTGCTGAAGCATGCTGGGGAGTCCTTGAATGTTGAAAGCTCAAAGGGTCAGTCTTTCTTTCAATATGGCAACAACCGTCAACAATTGCTTGACATGATCGATAAAGAACCCGGCCTCGCAGAGCGCGTTCACCCGAAATTACCTTACACGTTTGCTGAAGTACGCTGGTGTACAGAAAACGAAATGGTTGAGCACCTTGAAGACCTTCTTTCCAGAAGACTCAGGGCAATGCTGCTAAACACAGCTGCAACTGAAGTAATGGCAGAAAAAATACTTCCAATGGTTGCAGAAACATTATCGTGGGATGAAGAGTACAGTAAAAAAGAACTTAATGAGATAAAGATGCTTGCAAAAAACTATAAACTATAGCTATCAAAAATAATTGGTGTATGTTTCGGCACTAACAATTTACTTGCTACCATTGCCTGGTGTTGCACGGGAAATGATTGCTGGTTTTAGACTTGATTTAGCACTTTAACCGTTCCTGTTTATCTCAACACTGGTTATTGTATTTTTAGCACGTAACCGTGAGGATCAGGTTTCTCATCAGGCATAATTACTTCAAGGCCCTTATCGGTAGATTTCCATTGAAGTTTTTCACCGCATCCCAGCATTTTTACGCTGCTAAAATCCATCCCGGCAAGACTCTTGATGACTGCCCTGCTTTCCGGATACTTCAGTGAGATAGCATAAATGGATTTGTCTTTTTCTGTAAACCAGAAATCCTCAGGAGTAAACTCAGTTGTAAAACCTTCTAACTGACGGGCAGTTGTTCCATCCATCGCTACACTGGTAGGTCCTTCTTTTGTAACATCCCACTTACCTGTTCCATAAATCGCTTCTCCGTTAATATCGATCCACTTCCCAACCTCCTGAAGGTTTTTTATTGACTGTCGGGGTATCTCACCTGTAGACTTAGGACCAATGTTGAGCATGTAATTTCCCCCTTTACTTACAATCTCGACAAGCCAGTAGAGCAGTTCCTCTATAGACTTCCAGTCATCGTCGTATGATTTATAACCCCATGAATTATTCAATGTTCCGACCACCTCCCATGGCCGTTCAATTTTGGCAGGTTCATCCGGAATTTTATTATCACCAGTAATGATATAATCGCCATATCCATTGCCAATTCTGTGATTAACCAGTAATTGCGGCTGATGTTTATAGGCTATTTCATAGAAATCGAAACTTTGTTCTGGCAGCATATAACGGGCCATATCATACCACAGGCATTTCATATCCGGAAATTTAAGCAGTAATTCCTCCATCTGAGGAAATGCTTTTTCCTGCAGGTATTCCTCAAAAGTATTGGGACTAGGATCCCACAGGTTCGGGCCAAAGATTCGTGTTTCCTGACCTTTAGAGTCATTTATTTCCTTTATCACTGAATACTGGCAGTCATGCCCGTCGGCCCAATCGATATTATGAGAATAATATATACCGAATTCTACTCCGTATTTCTTACATGCCTTATATAAAGCTTCAAGTACTCCTTTCCCATAGGGTGTGGCATCTACAATATCAAATTCGCTAACCTTAGAATCGTACATGGCAAATCCGTCGTGGTGCTTAGAGGTAATTACCAGGTATTTCATCCCTGCATCGGCGGCCAGTTTTGCAATCTGGTTGGCATTAAATTCAACCGGGTTAAACTGGTCGGCCAATTTCGCATATTCCTCCCGCGGAATTTCTGCAACATATTGCACCCACTCTGCAACCCAGGGCCGTTTCATATCTTCCATCTTTTTACCATCCCAAACACCGCCGGGAATCGAATACAGTCCCCAGTGGATGAACATACCAAATTTAGCGCTCTGGAACCACTCCATGGTTTGCTGTTTGGATTCGGATTGGTTCATCTCCTGCCACTCTTCGACACGATAATCGGGGTGCATTTTATCAAGACCCTGAGATAATCCAGTAAATGAAGCAAACAGTAAAACGATCATCATTTTGTTTATAAGGCTTATGGGCTGAATAGTCATATCTTTAAATTTATTTAATTCAGGTTGGTAGTTACAAATTGCGCAAATAAGGTCTATTGATTATTTGTACTTCAAAAAAAGATTTTAAAATAAAGAATTTCTTGGAATAAGAAAAAAATATTCCGCCTAATTCGATCTGACCAAATTAAATGTTATTGAAAGTGGGATTTTTACTTAA
>Ga0102940_1002228_pt1 | contig 11812 bp, 11 predicted proteins | sample SalPonR2_C_D1_MG_FD_78215 | JGI IMG/M metagenome (GOLD analysis project Ga0102940, IMG submission 78215) | Salt pond soil microbial communities from South San Francisco under conditions of wetland restoration - Salt Pond MetaG R2_C_D1_MG | ecosystem: Environmental > Aquatic > Marine > Intertidal...
GTGTCCTCGCCCAGAAAGCTCTTGAGCAGCGGCGTGTCGCCCGCCACCGGGTTGAGCGCGTTGACACGGATGCCCAACGGCGCGAGTTCCACCGCCATCGTGCGGGTCGCGGTGATCATCCACCCCTTTGAAGCGTTATACCAATTCAGGCGCGGGCGCGGGGAAACCCCAGCAGTCGACGCGATGTTGAGAATTGCCCCCTGCCCGCGCTCCTTCATCAAGGGCACGAGCGCTCGCGCAGTGAGGTAGACAGATTTGCAGTTGATCGCGAAGACCCGGTCAAAATCCGCCTCGGTCACCTCTTCAAGCGGGCTGGGCATGTGGGTCACACCGGCATTGTTCACCAAGATATCCACGCGCCCCATCTGCGCCTCGGCCTCGGCGATCATGGCATCCACCTGCGCTCCATCCGAGACGTCGCAGGCATGCGCGATGCCGCCAAGCTCTGCCGCCACGCGCTCAGCCGCCTCGGCGTTGATATCGACGACAAACACCTGCGCGCCTTCCTCGGCGAAACGCCGGGCGATCCCCTCGCCAAAGCCCGAGCCCGCACCGGTCACGATTGCCGTCTTGCCGTTGAGACGCATGTCCTTCATCCTTTTGTCGATGTTCAGCCATGGTGGCAGGTGACACGAAAGGCACCGGCATTGAAATGGGTGATTTCGGCCCCTCGCAGACCCATTAACCGGCGCTCAGCGCGACGTCCTCATCTGGTGCCCGCCTAGACACTAAACACGGGTGCAGACCGCCGGCGCATGTGTAGGCATCTGAGGGCGAATGGCCTTTCCTCAAGCATGATGCGCCGCCACGGTCTTGAGCTTCTAAAAACCGTAGAGCGCCTCGAAACCCTTTTCGCGACCGTGGCCGGATTTCCCGGTGCCGCCAAAGGGCAACTCCACGCCTCCGCCCGCACCGTAATTGTTGACGAATACCTGCCCCGCCCGCAATACCTGCCCCGCCCGCAGCGCCCGCGCCAGCCGCATCTGGCGCACGCCGTCATGCATCCAGACGCTGGCGACAAGACCGTATTCGGTGCAGTTGGCGACCAATCGCGCTCAGTCTTGTCCGCGGCCCCGGAACCAACAACGTTCATGCCCTGAGTTTTTAGAGAGTACACCTTGTGATCCGAAGCGCTGGCTAAACGCGTGCCAGAACATCGGGTCTACCGATCAAGGTGTACTGCCCGTGTTTACCCTCCGCGCATTAAGTCAGAACCAATTCGGACAGAAACCGTGTCTAGTCACGGTTTCTGTCTCTTTTGGAAACGTGCATTAAACTGGGAATTTAACCCTCACAACTCCCCCCTCAGGTGTCTCAAGAACGGCTCTTCCAAAGGTGAAACTTGGCTCTCCGCACCTAACCGCATCCCCGGTGATCTCTGCAGGTTGCCTCCAGTAGAAATAGTTCGGCCGTCGCTTCCACCGTTCTTCAAATCTTCACATCTAGCGAATTTTTCCAGATTATCGCGATGTATGCGATACTCATGACCAACCTTTCTTGCTACCAGATTTCCTTTTCGGATCTGTGTCAAGATTGACCTATACGAGACACCCAAGATAAAAGCTGCTTCGTCCGCGCACAATAAGTTCATAAGTATTTCTCCTTGTTCTTACTTATAAACATTACTTAGCATTGGGTAATTAAAGCGCGATTAATCAAATTTATAAAATTCACTCTAATGCGAAAAATATCTACCACTCCAAGAAAATAAGTCTATTCCACAAATCAAACCAACCCTTACATCGCTTGAAAGCAACAAGATCCCTCCGGAAGGCCAATCTCTTTCACTAAAAAACCTCCAATCCAGTTCGAAGATCCCCAGAATCAAAGGTTGCGCGACTCCAAGCATGTGGCGTTCAGAAGAGACTGAGCGAGGGGTGGCATCATCAGCGACAAGCGCTGTGCCTATCCGGGACAACTGGTCTGTGTCAGGCTGTTTTTGGATGCACGGTGGCTGACTGCCCGCGCGGAGTGGATTTGGAAGCCACTTGGTCGAAGGCGGGGCTATCCGACACGACCCTCACCGCCGCGAAAGTACATTCGGATTTAAAACTGCGTAGGTAAATCAAAATGCCCCGGCCCGGATAAGACCGGGACCAACACAACTTACTACTCGACAGATAACCCACTCTATCAAAATTGGCCTCTGTTGAAGCCTCATCACTTGTGAACAGCCGGCCCGGAACAATCTTAAGATACTTTCTCAATCTAGCATATCAACCAACCCTTACACTTTGCAGAACGGGGCCGCGCTTACGGCCATCTCAGCGATCTCGCGTTTAAAGCTGATGTAGATATCAAGCTGCACCGTGTTGATCATGCTCTCCAACCGATCAAGGTTTCGACGATGTCGGTGCCGTGGCAATGAACGCATCCTGCGTCAGGACGCGCATATAGTCAGGGCATGTTCCAAGTAAGGGATTGCGTCCAAACGCTCGGAAAATCGGCATCGCACGATTGGCCCCGGAAACTCCCCGTTCAGATTAAGGTCGCACACGGAGTCACTCAGTCATCATTTATCAAAAGCTCAGCCAGCTTTTTCGTTTGCTCGGGATCATCCTTGTCTCGTTCTTCGACTCCGAGATACTCAAGAACCCAAAGCGGGGCGTTGCCCCGACCACTCCATGTATTTCCATTTGCGTCCCGATACTTCGCTTTGACATCTTGACGCCTGTCTTGTGCCCTACCTAGTTTTACCTTTGGTTTTATTCGAACAATATCGGCCAACGACACACCTCGTTTCGCGGCTTCTATTTCCATCATTTCCAGAAGCTCGACTTCATTTTGATGTTTGATGTCGTCAATTCTTGAGTCGATCCGCTTCTTGAGCTCTCTGAGATCACCGATACTCAGTCCTTCAAGATCAACATCATTCGCACCCATCATTAATACTCCAAGTATTTAGAATCTTTATTTATGAAGATACGGTACTGTGCTTGGTATTGTTATTCAATATTTAAAAATCAGGTAAAAGAGTTCTCTGTTCAAGTCCGAAAATATCCCAAAAAAATCTTTCAAAAAGATAAGGCTTAAAAATCAGAACTGCGTAACACTGAATTAAGACACGGTTCAGCTATCTCATAAAACATGTGCGAGTAGAGACGGCAGCGAGCCTTTCCCAAAAACGTCTCTGCCGCAGGTCCCCGCCGTTCACTTTAAAGTGCCTTGGTCGGAAACGAGCAGTAACGCACTTCGAAATATAAAGCTGGGCAAGATGTCAGAACATTGGCCGGAGCTTGTACCCGCGCGAAAGTACTTTCTTGGGCGCGCAATCGGTCAAAGATCCACCACAATAAGATAAAGGGGATGCGGGGAATAAGGAGAATGCGAGTTAGGCGGTGGCCCTGAGGCGTCCGCCGACACGCAACGCGTTGCCTTCAACGAGTTCCGCCACATGCTCGACCATCTTCGGCACCACTCCGGGAAGAGACGAGATACGTTCGGTTGCTTCGACGCGGCAGGCCACCATGGCATCGATGAGTTCGCCTAATCTACGGCGAAGGGCGTGGGCTTTCAGTCCGGCGCTTCGGGCAATCTCGTCCCAGTCGCGCAGAGCGATATCGGCTGGCTTGCTCCGGTTGCAGAGAGATTAATACTCCCGATGGAAAATTTCTCGTAGAAAATGATGATCGTGCCGCTCCCCGCGATCAGTCATGCTCCAAGTCATAGCCGCCCTGCCCCGGACCAGGCTGGGTCGTTTTGGCGGGCGAGAGCGTGTGGGCCTGGAAGAGAGTTCGAAGCTGGGCTCTGAGCGCAAGCGAAAGAGACACCAAAGTAAATTGTTTAAGGTCTCGTGTGCCGCGCTCGATGTGCGAGACCGTCGACACGGTAGAGCCAGAGAGGCGCGACAAATTCACAAAGCTCAGGCAGAGGCTACTTCGCCACGACCTGATCCGTGCCCCGATTTTTTTCTGCCCATGCAAGGGATTCAGTTGGCTACCTCATGTCACTCTTTTTTTATCATACAGGATAAACAGGAGGCCATTCGGACGATATCAAGATTATTTTATCGCATAGGATAGGAACGCTGCCCCCGCGTCTATTATGTGTGAAATTTACCCTTCGGGATAGAAAGACATTTTAACACAAGCGCCTCGAAAGCGAAGCACCCTTCGACCTGGGCCCGTAAAAGATCCGGGCCGCCGACAGGCCTCAGCAGCGGCCCCTCAATCGCAATACTTACAGCGCACCCAGTCTCATAGATCTTGGCTCGCGTGGTCTTGAGAAAGCGCGAAATCAAAAAGGTCCATTCATGACAGGGAAATCTGGCCCCGGATTCCGTCCATGATCAAAGTCCAACGTGTCACACCAATCAAGGACCGCCCTCGCTTCCTCGGCCAGATCTCGGGTCGACATGATGTAAAGATCGTACAGGCCCCCATCAGCGATGGAGACAGCGGAACCCCGGGAGGCCGCACAATGCTTGTACCGTTTTGCGGCTAGATTTTTCACAATGTTAAGCGTCGCAACTTGCCCCGCAGGGAGAATGTGAACGCCGGGCTCATTTCTTGAAAGCGACGCCACTCGCCGGATGATAGATTGCGCCGCATTCAGGCAAATCGCGCTATGCCATTCTTCCTGCTCACAGAAATCAATTGACCACTGCCGAAAAATTTTTTCGATTTCATCATAATCGTAAGTATTCTTTTGCTCCATAATAACTACCTTTCCTACGCATTGCTCAACCAATGTAAATGAAATGGATTAAAATCGCGTTAAACCATTGCATTATAATCGCCATATCTTGACTGCAGGGGGTTATCTCTGATAAAATTTAAAATAGAATTTATACGGCAGATTACCTTGCTCAAACATTTATAGATCTTGCTTGGTAGCGCTCCAAAATAGTGATGAGAAACGCGGCAAGAGGCAAACGTGACCACACTCTAAGCCACCGGAAACCTTGTATGTTATCCTGAGAGCGGGAGCTGCAGATGTCTCCGTCCATGTCAAATCGGCTGCCGGGGAATTACCGCTTCACAAGACCCTGCAAGGGCAAACGCCATTATCCAGGCTGTACCGTCAGGTAAGTATAGGCTGATAGTGCGATCATCAGCCAAATGCGGCCACACCACCATCACGCCAACGCTACTTGTATTTTCTACCTTTCCGGTTTCCGCAGCGGCTTAAGGACTTCCAGGCTCGTAATCTGCAAAATACTCGGAGCCACTACATACCAAAAACCAGTACAGACCGATTGGCCGGTCATCATTTTCTCTATGGATGCCGGTATCCGACTGGCGCGTAAGCCAAGAGTTTCTTCTGTATCCACCCCTGTCGTTTAATCGACTTAAGTGCTCCGTAACAGCCTTCTTCGTGAGGAAGGGAATACCGAATGATAAATTCGAAATCCCCCTTTTCTGTGGGAACAATTCCCTTTACCAGGGCTGTATCTTCCGTGTTCTTTGGAAAGTGAAGCCTACGCATTTCTATCGCTGTGCGATCTGTCGCGGCAACAAGAGTTGCAATTTTTGTCGGCATGCTTTGCGTGAACAAGTTATCCTTCAAAAACTCAAAACCTGATTCTGATAATATAAACTTTATAAATTCAATTTTGTGATACGTAAGCTTTTCCAATTATTCTCTCCTATCGAAAATCTAAATTTGACATTGTAAAAATAATTAAGATGTCAATAAGGGCATAAGAATTTTTCACAGGTAAATTCAGTTTTATACTTAGAAGTATCTTTCGGCATCATATTGGATCGTGAGATCGTTCTACCTTCCCCCACCTCAAACATCCCAAAGATCTTAACGCTTTACAAAAAAGTCCCTTTCCTAAAACAGCGAGAGGAGATCAAACGGAAAACCATGCTCACCTGGCGCTTGCGCCATCAAACCGAACACGCATAAACTCAATCAAGGATTAACCAGAGCCTCCAAACGGAAAAACGCTCACCTGTCCCAAATTATATGACGACGGACACTTTCCCATGCACCCTCGCCTTTGATCTGATTGTTCAGCAAAGTCCCGGAAGCATGTATTTGCGGCTCCCACCGTTGCCACTGCGAGCCTCGCTTCAACATGCGAGCCCAATCCATTTCAGCCAATTGTCTCCCCTCCATCATCTGCGAACAAGTCGCGGTAAATGGCCTCGACTTGGACCGTCTCGGTCTCACTTAGGGCTGCAAACTCCTTACGCCGCGCGCGCGCGGACAGCTTGCCTTCGTTCTGGTTGAGAAAGCGAAAGAGCAAATCCATAGTGCGTTCCGGCATGTCGAACATGGTCTCAGCAGAGGCGCGGAACTGATCATACCGACGCAGAAACTCGGTCTCGTATGGCAAGTCCTCATCAATAGTTTGTTGGACGCAGGTGTAGAGAAACTCGGCATGGGGTGTCGCGTCGAAGAAACGATAGAAGTCGGTCGTATCGTTTAGGACCTCGACATTGAAACTGTCCGTCGGTTTCCACTCGACGAGTGGCAGGAGACGCTGGGAATAGCTTTCCAGAACATCACGGTACTCGTCGATCCGCTCCAAGATGGCCGACGAGATCGGGAATACTACGCCCGGCGGGTTGAAACCCCGTTGCGCCAGTACATGATGGAACAGATACCGATGCAGTCGGCCGTTGCCGTCTTCAAACGGGTGTACATAGACGAAGCCGAATGCCAGAACGGCCGCTGCAACCACGGGGTCAAGTTTCTGTGATTTCGTTTGTGCAAATGCGATCATGCCAGCCACCAGCATGTCGAGGTCTTCATGGCGTGCGCTGATGTGGTCTGGCAGAGGCATTCTGCTCTCGCGGTCATGCGAGCCGACAAATCCCCCTTCCTGGCGAAAGCCAAGCTTAATGAAACGCTCATCCCCGATGACGATCTGCTGAAGATGAAGCAATTCGTCTCGATCAAGTTCAAGTTGGCCGGCTTCTCCGATCGCGCGCCCCCACCGCTGTATGCGATCTTGGGGTGGGCGTTCGCCTTCGATCGCATAGCTAGACCTCGAATCCTTCAAGAGAAGAAAGGCTGCCGTTCTGGCCAAGAGATCGCGCGGGACCTTCTCGATGACTTTGCGAGCCTTTGCCGCGAGATCCAGTTCGCAATATGCTTGCAGCTTTTCTGTCCTGAACACGAGCGGACAGAAATCGCTTGTACCCGGTAGGTTATCCCTGATCCGGTGTCGAGACGAATTCGCGCCTTCAGTTCCAAACTGGAGCCGTTCGTCGACAACTGTGATGTAGCGTCCACCCTCAGCGTCCGGAAGGGGAAGGGTTTGACCGGTTAGCCACTCGAAGAGGAACCAGATCCTGCGCGCGTAGCTGCCCGTTGGTTCATCTTTCACCCAGGCGATGACAGGGTCCGGACCTATTGCGCGAAACAGGCGCTTGAGCACCGCAAGATCGAGGCCTTCATATTTAAGCGCGAATGTCAGATGCCCGCGGAAAGATGGCTGAGGCTGATGGCGTGGCGTCAGGACCAACCAGTCTTCGGTCTCGATCACACGGTGCCTAGTTCCCGTTGCTGAAAGCCGGATCGGTACCGGCGCATCTAGGTCGTAGGCAGCAATCAGTGCTCCGTAGCCGGCTGGCGTTGCGCTCTCAGGCAGCCGCCTCCGGTGAAAAACGTTCACTGGTCCTGAAAACTGGACATCTGTTGATTGCTTTCTGATTTTCGATCCCTCATCGTGATTTTTGTTCTATGGTGAGAACGTTTCTGAAAACCGCTCCTAGCACGTGAATTCTGTTAATAAAACCCATAATATTTGAAAAACGTTACTCAGGGGCCCGCCAATTCTGGCTTCTGCTGACCTAAAGGCGAAATTACGACATACGTGATGGGACAAGTGTCGCCGAAGCTTACGTCGCCGCCGAAGCTTACGCCAAGGAGATTCTCAACCTACTGATATCACTCAGATTACTTGGCCTGCCCAAGCAGATCGAAGATGCACTCGGCGGTAGAGGGGGCGCAAGCCAGTCAGGGAAACACAACCTGGTCATTCAGGATCGCTTTTAGACGTCTCACAGAAGATCGGAAAAGTCTCTTATGGACGACCACAGGGGTGTTCACTCTGTGACCTCGGTAGCCATTCGACTCTCAAGCAATTCGCTTTCCACGAGTACATATATGTCGTTTGGCGGTGTTTTAAGACCGTGGACCATTACGCCCGGGTCAATCCCCATCTCAATCAGATAACCCATCGTTTCACCTTGGCTGAACTGAATGTCCTCAACCGCAAAAAACACCGGCATATAGCCTGGTGCTTCATAGTAGTGTTGATGAAGCCCAACCGCGCCGGCCAGAGAAACGCGACGCTCCACGCCACCGGCGATCACATATGGACAGGAGGACAGGCAGACCATGCCTGGCAGTATAAGAGTGTTGAAGGACCGATTTCGCACAAGGCGCCCCAGTTCGAGTGCCTCATCTACAATCCCGCCTGGGCTATTGATCGCAATGCTGTCAGGTGGCGCATCAAGGCTCTCAAAGAAGGCATAAGCTCTTTTCGCGTCTCCTTTAGCGATCTCCCCATGCATGATCACCAAGGAACCGATATCTGGCTCATCCCGAAGCGAGAAATTTAGGCGTGGCGGAAGATCAGATGGCACGTCGATGTCCGGTCTTGATCCGGGCTCAGAGAATTGCGGATTAGGCCGTTTAGGATTGTATCTCCTTACCTGATCGCCCGGTGAGACTGGCTGAGTGATCTCGGGTTCGTCGGAAGGTCTGTCCAGGCTCCAACGCGCACCAACGTCCGTTAAGATCAGTAAGCCAGCGATCACCACTTGAAGCAGTAGAATGAACTTGAGCCCTCGACCAATTGTTAGTGAACGGCCCTTCTCAATGAAGCTCTGCACAGCCTAGTCAACCTCTGGCTTTTTATCGTCTCGCGATGGCTGACTGATGCGCAATCGCCTGAGGATCTCGGCATCCGTATCGCCCATTGAGACCTCGACGTCTCTCATCGCGTTTATGGCAGCCTTTAGATCGGAAAGGGTAAGAGTCTCTTCAATGCTCAGACCGTCTCGGCCACTTCTGATTGCGGCCTGTGTGACGGCAAGGACAAACACGAGAACTCCGGGAAGCAGGTCGATGGCAATCGCACCCGCCCAAGACGGGGCAAAGCTGCTCGCATATCGAATTACGGCGTCCGCACTGGAGATCGGATTGTAGGCCGTCTCTTGAGGTGGCTCCATCTCCAGGACCTGTGCAGCCGCCTGCCCGAGCGTTCGGCTGCGCTGATCCAAGGCATCAAGTACGGACCCAATGGTCGTAGATTGAGCTTCCCGTACGCTGTTTGTACGACCGTCGAGTTCAGGCAGCACAACGGATGCCGGCAGGTCTGCCGCGGCACGGGCGACGAGCAATGCGACAGAGAACTGATTGAGATTTGATATGACGCCGGCAAGCCGAACACTTTCTTCAGAAAAGGCGACCGAGCGCTGCTCGACAGGGCCCGGTGCGACTGTAAGCCCACGCATTCGACCAAGAATTTCATTGCCCTGCTCGAAGGCTGCGTCGATCAGGGGCTGCTGCTCTGCAATCTGCGCTTCCAGACTCTGCAGTTCTTCAGTTTTTTGTCGTAGGACGCGATAGACCGCCCCTTCACCTGCCGTCCCTGAAAGCTCACCGGAACGCTCCTGCTCGGCGAGTGCCTCAAATGCCTCACGGGCACGGCGGACCTCTCGCTCCAGAGCCTGAGCGGAAAGGGCAATATCATGGGCTTGCTCGAGCGCGTTCTGATAATCCCGAACGGTCAGATCGAGATGCTGTTCGACTGCAGCCGACCCTGCCAGCGCGGCAGCGTTGAGCCAACTCGACATCGCTATGATTGCGAGGGATCCGACCATCGTGGAGACGGTCAAGCCGATGAACCCACCGGCACTTCGCATTGATGGCAGCAACCGGAGCATGTAGCTCCAGAAAACAAATATGCCGACGGAGACCGCAACCGAATAGGCAACGGCGGCGAAGAAACTCATCGCACCAGTGTCTTCAAGAAGGGACGTTACCCCAAGGTAAGTATATATGCCCGACGCAATTGCCAGAACGCCGAGCGCGGCCGGGGTGAAAGTGTCGAGCCACGCGAGGTGCCCTTCAAGCTCCTTGGCCGTCCGGAGGCCCTTGGTTTCCGCGGCCGTCAAGCGGCTGTTTTGGTTAGTCATCATAGGTTCCCGGAAATTGGGTCAGCAGTAACTTGCCTGCGGCAAGCGTGATCTTGCACCGGCTGGCTCGAGCGACCTGTAGCGGCCTCCGGAATACCGTCGGCAGTCCAGTGCATGGCCATTGGCAATCACGACAGCTCCAATGTCGACCCATTGTCCATCTCGTTCGATAAAGCATGTGCCGACCCAGCGGTCGTATGTACGCTCGCCACTCAGGTCACAAACCACGCGCTCACCGCGCAACAGCCTCTCGATAAATGCTTTTGCCGTTCGTCCGTACCGGTTTGAAAGCTCCGGTGCATCTACTCCATTCAGGCGAACCGGGGTTCCACCGACCACGACTGTGTCAGCATCACGCACATAGGCAGTGCCGGCGATCTCTCGAGCGTTGACCGACGTCGTACTCAAACAAAGGAATGTCGTGACGATCAATAAGAGATGGTTCAAGTTTCTCACCCTTCTGCTGATTTTCGTAAGCTCGACTGCGTGTTCATAAGAACAGCTGGTCGATTCCGGCGGCACGGTAGCGCCGTGCCATACTCTCGTCGAGCCGTATTCAGCATTGGTTAGTCCGAGCATAGGACCGCACAAGCTGCAGGTTTAGCCGATATGTGGATAAGCATCTGAGCAATTTGCGGAAACCCGCATCCATCAGATGCATCTTGGTCAAATCAGCGACGTCGAAGACTTGCAGGATTCCTTGATTCCGGTTGTTCGGGGGTTTGCCCTTGCGTGTTGATCGACCATGATCGGAGCCCACAAGGTTACAGATCATTATTAGAGACGGAGATGGTCGATTTTCACGTAAACCTCATGGATGCTGAGAATCTGTAAATCTTAGTGTTTAGAACCTCCGTAACGCGGGTCACTGAAAAGTCGTTAACGAAGCATCGAGGAAGTAACCTTCGGCTTCAAAAACATTCGTCTGGAAAGTTCATCAGGTCATCCGTACAATCGACAAAGCGAGTTGGTTGAAAATCCACCTCTGATTGGTTTTTCCAAAACAGGATTCGAGCCGTGTTGGGGTTTGTCTGATAGATCGTTTGCTTCTTCTCAGTCATATAAACCGTCTCTCGTCGTCACTGAGTATTGAATTCTGCAAGCCATGCGCAATCGTACCACTGGACCGGTTCTCATGCGTTGGTGAGCCTGAAAAGCCCGTGCCGGTCGGTTTGAGTAAACTGTGCCGATTTGGGTTCAACAGGAGCCGGACTCGTTGGGTCACTGATACGCAAGCCCTCTACACCCCCTGCCCTAACCCGCATTTCATTGCGGCATAAAGGAAACCGGGTACTTATAGGCCGATAGGCCCGTCGTGGAATCCGGTGTCACACACCTTGTCAGAAAGCTTTCTTTTGCGCGCCTATGGCCCGCTGGGGATTCCGAAGCCCAATCGGTTTTGGGGAAACGATTCCTATAAGATCATTAGTGATTATTAGAGGGGCCTGAAACCATTGAAATATCATACTTTTAGTGACCTGTTTTTAACAAATCATCACCGTATCGCGAATTATCTTAACAGATCATCGCCTCTTCGGACCCCTCAATTCAGAACTCGGTTTCCCGATAATCTTGTCAGTAATCGACTTCTCATCGGGCCCAAGGGCCCGTCGTGGAGTCCAGCATCGTACACCCTATGGCAAGGCTTTCTTTTTCGGAGCGATTGGCGTTTCGAGATTACAGAACCCAGTCGATCCTTTGTGAATACA
>Ga0102940_1002229_pt1 | contig 11808 bp, 9 predicted proteins | sample SalPonR2_C_D1_MG_FD_78215 | JGI IMG/M metagenome (GOLD analysis project Ga0102940, IMG submission 78215) | Salt pond soil microbial communities from South San Francisco under conditions of wetland restoration - Salt Pond MetaG R2_C_D1_MG | ecosystem: Environmental > Aquatic > Marine > Intertidal...
CTGGTCAGCTCCGAGGTGCGCCCGGCAGTCGAGAGTTTGGTTAGTGAAAAGCTGTCCGAATGGTTCGAAGAAAATCCCAATGAAGCCAAGCAGATTGTCGGGAAAATAATCGAGGCCGCCCTCGCACGGGAGGCCGCGCGCAAGGCGCGCGAGTTGACACGCCGCAAAACCGCGATGGATGTGAATTACCTTGCCGGAAAGCTCAAGGATTGCTCGGAGAAAGACCCGGCCAAGACCGAGCTTTTCATCGTCGAGGGCGATAGCGCCGGCGGCTCGGCTCAGACCGGGCGTGACCGTGGCACGCAGGCGATTCTGCCGCTCAAGGGTAAAATCCTCAACGTTGAGCGCGCCCGATTTGACCGGATGCTTTCCAGCCAAGAGATCGGCAATCTCGTCATGGCGCTTGGTACTGGAATTGGGCGAGATGAGTTCGATATTTCCAAACTTCGCTACCACAAGATCGTTCTGATGACTGACGCCGACGTCGATGGCGCGCATATTCGGACACTCTTGCTAACCTTTTTCTATCGGCAAATGCCGGAATTGATCGAGGGCGGCTACCTCTATATCGCCCAGCCACCTTTGTACAAGGTTATGCGTGGGAAATCAGAGGTTTACCTCAAAGATGAGCCCGCACTTGAGGATTATTTGATTCAACAGGGGACTGTTGACGCTGTTCTGCGGCTTGGCTCGGGCGAGGAAATCGTGGGTCAGGATTTGGTGCGCGTGGTTGAAGACGCACGGCAGGCAAAGCGAATTTTGGAAGCCTTTCCAACACATTACCCGCGCCACATACTTGAACAAGCTGCCATTGCCGAGGCTTTCGTTCCGGGCCGCGCGGATGCGGACCTGCAAGGCGTCGCCGACGCTGTCGCGTCCCGCCTTGACCTGATCGCGCTTGAATACGAACGCGGCTGGCAAGGTCGTCCCACCCAAGACCAAGGCATGCGCTTGACCCGCATGCTTCGCGGTGTGGAAGAGGTCCGTACCCTTGATGGTCCTGTCCTGCGGGGTGGTGAAGCGCGGAAACTAGGGCAGATGACAGAAGGCCTGCGAGACATCTACAAAGAGCCTGCGACGCTCGTCCGCAAGGAGCGGGCACAGCAGATCTATGGCCCGCTCGACCTTTTGGATGCGATATTGAAGGAAGGTGAAAAAGGCCTGACGCTTCAACGCTATAAGGGGCTGGGCGAAATGAACCCGAATCAACTTTGGGAAACCACCCTGGACCCCGAAGCGCGCACACTTTTGCAGGTCAAAGTGGATGACGTAGCCGAGGCCGATGATCTTTTCACCAAGCTCATGGGTGACGTGGTGGAGCCGCGCCGCGAGTTTATTCAGCAAAACGCCCTCAGTGTCGAAAACCTCGACTTCTGAACGCCTGCGCCGCTTTCGTGGGCGGCGTAGGCATTTCAGTTGATCGTGGTTTCAAGCCCTTTGGGTTGTCCCGTGATCACAAAGGTCAGGCGTGACGGGTCAAGCAAGTCTTGGGCTACCCGATTAACGTCTACCAATGTCACGGCTTCAACCATGGCATTCCGATTCAAGATGTAATCCGTGGGTAGGTTTTCCATCTGCATGGCAACAGTGATATCCGCGATCGGTCCATTGCCATCAAACCTAAGGGGATAAGCCCCTGTGAGATAGGTCTTTGCATCCTGAAGTTCCTGTTCGGTTACGCCGTTATCCCGGATGCGCGCCCACTCGTCACGGATCACTTTTACGGCCTCAGCGATCCGATCATTGGCTGATGAAACGGACCCCATCCAAAGTTGTGCGCCATACCTATCGGCAAGGTAGGAATACACACCGTAGGTAAGCCCGCGTTTCTCACGAACTTCTTGCATTAGGCGGCTTTCAAAAGACCCGCCGCCAAGGATGTGGTTTAGGATGTAGGCGGCGAAGAAATCGGGATCATCGCGATCGATACCGGGCTGCGCGAACATGGCGACAGATTGCGGTGTTTCGAAATCGACAACCTTCACGCCTCCGGGAAGGTTAACTTCTGCGGGCTCGGGCAGGGGTGCGCCGGTTTCGGGCAAACCCCCAAGCAGGTCGTCCAAAAGGCTCTTCAATTCGTCTTCTGTTATGTCGCCTACGGCGCTGATGAATACGCGATCTCGGGCAAGGGTGGCTTTGTGCGCATCCAAAAGATCTTGCCGTTCAAGGCTGGAAACGCTTTCAGCCGTGCCATTGAGTGGCGTGGCATAGGGGTGCTCACCATAGACGAGCTTATCAAACGCCATCCCCGCCAGATCACGCGGGTCTTTGAGGCTGGAACGGATATTCGACATGACCTGAGCGCGAACCCGTTGGATGGCCTGTTCATCAAACCGCGGGTTCACAAGGCTTTCGCGCAGCAAAGACACGGCGTCTTCTTGGTTCTCTGTCAGGAACCGGGCCGAGATGCTGATGGTGTCGTCGCTGACATCATATCTGAAAGACGCTGCAAGGCTTTCGGTGGCTCTGGCAAAAGCACGCGCGTCCATGTCGCCCGCCCCTTCTTCCAAAAGACCGACCATAAGGTTCGTCGCCCCACGTTTGCCTGGAGCATCAAGCGATGCCCCGCCACGGAATCGCAATTCAAGCGATACGAAGGGAATGTTGTGTTCTTCCACCAGCCAGGCCTCAAGTCCGCCCGGCGTGGTGATTTCTTTCACTTCTACGTCTGCCATTGCAGGTAGAGCAACCAAGCTGAGACAAATGGCAAGAATGTAGCGGATCATTGCGTGACCTCCGGAGCGGTTAGCCACCCGGTCACAGATTTCCTGCGATCGAGGACCTCGGCGGCGGCCGCCATGATGTCTTCGGGCGTAACGGCTTGCAGGATGTCGGGCCATGCTTGCACATCCTCCACCGTCAGGCCCTGTGTCAAAGCCCGCCCATAGCGATTGGCAAGCGCGTTCACATCGTCACGCGCATAGATTTGCGAAGCACGGATTTGCATTTTGATGCGTTCCAGATGCTCGGTATCAACGCCGTCTTCCATGAATTCAAGCAGGACATTGTCCAAAGCGTCCTCGGCTTGTTGGAGCGAGACGCCAGGTGCCGGAACTACGAAGAAATTCAACGTCGTGTCATCCAGCGACGTCGCGCGATAATAAGCAGAGGTGTGAACCGCGGTCCGGGTTTCGAATTGAAGTTTTTCGGCCATAATAGATGTGCTGCCTCCGCCCAAAAGATCGGCGAGAAGCGTCAGAGCCGCAGCCTTTTCCTGCGCGCCGTTGTCACGCTCGGGCGCCAAGTAGCTACGGCTTACATAAGGTTGGGCGACGCGCGGATCTTCAAAGGTCAAACGGCGTTCGGCCATCTGGACCGGTTCTTTCGCGCGGACGCGTTCGGGCAATTCGGGGTTGGCGGGAAGGACGCCATAGTAAACTTCCGCCAATTCGCGCACCTCGTCAGGCTGCACATCCCCCGCAACGACGAGCACGGCGTTGTTGGGGGCATAAAATGTGTCGTAGTAATCGAGGGCCGCTTCTAGGTCCAACTCCAGCATTTCGTGGCGCCAACCGATAATCGGAATGCCATAGCTGTGGTTGAGGTATTGAACGGCATCCTTTTGCTCTCGGAACAGGGCGCTTGGGTTGTTCTCTACCCTTTGATTTCTTTCCTCGATGATGACGTCACGTTCGGTGGCGATATCACTTTCGTCCAGCTGCAAGTTTACCATGCGATCGCTTTCCATGCGCATCATCAATTCCAGCCGGTCTGCTGCGACGCGCTGAAAATATGCGGTGTAATCATTGCTGGTAAAGGCGTTGTCGCTACCACCATTTCGCGCGACCGTCGCCGAAAACTCACCTGATTCAAGGTTTTCTGTACCCTTGAAAAGAAGGTGTTCAAGAAAATGGGCCACGCCTGAGACACTTGGCTTTTCATCTGCGGAGCCAGCTTTGTACCAGACCATGTGAACCACAACCGGCGCGCGGTGATCCTCAATGACAACGACTTCCATACCGTTGTCCAGAGTGAAGTTTGATACTTGATCCTCGGCGCTAAGCGGAAGTGCCGCCGTAACCATGATCGCCAAGCAGGCTAAAAGCAGACGCATGTGACCTCTCCGTAATTCGGGTACTTACGAAGATACGATGAGCCTGCTTCGTTTCAAGCGCGTTGACAAAGCCGTGAGGCCAAGTCGCTATTTCGGTTCCGGTGGAGCCGCGGGCGTTTCGATGCCAAGGCGACGCAAGCGGCGTTGCTCGGCATAGCTGTTCAACCACTGACGCTTGTAAGAGTTGGTGTAATCATCGGTTGGCCCAATGCGCAGGATGTTTCGCCGACCATGGCGGCGGCGAACCTCAGCGTCTTCAACGGCAAGTGTTTGGCGGATTCCACTTTGGACACCATAACGCGACGTATGACGCACCAATCCCGCATCCCCTTGAGACGCAGCCCCGGTATTGAGCGCAGCTGGATTACCGCCCAAGGCGGCCACGCCGTCGGCCTTTGGATTTTGATCCGTTAGGTTCGCGGCGCCCGGTGTGGGGGCTGGAAGTGCTTGGAAGCTTTCTGGTGCTTGGAGTGCTTTTCCGGGAAGAATCGAGAATTCGTCCGGGCCTTCACTCGGCTTCTCGATCCGCCTCAGTTGCACGTCCTCGCCACGGTTCGAGCAACCTGAGACAGTTGCAAGAATAACGACCAAAAGTGTTACACGCGATAAGATCATCGCCCCTCTCCGAAAGGTTTCGACACAGGCTTATCGCATCCAGTCGCCAACGTCACGAGGCGTTTTTCTTGTCAGTGCTAAAGATCACCATTCCGAAGGCCCCAACGAAAACCGCGATATCCGCGATGTTGAAGGCATAGGGATTGTTGATTCCGCAGCACGACATGTTGATGAAGTCGGCCACAGCGCCGTAGATGAGCCGGTCAATGACGTTTCCAAGTGCGCCACCCACCAAAAGACCGGCGGCGATTTTTTGCCACCGGCCCGCAGGATCGACGTGGACCCACCAGATGACGGCGGCAGAAATAACCAAGGCAACACCGATCAGTGTCCAGCGTGTCAGGGGGCTGTCTTGCGCCATCAAGCCGAAATTGATGCCGTAATTCCATGCCATGCGAAGGTTGAAATAGGGTGGCCAGACATCAATCGCCCCCACCCGGGGCAGGCCAAGCAAATGCACGACAATGTATTTCACAAGCTGATCGGCTAGGAATGTGCCGATCGCCACCCAGATGACGGTGCGCATTTTGCTCTCCTGCCTCATGGCAAGGACCGGATTTGTCCTTGCCTAGTCTACATTGCTCTAGTGACGGAAATGCCGCATCCCGGTCAAGACCATGGCAAGCCCAGCCTCGTCTGCTGCAGCAATCACTTCATCATCACGCATGGAACCGCCGGGGTGAATGACCGCACTCGCGCCTGCTTCTGCTGCGGTCAGAAGGCCATCGGCAAAGGGGAAAAAGGCATCCGACGCAACCACGCTGCCTTGAGTCAACGGCGCGGGCAGGCCAAGCGTATTGGCCATATCTTGTGATTTGCGTGCGGCGATGCGGCAGCTGTCGACGCGGCTCATCTGGCCGGCTCCAACCCCTACCGTTGCGCCGTCTTTGACATAGACGATGGCGTTCGATTTCACATGCTTGGCAACTTTCCAAGCAAACAGCATGTCGTTCATTTCGGCCTCGGTCGGCGGACGTTTCGTGACGACCTTCAAATCATCCTTGGTCAGGCGACCGTTGTCCTTGTCTTGCACCAGAAAGCCACCCGAGACCTGTTTGAGCACACGCGCCGCCTCGGAGGGGTCGGCGAGGCCTTCGGTGATCAAAAGACGCAGGTTCTTCTTGGCAGCAAATATCGCCTTGGCGTCGGCATCTGCACCGGGGGCAATGACAACTTCGGTGAAGATTTTAGAGATTTCTTCGGCGGTTGGCCCGTCCAGTGGCTGGTTCAGTGCGATGATCCCACCAAATGCAGAGGTGCGATCACAGTCGAAGGCTTTGGTATAGGCCTTGTGCAGAGAGTCTCCGCGTGCCACGCCGCAAGGGTTTGCGTGTTTGATGATCGCGCAAGCCGGGCCATCCAAAGTGGTGAACTCGCTGACCAGTTCGAAAGCGGCGTCGGTATCGTTGATGTTGTTGTAACTGAGTTCCTTGCCCTGAAGCTGTTGGGCGGTGGCAACCCCGGGGCGGTCCAATCCGTCAGTGTAGAATGCAGCATTTTGGTGCGGGTTCTCCCCGTACCGCAAAGTTTGTGCCAACCGGCCTGCCACAGCCCGACGGCGTGGCGCGGGTTGATCCAAAGCGTCAGCCATCCATGTCGAGACAGCTGCGTCATAGGCACCGGTCCTGGCGTAGGCCGTCAGGGCAAGACGTTGCCGGAACGCATAGGTGGTCTGCCCGTCGTTGGCGGCCAGTTCCTCAAGCAACATAGGGTAATCTTCGACATCCACGACGACATTGACGAACGCGTGGTTCTTCGCCGCTGCCCGGATCATCGCAGGGCCGCCAATGTCAATGTTTTCAATGCAAGTGTCATAATCCGCGCCTTTGGCAACGGTTTCCTCGAAGGGGTAAAGGTTGACGACCAACAGGTCTATACCGCCAATCCCGTGATCCTTCATGGCCTTGACGTGATCCTTGTCGTCACGCAACGCCAGAAGCCCTCCATGCACCATCGGATGAAGCGTTTTAACGCGGCCATCCATCATCTCGGGAAAGCCCGTGACGTCTGCGACATCCCGCACCTCCAGACCCGCATCGCGAAGTGTTTTCGCGCTGCCGCCAGTGGACAGGAGTTCAACACCACGCTCGGCCAAGGCGCGACCAAGGTCGACCAATCCGGTCTTGTCGGAAACGGAAAGCAGGGCACGGCGCACGGGGGCGAGATCAGTCATTGGCAGCAGATCCTTGGGTCTTGTGTTAGGCTCATTCGTTTTCGGTTACTGGAGCAAACTCGGGTTCTTCCTGCGCGAGGTCGCGGATGCTTATCGGCGTGTCCTGAGCTTTGGCCAGTGACCATCTTATTCGGGTCGCATACTCCATTGTGCGGCCGGATAGAACGATCTGTTTGGTCGCACGCGGTTTCAGACGTGTTCTTTCGAGATAAACACTTGATTGCAAGGACATCTTGGTGCGACCGTCCGTGCGAAAGACCCAAATTTCGCCGCTTTTGAGGGCCATTGACACGGCGCTGCCCGCCATGTCGAGGGATGCGTCGACTTCGGGGTGCAGGTGAAAACGGATTTCAAACGGGATGCCTTCCAACCGTTTGAGGTCCATTGCCGTGTCAAACTGTTTCTGATCCTTCCGAGAAAGCGCGGCAAGCATGTCTTCGCCGGCGACGGCGCGGCCATCGAAAGTCAGGTCGAGAGTGCGGGCGTGGGTCAATCCGTAGGCCGGGACATAGCCATTATGTCCGCCTTCGAAGCGCAGTCCATCGGGTGCCTTGACCATTTGAACGGGTACGTCCGTTGGTGTCTTTGTCAATAAATCCAGATCTTTGCGCTTATTTCCCAATTGCGCGCTTGAGCGTCCATCAAGCATCATCGTGGAATGCGAGGGCGTCGCACGGCCCGCGCGGCGCCAGTCTTGCCCGAAACTGGCCCCGGAACCGCAGTTGACGATCAGTGGGCGGCGGCCGGAGGTCAGTTCAAATGCGAGGGTCGAGGCGTGCGCATCAGAGGAGGCGGCACCTTTCGGTGGCGATGCGGCATCTATGATCAGGCTGGTGCGACCCGCGCTAATACGAGCATACCCCATTGATAAACCGCTGGAGTTTCGGCCTTTAACCCCGCTTGTGGCAAGGGCCGTGTCCAGCCGTCCTTCAAGTCCACGCCCTCCGCCATGGAACCGGGCAAGGCCGCCGTCTGAGTGCCGAAGGGTGCGCAGGGTGGGGGCAATGCGTTCGATCGCGGCCCAATGCGAATCGCTGGTGGGTTTTCCGGCTTCGCTTAGGGCCATGGCGGCCCATGTCAGCAGGGTGAAAACTTCCAACAATTCCTCGGGGTTACGGGTTGGAATACCGCCTTCCTCGTCAATCTGCGTTTTGCATTCATGCGAAAGCGCGCGCAGCGCTGGCTCGACATGGGTTTCCATGCCCTCAAGAGAGAGACCGGCGTAGATAAGGCCCGTTAACGCCTCGAATCGGGGGAGGCCAGAATGCGCGCCTTTCCAGCGGCGAGATAGGAAAATTGTTTGTTGTGCCAAAGACTTATAGAAAGCGTCCGAAGCATTTCGGTCACGGGTTTGCAACAGGAAAAGCGCATGTGAAATCCAGCGGATCAACCGTCGACCCGTCAGGTCGGGCGTCCAACCGGGGCCACGGCCGGGGCCGAAGCGGGCGATCCATGTCCAAAGCCAATCTTGGGCGCGTGTACGGGCCGGGATATCGCCGGCGGCAGCCAAGTCATCAAGCCAACCGAAGCCGTGCAGGGCCTCGGAATAGTCCCTGTCGGGCGCGTTCAAATCCCAGATATTGGTTTCGGGTTCTTGCAAAAGGTGACCGGAAAACAAGAAGTTACCGGCGCAAAGCTGTCGGCCTCGGGCAAAGCTTCCGATGGTGCGAGGATCTGGATTATAAGTAAAACCCGTGGCCGGGCGCGAAAGCGTGGCGCGCTTGGCTTCTATACGATCAAGGATGCGCGAGACCCGCGCCGACAGGTTTTCCGGGTGTGACATATGCCTTGCCTCTGAACGCTCTTTTCGGCGCTATTTGGCAGGGACTATACCGCGAGGCGAGCCGCAAGTCACCGCCCGAATACGGGGCAGAGCGAAACGCCCCGGATTTTTGTACAAGTTGTACAGAGAGCGGCCGAGTTTTGTACAGAAGTCGGCGGTGCTGCTGCGAGGACTGTACAAGTTGTACAAAATTCGTGGGTCAGCGCCGCAGGCAGGCGATGTAGAACCCGTCCATCCCGCCCAGATCTGGCCAGAGATCGGGCCGCAGGCGAAGGCCGCCTTCCTCGGTGATCCAGTCGGGGTCGATACCGGGTCGATCAAGGGCGGTGCGCTCCACCGTGAGGCCGGGGTGACGTGCGCAGGCATCGTCAATCTGACATTCACCTTCGTCCGGCAGAAGCGAGCAGGTGCAAAACACCAGACGCCCACCGGGTTTGAGCAGGGTCAGGGCATGAGCGAGCATGGCTGATTGCAATTCGATAAGTTCGCCGAAGTCCGAGCCGTCCTTGGCGAAGGGCAGGTCAGGGTGGCGGCGGATGGTGCCAGTGGCCGAACAGGGTGCATCGAGCAGGATGGCGTCATAGGGGCCGCCGTGGTGTTCGAGGGCATCGCCGGTGATGCAATTTGCGGCAAGGCGGCATCGGGCGAGGTTTTCGGTGACACGCTCCATCCGCCGGGCGGAAAGATCAAGCGCGGTGACATCGGCCCCGGCGGCGGCGAGTTGCAGGGTCTTGCCACCCGGTGCGGCGCAGAGATCGAGGATTTTCTCGCCCGGTTGCGGGGCGAGGATTTTCACCGGCAGGGCGGCGGCGGCGTCCTGCACCCACCAATCGCCGGTCTCAAACCCCGGCAGGGTGGAGACCTGAGGCGCATCTGTGATGCGGATCGAGCCAGTGGGCAAAAGCGTAGCGCCAAGTTCTTCGGCCCACGCGGAGGCGTCGCCCTTGGCCGTGACATCAAGCGGTGCTCCTTGGAAATGCGCGCGTTCCATGGCGGTGACGCGCCCCGGACCCCAAGCCGTGACCAGCGGATCGCGCAGCCATTTGCGCAAGCGCGGCAGGCGCAGGTCATTCCATGAGCGCGCGCCATCCTCGGCTGCCTTGCGCAGCACCGCGTTGATCAGCCCTTTGAGGTTGCCATAGCGCTTGTGCCGCCCGACGAGGTTGACCAGATCGTTGACCACGCCATGGGCATCGCCGCCCATGCACAGTTCAACCGTGCCAAGCCGCAGGATGTTGAACACATGCAGCGGCGGCGGTTTGCGCAAATGGCGTTTGAGCAAACGGTCGGCGCGTTCGATGCCGCGCAGGGTGTCATTGGCAAGGCGTTGTGCGCGGGCGCGGTCGGCGGGGTCGAGCCGGTCGAGTTTGCCAGCGGCGATGAGATCGGACATGAGCCGCCCTTCGCCGATCACCTGATCGAGAAGGTAAACCGCGCTTTGGCGGGCGTTTGGCGCGGGCTGCGGCATGGGTTCTCCTTGGACATGGGCGTGGCGCGGCGTATATCAGGGGGACGGATGCAAAGGAAGAACCCATGACGGACCAGCAAAAGGACCTTCCAGATGTGGCCAAGCGGGCCTTGGCCGAGGCCGAGGAGCGGCGGCAAAAGGCCGAAGCCGAGGCGCAGGCATTGCCCAAGGAGTTGGGCGGGCGGCGCGAGGGGTTGGAGCCTGTCCGCTATGGCGATTGGGAGAAGAAGGGCCTTGCGATTGATTTTTGATCGCGCGCCTTCGCGGTTGACGCCGCGAGCAAGACTCATAAGTTAGCAACGCGACAGGGGCGCCCGGTATCGGGCTGAGACGGACCCTTTGAACCTGAACCGGATCATGCCGGCGGAGGAAGTCGCGGGGATGATCAGCCTTTCGCGCTTCGCGGCCTGCTGCCCCGCCTTTCCTTCGACGGAAAGGAGAATGACGATGAACACCACAGGCCAATATCTTGAAGCCCTGCGCGCGCAGCCGCCGCTTGTGCATAATATTACCAATTACGTCGCCATGAATGTCATGGCCAACGTGTTGCTTGCAACAGGGGCGTCGCCCGCCATGCTGCATGCCCGCGAGGAAGTGGGTGAATTCGCGGCGCTTGCAACGGTTCTGACGGTCAATATCGGGACCTTCGACGGGGAGTGGCTGGCCGCGATGGAAGAGGCTGCCACGGTGATGACCGAGGCGGGCAAGCCTTGGGTTCTGGACCCGGTGGCGGTGTTTGCCACGCAGTTCCGGCGCGATGCGGTGGCGCGTCTGGTGGCGCTGAAACCGACGGTCATTCGTGGCAATGCATCGGAGATCATGGCGGTGGCCGGGGCCGAGGCCTCGGGGCAGGGGGCCGATGCGGGTGACAGCGTCGAAGCCGCCGAGGAGGCGGCGCGCGATCTGGCCCGGCAAACCGGCGCTGTTGTAGCGGTGACCGGTGCGGTGGATTTCGTGACCGATGGCGCGCGGGCCTATCGCGTGGAAAACGGCCATGCGGTGATGCCCAAGGTCACCGCGCTGGGCTGTTCGCTGACCGGGGTTGTGGGGGCTTTCGTGGCTGGGCAACCTGCCTTGGAGGGCGCGGTTGCGGCGCTGGCCTATTACGGGTTGGCCGGGGAACGCGCGGGCGCGCGTACGGATGGACCGGGCAGCTTTGCCGTGGCGTTTCTGGATGAGTTGCACGGGATGACGCCCGAGGCATTGAGCGCCGGGGCGCGGGTGCGCGCGGTATGATCGGACCGGTTTATTTCATCACGGATCCCGGCGCGCCCTTGTCGGTTGAGGATCAAGCCTTGGCGGCGGCTCGGGGAGGGGCCGCCGTGGTGCAGTTGCGCGACAAGGAGGCCAGCGACGATGAGATGCTGGAGATGGCACGGCGCTTGCGGGGGGCCTTGCCGGGTGAAGTGAAGCTGATCATCAATGACCGGGTCGATGTGGCGATCTGGTCGGGGTGCGATGGTTTGCATGTCGGGCAGGGTGATGGCGACGTGGTGGCCATACGTCGGCGGCTTGGGCCGGACCGGATACTGGGCCTGTCGATAGAGAACGAAGCGCAGGTGGCTTCGATTCCCACCGGGTATGTCGATTATATCGGCGTGGGGCCGGTACGGGCGACGGCGACGAAGCCTGGCCATGCTGCGCCGATCGGCTTTGATGGTTTGGCGCGGATCATTGCCGCCGCGGGCTTGCCGGCGGTGGCGATTGGCGGGATC
>Ga0102940_1002232_pt1 | contig 11802 bp, 10 predicted proteins | sample SalPonR2_C_D1_MG_FD_78215 | JGI IMG/M metagenome (GOLD analysis project Ga0102940, IMG submission 78215) | Salt pond soil microbial communities from South San Francisco under conditions of wetland restoration - Salt Pond MetaG R2_C_D1_MG | ecosystem: Environmental > Aquatic > Marine > Intertidal...
CAGAAAAACCGTGTTCCCGAATGCATCTGCCAGCACCTGGATCTCCACGTGTCGGGGTTGCTGGATATACCGTTCCATGAAAATCCGGCTGTCACCGAACGCCTTTTGGGTTTCCTGGCGGCTGGCAGCCAGGGCATCGGCCATCTGATCCGGACCGTCCACGATGCGCATGCCTTTGCCGCCCCCCCCTGACGCCGGCTTGAGCAGTACCGGGTATCCGATGTCCCTGGCGATGGACAACGCCTCGTCCACATCCTTGAGCGCCTCGGCGTAACCGGGTATGACCGGCACCCCGGCCTTGACCGCCAGGGCCTTGGAAGCGATCTTGTCCCCCATCAGGGCGATGGCCTGTGACGGGGGGCCGATGAACGTAAGCCCTGCTGCCTGGACCGATTCCGCAAACCGGGTATTTTCGGACAAAAACCCGTAACCGGGATGAACCGCCCGGCAGCCTGTTGACAGAGCAGCGGATAAGATTTTGTCTGCATTCAGATAAGACCCAGTGGCCGGGGCGCTGCCGATATACACGGCATCATTCGCCATCTGCCGGTGCAGGCTGCGGCTGTCTGCATCGGAATAGAGCGCAGTGGTCCTTAGCCCTAAGCGTTTGCAGGTGCGGATGATCCGCACGGCGATCTCCCCGCGGTTGGCGATCAGAATATTCTCGAACATGGCGTACCTCACAAAGGAATGTTTCCGTGTTTTCGGTCAGGGCCTTGTGCAGTTTTTCCCTCCAGCACCTGGAGGGTGCGTATCAGGCGGTGGCGGGTGTCTCTGGGAAAAATCACATCATCTATATACCCCCGCTGGGCCGCCAGAAACGGGTTGGCAAAGGTGTGCCGGTACTGTTCCATTTTGTTGGACAGCAGCGTTTCCGGGTCAGCAGATGCCTGAATTTCTTTGCGATGGATCACCTCTACAGCCCCTTTGGGGCCCATCACCGCAATTTCGGCCGTGGGCCAGGCATAGTTCACATCGCAGTGAATATGCTTGGAATTCATCACCAGGTAGGCACCGCCGTAAGCCTTTCGCACAATAACCGAGATACGCGGTACCGTTGCCTCGGTAAAGGCATAGAGCAGTTTGGCCCCGTGGCGGATGATGCCCCCGTGTTCCTGGTCCGGGCCGGGCATGAACCCCGGGACATCCACCAGGGCGATCAGAGGGATGTTGAACGCGTCGCAGAACCGCACGAACCGGCCCGCCTTGAAAGAAGCTTCCGTGTCCAGCACACCGGCCAGCACGGTGGGCTGATTGGCCACCAGCCCCACGGTCTGCCCCCCCATGCGGCCGAATCCGCAGATGATGTTCCGGGCAAAGTGCGGGTGCACCTCCATGAATTCGGCCCCGTCCAGGATGCTGTGGATCAGCACGTTCATATCATAGGCCTGGCTGGGGTTCTCCGGTACCAGGTAGTCCAGGGCCGGATCAATGCGGTCCGCCGGATCACGCAGGTCCAGTATGGGGGCCGGCTGGCGGCGGTTGGAGGGCAGGTAGCTGATCAGCCGGCGGATTTCCCGCAGACACAGGATATCGTTGGGGGCCGTGAAATGGGCCACCCCGCTTTTTTGCGCATGGACCCCGGCACCACCCAAATCTTCCGAGGTGATCTCCTGGTGGGTCACGGTTTTCACCACGTTGGGGCCGGTAACAAACATGTAGGAAGACTCTTGCACCATGAACACAAAGTCGGTGATGGACGGGCTGTATACCGCCCCGCCGGCACACGGCCCCATGATGCACGATATCTGGGGTACCACGCCGCTGGCCCGGACGTTGCGGTGGAAAATCTCCCCATAGGCGGCCAGGGCATCCACCCCTTCCTGGATGCGGGCACCGCCGGAATCGTTCAGTCCGATAATGGGCGCCCCCACCTTCACGGCCATGTCCATGACCTTACAGATTTTCTGGGAATGGGCCTCCCCTAAAGAGCCGCCGATCACGGTAAAATCCTGGCTGAACACAAACACCTCCCGGCCGTCGATGTTCCCGTGTCCGGTGATCACGCCGTCGCCCAGATAGGTGCGGTCATCTCCCAGGGCACTGCCCCGCCCGGTCTTGAGCACATCAAATTCCTCGAAACTCCCCTCGTCCAGAAGCAGAAGGATCCGCTCTCTGGCCGTCAGCTTGCCCTGGGCATGCTGACGGCTGATTTTGTCAGGGCCGCCTGCAGCCGTGGATTCAGCCCGCAGCCGCTCCAGGGTCTGGATCGTCCGGTTGTATTGTTCCATGATATCACCTGTAGTCTTTTTGTTGGAAATCCGGGAATCACATCCAGGATGTCGGGGATTGGATCATCCATCCCTGGATGATCCAGATACCGGCACAGTCCCGGTACCTGTCATCTCAAGCACAAATAGCGTGGATTGTCAATGGTTATGTGGTGCACTGCATATTTGCCATAAGCATGTCAGGTTTTTGGTCGTTCTATCCAGCACGCTTTCCCGGACCCCGCCCCTGTTGGTGTCCTGTGCCCGGCCCGAGATCTGCGGGGGCCTGTCTGTATAAGAACAATTAAGTGCAGCCACCCGCCCTTTGTTTGGGATCATCCCGGCAAATTTTACCAGGCCCCCTCCGGATCTGACGGTCCGTTCACAGGACACCAACAGGGGCTCTCCATAGCGGGTACGCTGCTATGGCAAATATCCAGTGGTGCAGCCGGCACCATTAGAATTGTGACAGAGGTCATTGCAGGTGAACAATGGCCATGTCCGGCCGGAGAGACTGGATAAATTCCGCCGCCAGCCGCCGGTGGCAGAATTCAGGTTCATGTTCGCTGCATAACAGGCAGTCTTTGTCCTTGATCCGGGGATTTTGGGTTTTATCCATGTTTCTTTCTATTAAAAGCGCCTGGTATGTTTTCGCATACGTGGGAAAGTCAGCTTTCTTTTTTTTGTACAGATCCAGAAGTGCTTTGTCAGGGGCCCACTGGGGCAAATGGATATAGTCGATGCTGCAAAGTTTTTCCAGAAAATATGCCAGATCGTTTTTTTTGGCGAATCCAGCCAGCTGGGAGGCGTTGTTCAGTCTGACATCCACCAGCCGCCGGACCCCGGCGGTTTGTAACAGGGTGAAGAACTGCCGGGCGGATTTTTTGGTGAATCCAATGGTAAACAAGGTATTCATGTCTGACATTCCTTTTCATTCTGAATCGGTTGCATCAGCGGGACAATAAGCGATTTTTTCCCCCTGGGCATCATAGGCCTGTGCGATGAGGTCATCCGGCCCTGCAAACAAGTCCAGTTCCGGTATTTTCAACAGCTTCATCAGCCTTTTTTCGGCAGCGTCATTGGTTTCCAGGCTTCCATCCTCCAGGATATGAAGAATTTGAAGATCATTGTTTTTCAGGTGGCGGCATACCAGGATCATGCGGTGGCAGGAAACCGGATCTTTTTCCGAACACATCAGAGCAATGGTGTGACCGATCATGCCTTTTTTCAATCGGCTGATGCCCTGGGCAAACTGATCGGTTTCTGCAATCAGGTGGTATTCAGCCTTTCCATTGATACAGCATGCCGGATCATCAACCCTGGGGCCCAGGCAGTCTCCCAGATACACATAGGCGATTCGGCAGGCCTTCAGCTCTTTTTGCAGGGTTTCCCGGTTGAACTGGGGATTGAAACGGCTGTATGGACTGGACCTGACATCACCCACAGCAGTGATGGCATGCAGGTTCAAAAGATGGAGAAATGCTTCCGTGGTGTGGGTGGAGTGACCGATGGTATAAATTGTTTTCATTTCATAAGTCCTGCAACCAGTTTGTAGCAAAATCCCTCATAAGGTTCACTGATACTGATGGTTAAATATATTTCCGGTTCCGGCAACGGGTAATTCCCCAAAGGGTTTTTTAACCAGGCCGACTCCACCTCCGGATCGGTCACCGGCAGTTTGTAGGATACGCCGTTAAACGCAAAAGAGATCCTCACCTGTTTGAGCAGGCTGATACCCTCCTCCACATGGATCACCAGATTATCCGGCAGGATCAGCGCAAGGGATGAATGCACACGTTCCTTTATCATGTCAACAGGGATTCGGTCATTTTTTCCGCTGCCGGAACTGTAACCGTTGATCCAAAGGGTTTGCACAGGATCGCACAGCGACCTGAGAGAGGAAACCGGAACGGTGCCGTGTTTTTTCCAGGAACCGTTGCCGATCAAATAATTTTCCTGCTGACAGTTATGGGGACAATGGGCGTAAACCGGGATGGCCAAAATATCCATCAACCGAATGGGAGATCTGTTTTCATCCGGCAGTTGATGTCGGGCCAATTCCCCGGTCTCTGTATGGCTGACCGGCCGGATCCATTTTCCATCCGGAACCATTTCCTTTCCAGCCAGGCAGTGCCCGGAATATTTTCGTGACCAGGCCAGGCAGACAATCTGTTTTTCCTGCAGGCCAGGATTAAGATTCATATCGGATTCAGTTTCTGGCGGACCATCGATCTCATTCACATAAAGGTAATAGATCCGCAACACATGAAGGTCTTCATAGGGTATTTTCCGGTCCATCGCCTCGAACACCGGTTTCAGCAACTGATATCCAAGGGTATCAAAGGCCTGGAGCACTTTTTCCCGGACATCGGGCGACACGGTGCATGCATCGACTACGTGTCCGGATGCGATCCGGTTCCCTTCCTGAAAATACCGGAACAGATGGTTGATGACGGTGGCGGGTTTGACATGGAACCGGTCGGCGATCTCTGTGATGGCAGCACCTTCATGGTAGAGCTGTCCCACTTGAAAATGGCGTTTGTCTTTTGGAGAATTTTCCTTTAAGGCAACCGCAGGCGGTATTTTTTGCGGTAGATCTGATATGGCATGGGTGGTGCAGAAACCGCTGATCAGTTCCATGAATGCCGGGCCGTATTTTTCCAGTTTGGTCTGGCCCACACCAAAGGTGTTCAGAAAATCGGTGTCTGTTCTCGGGAAAAAAGTGGCCATCTCCATCAGGGCTTTGTCGGGAAACACGGCATAGGGCGGCACACCGGCATCATCAGCCATTTCCTTGCGCTTGTGACGCAGCTGTTCGAACAGGTCCGGGTGATGGGCCGGTGCTGCAGCAGATTCGGTACCGGTGGCCGCCGCTGACGGCCCGGAAAATTTGTGACGGGGATCCTGCCATCCAGACACCTTTGTCTCTCCTTTCAACACGCCCCAGGCCGCAGGGGTGAGGGTTAGTCCGCCGTACTGGTCCTCCCGCTGGACAAAACCCTTGCTCTGGAACTGCCGGGAAAGATAGAACCACTGTTTTTTGGAAAGGTCTTTTCCAATGCCGTATGTGGACAGCAGGTGGTGTCTGAACTGGAATATTTTTTTGGTTTCCGCACCCCGGAGTACATCGATGACATGGCCGGCCCCGAACCGTTCGCCGGTGCGTTTCACACAGGACAGAAATTTCTGGGCGGCAATGGAAATATCCTGGACCTGCTCCTTTGGCGCCAGGCAGTTGTCGCACATGCTACAGTCTTCCCGGGCAGCAGTTTCGCCGAAATAGGCCAGCAGCCTTTTTTTGCGGCAGTCTTCCGCCTCGGCAAACCGCACCATGTCCTCCAGATGAAACCAGGCAGCCCGGTTGCGCTGCTCATCCTGGCTGGTGACAAGGGATTTCAACCGGGGGACGTCGGCATGGGAAAACAGCAGCAGGCATTCGGCTTCCAGGCCGTCCCGCCCGGACCGGCCGATCTCCTGGTAGTAGTTTTCAACACTTTTGGGCAGGTCATAATGCAGCACAAACCGGACATTGGGTTTGTCAATACCCATGCCAAAGGCGATGGTTGCCACCATGATCCGGACATCATCTTTGATAAATTGGGTCTGGAACCGGTTTCTTTCGCTGTCATCCAGGCCCGCATGGTACGGCCGGACCGAAAATCCCCGGGCTGCCAGTTGATTGGACAGGTTCTCCACCTGTTTTCTGGACAGACAGTAGATGATGCCGGAGTCATCTGTATGGGCTGCAAGAAAATCCAGGGTCTGTTGTAGCGGATCATCCTTGAACATCACCCGTATCACCAGATTTTTGCGGTCAAAGCTGCCGGTGAACGCCCGGAACCCGGCATCCGGTGAAAATCCCAGGCTGATCTGGATGTCTTTTTGCACCGCAGGCGTTGCCGTGGCCGTGAATGCGGCACATGCCGCTTCGGGAAACTGCTGCCGGATCTGTGCCAGGTGCCGGTATTCCGGCCGGAAATCATGGCCCCAGGCGGAAATGCAGTGGGCCTCGTCAATGGCCAGGCAGTCCACGGCCACGGCGTGGAGCATCTCCAGGATATTGGCACGGACCAGGGACTCCGGAGCGATATACAGCAGTTTGACCCGGCCTTGCTGAATCAGCGATACATGGTGCCGGTATTGTTCCACCGACAGGCTTGAGTTGAGGCATACTGCGGAAATACCCATCTGCTGGAGCTGGTCCACCTGGTCCTTCATCAAAGAGATCAAGGGGGACACCACAATGGTGAGCCCCTCAAACATCAGGGCCGGCAGCTGAAAGCACAGGGATTTTCCGCCCCCGGTAGGAAGTACCACCAGGGTGTCCTTTTTTTCCAGGATATGGTGGATGATCTCCTTTTGCAGGGGCCGGAAATCATCATACCCGAATATGCGTTTCAATATTTCCATGATGTTACCTTTGTCTTTGTTTACCATGGGAATTTGAAATGTCAACACCCGGATGCCTGGTCTGGATATTTGCTATAATGGATTGTGTATCACAAAGGCTTTGGCAGGGGCGGGCTTGGTGATTGCTGAAATGGCCCAGACGACTGCCGTGATGTATGCCGGAAATGATTTTATAAAAGGAGCAATAGAGATGATCGAATTACCCTATTCATTGATAATCGAAGCAACTGCAGAACCAGATTATTTCGGGTTTTTTTCACCGGATCTGGAGGGGTTCTCAGGCATAGGTCATTCTGTGGAAGATTGTTTGTTCAAAGCCAAATGGGGTATGAAGGAACATGTCGAACTGCTTATGCAAGAGGGTCTTCCGGTTCCTTTAGAAAAAACAGATCCTAAGATTATCGTTCAGAACGAAAAAAAGATGGAATTTGCCTGAGCCATCGTAAATATTCGGGGAAAGAGTCCCTTCCACCGGAAACCCCAGGAGATGAAAAACATGCTCAGCCCGGGCCAGTAGGTGATGATGAGAACCGCCAGCAAAAGCACCAGCATGAAGGGGATGGTGGCTTGGTAGATCGTCATGATGGGCTTGAGGGATAGGAACTTGCTTTTTGTCAAAGAAAGTATCAAAAATCCCTTAAGTTAAATATATATTATTGCGCCCCTGATACAAGCACAACATGTTGTGCTTGTATCAGGGGCGATCAGTTTATGTCAAGACAAAAATCAAGATCAAAACAACAGGACGGAAATGTTTTGAGATTCCTGACAAAATTTTGAAAAATATCCAGAATAAAACAAATTTTGAGTATACCCCACCGAAATAATTCCTCAAGCCAAATTCAAAATAATTAATACCAGCTTTCGGAAACCGGAATTCGAGGGTCTGCCTTTTCGCAGACCAGTTCAAGAATACAATCAGACACTTTTTTCGGCGGGTCATGATTGCGTATGTCCCAGAGATCAAGATAAAATTTTGGACCATTTGTCCATCTTTGATCCGGCAGTGCCTGAATGAAAAACTGATTACCAGCATTTTGCCGGCCTATAAAGGTATATTACACCATACCCTGAACAGAAAAGAATCCGGTTTTCTATAATAACGCCATCCCCTTGCCAAACAGCAGATAACCCGTTAAAATTTGTATTGGAATGAAAATTGGGAAAAGGAGGTTCTCATGGCGGTGTATCTGGTGCAGCACGGAAAAAGTCTGCCAAAGGAGAAAGACCCGGCCAAAGGGTTGTCTGAGACCGGCCGGCAGGAAACGATGAAAATTGCCGATGCGGCACTGATGTACCAGGTGCCGGTCTCCTCCATCGGGCACAGCGGCAAGGCTCGGGCCGAACAGACGGCAAAGATCTTCAGGGATATAAGGAAAATGAACGGGGTACTGCTGGAATTCATCGATGACAAAGGTGGTAAGGTCAAAAAACAGATCCCGGCTGGTTGATGCCGGAATCTGTCAGATCCATGATGAGGTTCAATCCTTTATGAACTTGGATCATCCGATCTTTTGACAACGTTCCGATTTTCTCCCTGAGGCTGCGTTTGTCAACGGTTTTGATCTGGGTCATGTTGATCACGGAAGGTCTGGGCAAATTGGCTTCACCTTTGTGAAGTTTCACATTTCCCGGAAGATCCCCGAATTTCATTGTCGAAGTAATGGCAGCAACGATCACCGTGTTCAATTTGCTGTCATTTAGCAGATCGTTCTGCAGGACAAGCCCGGGTCTTTTTCCCATGGGCTCAGACCCTTTGGCCGGAGAAAAATCCACCCAGTACACAGATCCTTTCCGGATCACCATTCCTGTCCCTCCCGGGAACCGGTCTGATCAAACCAACGGGTCCATTCCAGCTGCTCTTCCTGGATAGATTCATCTGAGAAGATCCGATCGTATTCGTTTTTTACCTGTTTTTCTTTCGCTGCCGTGATTTTTTCTTTCAAAACAGCAGAAATGAATCCGCTTCTGGACATACCCTTCAGCCGGCTGATTTCGTCAATAACGGCAACCAGATCTGTGGGTATGGTAATGGCAATCTTCTGGGTATGCATATATGGTATTCCTCATTTATATTCTACTATGATAATACTTATGAAGATCTCTTGTGTCAAGAGATCTTCTTTTATCATCTCCTTGGTTTATAATATAAACAATTGTCTTGGGGTGACAGACAGCATTTCACAGAGTGAAAATTGCGGTATCACTGATTTCCTTAAGTTTGCCGAAAAAATCAGTCAACATGTGGGACGGCCTGCCAAGACATTAGGCCCGTTTCTGGTCGCAATGATACCCCTGATAACAGGTTGGTATATCCGTGATAACGATATCGCCTTTTTGAATAATTCGGTTGGAAGGCCCGGCAGGGAACGCATGGCCTGAACCGATACCGTTCTTAACGCTGCGCCAAGCCCAACCCGATGTAACAACCGGAGCGAATCCTGGCATGCCCTGGATTTAGAATCCATATCACCCGATGATATAATCCATATCACACGTTAATAAAATCCAGATTACCCGTTGACACTTTCCGGATTGTCAGATAGGGTATGGCATCATGAATGATACCGCTTACCGATATCCAAGACAGGCGGAAGCCCTCGTCATAGAAGGCATGTCAGATACGCCGGTGGTGCTGGTTTCCGGTCCGCGCCAGGCAGGTAAAACAACGCTGGTGCTGCATATTGCCAGACAGGGAATGCGTTATCTGACCCTTGACGATGAAGTCACCCTGCTGGCCGCACGGGAGGATCCTGCCGGACTGATCCGCAGTCTGGATCGTGCTGTGATCGATGAAATTCAGCGGGCGCCGGAACTGCTGCCGGCCATCAAAAAATCCGTGGATGAAGATCGCAGGCCCGGACGTTTTCTGTTGACCGGCTCAGGCAATCTCATGGTATTGCCGATGGTAACCGAATCCCTGGCCGGACGAATGGAGACAGTTACCCTTCTGCCGTTGTCACAAAGCGAGATATGCCGGGAAAACGCCAACTGGCTGAACAGTGTGTTTTCCGGCAGAATTCCTGATATCACTGTCCCGTTCATCGGGAATGACCTGGTCGAAGTTGTTGTCAAAGGGGGATATCCGGAAGTTCTGGCACGGACGACACCCAGACGGCGAACCGCGTGGTGCCGGCAGTATATTGATGCCCTTATCCAGCGGGATGTCCGGGATATAGCCGATATCGAAAAACAGGACCGTCTGCCCCGGTTTCTGCGTGCCTTGGCACAGATGGCCGGACAGCTTTGTAACTATACGAAACTGGGGGGTCAGGTGGGACTGGACAGCAAAACCGCGTCCAAGTATATGAGCATTCTGGAGCACATGTTTTTGGTCAGACGGATCGAACCCTGGGCCGGCAACCGCCTTACCCGGATCATTAAAACCCCCAAGATGCAGTTTATCGATTCAGGACTGCTGACCACCCTGGCGGGTTTTTCCGCCATAACCACTTCCGGTGACCGGATCCGTTTCGGGCATTTTTTGGAGAGCTTTGTTTTCGGAGAGCTTCTGAAGCATGCCGGAACCGCTGATGATGACTATCAAATAGGATATTATCGGGACCATGACAGGCTCGAGGTGGACTATGTGGTGGAAAATGCGGCTGGATGTGTGGCCGGCGTGGAAGTCAAAGCCTCGGCCACTGTGAAGGAGAACGACCTCAAAGGGATCCGGCGCCTGGCAAAAGCCGCCGGGGAAAGATGGATCTGCGGTATTATTCTTTATGATGGTGACATGACACTGCCCCTTGGCAGGAACATCTGGGCCGCACCGCTGTCAAGTTTGTGGGGCAGAAAATCCCAAAAGTTCGATATTTTTGATCAAAGCTGCCCGTGAACGCCCGGAACCCGGCATCCGGTGAAAATCCCAGACTGGTCTGGATATTTGCTATAATGGATTGTGTATCACAAAGGCCTTGGCAGGGAGCCCCTGGAGGTGTGCTGTGACAGGACCGTCAGAGCCGAAGGGGCCGGCAGGCATGCCGGAATGGGAGGACCGTACACGAATGATCTGTTCCTTTGCTGAAAAAGTTACGGTAAACGGCCCCGGAAGATCTCGGGCCGGGCACAGCACACCTCCAGGGGCGGGCTTGGGACAAGGACGTCCCATGGAACAATGCAAAATCTGGTACTCTTATGGCAAATATCCAGTGCTTGGTGTCAGGAAATGAGAAACAGGCTCAATCCGGGCCAGTAGGTGATGATGAGAACCGCCAGCAAAAGCACCAGCATGAACGGGATGGTGGCTTGGTAGATCGCCATGATGGGTTTGTTGAACCGGTACCCGGCTATGAACAGGTTCATGCCCACCGGCGGGGTGAAATACCCGATCTGCATGTTGGCCAGAAAGATAATGCCCAGGTGGACCGGGTGGATGCCGTATGCCATGGCCACTGGCAGCATCAGGGGCACCATGATGACAATGGCGGAAAAAATGTCCAGCATGGTGCCCAGTATCAGCAGAAATAGGTTCAGCAGGATCAGAAACACCCATTTGTTGGTAATGAACTGCTGGCACAGGGCAAACAGTTTCATGGGGACCTGGGCATCGATGAGAAAGTTGGTAAATGCCAGCGAGACCCCCAGAATCAGGAGGATGCCCCCCACCATGACCATGGATTCCCGGATCAGGGAGGGCAGGCGCGACCATTTGACTTCCCGGTATACCAGCATTTCCACCACCAGCACATACATGGCAGACACGGCAGCCGCCTCTGACACGGCAAAATATCCCGAATAAATGCCGGCAAACACAAATATGGGCAAAGGGACTTCCCAGGCGGCAGCCCGGAGGGCGGACAGGCAGTTTTTTACGGAAAACCGGGTTACCGGGGTTGGGTTATGCCGGTTGGCCCGGATGCTCCAGGCAGACAGCAGAAAGATCATGAGCAGGGCCGGCAGGATCCCGGCGGCAAAGAGTTTTTCAATGCTGATGTCTGCACCGGCATCCATCTGCTGGGCAATGATGCCATAGAGAATCAAAGGAAGAGACGGGGGCAAAAGCAGTCCCAGACTGCCCGAGGTGGTGACCAGCCCCAGGCTGAAGTTTTCTGCATATCCATCCTGTTTCAGGGCCGGGTACAAAAGGGCCCCCATGGCAACGATGGTCACCCCGGATGCCCCGGTAAAGGCGGTGAAAAGGGCGCACACCACAAAGGCCACAATGGCCAGGCCCCCGGGC
>Ga0102940_1002236_pt1 | contig 11785 bp, 8 predicted proteins | sample SalPonR2_C_D1_MG_FD_78215 | JGI IMG/M metagenome (GOLD analysis project Ga0102940, IMG submission 78215) | Salt pond soil microbial communities from South San Francisco under conditions of wetland restoration - Salt Pond MetaG R2_C_D1_MG | ecosystem: Environmental > Aquatic > Marine > Intertidal...
ATGGCGACCGTGGTGCTTGGCGCAGGCGCCATCGTCAATGGCGGCTCCGAGGAGCAGAAAAATAGCATCCTGCCTCAGGTGGCGGAAGGCAGCCTGAAGATGGCGCTGGGCTTCGCCGAGCGGCAATCCCGCTACAACCTGGCCGATGTCGCCACCACCGCTCAGCCGGTTCGGGACGGCACCTTCCGGCTCAACGGCATGAAAGGGGTGGTCTTCGGCGCATCCTCCGCGGACAAGATCGTGGTCAGCGCCCGCACCAGCGGGAGTACGCGGGACGAAGACGGCGTCAGCCTGTTCATCGTCGACAAGGACCAGGCCGGCGTGTCCGTGCGCGGCTATCCGACGGCCGACGGCCTGCGCGCAGGAGAGGTCACGCTGGAGAATGTGGAAGTCGGCCAGGATGCCATGATTGGACCGATGGGCGGTGGCCTGCCGATCCTGGAAAAAACGATTGATGAAGGAATCGCGGCCATCGCAGCAGAAGCAACCGGCGCGATGGATCACCTGAATGACATGACGCTGGAGTACATCAAGACGCGCGAACAGTTCGGTCAGCCGATCGGCAAGTTCCAGGTGCTGCAGCACCGGATGGTCGACATGTTCATCGCCCACGAGGAAGCGAAGTCCATGGCGATGATGGCAGCGATGCGCGTAAGCGAGGCCGATGCCAAGGAACGCAAGAAGGCGATGTCAGCAGCGAAGGTGCAGATTGGCAAGTCCGGGCGCTATGTCGGCCAGCAGTCGATCCAGCTGCACGGCGGCATCGGCATGACCGACGAGTACGCTGCCGGTCACTATTTCAAGCGCCTGACCATGGTGGACCGCACTTTCGGCGATGTGGACTTCCACCTGAAGCGCTTCAGCGACCTGTCATAAGTTCTTAATGTCGCGATGTCCCGGAAGCGCGAAGCGCCTTCTGGGACCTTTTCCCGTGAAGCCTGTCCAGAGCCTGTCGAGGGGCTTTGATCTGTGGGCGGAGGCGATCTCGTCTGCCGTCCTGCCAGACGCAGAAAGGCCAAGCCAGCCATCCGCAGCAGCCATTGCCTGCGTCATAGCCGGCGGCGATCGGCCTCCCTGGCAGCAGTCTTTTCAGGAAGCGATGCGTTCCGGCGCCGGCTCGGCCGCGCCATCACCACGGGACAGCGCCTCCAGGTGCAGGGCAAGGTCTCCGGCGTAGTAGTCTGCAACAAACTCCGACACTGCCTGCGAGCGGAATATCTCCGGCAGCGCATCCTTCGCCGCCGGCCGCATCAGCAAGCCGCGCGCCCGTTCCCGCAAATCCCGGGACAACGGCTCCGGCAGCCAGCGCTTGGCCGCGGCGCTCCCCAGCATGATCGCCGACCGGAGCTGGTTGAAGCGGAAGATCATCGCCCTATTCTCGTGCTGGGCCGTACCCAGCGGCGTGCCGATGCGTTGCTCCATCGCCGCCATGAACAGCCCGATGCGCTCGACCGGGAACACCTGCTCCACTAGGCGCTCCGCCCCATCCCAGACAAAGTCCGTCTGCCGGGCGAAATGGATATAAGCGGGGTCGGTCACATGCCGCCGATCGCGCAGATATGCAATGATATCCTCGAGCTCCGCGCGCAGTTCAGAGCCCTCCGCCTGTGCCATCTCTTTGCCCCGGTACATTTTCATCCGCTGCGCCATGGCAGAGGGAAAGCGCTCGAAAGGGTTGCGGGCGATGGCATAAGCGTCGTAAGCGGCAAGCTTGGCGTACGCCTGCGGCGCGACCCGCCGAAGCAGGTGGAGCGGGAGGTGCGTATAGTCCAGGGGACCGAATTCCGGATCATCGGCCACACGTTCCGAAAATTCGCCGCCGGTTTCATCGAACACGTCCAGTGCCTGCCGCACGGAGGTTCCGGCGCACTTGGGAATGTGCACAAAGACGAACCGATAGCGCTCGGAAATGATCATCGCACCGCCACTTTCTGTCGCCAGATATCATGCGCGGTCGTTACGGTGTCAACGGCCTGCGGGATAGCCCAGTCCGTTCACGTTTTTGCAACAACCAAGAACGAGCATGAGCTTACCAGATTTCGCTCATACGTTGCCTAACGCCATCTGCCGCATCCCCGCCCGACGGCCGCCGCCGGTCCGGCCCATCCCCTGCAAAGGAGATGGGCGGCAATGGCGCCGAGGACCGGCACGAGCTGGACCCCTACGCCATTTAGATCAGCACGATATCCGGATCGCTCGCGTTGTCGGTGACGACGGTGAGTGTCACCACGTCCGAGCCAATGGTCGCCTCGTACTGACGGAAAATCTCGGTACCATCGACCTGGATATCGGTCAGCAAGAAACCGTCAAGCGTCAGGGAGTCGGTCGTCTCCATGTGTAGGGTCAAGGCGTTCCCGGTGTTGAAGGCGAAGACGTCGGGCGCTGCCGCCGACAGCGTCGTCGGCGCATAGTTGCGCGCATCCACGGCCTCGATGTCGACGGCGCTGACGGCCGCCAGGTCAAGAGTGGCAATACCAGCAGCCAGCCGCAGAGTGTCCTGCCCCGCACCCCCATAGAACGTCTCGGCCGTCGAAGTGAACACGAGCGTGTCGTCGCCATCCTCACCGTCCAGCGTGTTGACGCCGGAACCGCCGTGCAACCGGTCGTCGCCCGGCCCGCCGAACAGATAATCGTCGCCATCACCGCCGAGAAGGATGTCTTCCTCGACGGTGCCGATCAGCGAATCGTCACCCGTCGTGCCCGTGTCGGTTATGCCCTGCAGGAAGGCATCGGGCGCGCGTGTCTCGCTCCACCAGGCACCAGCCGCATTGATCGCCTCCAGGGTATCGAGCTTGTGCGTCGGCGCCCCGGCTTCGTTCTCCTGACCCAGATAATCGACGGTGCCCCAGTTCCCGAACCGGGAAGGCATGCTGTAGTCGAGGTAATGGGTAAAGGCACCGCCGCCCATCTCCTGCCAGCCACTGAGCCACGTCTGATAGAGGTCTGCGATGACTGGCGAATCGTTCAGATCGTGCAACAGATCGATCAATTGCTCGTTGGAAAGACTGTCGCGGAAGATTCCCCACACGGCCGAAGCGAAATGCTGCCCGCCTTCGTAGGCGACCAGTTCCAGACCGTACTGGTCGGCCTTTGCCTTTTGGGCAGGAAACGTGCCCTCCATCCGGTCGGCCATGCTTTCCAAACCGCGCACGATCAGCGTGCCGTCGTGCAGCATGTCATCGATCGTCGCTGCCACGGTGCCGTCGTAGGTCACGAGAGTCTGGAAACTGCCACTTGCGGGATCGACCCGTAGCTGGAGGATGGTGTTGCCTGCCCCGTCCGTCGACAGGCGGACATAGTCGTGCACCTCGCTGCCCAGCAATACCTCCTCGCCCGTTTCCAGACCCGTCCCGGTGCGGATGTCATTGCGGACTTCCTGATTGTTCCAGTAGATCGCATCCGAAACGTCCACGATCAGCGCGGGATCGTAGACCACGCCGCTCTGTGCCGCCCCCGGCTGGACGTTGCCGCTGCTGTCGACGGCGTGCTTGTCAAAGGCGATGTAGGTCTGCGCAGGGTCGAGGCCCACTTTGAGATGGTGGACCACCAGTTGCTTTGCCTGGGCCTCTCCATAGGTGTCGATCCAGTAGCTCACCAAGTCGGCATCCCGGGAACCCGTAGACCCGCCGAAATAAGCGCCGATCGCGAGCGTTTCAAACACACTTGCCGGGTCTATCCAGCCATTCGGATCCTCCTCCTGCCAAAGCGTCCCCTGCATCAGGAAATCGGTGGATTTGGCCCAGTGCGTGAACGTCCCCATCACATTGTTCAGCCGCGCTGCACCGTCGAGAGGATCGTTTGAGAGGAAAACGTCCTCAAAGATCTTGCCGATCTGGGTGGCGCGCATGGAGCCCCATTCGGCCCAGCCCTGGTTGATCGAATAGAGCGGTTTCGCCAAGCCCAACTCGGCCGTCAGGTCGTCCAGGGAGGCATAACCATTCGCCTCCGCATCGTGACGGGAGAAGAACCGCCCCTGCGCGAGGACGATGAGATCACCATTGGCGTCCCGCACGAACTGACCGTTCGCGTCGGTTTCGAGTTTCAGTTCGCCCCACTCCGCGACCGCCTGGTCGCTGGCATAGCGGTAGGAATCGAACAGACCGTTCCAAATCTCGTTGCCCAGTTCGACATGCACCTTCAGGCGGGGGTCGAGGTTGGCCTCGATGTAAGTCGCCATCCCTTGTACGAACGAGTCGGAAGCGTTGACAGGCACGGTGATCCACGGGTCGGTGCCCGTTTTATTGGAAAAGTCGATGATCAGATCGATCGGGAAGCCGTTCTCATCGGTGATGCCGGTGCCAAGATTGAAGCTGTAGTAATCCGGGCTCGGCCGGTCCTCGAAATCGCCCTCCACAAACGGCAGGGTCTCGGTGCCGGACATGGGCCGCATCCAGCGGATGACCCGATAGTCAGCATGAAAGTCCACGAATTCCGGCGTGAAGACTTCGCCGGCCTCGAATTGCTCCAGATGATCTTCATGGACGATCTTGATATCGCGCAAATACTCGCCGTTATTGGCCGGGTCCGAGCTTTTCAACGTGAGCATCAGACGCTCGCCGTTCGGCGTATAGTCAAACGGGACAACCGTGGGACCGTCAATTTGGATCCCCCGAAGGTTAACGACACTGGCTTCGCTGCCGTATTGCCGGAGATCCAGCGTACCTTCGCCTTCCGCCATCAGATAGAATCGGCCGGCATAGATGCCGTTCGGGACGGCCGCCGCTTCCGCCGGATACCAAAACACTGCAGTGGAGACTTGGCCCACATTGCCGGCGATGTCCGTCGGCAAATGGATCGGCCAGCCATTCTCGTCCAAGGTCAGTTCGCTGAAGCCGACATCGAAGTCTGACGGTGTAACGAACATGTGGCCAGCATCGCGGAGACCGTTCAGATCCATTCCGACGTCAGTGTCAAAGGTTCCGATCACCGCAAATGGATCGGCGATATCAAGCCGGCCCAACAATTGGGAAATGCCGGAAGCATCGGCCTCAACGCGGAAATAATCGTTCGGATTTTCGAGAATAAGGCTATACTGGTCTTTATCGATGATCTTTGAAGTAAATCGAGCCCTGACCAGAAGCTTGTTCAGATTGACAAGCATATCGCTCGTGAAGATCATCTGCTCGATCAGGCTGGAGTCTTGAAAGACATTCACTTCGTCCAGCACATAGGTGCTGCCTGAGTCCTGATGCGGCGTCGCGTATTTGCCGTCCCAGGCGTAGGCCCCCTTCATTCGGTCGATGAACGGAACCGCAGTCGACTCATTCCATTTCAAAAACGTACCGGCATCCATCGACAGGCCAGGATCGGCCAAACCAACCGCGGAGGATGCCGAAAGGAGAAGGCTGGCGCCGTCGAACAATTCTCCGCCCGTGGGCCGTTCCGTCGCGATCTTCACATTGTCGATTTCGCCGTTGAGGCTTTGCCCCCATTTGGACCCCCCGAGGGTCGTGCCATGGTCGGTGTCGGGCACGTCGAGATCGAGATCCGTGCGTTCAATGACAGTTTGGCCGTCAACCGTCACCACCAGCACGTCGTTCAATTCATCAACCGATAACGCGATGTTGTGCCAATCAAGATCGTCGAAACCGAGATCGGGGACACGCATATGCTCTTTGCTGCCATCCGCTTGCATCACGGTGACAATCAGCGAGCCGCCGTCCACCCGGATACCAAAGGCGCCCTGGTTCCAAGCCAAGGCGGCAGGCCCCATATCGATTGCATCGGCGAAACGGAAATCAAGGTCCACCGAGAGATAGTCGACCCCCTCGAAAGCGTTCTGCTCGGTAAACTCGGCATAGTCCCCCTGGCCATCCAGCGCGAGAGTGCCGCCGGAACCGATGTGGGCATCGCCCTCCAGCAGCAGACCATCTGGGATAGCGGCCGTGTCAAAAAACAGGGCGATGGAGCCGCCGTTCTTGAGTTCCGGCAGAACCGGGTCCGAAACGGCGCTGAGAATTATTTCGGTCATGAATGCGGTACTCCCTCAATATTCGAGTGTGCTGTGCCGATCGGTGACGACACTCAAAGCTAATTCTTGATTTCGAGGATCAAGCGGCGCCGGTTTCCAGCGCTCGATGGGATGCCTAGATCCGCGGCAATCGAACGACGAATCCATCGGAGCAGGGAACTGGAAGGCAACGATCGCTCCGACTGGTCCGGCAAACCTCTTGCTTCAAAAAATTTGCGGTCACTACTCACCTCTCCTTCGCACGGCTGTCACAATACCGGACTGCTCCCTATAGCCTACCGGCTGCTCTGTTAGAGAAATCATTCCTCACGTGCACGGTACATACATAAGTTTGCTTACATACGCAATCATTCTTGGCCTGAATCTACATGAATTCATATTATAGTATACTATTGCAATTATGATTTGTGTTTGACCAGGACCGTGACTACAACTTTCTAATCCTATTTCTATCTTATTACTGTTTTTAGTTGTGTTTGAGATTCGCACCCGCAAGGCCTGAAGTATGATTTTACGGGAAATTGCAGAAATAGCCGTCTGCAGCCAAAGCGTTGCCTTCAATGATAAATCAGGCTGAAACAGAGACTTGGCTCAAATTTGATCCGTGGATGAACCTGGACCGGTAAGGAATGTTTCTCTCCTCGGTTGAACCCTTGCAGTTTGAGATCCACCGCAACTGAGAGGATTTATAATGGCCAAAGTGTAACCCCCTATTTGTTCTTTTATTTTCAATTTTAAATTGATTATTTGCGAATGAAGCAGCAGAATTCAGGCAAATTGCAGCAAATTTTTGCAGCGCGTTCCCCTATTATAAAACACCACAGGCGTATTGCTGCCGCTCGCGGCCTTCACGCTTTCCGGAACAATTAAATACCGTCAGTCGCCAGAAGCGGGGTCCGGCACAGACCCGCTGGAGGCGGGCGGCAGCGGTGTGTAGAGATCTTTGGCCCGTGCCTCGAATGCGTTCACCATCCGGGCAACCGCTTCGTTGAACACAAGGCCTGCCAATCGTTGGAACAGCCGCGATTTGAACTCAAAATCAACGTAGAAGTCGATCACAGTGCCACCCGGCGCAGGCTCGAAGACCCAGTGATTGTTCAGATACCGCAAAGGGCCGCTCGTGTACTCGACATCGATGCGCTCGTTCGGGTGCAAGGTGACACGTGAGGTGAAACGCTCGCGAACCAGCCTGAAGCCGATAATCAAATCGGCCGTGATCGTGTTGCCACGACGGCTGGTGATGCTGTCACCATTGCACCACGGAAGGAACTCCGGGTAGCGCTGAACATCAGCCACCAGGTCATAAAGCTGCTGCTGGGTATAAGGCAGGAAACGGCGCTCGGCGTGGGTCGGCAAGATCGCCTCTTTTCTATCCCCGTGCGGCGGCTAGCCGTGATTCACGGGCAGCTCGCAGGGCTTCGAAGTCACTGTCGGCGTGATAGCTGGAACGGGTCAACGGGCTGGAGGATACAAGCAGGAAGCCCTTGCCTCGCGCTACTTGCGCATAGGCCTCGAACTGCTCCGGCGTTACATAATCGGAAACCCGGTGGTGCTTCGGTGTCGGCTGCAGGTACTGCCCGATCGTCAAAAAGTCGACATCGGCAGCCCGCAGGTCGTCCATCACCTGGGCGACCTGCTGCCGGGTCTCCCCTAAGCCCACCATGATCCCCGACTTGGTGAAGATTGATGGGTTCCGTTCCTTCACCTTGTCCAGGAGTTTCAGCGAACCGTAATACCGTGCGCCCGGACGAACCTCCGGATACAGCCCCGGCACCGTCTCCAGATTGTGATTGAAAACATCCGGAGGATTGCGCAACACGATATCCAACGCACTCTTTTTCCCCTGGAAGTCAGGAGTCAGGATTTCGATGGTGGTATCCGGGCAGCGCTGACGAATGTTTTTGATTGTCCGCGCGAACTGCGTGGCGCCGCCATCCGGCAGATCATCCCGGTCGACGCTGGTAATCACCACGTGCCGCAGCCCCAACTCCGCCACCGCTTCGCCGACGCGTTCCGGCTCGTGCGGATCGAGCGCCGGCGGCCTGCCGGTAGCGATGTTGCAGAAGCTGCATGCCCGCGTGCAAACCGAGCCCAGGATCATCATGGTGGCATGCCGCTGCTGCCAGCATTCGCCGATGTTGGGGCAACCGGCCTCCTCGCAAACGGTCGCGAGTTGCTTTTCCTGCACAATCCGCTTGGTCTCATTGTAGACCTTTCCCACCGGGGCTTTCACCCGGATCCACGCAGGCTTGCGGCCGCTCACTTGATCGGGGCGGTGTGCTTTCTCGGGGTGGCGCAGCGACCGGTCGGACGGACCGGTACGGGACGAGGTCACCGTGGTCGGAGCGATGTCGGCCATCAGCGTGTGAACTTTTCTGGCGTGTACAGCATGGCTTTAGAAGTGGAGCGTCTGGCCGTAGGCGTCAAGCACGGCTTCATGCATCATTTCGGAAAGGGTCGGGTGCGGGAAGACGGTTGCCATCAGTTCCGCTTCTGTCGTCTCCAAGGTCCGCGCGATGGTATAGCCCTGGATCAGTTCGGTCACTTCCGCTCCAACCATGTGTGCCCCGAGCAACTCGCCGGTCTTGGCATCGAATACCGTCTTGACCAACCCTTCCGAGTCGCCTTGGGCGATAGCCTTGCCGTTGCCGATAAAGGGGAACCTGCCGACCTTGACCTCGTAGCCTTTCTCCTTCGCGAACGCCTCGGTCAGGCCGACGCTCGCCACCTGCGGCCGGCAATAGGTGCAGCCAGGGATACGGGTCGCGTCGATTGGATGCGGGTGGCCGTGGCCGGCGATGTTTTCGACACAAACCACACCTTCGTGCATCGCCTTGTGGGCCAGCCAGGGCGGCCCGACCACATCGCCGATCGCGTAGACGCCTTCCTCCCCAGTCCGGCACCATTCATCAATCACGATATGCCCACGGTCGACCTCAACCTTGGTGCCGTCAAGACCGAGATCTTCCACGTTGCCGGTGATTCCGACGGCCATGATCACTTTTTCGACAGAGAGAGCTTGCGACCCGTCCTCGGTGGTTACCGTGGCGCTCACGCCATCACCGGACTTGTCCAGCTCCGATACCTTGGCCCCGGTCAGGATCTTGATGCCGCGCTTCTCGAATGCCTTGTGGGCAAACTGGCTGATTTCCTCGTCTTCGACCGGCAGGATACGGTCCACCACTTCGACCACCGTGACGTCGGCGCCCATGTCCGCGTAAAAACTCGCGAACTCCATACCGATTGCCCCCGAGCCCACGACTAGCAGGGACGACGGGATGGCCTCGGGAACCATGGCCTCCTTATAGGTCCAGACCTTCTCGCCGTCCGGCTCCAGGCCGGGGAGAACCCGCGCGCGTGCGCCGGTCGCGAGGATGATGTGCGGTGCAGACAGGGTTTCCTCACCGCCTTTGGCAAGAGTGACCGCCAGTTTGCCGCTGCCCGCGAGCCTGGCCGCGCCGTCGAACACCGTCACCTTGTTCTTCCGGAGCAGGTGGGCGACGCCGTTCGCAAGTTGCTTGGAAATGTCGCGCGAGCGTTTGATCACCTTGGATGCGTCATAGGCGATATTATCGGCGGAAAAGCCGAAATCGTCCAGCCGGTGCAACAGATGGTGGATCTCCGCCGACCGAAGCAGCGCCTTGGTCGGAATGCAGCCCCAGTTGAGGCAGATGCCCCCCAGATGCTCGCGCTCGACACAGGCCGCCTTCATGCCCAACTGGGCCGCCCGTATCGCGGCCACGTACCCGCCGGGGCCGCCGCCGACGACGATCAGGTCGAAGGTTTGCTCGCTCATGTTGGCACTCCGCTCAATCCGCTCCGGGCACTGTAGCACTCCGCTTCATCCGATTGAGGGCCGGGACGGACGGCCCGCCGAAGTTAACGGTCGCAGCCTTCGTGGAGAGGAAGCTCACGAGGTACCTGCCCCTGACCCGATGAAGCATTGGATCGATAAAACGCTAGACTACGGTCACTTCAAGCTCGCCAACCCCTTCAACCTTGCCCACGAGCTTATCGCCCTTCTCCACCGCGGCGACGCCTTCAGGCGTCCCGGTCATGATGATGTCGCCCGGCATCAGCTCGAAGAACCGGCTGATGTAGGCGATGGTCTCAGGTACATTCCAGATCATCTTGTCGATGGTGCTGTCCTGCCGAAGCTTGCCATTGACGGAAAGCGTCAGGCGCGCCTTCGGAGCCGGGTGCCCCATGTCCGCCACACGTTTCAGGCCGGAGCATGGAGCGGCATAGTCGAACGCCTTGCCGATTTCCCACGGACGGCCCAGTTTTTTCGCGTCGCCCTGCAGGTCGCGGCGGGTCATATCCAAGCCGACGCCGTAGCCGTAGATGCAGTCCGGTGCCTTGTCTTCCGGAATATCGCGGCCGCCCTTCGCCAGCGCGACGATCATTTCCATCTCGTGGTGCACGTCGCTGGTACCCGGCGGGTAGGGAAACTCTCCCTTCGTCGTGATGCTAGTCGCCGGCTTCATGAAGAAGAACGGCGGCTCCCGGTCCGGATCGTGCCCCATCTCGCGCGCGTGCTCGGCATAATTGCGACCGATGCAGAATATCCGGCCGACCGGAAAGATCTCATCCGTCCCTTCGACGGGCAAAGTCACCTGAACGGGCGGTTGGATGGCGTAGGAAGTCATGAGACCGAGGCTCCGGGCAGAATGATAGAACCGCGGGGGTGTAGCGCGTTGGTGCAAGGCTGCCAATCCTTCTGCCGCCTGATGGAAGCCAGCCATGGTCAAACCGGCAGCGGCGAGTCGGCTTTGATCGTCTCCATCGAAAGCTGCGAGGTGACGTTGTAGATCTCAATTCGGCTGATCAGCCGCTGATAAAAAGCATCGTAGTCGCGCGTCGTCGGCACCCGCACTTTCAGCAGGTAATCGTTTTCGCCCGCAAGCCGGTGCGCCTCCAGAATTTCCGGTAGCTCGGCAACCGCATCGGAAAATCGCCGCAGCCATTCCACGTCGTGGCGGTTGGTTCGGATGGTCACGAAAAAAATTTCGCCCAATCCGACCAATTCGGGGTCGAGCACCACACTGTAGCGCTTGATGAGACCCGATGCTTCGTATCGCTTGATACGGTTCCAGACTGCAGTCCGCGAGGAGCCCACTTCTTCCGCCACCCGGTCGAGCGGCAGGTTCGCCTCCCGCTGCAACACACGAAGGATTTTCCGGTCGAGTTCGGTTAGCCCAGCGTCTTCACGTGCCATCGCTAAACCTCCGCTTCTCATCAAGATGGAGGCTGCATACGGGATATTATTCCGGATTAGAAGGAAAAACCGTTACAATGCGGAAATTTTTCCGTACTCCGGTCACTGGAACCGTTTGCAGAGATAGAACAGGGTCTCCCCCGGTGGCATGTCCTTCAACTCGCCGAACACCGAATAACCCTGCTTTTCGTAGAAACCGCGTGCCTGGAAGCTCGCCGTGGTCAGGTGCGCGCCCAGCATACCATGCTCGCGGCCGAGCCGTTCGGCCCGGGCCATGAGGGCGCTGCCGAGCCGTTGACCCCGATAGGTCTCGTCAACCCACAGGTGGCTGATATAGAGCCAACTCCAGGCGGTTCCGCCGTTTAGCCCGCCGATCAGACGGCCGCGGTGGAAGAAAAAACGACCGGGCTCGTGGGCAAAAACCGAGATCGGCCGCCAGTCATCGGGATGCCCCAGTCGGCCGTTGTGCCGACCGAGGCTATAGGCGACGGTCCGCCGTCGACGGTCGTCCTCCCGCTCGCTGACGCAGAGTTCCCAGACCTTGGCCAGCACGGCAGACCGCTACCTTGGCCCGGCGAACGGGTCGAACGGCGTCG
>Ga0102940_1002237_pt1 | contig 11785 bp, 8 predicted proteins | sample SalPonR2_C_D1_MG_FD_78215 | JGI IMG/M metagenome (GOLD analysis project Ga0102940, IMG submission 78215) | Salt pond soil microbial communities from South San Francisco under conditions of wetland restoration - Salt Pond MetaG R2_C_D1_MG | ecosystem: Environmental > Aquatic > Marine > Intertidal...
ACTTTCACTGGTGAACGCACTACCTTTTTTGGTGTTGCAACACATCTGTCAATGGCTGTGGAATATGCATTGCCGATGAAATTCCCACTGAATATTTATGCCGGGGTTATTGGTAAATTTGGTTACAGAACCATTGACGAACTAACAGTCGACAGCTCTGTGGATATTAGTGGAAACGATAATGTAATTACCTATGACGGCAGTGGCTGGCAGGTAACAATTGGCGCCAGAATTCCTTTTACGCCCGGGAACAACAGATGCGGAACAGAACAACGGAAAAAGGCTGAAAATGCGGCAAGGCAAATGGGCTCCCCTTATTGATAGAATAGGCAGCATATCAGCTAAACAACATAACCAACGCCGAGATAAACACCATTATAATAACAAAATAGCGGTACGCGGTATCCGGAAATATCTTTACAGCCTTAATACCAACAAGCATTCCTACGATAATAACCGGAAGCAGGATAAGATTAAGTAGAAAAGTACCTGTATTTATGGTTTCCCAGGATAAAATATGAAACGGGACCTTTGAAAGGTTGATGATGAAAAAGAACCAGGCACCGGTACCAATAAACTCCTTCTTTGGCAAACGCATGGCAAGAAGGTAGATTGAAAATACCGGTCCTGCCGCATTTCCCACCATGGTTGTAAATCCCCCGCTAAGTCCCATTATTCCAGCGAAAAACCGATTATCCGGTATCTTATCAGATTTTCGGTAATCGTTATACAGCAGCAACATCAACATGACAATGATGATTCCTCCCAGTAACCACTTAAACTGATTGCCTGTTAATGCATCACCGGTAATAACACCTGCAATAACTCCAGCCAGTGCCCATGGGATTAATTTACGAATATAACTCCACTCAACGTTGCGCCGGTAATAATAGACCGCCATGATATCTGCAAGGATAAGCATGGGCAAAACAATGCCAGTCGATGGCTTTGCACCAAATACACTTGCCATTAAAGGTACAATCAGTAATCCCATCCCTTTGATCCCTGCCTTCGATGCTCCCACCAAAAATGCGGAGAAGAGTACCATGACAATCTGAATAGTTGTGAGTTCACTGAGGTATTCCATAAGGCTTGCAAAATTAAAAAAAGAATAATCGTTTTTCTTATCTTTGGCCAGACTATAATTTAATTTACATTAATCAGAGCTTGTCAGTAAAGTCGACATGGTTGGATCATGAAGTCCGGGAGCAAGGCCCCGCCTGCCTTAGTACCTAAGTACGGCGGACATGGCGTACAAAAATTATTAACCGCAGTATATTCAGGTATTCGAGGATTCATAATTTTTACAGTAACGCAGCAACAGGGCAATAAGATAATAGTTACTTATTCAATAACAACATACTATTTCGAGCTTACGAACCGTAGCGAAGTAGAGCCCGACGGAGTCAATTCAACTAAGAAATCTCTTTTTATAAGTAATCGGACTTTATGGACAGACACAAATTAATTTGCCGCAAGAGGCAATTTAAAGGCCGAATATAACGAAGATAATAAATGAATAAAACTGTATCTGCTGCATACCAGGACCGTAAGAACCGCTTTGATGAACTCCTTGCAAAACAATCGAGATCACTCTCCATTATCAGTACGATAAGGTTATTATCTGTTGCCGGGGTAATCTATTTTATCGTACTTTACGCAAAAACTGAGAATATCCTGCCTTTAATAGTGTCGGGGCTGCTCCTTATTCTGTTTTTTACGCTTGTGAGTTACCATAAAAACCAGTCAGACAAGAAAAAACTATTGGCTGAACTGAAAAAAATAAATGAAGAGGAACTATATGCGCTTGAAGGGAAATTTGAGTGTTTTGACGACGGCAAGAGGTTTATCAATTCGGATCATGCATGGTCGTACGACCTCGACCTTTTTGGTGATCGGTCAATTTTCCAATACATGAACAGGACTGCTACGCATATGGGGCCGGAAAAACTTGCGCACATGCTCTCTGAACCTGTCACTGATCCAAAGGTCATTAATAAACGACAAGCCATTCACCGTGAGCTTTCAGATTTAGTAAATCTGCGCCAGCATTTTGCAGCGAACGCCAGGTTAATGGAAAAAGAGCGTGATGAGTATGATGATTTAATTCACTGGATTGACAAACCTGTATTTATCGAAAGTTACAAATGGACGAAAGTGGTGGCGTATATCATGACCATTATTTCCACGGGAGTGATTGTAGCCGGTATTTTATCACCCCCCTTTTTCAGGCTGCTTATTCCCATTATCATTACCAATCTTCTGATACTTTCCCCTTTCGTGCAGCAAACCAATAAATACCAGTCGCTCATCACTAAAAAGCATAAGTTTCTGGAAACCTATGCCAGGTTACAAAAGATCATTGCTGATGAAGATTTCAGTCATCCGCAACTAAAACAAGCATCATCAAATGCGACATCCGGCGTTCAGGCCACCAAAAGGCTGTCATCTCTGCTAAATCTTTTCGATCAGCGGCTGAACTTCTTAACCGGACTGGTATTCAATGCCCTGTTTTTGTTCGACTTTCATATGCTGCACAGGCTGGCAAAATGGAAAAAGAAGCACCGATCGGATATGCCCCCCTGGATGGAAGCGATAGGTGCAATGGATGCACAATTTAGTCTGGCTAATTATATCTATAATCACCCTGACTTTGTCTTTCCTGAGATGAGGGAAGATATGCAGGGGATAAAAGCAGAAGAGATCGGACACCCGATGATTCATTCTAAAAAGCGGGTTGACAACACCGTTGAAATCACCCGGGAAAAAGTAGCCCTCATTACCGGTGCCAACATGGCCGGGAAGTCCACATTCCTGCGATCCCTCGGTATTAACATGGTACTTACTTATGCCGGGAGTACCGTTTGTGCCGATAAATTCATCACTGGTACATACACATTGCAATCCAGTATGCGGACGGCTGATTCGCTGAAGGATGATGAATCGTATTTTTATGCGGAGATAAAAAGGCTTAAGGGGATTGTGGAAAAGATGGAGGCAGGGGAAAAGCTTTTTATCCTGCTCGACGAAGTGCTTAAAGGGACAAATACCACTGATAAGCAGAAAGGATCGCGTGGATTGATTAAGAAATCCACATCGCATGATGTGGTGTGTTTCATTGCTACTCATGACCTGGCGCTTGGCGAGATGCAGGATGAATACCCGGGAAAGATTATTAATTATTGCTTTGAGAGTTTTGTAAAGGAACTCGATCTGATATTCGACTACAAGATAAGAACCGGGATTGCGCAAAATATGAACGCCAGTTTTCTGATGAAGAAAATGGGAATTATGGACTAAGGCAAATATTTTGAATGAAAGAAGCTTAGCTGATAAAAGTGTTGTTGGATTAAGTGACCTCGGCCATTATCCAGTCGCCATAGGTCATGAGGGTTTCTTGGGTCTATTTAATAAAATCAAAATTTCCTGATCACCTTTTTAAGTTCTCTCACTTTAAAAGGCCTGGCGATAATCGTTCGCTTTCGATCGAGCAGGAACATGGTAGGTGTGGCGTAAATGTTATAATCTTCTGCACTTTTCCCCTCCCAGCCCATGGGTTCATGTGCATTTATCCATGGCAAAGGATTAGCCTTAAGGTAGTTCGTCCAATCGGATTTTAGTGTATCAATAGATATAGCTAATACTTCCATATTGTCTGGACGGTCTGATTTATACCATTTTTTCAGGTCGGGAATCATTTCTACACAATGGGGACAATAGGTAGCCCAGAAGAGAACAAGCGTATAATCGGCATCTATGGCTGATAACTGTACTATTTCGTTATCGTGACTGCGCAATAATATATCTTCTGCTGTCTGACCTTCTGCCATCTTTTTATATCCCTTAACACGCTCTTTTGCAAGCTCTATCTCATCAGTGGCACAGGTTTCGTCATAGTATGTTTCAATGATATAAGTCTGTAACTTTTCCATACCGAAGGATTCAAACCCATCAAGCATATACTCTACAGCAAAGCCACGTAAATCAGGATTACCTGAAACATTTGCCATGATAATATCAACGGCCTTTTTAAATGCCTCCTGCTGCTCACTGAAGGTATAGTCGCTCTCACGGTATAACATCAGGTAATCAATAATTTTACGGTTATAGACTGGTAAATACAAAAGCGCAGGATCGTCGATCATGGCCTGGTCGAAAAAATGTTCCTGCATATAGATCTGTCTTGATGCAGCTTTCATATCCAAAGGAATAACAGGTGACCTGTTTGCCAGGGCCAGTTTCGAGACTAAGGTTCCGGGGGCGCTTTGGTTAAAACTAAGTAAAAATGAGTCTCTTTCATGTTGAAGCGATATAAAAAATTGCGCGGTTGTCTTGTAATAACGGTCACCAGGTGGATATTGATCTAACACCATAAACAAGACATTAATCTTGCGCTCATATGCAAGTTCATAATTCCTGAATTCTGATAAAAGCCTGTTTTCAAAAGAATTTGAAAATGAAGTAGTGGATGCCAGTTGTTCAAAATCGGCAGTGATTTTGAAAGACTCATTGTTCCAAATAAACTCTATGTACTTCTTTTGTCGTTCGGCAGCTCCTGAAGGAGTTCCACCGAAATCCAGCCTGTACATCCCTCCCGGGTTTGCTGTATCCCTGAAAAAATAAAATGATCCATTAAAGGACTGTATGCTGTCACGCAATACATATTTATCTTCATGGAATGCAGACAGATACACCTTACCATCCGGCAAGTTGCTGATATAGGCCTCAATGCGTTCATCCTGGCCCCATAGCAATAATGGGGTGACAATAAAAAGTAGTGTAGCTATTTGCTGTTTCATTTAGCAATGAGTTATATTAACTCTCGATTAACGCAAATGGAGAAATGAAAATACATCATTTCTCCGCAGAGTAAAAAAACATTTTTTACTCACTTAAAGTAAGCAAAAAATCAGAAAAATGTTTGGTAGAAGTTAGTCAGGAATTGTTTTTTTTGCAAAAAAATGAGATAACAGAATCTCAGTCAAGATCAGGTTCTTCGTCAACCTTTATAAATTCGAAAGGCAACTCTTCAAAAAACTCAGTATACGATTTCCAGTCCTCCAAATCATCTTCATCGTCGAAGTACCAGGTAATCTCAACGTCATATCCTGATTCACGAATCTTGTCAAGGTCCTTGAAAATCATCATAATTGCCTTTGCAGAGGTTGTATTTGCTGAATCGGTAAAAATTCGAAATTGCGTCTTTTCCTGAGGATGCTCTATATACTCATGTACCCAGTCTAGTATAGGTTTGAAGAAAGTATAACCCTCGAAAGGAATCAACCTGCCTTTGATAATCATTATACCTTCATCGGCAAACAATTTTACCGTTGGGGTATAACTTGTTTTCTCAATGATTAAATCTTTCATATGGACAAGTTATGAAAAAAATCAATGTAATGCGTAGTTTAATCAATATACTCTTTGTTAAGAGAAAAAATAAAAGGTGAAATCCTGCTGGGATATTCACCTTTTAATGTTTTAGAATCTTTATTGTTAACCCGGAGTATTATAATAGGGTTTTATATTACCGACATATTAAAGATTACAAGAGACAATTCAGCAAAACCCAATATGAAATGCACATTACCAATGCACTACTTTCGGTCGTTACGTTAGTTGAATCAATAGCCTCGCAAACCTCTACTCAATAAGAACAGGTTGTACCGAACTGCTACCATGTTCAATGTCAATCAGCTGCAACACACACATGCCTTTCGATGCAACATGCTGAAGATCAATTGAAAAATCATTCCTGGTGGTTTTAAACCGCCTCATCTGATCACCAGTCATCGAATATAATATAACCTCATAGCCTTTCTGAGTAAAAGCACCATCCATCTCAATGTAGAGTATTTCATTAGCCGGATTTGGATAAACATTAAAGCCCGGATTTATAAATGAGGTCAACCCGGTCTTCGCACTTACAGATTTCCTTTGCAGGCTTTGATTTACAATGCATTCCATCCTGATCATGCCCTCTTTATTCACTGGAATTTTAATGACTGGTGTTAACTCTGAAACCGGATAGGCCGTGGCTATGCCAATAGAATATGTACCATCAGTTGTTTTCGATGCATGTATAAAATCATCATCCAAAAACACCGGCTGTCCGATATACTCTGCACCTTCAGTCAGATTAATATTCAAACCTGACAAACCTCCTTCGGCATAAATCACCATTTCTCCTTCAATATTTTCAATAAAAATATTAGCCTCTGAGACAGTCTTTTTCACTCCCCCGGAAAAAGAATTTATAATGCCCGCAGAATGTTGGAGAATAAGGGCTGCATCGAATGCGGTGATATTTTCATTGCGATCGACATTCGCAGTGCTATCGCGCCATGGCTGCCATGGCAGTGGATCTTGAACCGGTAATGGGTCGAGTCCTACTGAATGCTGCAATGTTAAAGCAGCATCGTACGCTAGAATAGAGCCATCATCGTCAACATCGCCGGGTAAGAAATGAATAATGCTAAACGTGGCACCGGAGTCAGGCATGGGAAACAGTACATTTCCAAATAAATCCAGACCACCGGAGAAACTTGCCGTAACAGTGCCACCGGATGCAGGGACGAAGTGCTTCAGGTTATACACTGTATCGTTCTGCCGATGCATCACCAGGTCAGTTTCTTCGACTGCTCCAGTCAATGAAAGTAATACCTGGGATGATTGATCCAGCGGTTCTGTAAATACAGCTGTAACTTCAAGTGAATCTGCGAATCTGTATGCTGTATCGCTAAAAACGAGGTAACCATGTGGAGGTGTATTCTCAACGACATATACTTCTCCGTCATTGAGATTCGAAACCACTGTATTATTCAGATAAGCATCTGATATAGTCACAGCAGTTGTATCCATTTGTAATGCATCAAACTGCAGGATAATAATGTCTCCCTCTCCCGACAATGGTTCTGTATATATGCAACTAACGTTAAGTGATCCGGGATTGATGTCATTAACCTCAATAGTTCCTCCCTCACCAAGAGTTTGATCGAGCTGATAACCTGAATATAGAATGGCCGATGGATCATATGTCAGGCTGAACTGAAAAGAAATAATGCCGTCACTGTTAATCAGCGGGCTTACATGTACAGGCAGATTAACAGTTTCACCAGGGTTCACTGTATCATTTTCCACAGATAAAGTATAATCTCCCGGCACAGGTATATCCCCTCCTCCATTACCATGATGTGTTCCGGGATCGAAATCGGCTAAATTGGCAGAGGCGATGCTCCAGTCAGCTGCAGCCCAGATTAATGAAGGACTGGTTGCATCCTGATTGCGCACAGCCCTTGAATCAGTATATTCCCAGGGCTCACCAGTGCCATCCGTATTCATCGCACCATAGATATCGAGGAGTTCACCTGTTTCATGGTCACCTCCCGTGAAAAGACAATAAGCATCATCGCCATTCCCAATAAGGATTCCGGTTTCCAAATCGGGGGTAAATCCATAAAAAGCGGAAAAATATGACGTACCGATCACATATGTTTCACCAGGGAGAATGCTTCCGGTTAGCTGAACATCTCCCCAGGAAGTCCCGCCGTTACTTTGTCTTGAGAGGCAGATTATGGTATTACTTAAATCAATTTCGTTGTTACCGGCATTGTATAGCTCCACAAACCTGCCATGGTAGTCATCGGCCGGATCGGCCAATTCAGAAATAAACAGCCCCTGCTGGGCAGAAATTTGCATACTCACCATCATACCGGCAAGCATACACGTTTTTGTAAAAATTTGTTTCATCGTCATTAACAATTAAAAGGTTAGTAATTGTATTGTTAATGTGATGAGTATGTATCTTCTCGAAGCAGACCTGGAATTTTGATACAAAAATGTTTAAATTTGGTTCAATACCATTTGACTTTGTTGATATAATTATCGTAACTTGCCTGGAATAAACCCTCAAAGTCAATAAACAAAAAGAAAATAAATATTAACTAAAACTTAAACGAGATCTAATTATGGACTCAAATGGATTTAACTTTAAAAGTTTTATTGACGAGACAAAACGCGTATTAGTCAATCCAAAAACTTATTTTTCAGATGTTAAAGAAGCCCCGGGTATGGGTAATTCTATTATTAAAGCGTTAATCTATGGAATTATAGCAGGGATTTTTGCTTCTTTATGGAGTGTTAGTTTAATGCCTTTAATCTGGTCGATAGTAGGTGCTTTCATAGGTTTATTTATTGGAGCAGTATTTATTCTTATAGTGTCGTCTATAGCAAAAGGGAAAACAGATTTCACTATAATGACTTTTGTTGCCGCAACCTTAATGGTAGTCTACCCTATTCAGCGATTATTTGGGTTTATAGATTCATTTAGCCCATTCCTGGGAACTTTGGTAAGTATTGTAATAAGCCTTTACAGTCTTTACATTTTATTTTATGCGCTTACAGAATTTCTTAATGCAGATTTGAAAACATCAAAAATCATCTCATTCATATTGGCCGGCTTATTAATCATTTTTTCATTTATTGGACAAAAAGCTAAAAAGTATAGTAGTGATTTAGATTATAGTTCTTCAACCGGTAATATTTCAGAAAAAGCCATTAGCAATCTACAGGAAAAAGCTTTGAAAATGGCAGGGGCAGATGAAGAAGCAATTTCAGAGCTATCTGAGATGCAAAAAGACTTAAAAGACGTGGCTGACAGGGCAGAAAAAATAGCTGAAGAGAAGAAAAATGAAACTGAAGAAGATAAAAAGATCTGGTCTGAGAAAAACATTGACCTCTTAGGACTTAATGTTGAAGACCGAAAAATTGCAGAATCAACTTGGCAAAAAGCTGGCGTCCTGGCTGAAAATTTCAAAGCGCTCGGGAATGAACAGTCAAAGGATCTTAATCCTGAAAAAATCAATCAGATGATTCTAGATGCAGGTTTTGAGGATTTAGAAAAAGCAAGAGATGAATTAAAAAAAATCGCAAATTCCATAAACTTCAGCTTTGACTTAGCAACAAGTTTTTATTCATTAGAAAGCACAAGGACAATTGAAGGCGAAGAGGCTTATAAAAAAGAAGCAAAAGCACTTGGTCAAAAAATTAATAAAAAGGGTTATTCTCCTGATGACTTAAAAGCTATTGATGAGCATTTGGAAGTTACTGCTCCAATTGCTGAATTACTTGGGAGAATGAGTGATTGAGATATCGCTTAGAGCAACAGGTATAGGTTTATGGTGTCATACTATATTGAGAAGAATCCGACTCAAGACATATGGATGTGACACTACCTCAGAGGTGCACTCCGGCCGGTTTCTTTGAACTCTTCCAGTTTTGCTTTCATATCTTTTACAATTTCCGGATGCTGTCTGTAGAGGTTCTGTTTTTCCCCGGGATCGGTTTTGAGATTATAAAGCTGCGCCGGAGCATCAGGATCAGATCCGGCAAGCTCTTCAGGATCCATACCCAATCTTAACTTTCTGGGCTTATTATTCGATCCGCTTCCCTGATGATCGAGATATTTCCAATGCCCGTCGCGAATAGACAATTTCAGTTCATTAGTCTGCTGAAGTGCGTACTGTCTGATTTGCTTATCATCCATTGTATTCAAAAATGCTGGTAGCATATTGTAACTGTCCTCTGCAGCATCTTCCGGCAGTTCTGCACCCACAATATCGGCACAGGTAGCCATTATATCTGTAAGACTTAGCAACTGGTTGCTTGTGGAATTTGGTTCCACTTTTCCGGGCCACTTCACAATAAAAGGAGTCCGGTGTCCGCCCTCCCAGTTGTCACGCTTCATCCCCCGCCAGGGTCTGGCGCCATCGTGACCGTGGGTCTCTCGCATGTTAAATACCGTAACCACTTCCGGTCCGTTATCGCTGGCAAAAATCACAAGTGTGTTCTCTGCAAGATCCAGTTCATCTAATTTTTTCATAAGTTCACCGACGATATAGTCCATCTCGAAAATAAAATCGCCATGAGGTCCTGAATTAGTTTTCCCCTTAAATTCATCGGCTGGAAATGAAGGAAGGTGCACTGCCTGCATGGAATGATAGAGAAAGAATGGTTTATCAGAGTTGTTTTCCACGTGGTTTTCAAGAAACGCTTTACTTTTTTCCAAAAAGACCAGGTCTACCGTTTCATGGTCAAAATTATCGGCAACCATACCTGTCCTGCAATCTTTACTATAAGGGTGATCGGGCAACTTAGAATTATCTAATAATTTCGTGGGAGGAACCGTCACACGATCATCTTCAATATATGCATAAATCCAATCTGTAGTAGGACAAGCAACTGTTCCGTAGAAATAATCAAATCCACGATCGACTGGTCCATCAGGAATACGCCTTGAAAAATCTGCTTTTTGAACACCCTCCAGCTTTCTGTTTTCAATCATATCACCTTCCTTATCGAAAAAGGTCATGCCAATATGCCATTTCCCAATGCATGCAGTTGAATACCCTTTATCGCGAAGCATTCCCGGGAGTGTAAGTCGACCATCTTCAATCAGACAAGGGCCCTGTACACCTGAAAACACACCCCGCATTCCTGTTCTGAAAGCCATCCGACCTGTGAGGATGCTGTAACGGGTGGGTGTACATACTGTAGAAGCACTGTGTGCATCTGTAAATCGCATTCCTTCAGAAGCCAGGTTGTCCAGATTTGGGGTTGGTATCTGGCTTTCCGGATTATAGCATGCAACATCACCATAGCCCAGATCATCGGCGAGAATAAAAAGGATGTTTGGGAAATCCTGATTTTGCTTTTCACTCGAACAGCCTGGTAAGAGAATTGTGATTAAACCAATCATTACGCCAATTCCCAGTCCTTGAATTCCTGGTTTGCAAGTCTTAAATTTAGCAATCATAAATAGTCTGATTTGTTAAAATTTTATTTCTTTACCTTCCGAAGGAAATGTTTCAAAGTAGTTTGATGGCATTATAAAATCGCGTTTCCAGTGTTAACACGAATAATCCAATGTACCATTATGCCATGATCAAATCACTTTCTGCATAAAGGGTCTTACAAATGTATTAATTTATCTGATCATTTCCATTGTTAGTAAACGAAGGATTAATCAGTCATCCGGATCCATTCGATTTTACCATATTTAAAATTGCCTGACGTTAATAGAACGCGTTCACCTTTCAGTTTTCCTCTCCTGCCTATTTGAACTTTTAGTTCTTCAATGGTATAATCTCCACTTTCAAAATTATGGGATAATCCATCATCATTGTAGAGTTCATAACTGCCATCCGCAGTGCCATAATACCTTACCTGCAAGGTTTGATCTGAATCGTCTTTTTCGATATCTGACAGCATCGGGATGAGGGCTCCATCTTTAACAAATAAAGGAATCTGTTCCAGGGTTGTTTCAATCACGATCTCTTCCCCATTGCCAGCGTATTCTCCGGTATAGAAATCATACCAGTTCCCGGCGGGTAATTGTACCGCTCTTTCTTTCTGTCCGGTAAAAACAGGTGCCACCAGAATTGAAGGCCCCATCATATATTGATCGGTAGCCTCAATGCGTTCTTTCTCGGCATACGGATTATCAACACCATCGAGTTGACCTCCAGTACTTCCTTCCTGTGTTTCAAAATCATTTTCCAATAGCATCGCCCTGAAAACCGGAATCCCTTTCGAGTGATAATCGTAAAAGGCTGTATAGATATAGGGTAAAAATTTCTTGCGCAGTTCTATATTATCGCGGACCATATCGGTTACCTCCGGGTAGCTCCATGGTTTCTTGCCGGACGACCATGCATTCAACATCATCAAAGGCGAAAAGCAGACCGTCTGGAAGCGCCTGATCCACTCCTCGGCAGATTGAGCATTG
>Ga0102940_1002240_pt1 | contig 11780 bp, 4 predicted proteins | sample SalPonR2_C_D1_MG_FD_78215 | JGI IMG/M metagenome (GOLD analysis project Ga0102940, IMG submission 78215) | Salt pond soil microbial communities from South San Francisco under conditions of wetland restoration - Salt Pond MetaG R2_C_D1_MG | ecosystem: Environmental > Aquatic > Marine > Intertidal...
GTGCCTGACGGCGCAGTTTATGAAAGCTGGACGATTTTGGATGGTATATCAATGCTGGATGACGACTACGGCACCGGTGAATTTGAATACGCCTATTCCGACGTTGTTTTCGTGGATCAGGCCACATTGGATAGTGGAAGTGTAAAAGCACCACCTACCGCCACAATCATCGGCACGCCAAATGAATTTGATTATTTTGCCAGAGTTGGGAATTCAACAGGATCGAGTCTAACCAGCGATTTAACTTCAGACTGGATGGGCGGAGACTTGAGTACGACAGACCTTAGCGTAAACAATTGGGTAACCAGCTCAACCCCGGAAAATAATTTTCCGGAAGTTTACGCAGGCTATGAAGTAAACCATCTTGGTTCTCCAAATCCCATACCTAATGCACTGATGGTGGCTGGTGATAATGTTTGTAATGCTATTTCAATTAACATTAACGAGACATCAACCGGAAACCAGTACACCAACAACGGCGCCACGGTTCAGACGAATGAACCTATGACAAATTTCCATAATCAGGTCAATCAATCGGTGTGGTTCAAATTTCAAGCGCCGGCTTATGGCAATGTGCAGATCAATACCGATATCAGCGGTGGCTCTTTGATCAATACTGAAATTGCCGTTTATAAAGTCATATCCTGTAATGATTTTTCAACGTTTACACAGATAGGCTTTGACCAGGACAGTGGGGAGAATGTCAACAAAAACTCTATACTGAATCTGTACGATTTGGAAGCAGGCGAAACCTACTACATTCAAGTAGATGGTTATTTTGAGACCGATTTAGGGACATTTGGAATTGAAATACAGAACCTCACTTATACGTATGATAGTACTGATCTCTATCAACCCTCAGACCCCAGTGGTCAGGATTTAAGAAATCATGTTTTATATATCTTAAGCGGTACAGCACCACTTGCATCAGCCACAACCTTCAGAAATATTGAAATAGAACCAGAGGCTGTTTTAGATATTGGTGCAGACTTAACAGCTGATATTCTTTTCAAAAGTAATGAAAACGGTTCTGCACAATTAGCAAATACAGATAATGCCAACATCACCGGTGTTGCAACGGTAGAACGCTATATCCCACAGAGCAACCGCGCCTATAGATATATTGGCTCTCCGGTAAATACTACCTACTCCATCAATAAAAATTTGCAGGAAGGCGCGACCAGTGCCAGTTTTAATCCCAATCCTAAACCAGGTTATGGAACACATATAACCGGAGGCTCTACATCTGATGGCTTTGATGCCAATGAAACAGGTAATGCTTCTATGTTTTATTGGGATACTTGTAATGGTTCAGACTGCTGGATGGCAATTTCTAATACTAATGTTAAAACAATGAATGTTGGCGAAGCTTATGCTTTATTGTTCAGAGGCGATCGTTCAACGAACTTAAACTCTAACACCGCAATAGGACCAGCCACAACGCTCAGATTTTCCGGTACTATCGAATCAGGAGACTTTTCAATTCCATCAGAAGACCTGGCCTCTGATGGGTTTTTTAGCCTCATACCCAACCCCTATCAAGCCATAGTCGATTTAAAAACCCTTTTAGAAAGTTCGGATGCATCAGGTTTAGATAGCAATACCATTTATATTTATGATCCTACACTTGGTACTAAAGGCGGTTATGCCACAGTTGATTGGGAAGGTGGAACGGTAACTACTACACCCGAAATACCCGGATCATCAAATGCTAATGAAAATCTAATGCCCAATCAGGCTTTTTTCATTCAAAGCACAAGTGATACGCCGGCTTTAACATTCAGGGAAACCTATAAGAGTACATCTGCTGATTTTGTTGAGACGTTTTCCGACCAAAATAATTTGTCTTATATCAATATTAACCTTAAGCGGCAACCAAATTCTATTTTAACCGATGGGCTAAGGTTGAGTTTTGATGATGATCACACTAATGCAGTTAATGCAAGTGATGCTATAAAATTCTGGAACTATGACGAAAGAATTGCCGTTTTTAATTCAAATAATTATTTGTCGATTGAAAAACGGCAAAACCCTCAAACGGGCGAAGAGATTCAACTGTATTTAGATAACTTTATGACCGATCATTACACACTTAATATAAAGCTTCAAAACATTAATCATGAGGTAGTATTATATGATAATTATCTTGATATCGAAACACCATTGAATGCCCATAGTATTAATACCATAGAATTTTCAGTTGACCAAAGTGTTCCTGAAAGTTCGGACAATTTCAGGTTTTCTTTAAAGGTAAAAGAAACATTATCAATAAATAATTTTGATATCAATACGCTTAAAATATATCCAAATCCAGTCGTTAGCAGACACTTTCAAGTTGAAGGTTTAGACGCTTCAGAAGACACCTGGATTGAAATTTTTGATACCACCGGGAGACTGGTTTACAAAACTTTTTTAGAAGACTATCAACAGGGCGTTATTTCTATTGAAAGTGCATTAGACTCTGGTATATACATTATGAGATTAACACGAGATAGTGTGAAATATCAGTCAAAATTAATTTTTAAGAATTAATCTAAATCTTAGAGTATATTTGCTCTGATATTAAATCAGAATATAGTTTTGACAAGTTCTGCCAACTATAAACCCAAATTATTCAATTTTGTGAGTCGATATAAATACTATTTTTCAGTATTTGATCAGGGTTATACAGACGATGAATGTCTGCATTTACAACACTGAAGATAAATGTCAGTGTTTTCAATACAGACGATGAATGTCTGCATTTACAACACTGATGGTAAACGTCAGCATTAATAAAACCCTGACATTTGAAAATCACCGGATAGGTTATACATTATGGTGTAATAAACCTGATTTTCAAATCGTCAGACTTGTGCTGTTCGGTATTGTCAGTACTGGGCAGTGATTTTCCATTGCAAAAGTTTCAATAATTGTCAATCTAATTCAAATGCCGGTATTTATCGCCAACATGACCAAACTTATACATACGAGTCTGCGGTCATGAGGACGTTCTGCTTATTTTATTTGACTTCTATGGCGTAACTTGGGTTCAATAGTCTTTCCAGGAATTAATCATGACTTAATTTATTAATCCAATCCTTCCCACCCCATTATTAGATTCAAGTAAAGGCGATTTATCGCTTGGGATGTAGTTTTCTTTGTTATCCCATTTTGGTTTTTTTGAAATAATATCCTTTTGTTTGGCGCCATCTCGTGTTTCAGGAAAACCGATGGCATAGAATAAACAATTTTCAATACTATTGTTTTTACCCTTCAATCTTAAGGGCTTTTTAATGCGGTAACTGTCTAAAAAGGCTGAATGCTCGATTTTCACTTTGTGTAAACCATCTGACCTGATGACTCTGCCATCTTCTTCATTAAACACATTTTCAAAAACTGAATTTTTTATATGAAGGTCTCCTCCTTTTATGTCAACACTTATCGTGTTTCTTTTATAACTAATAGCGTATTCTTTAATATCTTTAAAAACCGAATTTTCTATAATGACTTTTAAGGCTGTAAAACTGCCGCTAATATCACTATCATGATCTATGTTAAGCCCTCTGTGTGCATCGATGATTTTGCAGTTTTTAAATTTTATTTTTTTAGCCATAGTCCCTCTATAAGTTCTAAAAGCACAACCGGCATCAGGATTGGTAAACCCAATAAAATTACAATTCTCGGCTATTATTTCATAAGGCTCTGGTTCCATTTTACTGGGTGATGTTATACCATATTTAATCATATTGCTATTACCGGCATTGAATGTAATATTTTTGATATGTAAAGAATTACCTTGGTTGATCCTTATGAAATAAATAAAATCCTTTTCTATAGTATTGGCAAGGTTCAAAATGGTTCCTCCATTTTCGTCACCTAAAATGACAGCATCTTTAGCAAGTCTCACAGATTTATCAAATGAATAAACGCCTGGTTTTAGTTTTAAAGTATCTCCTTTACCGGATTTACGTAATGCTTTTCTTAAGGTGCCAACGCCAGGTTGTACCTCAAAACTTTCAGGAATTATAGGTGGAGCTACAATATTTGGAGTCCAGCCCGGCCCCGTTTTAGAGAGTAAAGCTTTAGGCACTTTTTTTGTTCCTAAATTAAAAGCTCCGGCTACATAGTCAGAAAAAGGCGTTTCTGTAATGTCTTTCTTAGGGCTGTTATCATATACGTTTACTTTCTTGAGGACGTCATTAGTAGTTGAAGGAATAGGTAGGGAGTTTATCATTTCAAATTCTATGGTTTCTCCAATAAATCCTGCAAGGCCTGTTTCTGTTGCTGAATTCACAAAATTATTTTCAAATGTAATGCTCGAAATGTCACCTTCGTATTCATAAATTTTACTGTCCATTGAACTTGTAAATAGATTATTAGCAATGAGACAATTAATCGGTGGAAGAGTTTTTTCGTCATCTTTACCTGCACCCAGCATGATGGGTTCGCTGTTAATTATGGTATTATTCAATACACTTACATTTTTAACCTGATAATACCTGTTTAATGGAGAATTTGGTACACCGGTCATCATCGTAATGGGGCTTCGGTAGTTGGTCCCTCTCAATGCTATAAATAAATTATTTCTAATGATATGATTTTCTCCGGTCATTCTAATCCCCGCAGTTTTAGATTTATTGTTCCCAAGAAAAACATTATTTTCCACAAGTGCATTGTTACCGTGCCGCAAGGTCAATGCACCTTCGCTTTCATAAAAAAGATTATTCCTAAAGATGTTATCACCGGATTTATTGGAAATAATTTCTATTTCACCATTACATTGTCTGAACAAATTACTTTCTACAATGGTTTTGGAAGATTCCATAGAATATTTACTGGTACCTATCCTAATGGTCTCGCCACCATTCATGCCTAATTCCGGTCTGGGACCGAACAAATTGTGGTCTATTCTGTGTTCATTTTCTAAACATTCTTCATTACTCAACCAAACTACAAGCGTTGTTCCAGCAGATCTTTTTCCGGTAAAATTGTTATGGTCAACGCGATTTTTTTTGCCATACAAGCTTACCCATTTTGTATTATCAACATCCTCAGATACCCCAAAATACGATATCGTAGAGTTGGTAAAGCGGCAATTGTATGCGAATTCTTTTGAGTTTTTTCTGAATTGAACAACGTGACTTTTGGAGGTGTAGCCATCCTTAAACCAAAGTCCGCTAACAATCACATGATTGCCGTAAATGCTAAGGTTAGAGTTGCCACTAATAATGACTTTGCCAGGCGTTTCAGCTCTAACGATAACAGGATTGTTTTCCGTTCCGTTTCCAAAAGCCTTTAATTCAACATCCTTCCAGATGCCATTTTTAAGAATGACTGTACCTCCACTCTGCACCTTCTGTATGGCTTGTTTGTATTCATTAATGTCTTTTACTTCGTATTCCTGAGCATAAGTGCTTAGTGCAAACACCAGACAAAGGGACATTAAAAAACTTAAATTTTTAGACATCTTTTTTATTTACAATTTACATATTATTAAAAAAATAATATATGCTCCTGAAGAAATTTTGAACGTATAGATTTATATTTCGGACTATATTTTACCTCAGACGATTTTTCTATCAATATAACTCATATTTTAATACAATTTGATTATTTCTTTTAGCTTTAAGTAACTTTTGCAATTAATACAATATTATACGTTTAAAGTACAACAATTGTCCATTTCAAACGATATAGTAAACCTTAAGACGTTAAAAAAATTAACTTGCATCCAAAAATCAAATACAAATTTGAAATGAAAATACTAAAAGGATTACATATTATTTTTTTCTTGTTTTTAAGTGCTTTGACACTGGCGCAGGATGTTACCATAACAGGAAAAGTAACTGGTGAATCAGATGGTTTGCCTATTCCTGGTGTTAATATACTTATACAAGGTACTACAAAAGGAACAGTCACAAATTTTGATGGTAACTATTCCATAGAAGCTAAAAAAGGACAGGTGCTTTTATTTTCATACACCGGCTTTAAAATTCAAAAAGTAACCGTTGGAGATGAAACCGAAATCAATGTGACTTTAGAAAACGACCTTGAACAACTTAACGAGATTGTTGTTATAGGTTATGGAACGCAAAAGAAAAAAAATTTAACAGGCTCTGTATCTAAGGTAAAAAATGAAAACTTAGATGAAATTCCTGTAGCACGAGCAGACGAAGCCCTAGTAGGTAAGGTTTCCGGTGTAAATATTCAAAATACTCAAGGAGAAGCTGGAACGGCACCAACAATCCAAATCAGGGGTGTTGGTTCTATAAGCGGAGATACAGGTCCTGCTATTGTTATTGATGGGCAAGTTGTGGACAGTGGTTTTTTAACCAATTTAGACATGAACGAGGTAGAATCTTTTGAAGTTCTTAAAGATGCCTCTTCCGCAGCTATTTATGGTTCACGAGGAGCCAACGGTGTGATTTTGATCACCACAAAAACTGGCGAATCAGGTAGAACCAGATTTTCTTATGACAATTTTATAGGATTTAAAGAAGGACTTCAAAATGACTTATTGTCGGTGACTGTTGATGAATGGGCCAGAAGAGAAATGGCTGCTACTGGGATGCTATCTGAAAAAACACAGTACAAACAATTGATTGGTGTAGATACACCTTGGCAAGAGAGAGTGCTGAATGGTGGTATGATTCAATCTCATTCCTTTTCTGCAAGTGGTGGTAATGACGATACCAAATTCAGAACCTCACTAAACTACCTTCATGATGAGGGCGTTTTACTCACGGATGATTTTAAGAAGTATAATTTCAGGGTAAGATTTGATACCAAACTCAATAGAAAATTCAGGATATGGGCAGATTTGGCACCTTCTTACTCCGAGACCCGCAGATTTGATGGCTCTACACACGATGTTTTAAGACAGCCGGCTTGGTTGCCATTGTACCATGATGAAAATACCATACAATTTGTGGATAGAAATTTATACCCAGATGTTCAAGTTGGTGATTATGCTGTTCAAAGACATTTTGATAATTATGACCTGTTTGGAGATGGCAGTTCTTTAGTAGATATCAGCACAACAAACAATACAAACCCAGGCGCTAAAATTTTAGAACGCGATAGAAATGATTACCGATTTAAAATCAGGGGCAACGTTAGAGCCGAATACAAGTTTACAAGAGATTTTAAATTTAAAGCCAGATTTGCAGGAGATTATCAGAGTAGAAGACAGGACCGATGGACTGGAGTAGAAGCCAGCAGATTGGGTACAGCAGGTAGTTCTTTAGAGATATCAAATGAAAACAGGTTTCACTTTCAAAATGACAATGTGTTTACCTATGACAAAAGGATTGGTAAGCACGATATCAATGTTGTTGCCGGTCTTTCCTTGGAAACCTATTCCACCAAATTTGAAAGTGCACAAGGAACAGGCTACACTTCCGATGTGTTTCAAACGCTCACGGCAGCGCCGGTTATTGCCAATGCTTTCTCAGAAGCTTATGAATCCAGAATATTTTCTATGTTTGGAAGGGTAAATTATAATTTTGACGACAAGTATCTGGCTTCTGTAAGTTTTAGAAGAGATGGTTTCTCGGCGTTTGGTGTCAATAATAAATTTGGTACTTTTCCTGCCGCATCTGTTGGTTGGGTTTTGAGTGAAGAAAAATTCCTGAACGAAAGCAAGCTGGTCAATTTTCTAAAATTAAGAGTAAGTTACGGTTCTACCGGTAATTTCTCTATTGTGACGACAGGCAGTAGAAACCGTCAATTAGAAAGCTATCCTTTCTTATCCTTACTAGGCCCAACGTCTGCGGTCTTTGGAGATATTGTAACTCCTGCATTTAATCCTTTAAACATATCAGACCCTAATCTACAATGGGAAGGTTCGGTAGAATTTAATCCTGCTGTTGATTTCGGGCTTTTAAATGATAAAATATCGGGGAGTTTAGATTTTTACAGAAGAGTGAGTGACCAAATGATTTTAGACTTACCTGTATCATCTACAACAGGATTTTCTAGCGTTATTACCAATAGAGGAGAAGTTAAAAACCAAGGATTTGAGCTTGAACTCAGAACCAAAAATGTCAACAAACCTAAAATAAGATGGCAAACTACTTTTATAGCCTCTAGAAATGAAAACGAACTCCTGGATTTTGGAGAATCCAACGGTCAAATTTCAAATGTAGATACCAAAAGACCGGCCGAGTGGATCAACCTTGAAGGCAACCCCATTGCCTCTTTTTATGGATTTGTGGTTGATGAGGATATCCCCGCAGAATTTATTAACAACCCATGGGAAAGACTGGGCCAAACCAATAGAGAAGTTATCGTTAAAGACCTTAATGGCGATGGGTTAATAGATGACGATGATAAAACCATTTTAGGCGATCCTTATCCAGACCTTATTTGGAGTATTACCAATGACTTTAAAATTTATAACTTTGATGTCAGTTTTATGTTTCAGGGAAGCCACGGTGCAGAGGTTAGAAACATTGGCGACCAGTATGTTTTTCGTCATTTTGGAGGTTCATCTACCGTAACCAATCCTTTAGATCTGGTTGACGCCGGCATTATAGCTAATGATACATTTATAAAAGAGAAAATATTTACAAATTCTATCGTTCAAAATGCCTCTTATGTAGCCTTAAGAACAGTCAGTTTGGGATACAGCATTCCCGATAAAGTCATTTCTGATTTTTTTATTACTAAAGCAAGAGTGTATTTGTCAGGACAAAATTTAATGTATCTTACAGCAGATGGCTATACAGGTCTTAACCCGGAAGCCATAAGACGTACAAGTCCTACAACTTTTGGCTATCAAAGATTAGGGTCTCCTATAAACCAAACCCTTACATTAGGTGTAAATATTGAATTTTAAAAATATTGTACTATGAAAAATTTTAAATATCTCATTTTAATTTTAAGTATAATCACAGTTTTCTCATGTGATGATTATCTAGAGCCCGAACCGATTTCTACCGCCAGTACTGAAAATTTTTACAGGAATGACGATGAAATCTTAGGCGGAATTTTTAACATATACGATGGTTTGCAAGGTGTAAATGATACACGTTCAAGTTCAAATCATTCAACACAAATTGAGTTTTATGTCACCGAAATGCGTAGTGATAACACCCGCTCTAAAAACAATGAAGGCGAGGCAGGACAATTTGATACTTTTGCAGTACAATCTACAAACGGACTTGTAGCAGATCACTACAGAAGTTTTTATAATGTAATTTTTAGAGCCAATACAGTTCTAGAGAATTTAGAAAATGCTTCAGATGCCAATAGAGATAAATTTGAGGCAGAGGCTAAATTTTTAAGAGCTTATGTATATTTTAACCTCGTTAGACTATATGGAGATATTCCATTATTAGACCGCACTATAACACCGGACGAAGTTGAAATTTCTTATACGAGAGTGCCAACAGCTGAAGTTTATGATTTGATTGTAAGCGACTTAACAACAGCAGTAGAGGTTTTAGACAACTCTAACGGGAGAAACAGAGCATCAAAAGCCGCAGCACAAGCCTTGTTGGCCAAAGTCTATCTGACCTTAGAAGAGTATTTGCCTGCACAGCAGCTTCTTGAAGAAGTCATGCAAAGTGGTTATTCTTTAGCTCCTAATTTTAATGATGTCTTTTATAATGAAAGTAACCCTGAAGTGATTTTTGCCATTGGGTATAAAGAAGGTATTTTACTGGACAGCCAAAATTTTTCAGCAGAATTTTTAAACGGTGTTGGAAGAACAGTAGGTGTCAATTATGTAACAGATAACATGCTAGCTTTTATGAATACTAATGCCGGCGATAGACTAGAAACCAGTTTAAGAGCAGACCCGGCACAACCTACAGAAACCCAAGTGGCAAAATTCTTTCCCAATGGCGACAGCGGAGGTGCTGATGGTAGAACTTTTTCTTTTGACGCCAGACTTGCAGGAAATGATTGGATTGTTTTACGTTATGCAGATGTTCTTTTGATGCATGTAGAAGCAATCATGGCTGGCGCTGATGAAACATCCAATGCAGAAGCCTTAAACTCTTTTCAATTGGTTAGAGATAGAGCAGGATTTACAGACCCCGTGAGTAGCGTAGATAAAGAAGACTTACTGGCAGAAAGAAGAGCAGAATTAGCCTTTGAAAACCACCGATTATACGATCTGATGAGATTTGGAAAAGCTAATGAAATTTTGGGAGATTTTGCAATAGACATTGGTGCCAATTTTAGTTCAAATGATTTATTATTGCCTATACCCCAATTAGAAATAAGTTTAAGTAACGGGTTAATGCAGCAAAATCCAGGTTATTAATAAAAAAAAATATAGTGATGAAAAATTTTATATACTTCTTGGCAGTTTGTCTTCTTATCATGACTTCGTGTGAAGACCTTCAACGATATGAACTTCCGGATGCTAATTCTAAACCAGACGAAACACCTCCAAAAGCAAATTTTGCAGCGATACAAAGTGAAGGTGATGGTGAAGCTTGGAAGGAATTTACATTTACCAATGCCTCAACTAGTGCTACAGACTACGTTTGGGATTTTGGAGATGGTAACACGTCAACAGAATTTGAACCTCAACACACATTTCCGGGTGAAGGCACCTTTTCAGTGAGCCTTACCGCATCCGATGCACTGGGCGCGACAGATACACAAACACAAGATATTGAAGTCATAGAACCCGAGCCTCCAGCTGTCCCGGATCCTTTTTTATTAAACGCAGATTTTGACCGATTGCCAAAATCTTCCGGGAGCGATTGTTCATGTTCGGGCTGGATAAATAGGAGTTTAGGGGATCAAGGAGAGTCGTCTTCTGGCAATGGTGGTGAAGATAATCTGTTAAAATTTGATAATTTAGAACCAGATCATATTTATCAGGAGTTTGAAGTTGAGCCTAATGCTAATTATATCATTACTTTTTTGGCCCAATTTAGAGGTATTCCTGCCGGACAAACAGAAGCAACTAGTCAAATCGAACTAAGAATATTGTCAGGTGCAGGTTACGCAGATAATTATACACCTGTTTATTATACTGATACGGAGGTTATGCCTCAGGACGATTTTGGTTATACATCTTTAAATCAGGTTGAAGATTCTAATAATAATATCCTAACTCAGGTGGTGACAAATCCTGGCAACACCGATTTTTTGACGTATGCTTATCCTTTCAATTCCGGAGCCAACAATAGTTTGGCTATTTATATGCGAGGTATTGGAGGGCCAGATACTGGTGAGTTTGGTTTCAATAGTGGCGGGGAAGAAATTCGTGTTGATTTTATAGAAATAGAGGCCGATTTAGATTAAACTAAATTGCACATTTTTGGTTTAGAGAATTATGTTGAATTGTTTGAATATAGTTGACATTTTACATAGATAATACTGAATTTTTAATTCTATATAAATACAATTAGATATATGATAATGCTTTGTAAATATTATTGCTAAAAGGGTGATGCAGACCAAGTAAAAATCATGTCTTAAAATGATGTTATTCTTAAAAATTAAGTGTTATTTTTATCATTGAAATTTATATATAAAAAGTTATCAAACCTAAAAAGACTACTGTACTCCTGTTTTTTGCCACTTGTTTTACATGGTATTCTTATGCTCAAATTTCTCTACCAGCATTCTTTTCAGACCATATGGTATTACAGCAAAAGCAAGATATCTTGATATTTGGTAAAGCATCCGCTGGGGAACATATTGTGGGCACATTCAATGGTCAAGAAGAAAAAACTAAAGCCCAAAAAGATGGTTCTTGGTCATTAGTTTTTATGCCAACCGAAGCTGGTGGTCCCTATAAACTAAAATTAAAAGGTAATAATGAAATCAAC
>Ga0102940_1002249_pt1 | contig 11741 bp, 11 predicted proteins | sample SalPonR2_C_D1_MG_FD_78215 | JGI IMG/M metagenome (GOLD analysis project Ga0102940, IMG submission 78215) | Salt pond soil microbial communities from South San Francisco under conditions of wetland restoration - Salt Pond MetaG R2_C_D1_MG | ecosystem: Environmental > Aquatic > Marine > Intertidal...
CATATTCGAAAAATAAGCCATAATGAATACGATAAACTTCTTTTAATATTGAACAATATCCCTGAATTTGATGCACTGTTTTACCTTGAGTCAATTAAGAAAAAATTAAAAGATAAGGAAACATTGGTACTCATTGCTGAGTATGCCGGGAAGCCTGTTGGGTGTAAAATTGCCTATAATCGTTACTTTGACGGCTCCGTCTACTCATGGCTTGGTGGTGTATTGCCACCTTACCGTCGCCAGGGCATTGCCGGCCAATTATTGGAGGTATTGGAGCGTGAGGCGAAAAGTCGTTTTTTTGAAAGCATACGTCTTAAAACACGCAACAAGCATGTGGCAATGCTTATTTTTTCATTAAAATATGGTTTCCGGATAACAGGTGTTGAGTCAAAAGGTGATGTTGGTGATTATCGAATTCTTATGAGTAAAGAATTAGTGGATTGCTAAAATCAGCCGGGGATTTCGATATGAAATACTGTACCTTTTCCAACCGTACTTTCAACTTTTATTTGTCCGTTAAGTTTTTTTATTAGTTCAGCGCATATAACCAGTCCAAGTCCGGTTCCTTTTTCATTGTTTGTACCTGCATGGCGATATTTTGAATCAATTCTGAAGAGCTTTTTCATGGCTTCTTTTTCTATCCCTATGCCTGTGTCTTCAATGCTAATAATTGCTTTATGGTTTTGGTTGCTACCTTTAATGTGGATACTACCTCCTGGATGAGTGAATTTGATGCTGTTGTTAATAATGTTACGGGATATTGTTTCAAGAATATCAGGGTCGCTGTTAATGGTTAATTCATCATCAACACTGTTTGTAATGTTAATTGACTTAAAACTGGCATCATCTTCAAGGATATTGATTGACGAGTTGATGGTTTCATGCACATTAATCTTTTGAATTGCTATATCTCTTTCTTCGATTTGTGTTTTACCCCATTCAAGCAAATTGTCTAAAAGTCTTTTAATTTGATTTGCTGATGAGTAAATGCCGTTCGAATGTTCTTTAAGCTGTTGTGGGGTTAATTCGCCGGGCGTGCTGGAAAGTATAAATGATAGGCCGATGATATTGTGGAACGGGCTTCTTAAGTCGTGGGCTAAAATTGAAAAGAAACGATTTTTTGTGGCATTGGTTATCATTAATTCATGTCTCGATTGTTGTAACTTTTTTGTTATTTCATCGTTTTTATCGATTAAGGCCTGTAGTTTTATGTTTTGTTCTTCAATGAATTTGTTCTTCACGACAAGCGATTGATTTATTGTTTTTTTACGTTTGTAGAATAAAAAAATCACCAATACAACTATGAGTAGTAACATGATAAATGAAAGGCCAATTTCTTTTTGGAGCTGACTTTTCTTTGTGGCCAGTTGGTGTTGTAACATTTCATTTTTCAGCAGAGCTATTTGGTGCTCCTTTTTATTGGTTTCGTACCGGGTTTCTAACTCTGCATATTTCTCCTGGTTTTCAGCATTAAAAATGCTGTCTTTTAAACTGTGATAAAGTGTCTTGGTGTCGTAAGCTTTTTTAAATTGATTCTGACTGTATTTGAGCTCTGCAAGTTCGAAATATGCATTGAGTAATACATTGTTAAATTGATTATCTTTCGTAATAGTTATAACATCTCCGATTAAAGTTTCAGCGCTGTTGTAGTCCCCCTTTCTTCCCAAGATAGAAGCAATGCCCAGTTTTGATTTAGCAATTCCAAGTAAATATTCATTTTCCTCAAATGTGGTTAGTGCCAGTTCATAATAATATTGAGCCGTGTCGGGATGGTTATATTTTTCATAAAGTCCGGCTAAATTGTTATGGATATAAGCTTTTCTGAATGTATCGTTTTGCTCATTGTAAATGTTTAGTGCATTGCTAAAATGTTTTTTCGCTTCATTGTAATTGTTGGTGTTTTTATTGGCTACAGCCAAAGCATTGTAAATTGAAGCAAGTTGAGTTGAGTCATTCAATTCTAAAGCAAGTGAAATCGCTTGTGGCGCTCCTTCTATTACATCTTTATAATTTTCGGCAGCAAAATAATGGTTTATAATATTAACGGTAGCATTTAACCGTTCTTGTTGTACCCTTTTGTTTTGTGTGTTGTGTGAGGATGCATCAAGTGCTTTTAAGTAATATTCAAGCGTTTTTTCTTTGTTGTGCTCAAAACTATAAGTAAGGCCAATGCTGTTTAAAGCCATCATCAGGTATACAGTGTCCTGATACTCTTTAAGTTTTTCGGTACTTAAAAGATAATGTTGGCGTGCTTTACTAAAATCCTGTTTGTAATAGTAATAATCGCCAAGCATGTATGTCAGAAGGGTCTTATTGTGTTCGTTTTTTGATGTTTTTTTCTTATTCAAGCCATCGTTAATAATGTTTTTGGCTTCTTCAAGTTCAAAATTTTGCAAATGTTTTTTTGCCCTGACAACATATTGTTGTAAATTCCGGCTGTTTGAAGATTCGGATAATTTTACATTTATTGAATCACCAGCGAAGCATACAGATGTGATGACTATAAATGAGAGAAGAAATAATGTTTTTTTGCCGATAGTCATTTCTGTTGTATTGTTATATAAATTATGATACGAAAATAGAAAAATATTTATAGAAGTTATTATTTGATATTTGGAACTGTTAATTAAAAAATAGAAAAACATGAAATTTAAAGAGCTGGCAAATATTCGCCATTCCGTACGGAAATTCTCATCAAAAAAAGTAGAAGAGGAAACTTTAACAACATTACTGGACGTTGCCCGTAAAGCACCTTCTGCTGTTAATTTTCAACCGTTTAAGGTATATGTAGTTGCAAGTGAAGAAAAACTGGATGCCATAAAAAGTTGTTACCATCGGGATTGGTTTAAAGCATCACCTGTGGTATTAGTGGTAGTGGCCGATTACGATAGTGGCTGGAAACGTGCCAGTGACCATAAGAACCACGCCGATATTGATGTTGCTATTTTTACCGACCACCTAACCCTTCAGGCGGCAGATATGGGGCTGGGTACTTGCTGGGTTTGTAATTTCGATGTTGATCAAACTTCAGAATTGTTGGGCTTGACCACGAAACAAAAACCTGTGGCACTGATTCCGGTAGGGTATCCCGCAGATGATAATGTACCTGTAAAAAAGCGCAAAAGCCTGGATGAAATAATAGTTTGGTTATAGTATGATTTCAATCTAACTTTGAAAAATTGTTTTTTTGCAAAAGAAAATGCTAAATTTGAGCACTTTATTAAAAAATATCACGAATGAAACGATTTATAATTATCGCTTTTGTATTGCTGTTGGCTACATCAGCTAATTTAAAGGCTCAGGTGAACCTTATGCCTAACTTTGTGTTAACAGAGGTTTTTGAAGACGAAAAAGCTATTTGGCCAACTTTTACAAAAGGTGTGGTGCATTACGCAGCAGATGTTATGTACATATATGGCGAGGTTTATGTTACACCTGAAATGCCTGATAGTGCAAATCATACTCGTCCTACATTCCGGTCATCTTATTTATTGCCAATATACAGTCAGTACAAGAAGAATAAAGGAAAGATAAACCCCAGGTTTGAGGATGAGATGTATCTTTTCCTTAATATAAAATATGACCCAAAGAAAACTTACGATAAAATTTGGGAGCAATTAACGCCTTACCACGAAATGCTAACTTATCGTGTTGGACCAAAATGGCACGAAGGTAAACTGAAGGTTATTTTTGTAGGTAATGCCCCAATGCGTACTTTCCAGCAGGAACGTGTTTGTTTTGTAGCAGCACAGGGAACAATCGCCGATTTGGACAAGAATTACGATAATAAAGTAATGCCGCTTATCGGTATCGATTTTGAGCGGGATGTTGAATGGAATGGTGTAGGTAAAATGCCGTTTGAAGAATATAAAGATTTTAAGGACATTATTCTTCGTGCCCATAAACAGGACAAAAAGGTGAGGGTATATAATATGCCTGAAGACGAAAGTGTTTGGGAGGTTATGTACACTGCAGGTGTAGATATGATTAGTGGTAAAAGTGCTGAAAAATTTCAGGGTTTCATTGAGGCTAAGAAGTAATAAATAATTTAAACTTATATAGTTGAGGGATGGTTTTCGGATCATCCCTTTTTTTGTGGATCAATGGTCACTGTGGTAAGAATGGCGAAATACAACGTGAAGCAATCAGGACAGGTACGTTGTTTGGTATTGGGTCTGGAATTTTAGAAGGAGAAGAAAAAATTCCTGTTTCATTAGAAAATGATCATGATTATATAGAAGCGGAAATATTTGGTTTAAATTGTTGGGCTACACAAGGAGGATGTAGTAATGCAGCTGAAATAAAATGTAATGCCAGGGAATTAAATTTATGGTTTTTGCTAATCGATAGGGATTATGAGGTTTTTCCTCCTGTATTGCCACCTCACGAATTAGATCCCTTACATGAATCAGATTTAATAAGAGCATATTGATAATTGAAGTATAAGCTTATAGTCAATTGAACCTGTTTTATAAAATAAAATTAAGATCTAAAATTATTATATAATGAAGAAAAAATGTTTTGTATTCCTCATTTTGTTATTTGTGTTATTTACAAGTAAAATATTAGCTCAAAATGCACCTGAGAAAAGGTGGAATGTTGCAGTTGGGTATACAACATTCGATAAGCAGGTTTTAGAAATATGGGATAATCAACATTTGACCACTTATCATCCCCAAATTTTTATAAAAAGTGGGTATAAACTTTCTGTGTTTTTTGGGAATTTTGTTACGGCAACAAATCGATATTTGAAGCCGGTTTAAACTGGCGGTTTTAGTTCCGGTTTTTTTTTAATCAAGCCTGAATTTCGTGGGGATTGGGTCTAACGAGTTAAATGTCAATACCAAAAACGATTTATTGGGCAATTCATAATCGAGTTCAAATTCAGGATTGCAAATTTTGCCATCTTTAATCGTAAAATCATGTAATTTATAGTCTTGCAAAACGTACCAGTCGTGGGCAAAATATTGCCTGATTTGAAAAGCTGCCTGTATGGTTGAATCGTTGGTGATAATATTCTCAGGATAAGGATTATTGAGTTTTACCTCAAACTTTAGCTTCTTATTTTCATATTCATGTGAAAGTACTTCGAATGATAGATTGTAATAGCTTCTGAAATTGTTTGTTTTGTTGATGTACCATGTTTCTTTATCTGTTTCAACAACTTTGGGGTTTTCAAACTGGTTTTCATTTTTTGAAACAACATAAACAGTTTGTCCTGTGAGTTCTTCGTCACGGTCCCATATATCAAATTGGTTTTTTCGGTATTGGGCTGAGTTGAGGTTGGTAACTTCAGGGTTTTGAGTATAAAAGGCGAAGCGGGAAGCCCGGTGCCACTCATCCTGAAAAACAACCGGGTGGTCTTTAACATGATCCTGAAGTTCAAGCGCGTCTTTATCCCAGCCATAAAATAGCGAAAAGGCTTTCACGTCGCTGGCAACAGGGGTTGTGATTAGTATTCTTGCCGTGATAATAAGAAGCAGGCTAATGGCTCCTGATGGGTATATCCATCGGTTCCACTTATTTGTTTTGTATAGGGTGCTGTACGATATAATGACAAGCGGTATTGTGGCAACCAGTGTCCAATGTGCTTCATAACGCCCGCCTGATGTGCTGAATAAAAAGAAAACCAAAATGCCTATGCCCATCCATTTTAAACCTTTTAGCCATTCGTTTGCAGGTTTTTTTGCCATCATTTTCGGCAATAAAAGCCAGCTTATTAATCCGCCCATGAGAAAAAATTCAACCACAATGTATTCTAACGAAAGGTTGAAAGAATAGGGTGCATTCTGCCGGTCAACCAGATGGTATCTAAACGATGCGAAGTCGTGATTATATTGCCACACTATATGGGGAATTATAAAAACAATGACCAGAAGGGCATAATACCAAAAACGTTTTTCTTTTAATAATTTCAGGTTCGACAAGATAACAAAGCCGGCCACTAAAACACCATGGTACTTTGAATAAATCATTAAGCTGGTTGACAAGGCAAACAGGATAATGTTTTTTGTAGATGAATATTTTAAAAATCTATCATAGAAGAAGAAAAACAATGCTGTAAAGAAAAATAACGGGGCATCGGGTGTGGCTACAAATGAGTATGGATGTATTAAGATTACGGAATAAATGATTGACCAGAACAATAAGGGCCTGTTGCCATATTTTTTGGCCATTTCCCATAACAAAGTAACGGATAACGTTGAAAGCACAACAGTCATAAGCCTTAAGCCCATTGTGCCGCCTAAAAGGTTACGCCCAACAAAAATCAGCCACGAAACAACCGGGGGATGGTCAAAATAGCCCAGCGCCGGTTTTTGCGAATAGAGCCAGTAGTATGCCTCATCGAAATGAACGCCGGTGGTTGCAGCTGAAAATATATTCTGAACAACAAAAATGAATAAGCCAACATAAAAAAGGTTGTCTTTTTTTATGGCATTTAGTTTTGAACTGAACATGTTTGACTATTTTTACTGCAAAAATAGAAAAATTCAACACATTTATTACTATGTTACGTTACACCCTTTTTGTACTGTTGTTATCATTATTTTCACTTGTGCCGTTTCACCTTCTGGCTCAAGATATTGAATACGGACTTCAATATCATGGGATTGGTGATAACCGTGAATATTTTAGTGAATATAATACTCCCGAAACGATACTGGGCTCGCGTATTCATTTTGATGTGGGCACCAGAATTGACACTGTTCATCGCTTCAGGGCAGGGTTGAGCTATTTTTATGAATATGGGGCTGCGTTATTGGATCTAAAGCCACAACCTATTTTGTACTATGCTTTCAACGGAAAAGAATGGGGATTTAAAATGGGCGCTTTTATGCGAAAAGGGAATGTTGATTATCCCCATGCCTTGGTTTCGGAACGTTACGAATATTATAACCCTACGGTTGATGGTTTATTGGTAAGTTATCATGCGGGTAATGTTAACATGAATGTTTTCACCGACTGGGTGAGCCGGCAGGACTCTGTTCGGCATGAGCAATTCATGGCTGGTTTTACCGGAAGGCAAACTCCCGGAAATTTTATTTTTGAAGAATACTGGTACATGTTTCATGATGCCGGCCGGATGGGGAATTATCAAGGGGAATATATCAAAGATTATACCGGTGCTTTGGTAATGGCCGGGTACGATTTCTCTTCATTGACACCATTGACAATCCTTACTGTGAAAACAGGGGTTTTAAGTTCAGCTTTTCGTGACCGCGAAAATGGTTCCTCGTTCGACTTGAAGAGCTCTTCTTACTCTGAAATTGTTGCAGACTATAAGGGATTTGGTGTTGAGGCTTTTCTCAAATATGGAAGTGAACACGATTTTTCGCACGGTGACAAGTTTTATAATACAACGAAAAACTATACCAGAGTTAAGTTGTATGTTACACCTTTCAATTTCGAAAGGGTTAAAGGTCGTTTTTCCTGGTCATTTCACTTTGCCAACGATGTTTTGGACCAGCAACAGCAATTTAGCCTGATTTATACTTTTAAAGAACTTTAGAATTTGCGTAGTTCTTCGTATAGTTTATGTACCGGCAGCCCCATTACATTAAAATATGAGCCGTTTATTTTTTCAACGGCAACGTAACCAAACCACTCTTGAATGCCATATCCTCCGGCTTTATCGTAGGGGTTAAAGTTAGCAATGTAATAATCAATTTCGTTTGTTGTCAGGTTTTTAAAAGTGACTTCGGTGGTGGCCTTGAAACTTAACTGACGTTTTTTATTAAATAGGAACACTCCTGTAGCTACCGTATGTGTCCGCCCCGATAGTTTACTCAGCATTTTAACGGCATCATTGTAGTCATGGGGTTTACCAAGTATTTCATTGTCAATAGTGACAATGGTATCTGAGGTGATGACTAATGTATTCTCATCAACTTCATCAAGAAAGGGTTCAGCTTTAAGTTTTGCAAGATATTCAGGTACTTCCAGTATGTCGAGATTTTCAGGGAACACCTCTTCAACATCTTTTGATGCAATTTCAAAATTTATTCCAAGTCCACTCAGGAGTTGTTTTCTTCTTGGTGACTTTGAGGCCAGTATTACATTATAGTTTTCAAGCATAATGGTTTAAAATGAGGGGTTTCTGATAACCTCGGGGTTGAGCCATTTTCCCTGGGCGCGTAACACTTGTTCAATTACATCGCGCACACAGCCTTCGCCACCTTTACGGTCGGAAATGTATTTAGATATTGATTTTATTTCGGTTACGGCATCAGCAGGGCAGGTAGGAATCCCAATCTTCGTCATAATGTTGTAATCGGGCAAATCATCACCCATATACATGAAATCTTTAGGGGAAAGATGAGTTTTTTGACGTAAATCATCAAAACAATTTAATTTATCGCCTGCTGCAATATAAATATGTTGCACGCCAAGTTTTTCGTAACGTTTTTTGATGTTTTCGTTTTTGCCCCCCGATATGATGGCAACCGGGTAGCCGTTTAGTATGGCATTGCGAATGGCAAACCCGTCTTTAACATTAGCTGTTCGCATGGGCTCTCCGTTGGAGTCGAGAGGTGAGATGTCGCTTGATAGTACTCCGTCAACATCAAAAATAAATGCTTTAACATCCAGCAATTCTTCTTTAAAAAAGGCCATTTTTATGATTTTGGAAGTTTGTGAAATTCAAAAATACTTTCGCTTAGTTGCTGGTATAATTTCCCCATTCTTGATTTTTTACCCAGCATTGTAATATGCTCTTGTGTGATATTCTTGTCCATGCGAAGCGCCGGCCCGGTCTGTGCTGCCCTGGGGGTCATATTTTTAATTTTCGATGCTGTTTCGTTGATAAGTGGCCGTAAAATGTCGAAAGGGATATCCTTATCATGTGCTAATTCACCGGCAATGGCGTACATGTGGTTTACAAAGTTACATGCAAAAACGGCTGCAAGGTGAAGCTGTTTACGTTGCTCTGAGCTTATCCGTCTTACATCTTTAGAGATAAGCGAGGCTAACTCAACTAACGTTTGTTCGTTTTCTTCAGTATTGCCCTCAATACAAAACGGGATTTTTGAAAAATTTACGTCACGGTATTTTGAGAATGTTTGTAAAGGATAAAATACGCCATGGTTTTCTGAGAATTTTTTAAGGGTATCCATCGGTATGCTTCCGGCAGTATGTGCAACAAGTTTGTTGTTGAAGTTAACATTTTCGAGCAATCCAGCCATGGCCATGTCACTCACCGAAATAATGTAAATATCAGCTTCGGGGGTAATTTTTTCGGGCTTGGTAACATAGCTGCAACCCAGCATGCGAGCCAGGGTTAAGGCCGAAGTAACGGTACGACTATATACCTGAGCAATATCTACACCATTGTTTTGTAGTTCGAGCGAAACACGTGTCGCGAGATTTCCGGCTCCTATAATGGCTACTTTTTTATCCATAGTAAAATGATTTACTGCAAATATAGTACAACATAGAAAATGAAACTTTGTTTTGATAAAAATGTGCCTGAAAGAATAATTTCCCGGTAAACGTTAAGAATTCGCTTTTCATTTTTTATATTTGCAGCCGCTAACAGAAGAAAGCTGTAAAAAGCTGCGGTTTTCTTTAGCTTTTGTGCGTATAATTTGCCCTCTTAGCTCAGTTGGATAGAGCAACGGCCTTCTAAGCCGTAGGTCGTGGGTTCGAATCCCGCAGGGGGTACGCCAAACATGTGGGGTGCGTGGGAAACTGCGTGCCCCTTCTTGTTAAAAAGATGAATAATTAAATAAAATTAAACCGGTTTTTATGTTGGTTTATTTATTTTGTTATTTTTGTGAAATAGTTTATTATGTCTATTAATAAACAGGTTAATAGTTAGATGAAGAGCTGCCCGCCCAGGGTGGCTCTTTTTCTTAATAAAGAAATCACAAAAGGATCATTTTTAAAGTATTACGAAAAAACGAATAAATGCCTTTGAAACAATCGGATAAGAGTATCATTTGCCAACCCCGTTTATTAGCTGATTTGCTATAATGCTTTTAGTGACATATTCGATTGTGGGGGTGCACCTCCTATAGTTTTAAGACATTCATTTTTTATCTCTTAAATTCTCGTTTTAACTTTCTAACCGAATTTGAAAAATTACAAATAAATGAAAAACAACAGTTGCAATGTGCAAAAGTCAAGAATTCACCATTGCATGATGATTCTTCATTCTCTTTATAACTTTTGACCATATCCAGGGAACCAGAGAAGGAAAAAGACGGTACATCCACCAGAATATAATCTGTTTACGGGGAGATACAATAATACATTTGTTTTTCCTGACCCCCCGCATTATATGATTGATAGATTCTTCCGGGGTTGACCAATTATGTTTTTTTGGCCCTGTATTTTTTATCGTGCTCAATTACATAATCTGTTACATTTTGGGCTGATTCATGCATCGGGGTTTCAAGGTAACCCGGACAAAGTGCTGTTACATTGATTCCATATTGCTTAGCTTCTGACCGTAAGTTAAGTGTAAACCCGACTGCTGCAAATTTGGAACTGCTGTAACTTGTCATTAATCCACCCGGTAGAAGTCCTGCAAATGAGGACACATTAATAATGGACCCATAACCTTGCTTTATCATTATCGGGTAAACCGATTTACATGCATATACGATTCCCCAGAAATTTACATCCATCATTTTTTGACAATGGCTTAAAGTCATATCTTTAAATTCACCATTAATTGCCGCACCTGCATTATTAAAAATATAATCAATACGTCCGTACTCCTTATTTGTAACAGATACCATTTTATCTACCTCTTCGGCCTTACCTACATCAACTTCAAGAGCAAAGCCTTGTCCGCCTTTTGTCTTTACCCGGTTTAGGGTATCATTGGCGGCATTCAGATTAATGTCTGCAATAACAACAATACCAACTTTTTGAGCAAAATACTCCGCTATTGCTCTTCCAAGTCCGGAACCTGCTCCGGTAACTATGGCAACTTTTCCTTTAATATCATTCATCAACTTTCTAAAATTTTATGCTTTGTAAAAAATCAATCATTTTATTATTCACAAAATCCGGTTTTTCCATGTTCAAACCGTGTCCGGCATCGCGAACAATAATAACTTCGGCATGCGGAATGGCTTTTAGGGCGTTTGCCTTAAATGCTTCGGGACTGTCGTAAATGATGGGTTTACCGCCTGCCATGATAAGGACAGGCATTTTTACCATTTTCAACTCACCGGGGTTGTAAATTTTATGCTGAGGGATGTCAAACATTCCGACAGAACCATATTCTATGACATCAAGCATGTGCTCAAACCAGATGTCTAATTGAGGGTCGGTGTAACCGCCGCCCATCCAATCAAAAAATTTCTCATACTTTTTTCTGTTCGGGAAAAACATAAAATACTTAAACCCTTTCCATGCCATTGATCTTTTCATGGGCATAAAAGTTTCCGAAGGGTCTAAAAGGGCTAAGCCCGAAATACTGTCGGGTATTTCGCGGGCTAAAGCCAGCGCAAGCCAACTGCCGTAGGACAATCCTGCAACCGGGGCTTTCTCAATCCGGTAATGTGCTAATATTTGGGTAAACCAAATTTTATAATCGTTGATTCCTGCAACTACTTTGCCCGCAGGGTTACTTTTTCCGCCATAGTTAATCATGTCGAGTGTATAGACTTTGAAGTGCTGTGAAAGTGCCTTCACATTGGGATACCACATGGTGGCATCCGCAAATAAACCCGGCAATAAAACTAAGGACTGCTCATTATTTTCACCGGATATAATTACATGCGATTTGC
>Ga0102940_1002253_pt1 | contig 11734 bp, 9 predicted proteins | sample SalPonR2_C_D1_MG_FD_78215 | JGI IMG/M metagenome (GOLD analysis project Ga0102940, IMG submission 78215) | Salt pond soil microbial communities from South San Francisco under conditions of wetland restoration - Salt Pond MetaG R2_C_D1_MG | ecosystem: Environmental > Aquatic > Marine > Intertidal...
CAACAAAAGCAATGGGTACACCCTTCATCTGTTTTGGCACATTCATCATGTCAAGATGTTCCCGGATTCCTGAGAAAGTCACAAGTGCCAGTCCGAAACCAATGGCATGCCCGATGGCAAACACAACACTTTCAAGCAAATTAAAATCTTGCTGAACTGCAAGCACTGCTACTCCCAGTACGGCACAATTAGTGGTAATAAGCGGGAGAAATATCCCAAGAGCCTGATAAAGTGGCGGACTGATCTTCTTCAGAATGATTTCAACCATCTGTACAAGGGACGCAATGACCAGGATAAATGTAATGGTTCGCAGGTAGGTTAATGACAAAGGTAAGAGAACAAACTGGTAAATTATGTATGTAAAAATCGTGGCAATTACCATAACAAACGTCACAGCTCCGGTCATTCCAAAGGCCGTATCCACTTTATTTGAAACACCAATAAACGGACAAATCCCAAGAAACTGGTTTAGTACAATGTTGCTGACAAAAACAGCACCGATAATGATAAGTATATATTCCATAATCTAAGCAGTTTTTTCTTTTAACTTATTGGCAAGCACAATGAGGTAACCAAGGGCTATAAACGCTCCCGGAGGGAGAATAAACAGAAGCATCCCGTCCCCTTTAAGAAATGAAAAACCAAAAATCGCACCACTTCCAAGTATTTCACGTACAGCTCCGAGACTCGTCAATGCCAATGCAAAGCCAATCCCCATGCCAAGCCCGTCAACAATGGATGAAACCAGGTTGTTTTTCGAAGCAAATGCTTCTGCACGCCCTAACACCAGGCAATTCACAACAATCAGCGGAATAAATAATCCCAGTGCATCAAATAACGAAGGTAAATATGCTTTCATTACCATCTCCACCACCGTCACAAACGTAGCAATAATTACAATGAAGGCAGGAATACGCACCTTTTCGGGTATCTGACTTTTAATGAGTGAAACCACCAGGTTCGACATTACCAAAACAAATGTAGTTGCAAGTCCCATTCCAAGCCCGTTTATAGCCGAAGTGGTAACACCGAGTGTGGGACATAATCCAAGGAACATCGCAAAAACCGCGTTCTCTTTGATTAATCCCTTACTAAAATTTTTCCATTGATCCATCTGTATCCTATTTTCAGATTTTTATTTTTTTGACTCGACTCGTACTAAAATTAGTTTACACTCATACCCTCTTACCTTCAGAAATTCTCCAGCAACCCAACGTCCCTGCTCAAAGCTCCAAATTAACCTGCAGCTACCAACCAAGTCCTATCTCACCGCATCATAAGCATCATAAGCCCTTCTTACAGCCTCACAATATGCCCGCGATGAAATTGTCGATGCTGTAATCGCATCCACATCTCCATTATCTTTCTTTACTTTTAGCTCAAACTCCGAAGGATCCTTACCCATAAACTGCACATGAAAATCAGATTTCGCACGCTCCATTTTATCTCCCAGTCCGGGCGTCTCGGCATGACTAATCACGGCAATATCAACGATAGCACCCTCTGTATTAAATCCCACCATTAGTTTAAATTCACCACTAAAGCCATTGTTAGTAAAAGTTTCAACGGCTGTACCCACTATCTCTCCAGCCTTTTTTGCGGTGTAAATAACAACTGTGTCCCCATCAATAGCGTGTTTTGTCATCTCTTCAGATGGTGCATTATCAAATTCAGGGACTACGGCCTCAATGGCCTCATTCTTCTTACGCAACTCAGCCAATCGAATAGGCTCTTTTGTCAACGCATACACACTACCCAATAATCCCGCTGCCACCAGGGCAACAATCGATAGCGTAGTAACCATACTTAAAAATGTTGATTCTTTTTTAGCCATGTCGAACCTCCTTTCCGAAGCGCCTGGGCCTAATATATTTATTTAATAGGGGAACAAATGCATTCATAATCAGAATAGCAAACTGCACACCCTCAGGATATGCACCGAATAACCTTATAATAACCGTAAGCAACCCGATCAATACGCCATAGATCACCATTCCTTTTCTCGACATGGGCGAAGTCACATAATCAGTTGCCATATATATTGCTCCCAACATCAATCCCCCAGTGAGCAAATGAAACAAGGGATCAGCATACTGATCCGGATTTATAAGCCACATCAAACCGTTAAAAACAGCCACTGTTCCCAGGATGCTCACCGGAATATGCCAGGTGATAATTTTCTTATAAAGCATGTAAGCGAATCCAAGTAAAAGCGCCAGGGCCGCTACTTCACCAGCCGAGCCCATCATGTTTCCAAGCAGCAAGTTCATATAATCCGGACCCTGCTCTACCAGCGTACCTGCAGTCTGTTCTCCAAGCCCTTCTTTCAAAACACCCAGGGGTGTTGCCCCTGTAGTAGCATCTGCATACTTAAGCCACTGACCAGGCTCCGGATAACTCGTCATCTGCACCGGGAAGGAGATAAACAGAAACACCCTGCCTACCAGGGCAGGATTAAAGATGTTATTTCCCAATCCACCAAATGTCATTTTACCGATACCAATAGCCACTGCAGCCCCAATGATAACCATCCAAAACGGCAAATTAGCCGGCAAACAAAAGGCCAGTAGCAATCCGGTCAGAAATGCCGATCCATCAAGATGCGTTGGTGTTTCTTTGAGTATATACTTCTGAATCAGGTATTCGAAACCAATACACGAAAGTATGGAAACGGCTGTGATAATGATCATCCCAATTCCAAAAAAGTAAACCGATACCGCAAATGCCGGAAGCATCGAAAGAATCACTCCATACATCAACTTTGGCACACGTTCCGTCGTATGCACATGTGGAGAGGGTGATACAATTAATTTGTTCATATCTGTAATTCTCTATTTTTGATCTTCATGATACAATTCGTCCATTTAGGCTATACGCTTCTCATGCTATTCATAGCCCTTGAAAAAATCTGGGGCTCCTGAAATCATTAACTATCCGGCACCGCAAAACCATACACAACACGCTCTGAAACACTTCTCAAACCGCCTTCCGCTCACGCATAATCTTACCTACTTCTGCCTTCCCCAACCTTATATAATCCAGCAACGGGCGCGCCGACGGACAAGTATAGCTGCAACTCCCGCATTCAATACAGTCCATCACATTATCGTTCTCCAACATTTCAAACATCCCTTTATCTGTCTGCGTCATCAAAAGGTAAGGCTCCAATCCCATGGGACAAACAGAAACGCATTTCGTACAGCGTATGCAGGGTTTCACGGGTGCTCGATGCGCCTCTTCATTCCTTATTATCAATATACCTGAACTCCCTTTTACAATTGGAATATCGAGGGAGGCAACAGCCTTCCCCATCATAGGACCACCATTGACCACCTTTGCCGTATCCTCTGGTAATCCACCAGCCTTTTCTACAAGAAATGAAACCGGTGTTCCAATTCGTGTCAGAAAGTTCGAAGGTTGCTTCACCGATTTTCCCGTTACCGTCACTACCCGCTCAATCAGCGGTCTGTTCTTTTGCACTGCCAGATAAGAAGCATACGCCGTTCCTACGTTAAATACTACCACACCAACATCAATGGGGAGCCCGCCCGATGGTACCTCTCGCCCCAATACTGCCTGGATAAGCTGCTTCTCACCGCCTTGTGGATATTGTACTTTCAATGGCTGAACCCTGATTCTCTGTTCTCCCGACAACGCAGCATCTAATTCTGCAATCGCATCAGGTTTATTATTTTCAATCCCAATAATCGCCTTTTCAACCCCCAGGCCCTTCATCAATATCTTTATACCTGTTACCAGTTGCATCTTCTTCTCCATCATCAAAGCATGATCGGCTGTCAGGTAAGGTTCACATTCCACTCCGTTTATCAAAAGGTAATCAGCCTTTTTACCCTGTGGCGTCATCAGTTTCACGTGGGAGGGGAATGTTGCTCCGCCTAGCCCTACAATCCCCGCCTTTAAGATTTTCTCCCTGATTTCATCCGCACTGTCTGATATATCACCCAACAGGCTATCATCTGTATCAATCCCTTCTTCCCATTGATCTTCTGCTACTTCAATCTGTACTGCCATCTTGCGATAACCCGATGTGTCGGTAAATGCATCTACCTTTAACACCTTCCCGGTAACCGATGAATGGATGTTTGTTGATATAAAACCACTCGATTCAGCGATCACCTGTCCCGTTTTCACTGCATCACCGCGCTTCACCAATACTTTCGATGGTGCTCCAAGGTGCTGAGAAACCGGGATCACAACCTGATTAGGAAAGCCTGCAAACTCAATCTTTTTGCCAGCTGAAATTTTATTCTCCGGCGGATGGATACCGCCCCTTGAAAATGTGACTAATCCCATCTTTTAAGAATTTTGTGTTTTTTCATTTGCCTGCCCTGCATCATCCTTTTTTCTATCAGCTTTTGCTGCATCACGATTTTCCGAAGTACCCTTATCTTCTTCAACTTTCCCTGCTTTAATCTCTTCTCCCAAACCATCTGCAGACTTAACATTCACTGCCGAATCCTTCTTAGCTGTCACTGCTTCCTTCTTAACTGAAGCTGCTTCTGCATCTTTCTTCCCTGATGCTGCCTTCTTCTCCCTGGGCGGTGGAAAATTGATCTCAAGAATCGCATTTGTCGGACATTCCGCTACACATTTACGACATAACCGGCATTTCACGGGATCGATATAGGCCAGGTTGTTTTCCATTGTAATGGCATCGTGCGGACATACTTTGAAACACTTACTGCAACCGATACAAGCCACACTACAGTTCTTTTTAGCTGGAGCTCCTTTCTCCTCATTGATGCAGGAGACATATATTTTTCTATCCTTTTTATTCTTCTTTCGCAGCTCTATAATATCCCGCGGACAAGCATCTACACATGCCCCACAAGCCGTACACTTTTCATCAATCACCTCCGGCAAACCGCTATCTGGATTCATATGAATCGCATCGAAATCACACGAAGCCACACAATCACCTTCTCCTAAACATCCGAAAGGACACCCACCCTCTCCGGAATACAGTGCATGAGCAACAGCGCACGATGATGCACCATTATATATAGTCTTTGAGGGCCTGAATTCTGGCCGTCCATTACATCGTACCACTGCAACCAACGGATCCTGTGCAATGGCTTCACGACCCAATATTGCGGCTACATCCGACATCACCTCATTGCCACCTACCGGACAAAAAAGGCCGTCAAATGTCTCTGACTTTACCAGCGCTTCTGCAAAATTACGGCAACCGGCAAATCCACAACCACCGCAATTTGCAGCAGGCAATGCTTCCTCCACCTGATCTATCCGCGGATCTTCATACACCTTAAATTTTTGTGCTACAAAATAAAGCACTATGGCTGCCACCGCACCGATAGCCACCAGCGTGATAATAGTATATATAATAATCTGACTCATAAGTCGTTATATTTTCTCCATTCTAAATGTAAATGCCTGTGAAATTTTGCTTTTAAATAAATAAACGATTATATAATATGGCACTAACGAAGCAATTGACCATATTCCTGCCTGTAACTCACCCGCTCCTGCAGCTGTAAATGTAATTAATACCAGCATGAGTAATAAAAAAGGATAAACATAACCAATGGCTACTGCATGCAAACCAGTCTTGCGGGCAATAATCACACGCACCTCCTCACCCGATGAAACCTGTTTACCAGCGGTTGAAACATTTAAAACCTTCTCTTCCTGGTCGGCTGCAGAACATGCACCCTTAGCATGACAAGAAGCACAGGCTGACATGCTGTTAATGCGCACGGTAGCCTCGTTGTCAGCAACTTCATCAATGTATCCTATATGATCAATCGTAGTTTGAGCCGGCATTTGCTGGTAATTAAACAGTACTTGAAAGAAAACTTATATTGCAACTATTGACATTATGACTCCGTCGAGCCGCGGCTTACTGCGGTTCTTGCAAACACTAAACAGGCTACAAAATTATTGATGTTAGCTTCTTAAAGCTTGCTTAACATCATATTTTAGCCTCCTTAAAGGCTATTTATTCTGGTTTTAAATAATATGCCCGCAATGCAGTATGTTCGACCCGTTGCAGAGTTCTGATCTTCCATTGACTTTATCCACATCAATACAAGAAGTTCAACCCAATGTAGAGCCCCGAACTTCCATCAGCTTTATCTGCTGCCAGACCATAATCAGCTGTAACAATGAAATTTTCGTTCAAAACGATATGAAATCCACCTCCATAACTAAGGTGTGGTTTCTCTTTTGCCAGAGGATCAATTACCGGAATTTCTGTGGCTTGTGGATCTGCTGGATCAATAAACGCAGGAACATTATCAGGGTATTGAAACTTCTGGGTTACCATGCCACCATCAACAAATGCCGACAGAGCAATATACCAGTTCTGATTAATAAAATTGAACTTTACAATTTTACTTCTTAGCTCAAGATTACCATATGCAAGTCCCTCTCCAACAAGCCTGTTACGTAAAATACCCCGCACAGTTTTTGATCCACCAACACCGTCAGAAGTTAATTTAGGTGCTGTATTAAACAGGTATGGCATCATATAAAAGGGCATATCACCGGTAAGTTTCCCCTGGAACGACACCCTGTAGGCCACGTTCATCCAATCGGGAATAATGGTAAAGTACTGTCGGTGGGTAAAAACATATCTGCTATAGCCATATTGCGTATTGCTAAGAAATTGAGGCAAATAATGCAGTTGCATCTCAGTCCAGATACCTGAGAAAGGATTCGGCTCATTATCACGCGTATCAAAAACCAATCCTGCCTTAAGCAATGTATGCGCACCTCCAGTGGCCTGATCCTGAGGGATAATCCCTTCATCTACATAAAAACCATAAAGACTGTTCTTTGAAAGTAAATCTTCTGTTTTGCCTTCATTGAGGGCATCAATATCCACCGAATCAATGACAGTATTATAAAATCCTATTCCGGCAAGCCACCTAAATTTATTCCCTATAATTTTACCCTGAAAATCAGCTTTTGTGCGAAGATATTTCCTGGAGTGCCTGAAAAACAATCGATTTCTGAATCCATCAGCGGTGAGGCTTGCTTCATAATCGGCGTCATACAATGCTTGTGTACCATTAAATCCATAGAAATCTAATGCGCGCTCTGTTCGATAACTCACCTCAAAAAACGACCGAATTCCGGGTATCAGCTTGTCTGTATCCCAGGTAAACTGATTTATTCCACTTCCCTTGGTTGTGCGCGACCATTCGAGGTAAACAGAGTGATCGTACATGGGATAACGTTTACCATCACCATAATCGTAAAGATTTACCAGGGCACCATACTTGAATCCAATATCAGAATCATAAGCAACAACAGGCACACCTCCAAATGACCATCCAGTCTTGGCATCAGCCCGCATCGGGGCATCGGTGGTCTCAAGTGATCCATCCTGCGCCTGAACAGGTAAAAGAAAAACAGATAAAATTGACAGGGTTAGTAGCTTCTTCATAGCATGTAATTTTCATTTTAGTAGTTTCTGTTTCGGCGCATAATTTTTACAACATCCGCCTTTCTGGAATTATTATTTTTAATCTTTACAAATCTTTGTCTAAGTAATTAAATTATAATTAGTTAAAAATTTTATATATACTTCTGGCACTAGTTACCTCACCCCTTAAATATTTTCAACGGAGGTTCGGACTCCTTCGTTAAAGCTTCGGCGACAGCGTGCGAGCCCTCATCAATGAACTATAAAAATTCAATCACATTTATAGATATTCTTTTGTCTTTTCTCCTTATTATTCTTTATCCAATGATGAGGGGTTCATCACAAATTTACAACTACCGATAATGCGTTAAATGGTTCTCTCAGATAATAATCCATCACATAAAATAAAATTCTCTCCACCAGTTATAAAAAAACCAGAATCTCATATACCCGCACAATTTAGAAATTATTTCTATACCAAACACCCACTGTTAAAAATCTGTTTATGATTATTTAATTGAATTCTGTAATTTTATTCCTGAATCCAGCAACACTAACCTTAAACAACCAACATGAAAATTCTTAAACGTATCCTTATTGGAATTGCAATCCTTATTGGCGTTGCCATCATCGCAGGCATGCTCTTCCTTAATAACATGAAAAACCGGGCCGTACCTGATTACGCAGAAGATGTTGACCTTGAAAATATGATCGACAAGGTCACCGTCATTCGCGACTCCCTTGCCATACCGCACATTTATGCAAAAAATGAAGAAGACCTATACAGGGTGGTCGGCTATCTGAGTGCACAGGACCGCCTTTGGCAAATGGACCTGATGCGAAGGATCACGATTGGAAAACTTTCGGAAATTTTCGGTAGGGATATGCTGAATGCCGATCAGATGTTTCGGGCATTCAATTTTTCCAAAAAATCAGAACGCGTCCTGAAACAAACCGACCCGGAGATAATAAAATGCCTTGAAGCATATACCGACGGAGTAAATCAGTTTATCAATAATAATCAGAATAAACTATCATTTGAATTTGGGCTGCTGGGTTATAAGCCCGAACCCTGGACTATGGTGCATACCACCAACCTTATCGGCTACATGGCCTGGGACCTCACCTCCGGGTGGTCGTCCGATATGGCCATATACAAGATTGCCCAGGTTGTACCAGACAGTTTGCTGCAGGAACTATTTCCATGGGATGGGAATTTCAAAACCAGGCATGTTTTCCCCGATTATATGGAGAACCATCCGGAATTGGTTGAAAATACCCTGATAGAAGAGTCCATCACAGTGATCGAAAAAATGGGCATCCAGGTTTTTAACGCTTCAAATAACTGGGCAGTCTCTGGCGAAAAAAGTAAGTCGGGAATGCCGCTGCTGGCCAACGACATGCACCTGGGTTTTATGTCGCCCGGCATCTGGTATCAAATGCATATGGTAGTCGAAGGAAAACTCAATGTTACCGGGGTTGTGCTACCCGGACAACCATACGTAATCTGTGGACATAACGAAGACATTGCCTGGGGAATGACAAATCTCACGGTAGACAACCTCGACTTCTATCTCGAAACCGTGAACCCCTCCGATACCAATCAGTATAAACTCAATGGCCGATGGCTGGATATGCGCACAAAAGAAGAAAAGATTTTTATCAAGGGAGAGGATGAACCGGAAATCAGAACTAACAGGTACACACACCGTGGCCCCATTGTCAGTACCTTTAAAGGTGTAAAAAACAAAACCATATCTGCCCGCTGGATCGGGATGGATTATAGTAATGAATTGAGGTCTGTCCACTTATTTAACCGCGCCTCTAACTGGGAGGATTTTCGCGATGCAGCTAAAACATTCATCGCTGTTAGTCAGAATATTGCATATGCCGACCGCGAAGGAAATATCGGACTTCAGACAGCGGGTGGTGTACCCATTAGAGAAGGTAACCATGTAATGGTTTACCCTGGCGATACGACCCTGTATGACTGGGATGAATCGGACATCGTTCCCTTTGAAAACCTGCCCTGTTCCTACAATCCAGATAACGGAATGGTTTCAAGTGCAAACAATAAAACTGTGGATGATGATTTTCCATATTACATAGGTACGTGGTTTTCATTGCCCAACCGGATCGACCGGATCAGGGAAATGCTGGAAGCCACTGAAAAACATTCTGTAAAAAGCTTCCAGGATATGCATTCCGATCAGGTCTCAGCTTTCGCAAGGCGCATGGTACCTGTATATATAGATATTCTGGAAGGAAATACGGAAGGCAAATATGCTGCAGCACTGGAGCAGCTTAAAATGTGGGATTACCACATGGACATGAGGATTGCTGCTCCGCTGATCTATGACCAAATGTTTATTGAAATGATTCATCAGCTATATAAAGACGAATTGGGCGAAGAGATTTTCCCCCAGATCCTTAACAGCAATATCATTGCAAGATATCATATTTATGAACTGGCCGAGACAATGGAATCAGCGTGGTGCGACAATATCAAAACCTTCGATAAGATCGAAACTTTTAACGATGCGGTAATCACTTCTTTTAATGCAGCCATTGATACAATAACCAACTGGCTGGGCGATGATGTAGCATCCTGGCGGTGGGGCGATGTCCATACCATAACCATTGAGCATCCCATGGGCAGCGTCGACCTTGTCAAAAAACTTTTCAACCCCAATATGGGTCCTTATGCAGTCGGGGGAAGCTTCCATACCGTTGCTCCATTTTCTTATGCACTTAATGAACCATACATAGTCACACATGGCGCATCAGAACGACACGTATTCGACCTGTCAGACTGGGACAACTCCAAAACAGTTATTCCTACAGGTACATCGGGCGTTCCCGCGTCACCTTATTACGGAAACCAGACAAAAATGTTCATGAATTTCAACTACCACGACGACCATTTTTCTAAATCCACCGTTGAGGAAAAGAAGAAATATACCGCGATATATAAATAAAGTCTTCATAAAGATTTGATATAATTATTACATAGTGCCAGAAAGAAAACTCTTAGTTTATAGCCGTGCTTGATATGAACCGAGTGCAATAAAAGAAATTGTATAATTGATTTATAGAGTTTAAATTGAAAAAAGAACTAAATATAAGCGAACAGTCTGTAAATTTTAAGGTAAAATAGTAGTTGGTAACAGATTTATTGCGATAATTGTAGTATACACAAGTAGTGAATTAACTAAAAACTGATAATAAATGGGTTTAAAGAATATCATGGGCATCGACATTGGGGGATCCGGTGTAAAAGGAGCCATTGTGAATACTAAAAAAGGCGAACTCAAAACAAAAAGATACCGCATCCCAACGCCACAGCCAGCAACTCCTGATGCGATAGCAGATGTGATAAAACAGATTGTTGATCACTTCAAATGGGAAGGACCAGTGGGTGCAGGATTTCCTGGTGTGATTCAACAAGGATATGCCCGTACGGCGGCCAATATGAATGAGCGCTGGATTGATGTTAATCTTAACGCACTTTTCAGTAAAAAAACAGGATGCAAGGTCCATGTTGTAAACGATGCCGATGCAGCTGGGATGGCAGAAATGAAGTTTGGCTCAGGAAAGAAATTCAAAGGAGTGGCATTGCTGGTTACCGTGGGAACGGGACTGGGAACGGTAGTCTTTAACAATGGTCGGTTGCTGCCAAATATGGAGATGGGACATATTATACTGCATGGCGATGATGCCGAAAAGTATGCATCGGACGCAGCCCGGAAAGCTGACAAGCTGAACTGGGAAACATGGGCCGGGAGATTTAATGAATACCTGAAAAGAATGGAAGAATTGTTATGGCCCGACCTGATAATCATAGGTGGAGGTGCAAGCAAAAAGGATGATAAATTCTTTAAGCACCTCGACACAAGAGCTAAAGTAATCCCTGCCACGCTGCTGAATGAAGCAGGAATAATTGGCGCTGCCCTCACGAGCAGATATTACAATAAACTGGAAAAGAAAGATTAGTATTTGATATTGCCTGATTCTGAGCGACAAAAGTTATTTCTGAAATGGCTTCAGATAATCATATTTGAGCTTACTGTAAAATTCGTTCTATTAATTTGATAATGAATGTACTTCACATCTTTCAGATGATCCCTGAATATCATTCTAATATCAATCAAAAAAAAGCACACTCATTTTAATAAACAAGTGTGCTTTCGTTTTTTGTTAGATAAGTATTATTCAGAGTCTGGTAACCAGCTTTGAACTAACTCCTGGTGTTCTGCAACCCATTTTTCAGCTGTCGCATGCTTATCAGAACCACCGTCTTCGAAAGTAGCCAATATAGCACCC
>Ga0102940_1002256_pt1 | contig 11713 bp, 6 predicted proteins | sample SalPonR2_C_D1_MG_FD_78215 | JGI IMG/M metagenome (GOLD analysis project Ga0102940, IMG submission 78215) | Salt pond soil microbial communities from South San Francisco under conditions of wetland restoration - Salt Pond MetaG R2_C_D1_MG | ecosystem: Environmental > Aquatic > Marine > Intertidal...
AACCGTCTGGATTCGACGGCAAGCGAAGATCAGTTGGGACTGAGCTTTGATTGTGCGGATGCCAACGATGCGGTAGCGGTCGAGGTACACGCCTGGGATGAAGCCGGTAACCACGATTATTGCGTAACGATGATTCTGGTCCAGGATAATAACGAGATCTGTGATTCACCAGTTGCATCTAGCGGTAATATTGCCGGTCTGATTGCTACGGAGGACGTAGCCCCAGTCGAGGGTACGGAAGTACAGCTATCGGGTGGACGCTCGATGATGTATCTGACCAGCGAAGGCGGCGACTATGGCTTTGAGAATCTGGACTACGGTCTGGATTACACGGTAGCCCCACTGAAAGATCAGAATCACCGCAATGGGGTGTCTACCTTTGATTTGATTCTGATTCAGAAGCATATCCTGGGTACGACACTACTGGATAGTCCTTACAAAATGATCGCAGCGGATGCGAATAACTCCCGCTCGATCTCTACGTTGGACCTGATCCAGATTCGGAAATTGATCCTGAATATCGATACGGAGTTTGCTAACAATACCAGCTGGCGCTTTGTAGATGCGGATTACCGCTTCCCGAATGCGACAAACCCCTGGTTAACGAACTTCCCAGAGATCAGGAACATCAACAATCTAGACAATCAGACCACCCTGGCGAACTTCGTGGGTGTGAAGATTGGGGATGTGAACGGCTCGGCGCGGGCGAATGCTGCTCAGGACCTGGCCCCTCGCCGAATTGTAGACGTGATGGAGATCAGTACCGAAGAGCTGGACATGAAGCAGGGTAATGTCTATACGGTGAGCTTCAAAGCGAGTATGGAGGACATTGCCGGTTACCAGTTTACCCTCGAGGTAGATCAGTCGGCAGCACAGATTGTAGACGTGAAAGCCGGTGTGGCTAAGGCCGAAAACTTTGGAGTATTCACTGAAGAAGGGGTGATTACGACCAGCTTCCACCGTAGTGCCGAAGAAGAGATCAATGGCGAAGTCCTCTTTAGCCTGACCCTGCGGGCGACTTCGGATGCGGCCCTGAGTGAAGCGATTGGCATCAACTCGCGTTACACGGCTGCGGAAGCTTACGACACGGCGGATGAAGAGCTGGCTGTTGGCCTGGTGGTAGGTAAGGATTACTCCGAGAGCGACTTTGCCTTGTACCAGAATCGTCCGAATCCATTTAGTGCAGAGACGGTGATCAGCTTCAAGTTGCCCGAGGCCATGGAAGCGGTACTAGAGTTCAAGGATATCAGTGGTCGTACGATTCTGCTTAGAGAAGGCGACTTTACCAGCGGCTACAATGAATTGAGAATGAAAGCAGATGATCTGCCAGCGGCGGGTGTATACTTCTACACGCTGCACGCGGGAGACTTCGTAGCTACGAAGAAGATGGTACTGACCAAATAATGGTCAGCAGCTTTCTGGAAAGCAAAAAAAGAGCCGTTTACCCTTTTGGTAAACGGCTCTTTTTATTAAGAAGTTGTTTAAGAATTCCTGGTGAGATGATTGGTAACGGCTTTCAATGTGTTGCCAAGGGCTCAGTGAGGAGTTTTTAAACAACTTCTAAAGGAACAAATGCAGAACCTTACGGATTACCCAGCTTCTTTCTTGGCGAGATCAACTGAATGCCAAAAGGTTTGGCGGCTTCGTTAATCTTCGGCAGCTCCGTTTCGATCAGTTCATCCAGGTCTTTCAATTCTACTTCGAGTTCGGCTTTCACTTCCGTAAAAAACGCCATAGCCTGATCCGTTGGCGGAAAATCACCGCGCTGCTGATCGGCTAGTAAGAATGCCAGTCGGTTGTTGATCCGAATACCGTAGTTCAGCGGATCCTGGTAGCTCTCGTTTTTAGTCATGTGGACATTATTCTCAATCACCTCCATGTCCGAGGTAAAGACATTCAGCATATTCTCCAGCTCATCGGCCTCGGGGTTTTCGGCGATCTTTTCCTTCAGGTAATTGATGTCCTTCTTCAGGGCCCGAATATCCAGGATGGCCTGGTTGGCCTGACTTACTTCGTCTCGTACCTTAAGCAGATAGTCGAACTGCTCCTCGTAGTCTTCTTCTGTATTGGGAAGACGCGGATCACCGATGATCTCAAATTCCTGGACCACTTCTTCTTCCCCTATTTTGAGTACCGCTTTGTAGGTTCCCGGAGGGGCCTTCGGTCCGCGATTGGGGGAGGAGTACAGCACCATGCCCGGAAATTCTTTAAAACCCGGATAGCGCATATCCCAAACAAAGCGGTGGCCGCCTTTTTTTGCCGAAAGGCTACCCTCCTGATTACTGAAAGTAGTAATCAAATCATCATCCAATTCTCTAATCTGTAGCGTGACTTCTTCATCGGCTGCCATTTCGTTAAGCATGTAGTGGAAAAGGACCCCATTTGGATGGTTTTCTCCCTCAAGGCGATGATCGGCACCGCCCCAACCGCCACCCTGTGCCATACGGTAGGCGGGCTTGGGTTGGAACAGGAAGAAATCGGCATCGACAATATCCGCATCCAGCTGGTGTAGCGGTGTCAGATCGTCAATCATCCAGAAGCTGCGACCGTGCGTGGCGGCAATCAACATATTATCTCTTACCTGCAGATCACGTATGGCGGTAATGGGTAGGTTCAGCTGAAAGGGGGTCCAGCTGTCACCATCGTCAAAGGAGACGAACATGCCCCATTCGGTACCGGCGTACAGCAGTCCGTCGCGGGTCTTGTCGGCTCGGATGGCTCGGGTATAATAATTCTCCGGAATGCCGTCGGTAATCACCTCCCAGCTCTTACCGTAGTTGGTGGTTTTGTACAAATAAGGGGTGTAATCCCCAAACTTGTAAGAAGTGGCCGCCACGTAAGCGACGCCCTCTTTAGTTGGATGTACGTCGATACAGTTCATCATGTTCAACCGGGGTCCGGTCGGCGTGACGTCGTTCCAATTGTCCCCACCATCCTTAGTGACCCAGAGCTTACCATCGTCGGTACCAATCCAGATCAAATCCTTCTCCAGTGGAGATTCGGTAATGACGAAAATATTAGCATAAAATTCCGCACCGGTATTATCCTGGGTGATGGGTCCACCCGAAGACTTGATCGTCTCCGGATCATTACGCGACAGATCGGGACTGATGACTTCCCAGCTTTGGCCACCGTTGTAGGTGACGTGCAGGTAGTTGGAGCCAGCATAGAGTTTATTGGGATCGTGGGGACTAAAAGCAACCGGGTAATTCCAGTTGAAGCGATATTTCATAATCTCAGCGCCGCTACCTGCCGGATTGTCGGGCCAGACATTGGTAGAGCGTACCTGCCCGGTGCTGTGATCCAGTCGCATCATATAGCCTTTATAGGTGCCACCGTAGACAATGTCCGGATTCTTGGGGTCGGGGGCGAGGTGTGCGCTTTCTCCTCCGGCAGAGGGTTCCCAGTCGCGTTCGGTAATCGCGCTGCCCTTGCCACGGTGATTAATGCGTATACTGGAGTTATCCTGCTGGGCACCGTAGATGCGGAAGGGGAAGTGATTATCCGTTGTCACCCGGTAAAACTGGGCCGTGGGCTGATTATACATCGTTGTCCAGTTCGCTCCCTGATCGTAACTCACCTGAGCTCCCCCGTCGTTGGCGACGATCATCGTCTCATTATCATCTGGATTGATCCAAAGGTCGTGGTGGTCACTATGGGGAGTGCCGATGCGGTCAAAATTCTGGCCACCATCCTTGGATACCCAGAAGCCCACGTTGGCAACGTACACCATGTCTTCTCTTTGCGGGTCGGCGTAGATACGCGAATAATACCAGGCACGCTGACGCAAATTTCGGTCGGCACTGGTCTTGCGCCAGGTTTCGCCACCGTCGTCGGAGCGAAAAACGCCACCCTGTTGGTTTTCGATAATGGTCCAGATGCGCTCGGAGTTCTGCGGCGATACGGCTACTCCGATAATGCCGTTGACGCCCTGGGGCAAACCGGGATTACGGGTAATATCCGTCCAGGTATCTCCGCCATCGGTACTTTTCCAGAGTTTACTGCCCGGTCCACCGCTATCCATGCGGTAACCATTACGCTTCATCTGCCAGGTAGAAGCGTAGATAATGCGCGGATTATTCGGGTCGAGGATCAGATCAACGGCCCCGGCTTTATCGCTTTCAAAAAGAATGCGCTCCCAGGTCTGACCGCCATCCTTACTGCGGTAGACCCCGCGCATGTCGCTGGGCTTCCACAGGTTGCCGATGGCCGCCACGTAGACCAGGTCCGGATTTTTAGGGTGTACCCGAATCCGCCCGATGTGTTCGGAGTCTTTCAGACCAATGAAATTCCAGGTTTTCCCGGCGTCGGTAGAGCGCCAAAGGCCCCGCCCGGAGGAGACGTTCCCACGCAGGGTCTGTTCTCCTTCACCCACGTAGATGACATTGGGATCGCTTTCGGCCACGGCCACGGCTCCAATCGAGCCGCCAAAGTAACCGTCTGAAATACAGGACCAGGTGTTACCCCGGTCTTCGGTTTTCCAGACACCACCACCGGCCGTGCCCATATAATACAGATTGGGTTGGTCCGCTACTCCGGCGACCGTTCCGGCACGTCCACCACGGAAAGGACCGACCAGACGCCACTGCAGGGCATCAAAATGAGCTTCCGTAAATTCGCTTTTTGCCGTTTTTCCCCGGGCTTGTGCTTCCGCAAAAAAGGGAACCAGCAGAAAGACTAGTAAGTAAAGTAAGTTCGTACGAATTTTCTTCATCGTGCTTGTTTTGTTTTAATTAGGAATGGGGCATTAATAAAGTGTAATTATTGACTCATTGAATACTCTGTAACATAAATTTCTAAGCATTTTGAAAGTCATCTTTTTGTCCATTATTGCGTTGCGTACTCACCTTTGTAGCTAGACGAAGAAAGGGAATTCAAGGGGCCCTTTCTGAAGTAACAAGGCTCCGCCGCACCTTATCTTGAACAAAAATCTGAGGTTTCAAACAACTTCATTCCTTAGAAAAGATAAACAAACTTTTGGTTTACAGAAATATCCGACGACGGACGTTGCGTTCAGGGAGATCAATGGAAAGAGTAAGCGCCTCAAAGGGGATTTCATTTTTTGGAAAATAGGCTTGAAAATCAACTCAAATCGTAAAAAAGTAATGAAAAATGAATTCTTTATTTGGAATTAGTCCAAATAAATTTATAATTTTACATCGCTTTATAAACGAAGCTAAAGTCACCGGTTTGCTTTACATTTTTTAAACAACTTCAATTATTGAATCCTTAACAAAAACACATGAAAAAGAATATATTATTCCCGTTTTTACTGCTCGCTCTGTTTTTAGTGAGCTGTGATGAAGACAACGTAGAACCGACCCTGGATATCCCGGATACCTACACTTCTGCTTCTTTTGACGCGAACGTTACGGCGGAAAACACGGTGGTTGACGAGCTATCCACCATGACCTCCGCAGCTAATGCGGCCGAGTCCGACGCGCAGAGCAGCACGGTTGCTTCCATCAGTTATCCGACTACGCTATCCTCTGTCACATTATCTGATTACCGAGGCCTGGTGGAAGACTGGCTGGTAGAACTGGTCAAGGCGGCTAATTCTCCAACGGGCTTTCAGAACCCCGGTAATGATCAGCCCGCCACTGGGGAAGAAGGGGGCTTACTGGGTAGTAGACTGCTGGATGAAAATGGTCTGGAGCTGGAGCAAATGGTCCAGAAGGGCTCCTTTGGCGCAGCACTCTATAACCATGCCCTGGATGTCATTAACGGCGACCTGAGCAACAGCGCGGCGATTGATAAATTAGTAGAAATTCACGGAGCGGATATGGGCTTTGATCCCGCCAATACCACGGCGGCGGCTACCTATTCCAGACGCAGATCCGACCTGGATAATGAAACCGGATTCTTCTTCGATATTCGCAATAGTTTAATCAAAGCCAAGGCGGCGATTGAAGCGGGTAGTGGATTCGAAGAGGAACGCGACGAGGCGCTGGCCGAATACTTGCTGAGCTGGGAAGAATCCAACTTTGCCACCGTTATTTACTACTGTAACGCTACTAAATCGCAACTGCAAGCAGCCACGGCTCTACCCGACGGACCAAACCGGGAAGCAGCGCTGGGAAATGCCATGCACGCCTACGCAGAAGGGGTTGCCTTTGCACACGGTTTCCGTGGTCTGAGCGAAAAGCAAATTACGGATGCGGAGATTGATAATATCCTGACGCTCTTGCTGGCTCCCGCCGGGCAGACGCCCGAAAGTTACCGCTTCCTGAATGAAGTTTCGCTCCTGGCTAACCTGGATCAAATCATTGATGATATCCAGGCGATCTACGGATTTACGGAGGCGGAAGTAACGAGCTTTTTCGTCAATAATAATCCTTAAACTTTTTTTAGAAAACGGAGGTTTGTTTTGCCGGAAAGCTAAACAAACCTCCAATTCATTTAAAATAGCACGATGAACAGGTCTATAACACGCAAAACGTACGCTTTATACCCGTTATTACTGCTGCTGCTGCTCAGCACCTTTGCACTGACTTCCTGTGAAGATGAAAACAAGGATATGACGGCTCCGGGCTTTGACCGCTCGACCCTTTTGCGCAGCGTCGGGAATGAGCTGATCATTCCTAATTTTGAAGCACTGCAATCCAGTGTGACGGAGATGGCTCAAGCCGCGGAGGTCTTTGTACAGGATCCAACCGAAGAAAAACTCTCTGCGCTGAGGCAAGCCTGGCAAGAAGCCGTAATCGATCATCAACACTGTTCTGCCTTCGGTTTCGGCCCCGCTAATCTATTACTGGGACCCTACGCGGAAGTGCTGGGCGTCTTTCCGGTGAACGAGCAGGAAGTGGAGCAGAATATGCAAGACCCGGATTTCGATCTGGCCAATAGCTTTGACCGGGACATTCGTGGCTTCTACACGGTAGAATACCTAATCTATGGCAAGGAAATGAGTACGGCAGACTTGATTGCCGGCTTTGATCAGAACCGTAAAGATTACCTGATGCTCGTCATTGGGGAGCTGGTCACTACTTTTGATAATATTACCGAGGAATGGAAAACGTCCTACCTCCAGGCGTTTATTGATAATGACGGTACGGCGGCCGGTAGCTCGATCTCCCTTTATTACAATCAATTCGTAAAGGACTACGAAAACCTCAAGAACTTTAAGGTAGAGCTGCCCGCGGGCCTTTCGGCCGGACAAACGGGGCCCGATGAGACCCTGGTGGAGGCCTACTACAGTGGTATTTCCCGGGATTTAATCGTAGCCCATTTTAACAGCACTAAAAATATCTGGCTGGGTACGGCCCGTGACGGTGAAGAAATAGTAGGGTTTGACGAATACCTGGAAGCGGTGGTCGGTGGTCCCGATCTGGTGGCCCAGACTAAGGTAGCTATTGATCAGATTGAACAGGCCATAACGAATCTTCCGCAGGGTCCCTTGTCGGAGCAGGTGGCCAGCCCGGCAATGGAAAACTTGCGGAACGAATTGCAAAGTAATACGGCCAATTTCAAGAGCTCTATGAGTTCACTGTTGGGAATCAGCATCACTTTTAATTCCGGAGATGGGGACTAGGGAGGAAGTGTAAAGGTTAAAGGTTAAAGGTTAAAGGTTAAAGTGTAAAGGTTAAAGCTTAGCGAGTTGGCTCTATTTTTTGTGTAAACCACTAAGATTAGCATAGTATTGATTAGAGATAGAAAAGGGATATATCAAAGATGGATGAACTATATGGAGCAACCGGTTTCGATTGCTCCATTGGTGACTTTTCGTATCGCCTTTGGCCTCTTGATGCTATTCAGTACGATTCGGTACATGGCACTGGGCTGGGTAGATACGCAGTTGGTGGACCCTGTCCTTCATTTCAAGTACTTCGGTTTTGCATGGGTGCCCGCTTTAGGTCGGGCGGGTATGTACGCCGTTTTTGGAGGGATGGCCCTGGCTAGTATTGGCATCGCCCTGGGTTGGTATTATCGTCTTTTTACGGTGTTGTTTTTTCTCAGTTTCACCTACGTGGAGTTGATCGATATTACCTACTATCTCAATCATTACTATTTCGTCAGTATTGTTGCCTTCTTATTGATTTGGGTACCTGCCCACCGTTACTTCTCCCTTGATGTCCGTCGGCAGCCCGAAATTCGCCGTACGAAAGTGAGTCGCTGGTGCGTGGGGATATTTAAGGTGCAAATTGCCATTGTTTATATCTATGCGGGGCTGGCCAAGATGAATCCCGACTGGTTATTTGAAGCCCTGCCTTTATCGATCTGGTTGCCGGCCAAGACTAGCCTGCCCTTCATAGGCTCTATTTTTCAGTATAAGCTTACCGCTTACCTCTTCAGCTGGCTGGGCATGTTATTCGATACCTTTATTATCGTGGGTTTACTCTTTAAACGGACCAGGTGGCTGGCTTATATTGCCGTTATTATTTTCCATACCCTGACCGGCTTGCTGTTCCAAATTGGTATTTTCCCCATCGTTATGATTTTTGCAGTCACGATTTTCTTTTCGCCCGCCAGCCACGAAAGGGTACTGAATGGCTTAGCTAGAATGGTTCATCAATCAGGCGCAGGTCAAAAACCGGGGAGCGCGGACAGATTTTGGCGATCCAATACCCGTTTGTTACCCTATTTCTTAAGTCTTTTTATTTTCTTGCAGCTGATTTTTCCCTGGCGGTATTTATGCTACCCGGGTAATCTTTTCTGGACCGAAGAGGGCTATCGGTTTTCCTGGCGCGTGATGCTGATGGAAAAAGCGGGGACGGCCACTTTTTATGTAAAGGATAGCGAAACGGGTAGGGAAGGAGCGGTTATCAATCATCAATTTTTGAATCCACACCAGGAGAAACAAATGGCGATGCAGCCCGATCTGATCGTGCAATATGCGCATTACCTGAAAGCTTATTACGCCGCAAAGGGGCTGGCGGACCCCAGTGTAAGAGCGGAAGTTTGGGTGACTCTAAATGGTCGCCCGGCCCAGTTACTGATCGACCCCGCCGTCGATTTAAGTAAAAAATCAGATACCTGGTCTGCGAAAGACTGGATATTACCCTATAAAGAGAATACCTCGCAATGAAATGGATCCCTTTACTTTTCGTGCTCATCCCTTTTTTGTCTCCGAGCCTGAAGGCCCAGTCTTTCCTGCTATCCGGAAAAATAACGGCCGAGGAAACGGCGGAGCCCCTGGCGGGCGTTATCGTATTTGTTCAGGACCTGGATATTGCCGACTATTCCAATGGATCAGGTGTATACGAACTATCCCTGCCTCCCGGAGAGCATCTCGTCGAAGTATCTATTTTGGGGATGGAGCCCGACTCAATACGCATTGAATTAAGCCAGGACACCGAAGTCGATTTTTCGCTGATCCAGAAATCTTTGGACTTAAATGAAGTGGAAATTACAGCGGTCAAACGCACTAGCGGTATCACTCGCCTGAAGGCTTTAGACGGCTTTGGTATCTACGAGGCGAAAAAGAATGAGGTGATCGTCCTGGGCGACTTTGCAGCGAATAAAGCCGCCAATAATGCGCGGCAAATTTTCGGGAAGGTGCCCGGCCTGAATATCTGGGAAAGTGACTTTGCCGGATTGCAGCTGGATATTGCGGCCCGGGGACTGGGCCCCAGCCGAACCGCTAATTTTAATACCCGGCAAAACGGTTACGATATGAGTGCCGATGCCCTGGGCTATCCCGAAAGCTATTATATGCCCGCGCTACAAGCCGTGGAAAAGATAGAAATCGTGCGGGGAGCCGCCTCTTTGCAATACGGATCTCAGTTTGGCGGCATGCTCAACTTTAAACTAAAGGAAGCACCGGATAAGCCCATTGAATTAAACCTGGAACAATCCATTGGTTCTTTTGGCCTGACCAACTCCTTCCTGAGTGCAGGGGGCAGGAAAAATAAAATAGATTATTACGCCTATTACCAATACCGCAGGGGCGACGGTTGGCGGGAGAACTCCGGCTTTGATGCCCATACCGCCTTCGCCAGAATTGGCTATCAGGTCGAAGAGCGACTAAAAATAGGGTTCGAGTATTCGTATTTGTACTACCGGGCCCAGCAACCCGGCGGACTGACCGACGAACGCTTCAATAGCGGTAATCTCTCCGAATCACTGCGGGGAAGAAACTGGTTTGGTGTTCGTTGGAATCTACTGGCTTCCACGCTGGATTACAAAATCTCGAACAGGACCAAATTCAACGTCCGGACTTTTGGGCTTTTCTCCTCCCGGGATGCCCTGGGTAACCTGCAGCAGATCGGAGTACCGGACAACCCCAACGAAGACCGTACCCTGATCAGTGATGTCTTTCGCAATTTTGGATCAGAAGCCCGCCTGCTCCACGAATACCGATTAAACCGGCAAGAAGCCGCTCTAATTGTAGGTGCCCGCTACTACAATGGGCTAACGCAGCGCAAGCAGGGGGCAGCCAGTGCCGATAACACCCCTGATTTTGAATTGCTTAACCCCCAAGATCCCGAAGCCTTTGACTATGATTTCCCCAGTGAGAACCATGCGCTTTTCCTGGAAAACTTAATGTACCTCAGCCCCAAACTCAGTATTACTGCGGGCCTTCGTCTGGAACATATCCGCACGGATGCCGAAGGAATCTGGAAACTCAACCGCTTTAACTTTGCCGGAGATCTGATTTCCTCCATCGTGAATGAGGACCAAAGCTCTAATCGCCGATGGGTACCCCTCTGGGGCCTGGGGACCAGTTATTATCTCGATGAGGAGGTACAAATCTACGCTAATTATTCCCGGAATTTCCGCTCCATTACCTTTAGTGATCTGCGGGTCGTTAACCCCAACTTTCAACTGGATAGTCTGATCACCGACGAGAATGGTTTTAATATGGATATCGGTATCCGGGGCGAATTGTGGGACTGCCTCAACCTGGACGCCAGTTTGTTTCTCTTGAGGTACAACGATCGTATTGGTCAGTATGAATTACCGGGCAGCACCACTTTGTTTCGCACCAACATCGGAAATTCCCGGCACCTTGGGGTGGAGCTCTTTGGAGAACTGGACATTTTTAAAATGTTTACCTGGCGGCAACGCCTGGCCCGCTTATCCGTTTTTCTGAACCTTTCCGTCACCGACGCCACCTACATCCAATCCGATATTTCCGCCATCCGCAACCGCAGAGTGGAATACGTTCCTAACCTTATGCTGCGTACCGGTGTGAATTACCGCTGGCAGGGCATTAAGGCGACCCTGCAATTTTCCTATCTTAGCGAGCAATATTCGGATGCCACCAATTCTACCTTTAATCCCAATGCCCTGACGGGAACGATACCCTCTTATTTGGTGTTAGATTTATCTGCTGAGTACGAGCTCAAGCGCTTTACTTTTTCGCTGGGTGTCAATAATCTGACGGACGAAAAATACTTCACCCGGCGGGCAGCCAGTTATCCAGGACCAGGTATTATTCCGGCCACACCCCGGAGTTTTTACTTTGCCCTGGGCTACCGGATAGATTGATGAAATGCCCATGCGCCTCAGGCGCACCAGAACGCGGATGAATATCGGGAAGCTGCTTGGTAATTGTAGTTTTTGCCCTTTAGTACATCTTCTTTTTGACCGCAAAAAGAAGCAAAAACTCCCCGCTAGGATTAGCCATTTCTTAATCCGCCTAAGGCGGACTGCCAGGAAGCAGCCTAAAGCTGGCAAACTCGTGCGAAATAGGGAATGCTAAACTTAATGGTAGTGTAAACTTGGCATAGTCGGTAAGCCTGGGGTTTTGGTTTTACTCAAACAAGGCCAG
>Ga0102940_1002260_pt1 | contig 11698 bp, 10 predicted proteins | sample SalPonR2_C_D1_MG_FD_78215 | JGI IMG/M metagenome (GOLD analysis project Ga0102940, IMG submission 78215) | Salt pond soil microbial communities from South San Francisco under conditions of wetland restoration - Salt Pond MetaG R2_C_D1_MG | ecosystem: Environmental > Aquatic > Marine > Intertidal...
CGCCGCCGGCGCCGCGGCGGCCGGAGCGTCGGGGCGGAAGACGCCGTCCTCGGTGGCGATCGCTGCGAGGGGAACGTCCGTCGCCTCCCGCGGCAGCGGCTCCGGCGCGAACTGGTCGGCGTAGGCGAAGCCGAGGGCGCGGGCGCCCGGCAGGCCGGCGAGCGTGCGGTCGTAGAAGCCGCCGCCGTAGCCGAGGCGGTATCCGAGCGAATCGTAGGCGGCGAGCGGGACGATCAGCGCCTCGGGCGTCACCCAGTCGCCCGCCGCCGGCGCCGGCGCGCCGAACACGCCGGGGACGAGCGTGTCGCCCGGCGCCCAGGCGCGGAAGCGGAGGGGGCGGCCCGGCCCCTCGACCACCGGCAGGCAGAGGCGGCGGCCCTCCGCGTGGAGGGCCGCGAGGGCCGGGCGGGGATCGATTTCGGTGCGGATCGGCATATAGGCGGAGACGGTGGCGGCCGACTCGCGCGCGAACGCCCGCAGGAGCGCCTCGGTCGCCGCGACGGGGGCGGGGCCGAGCGCCTCGCGCGCGACCTTGCGGCGGGCGAAGGCGGCGAGGCGCGCGGCGGCCTTGGCTTCCGCGATCGGGGAGGATTCAGGCGCATGCGGCGTCTCGGTCATGGCGCGGGACCCTCTGCCGCCGGAAAAGCAAACGCCGGAGCATTCGCCCCGGCGTTTCCTGCGGAAATGGCATCCCCTAGGGGAATCGAACCCCTGTTTCCACCGTGAGAGGGTGGCGTCCTAACCGCTAGACGAAGGGGACATGAACTCCGCTGCGTTGGAGCGGCAGGTAGGACACGAGGGCGGGGGCTGTCAAGGGGCGCGCGGCCCCTCGCGGCGGACCGGCGTGCGGGAGAGGAGCGCACCGCTTTCGCGGTCGTAGACCAGCAGCGCCTCGGCCCCCGCCGCGTCGCGGACGAGAACGAGCAGTTCCGCGCCCGAGGCGCCGAGGGCGGCGACGCTCTCTCCCGCCGGCAGGGCGAGCTCGGGCGCGGCGACGGGCGCCGCGGGGCGCGTCGCGGGCCCCTCGACGACGCGGGCGAGACGCCAGACGAGGATGCCGGCGACGCTGGTCATGCCGACGATCAGCACGACGGTGAGCAGGGTCACGAGCCGCCTCAGCGCGCGCAGGCGCGGCGGCTCGGGCGGCTCGTCCTCGTCGTCGAGGGGCGGTAGGGTCTGGCTCATGGACGGGGCGCTCGACGATGAGGAGAGGGACGCCGCGGCGGGCGCGCCGCCGCGGCGGCTGACGGTGCCGACGGCGCTGGCGGGCGCGCGGCTGGACAAGGCGCTGGCCGAGGCCGGGGCGCCCGAGGGGCCGAGCCGCTCGCGCATGAAGGCGCTGATCGAGGCGGGCGCGGTGAGGGGGCCGGACGGCGAGGTCGTGCGCGACGCGCGGCGCGCCGTCAAGGCCGGCGAGATCTGGACGCTGGCCGAGCCCCCGCCGGCGCCCGCCCGACCGGAGGCGGAGGCGATCCCGCTCAGCGTCGCCTACGAGGACGCTCATCTGATCGTGGTGGACAAGCCGGCCGGGATGGTCGTGCATCCGGCGCCGGGCGCGACGCGGGGCACGCTGGTCAACGCGCTGCTGCACCATTGCGGCAGCGGGCTCTCCGGCATCGGGGGGGAGGCGCGGCCGGGGATCGTGCACCGGATCGACAAGGACACCTCCGGCCTGCTGGTCGCCGCCAAGACGGAAGCGACGCATCGCGGCCTCGCGGCCCTGTTCGCGGCGCACGACGTGGAGCGGGCCTACGCGGCGCTATGCTGGGGCGCGCCGGGACCGGAGTCCTCGCGGATCATGGGCCTGCCGGGGGTGAGCGCCGAGCCCGGCGGACTGCGGGTGGAGGCCGCGATCGCGCGGCACCCCACGGACCGCAAGCGCATGGCGGTGACGCGTGCGGGCGGCCGGCACGCGGTGACGCATCTGCGCCGGGTCGGCGTCGCGACGGAGGGCGCGGCGGCTCGGCTCGTCTGCCGGCTGGAGACGGGGCGGACGCACCAGATCCGGGTGCATCTGGCCTGGCTCGGCCATCCGCTGATCGGCGATCCGGTGTATGGCCGGGGGCGGCGGGCGCCGCGGACGCTGGGCGAGGCCGGCACGGCGGCGGAGGCCTTTCCCCGCCAGGCGCTGCACGCCGCGACGCTGGGCTTCCGTCACCCCGCGACGGGCGAGGCGCTGCGCTTCGAGGCGGAGGAGCCGGAGGATTTCGCCGCGCTGGCGGCGGCCCTCGGCCTTTAGCGCCGCCGGACGAGACCGAGACCGGGGAGGAGAGACCGAGCGGCGCCGCCGCGGCGGGCAGGCCCGCGTCGGCGGCATGGAGGGTGGAGCGGTTCCGGGCCTGCGGCGACGCGCCGGCGCCGTAGAGGCCGGACGCCGGCGGGTCGCCTTTGACGACAGTTAGTCCCGACCGACACCCGCAATGGAAAGGCGGCGCGTCGCCACGGCCCTTTGTTTCGGGAACGGTCGACCCCATATCGCGTTGTAAAGAGGTGACACACCCGAGCCAGAGGAGGCGTCCGTCGAGGGGCGGACGTTCGGAAGGGACGATGAGCTACACGAGATTGCCGGCGCCGTCGCCGGAGCAGGGCCTGAGCCGCTACCTCCAGGAGATCCGGAAGTTCCCCATGCTGGAGCCGGAGGAGGAGTACATGCTGGCCAAGGCCTGGGTCGACCACGGCGACAAGGAATCCGCGCACAAGCTGGTGACGAGCCACCTGCGGCTCGCCGCCAAGATCGCCATGGGCTATCGCGGCTACGGTCTGCCGCCGGCTGAGGTGATCTCCGAGGCGAACGTCGGCCTGATGCAGGCGGTGAAGCGGTTCGACCCGGAGAAGGGCTTCCGCCTCGCGACCTACGCGATGTGGTGGATCCGGGCGGCGATCCAGGAATACATCCTGCGCTCCTGGAGCCTCGTGAAGATGGGCACCACGGCGGGGCAGAAGAAGCTGTTCTTCAACCTGCGCAAGGCCAAGAACCGCATCGGCGCGCTGGAGGAGGGCGATCTCCGGCCCGAGAACGTCGCCACCATCGCCGACAATCTCGGCGTGACCGAGACCGAGGTGATCGCGATGAACCGCCGCCTCGCCGGGGGCGACGCGAGCCTCAACGCGCCGCTGAAGTCGGACGGCGAAGGTTCGGCCGAGTGGCAGGACTGGCTGGCGGACGACGACGCGGACCAGGCGGCGCAGTACGCCGAGCGCGACGAGCTCGAGAGCCGGCGCGAGCTGCTGATGGCGGCGATGGAGGGCCTCAACGAGCGCGAGCGCCACATCCTCACCGAGCGGCGGCTGAAGGACGATCCGGTGACGCTGGAGGAGTTGTCCAAGGTCTACGACGTCAGCCGCGAACGGGTGCGCCAGATCGAGGTGCGCGCCTTCGAGAAGCTGCAGAAGCGGATGCGCGAGCTGGCGGCCGAGAAGGGGATGATCCCCGAGGTGACCTGAGCCTCACCGGGCCTCGGGGAACCGCTCGCCGCCGGCGGGCGCGAGCCCCGGCAGCCAGGTCTCGTGGACGTGCAGCCACTCGACGCCGTTCGGCGTGCCTTCGCGCGCGCGGTAGAGGACGGTGGCGAGGCGGGCCGAACGATCGCCCGCGAGCCGGTGATGCTCCTCGTAGGTGACGAGGGTGCAGTCGCCGACGGTGTGGACGTGGGCCGGAGCCTCCACGGTGATGGCGAAGGCTCCGGCGCGATCGGCGAGGGCGCCGTGCAGGCCTTCGAACTCCGTCAGAAGCGCCGGAAGCTCCGTCGTCGTGCCGAGCGGCGAGATCACGCGAAGATCCGGAGCCATGACGCCCGACATGCGCGCGAAGGCGACCGGGGTCCGCGGCAGGGCGCCGACGAGCCAGTCGCGCAGGAAGGCGTGGAAGTCCTCGGTCTCGCGCACGGCGGCGCGGGCGAGGGCGGGCATCTCGGTCATCTCGGAGGCTCCTTAGGCGGCGGCGCGGCGAGGGTCGCGCCTGCGGCCTCTCCGCGCAACCGGCGCCATCGGACCCGCCTCGGCCCGTTTTCTCCGCCGCGCCCGTTTGACTTTCGCGCTCGGTGCGCTTTGTCGCCCGCGACACGGCAACTCCTGAGGGTGCAGGTTCATGGGCGTCAACGAGAAGTTCGAAGATCCGGCGACGGGGACGGGGGCGCAGGCGACCCCCGCGGCGGACGAAGCCTCGCGTGCCGAGGCGGTGAACGGCGAGGCGGTGGCGCTCGGCATCGCGTTCGACGGGTTCGCCCAGGCGATGGAGACCAAGGGAGGCCGGCTGCTGCTGATGGCGACCAAGGTCCTCCTGTTCAATTTCGCGGTGTTCGGCCCCCTGATCGCGATGGGCTTCCTGCTGTTCTCGTGACGCGCGAGGACGGCGCGGTCAGCCGATCAGGCCGGTCGCGCCGTCCCAGACCAGCTTGCCGCCGGTGAGCGTCAGCATCACCCGGATCAGCCCGAAATAGAGGTGCGCGGGCACCCTGTGGTGCGCCCAGACGCCGAGCAGCATGCCGACCACCGCCACCGGCGCCAGCCAGAGCGCGGCGCCGAGCTGCCCCTCGTCGAACAGGCCGACCGCCCAGTAGGGGCCGAGCTTCACGACGTTGACCCACCAGAACAGGATCACCGTGGTCGCCTGATACTCGCTCTTCGAGAGGGGGCGTGTGAGCAGGTGGACGGCGGCGGGCGGCCCGCCGGCGTGGCTCGCGAAGCTGGTGAAGCCGGCGACGCCGCCCCAGAAGCCGGCGCGGAGCGGGGCCGGGCGCCGGGCCGCCTCCGGGTCGGGGCGAGGTCCCCAGCCCCGGGCCTGCGCGAGCTGGAAGGCGACGAAGCCGAGCGCGATCAGCCCGATCAGAAGACGGACCGCCGCCTCCGGCACGGCCCAGAAGAAGGCCGCGCCGAGCGCGATGCCGGGGACCGCGCCGATCATCATCGGACGCGCCTCCCTCAGGTTCCAGCGGCCGCGCCAGGCCCGGAGCCCCGTCAGGTCCATGACCATCAGAAGCGGCAGCATCAGACCCACCGCGACCTCGGGCGAGGCGACGAGCAGCAGCAGCGGCGTCGCGGCGAAGCCCGCCCCGGCGCCGAATCCACCCTTTGAGATGCCGGCCAGCAGCACGGCGGGCACCGCGGCGGCGAGGAACAGCGGATCGGCGATCTCGGGCGGCATCGACGGCCTCGCGGGTGAGCGGCGCGACCGGCCGTGCGGCGCGACGGAGGGGCGGCGAAAGCCGACGGCGCTTGCGGGGGGCGCCGGATCGCGCTAGCCCCCGCGCGGACCCATACGAGGCTCAATCGCGGGAGACGCAGACGATGTCCAGACCCAAGATCGCGATGATCGGCGCCGGCCAGATCGGCGGCACCCTCGCGCACCTGGCCGGTCTCAAGGAACTCGGCGACGTGGTGCTGTTCGACATCGCCGAGGGCGTGCCCCAGGGCAAGGCGCTCGACATCGCGGAATCGAGCCCGGTCGACGGTTTCGACGCCGCCTATTCCGGCGCCAACGATTATGCGGCCATCGCCGGGTCGGACGTCTGCATCGTGACCGCCGGCGTGCCGCGCAAGCCGGGCATGAGCCGGGACGACCTGCTCGGCATCAACCTCAAGGTGATGAAGGCGGTCGGCGAGGGCATCAAGGCCAACTGCCCGGACGCGTTCGTGATCTGCATCACCAACCCGCTCGACGCCATGGTCTGGGCCCTGCGCGAGTTCTCCGGCCTGCCGGCCGAGAAGGTGGTGGGCATGGCGGGCGTGCTCGACTCGGCGCGCTTCCGGTATTTCCTGGCCGAGGAGTTCAAGGTCTCGGTCAAGGACGTCACGGCATTCGTGCTCGGCGGCCACGGCGACACCATGGTGCCGCTGACGCGTTACTCGACCGTCGGCGGCATTCCCCTGCCGGACCTCGTCGAGATGGGCTGGACCACGCAGGAGAAGCTCGACGCCATCGTGCAGCGCACCCGCGACGGCGGGGCCGAGATCGTCGGCCTGCTCAAGACCGGCTCGGCGTTCTACGCCCCGGCGGCCTCGGCGATCCAGATGGCGGAGAGCTATCTGAAGGATCAGAAGCGCCTCCTGCCCTGCGCGGCCTGGGTGGACGGCGCCTACGGGCTCAAGGGCCTCTACCTCGGCGTGCCGACGGTGATCGGCGCGGGCGGCATCGAGCGGATCGTCGAGATCAAGCTGAACAAGGACGAGCAGGCGATGCTCGACAAGTCCGTCGACTCCGTGAAGGGGCTCGTGGACGCCTGCAAGGGCATCGACGAGACGCTCGCCTGAACGGCGAGGGCGGGGGGCGGCGTGCGCCTTCCGCCCTTGCCCGAGCGGCGCTTGAGCGGCATAGGAAGAGCGTCCCCGAGAAGGAGCCCGGCCCGATGGAGAAGTTCGAGACCCTGACCGGCGTCGCCGCGCCGATGCCCCAGATCAACGTCGACACCGACATGATCATCCCCAAGCAGTTCCTGAAGACGATCAAACGGACGGGGCTGGGCAAGAACCTCTTCGACGAGATGCGCTACGACGAAGCCGGCAACGAAAAGCCGGACTTCGTGCTCAACCGTCCGGCCTACCGGGACGCGAAGATCCTCGTCGCCGGCGCCAATTTCGGCTGCGGCTCCAGCCGCGAGCATGCGCCTTGGGCGATCGAGGATTTCGGCATCCGCTGCGTCATCGCGCCGAGCTTCGCGGACATCTTCTTCAACAACTGCTTCAAGAACGGCATCCTGCCGATCGCCCTTCCGCAGGAGGAGGTCGACGATCTGATGGCGGACGCCGAGAACGGCGCCAACGCCAAGCTGACCGTCGACCTCGAGTCGCAGACGATAACGCGGCCCGACGGCTCGACCGTGGGGTTCGATGTGGATCCGTTCCGCAAGCGCTGCCTCCTCGAAGGTCTGGACGACGTCGGATTGACGCTGGAGAAAGCCGACGCGATCGCGGCTTACGAGACGCGCATGGCGGCGGAGCGACCCTGGCTGGCGCCTGCGGGCTGAGCGCCGACCGCGAGGGTTCGGCGGTGGGCCGCGTCCCGCTCCGCGAAGGTCGCGGTCCGGCTTGGCCGGGGCCGCGTCGATGACGCGGACGCGGGAGACGGCGCAGTATCCGGGCGCGGCGCTGCGCGCGCTGGCGGTCGCGGCGACCGTGGCGATCCCTTCGCTGCTGGTCGCGCCGTCGCCCGTGGGGACGGAACCCGAACTCTCGTTCCTCGTCGGGGCCGCGGCCGGTCTGATGGTGCTGTTCGAGTATGGCGCGCGGACGCCGGCGCTGGTGGATTTCCGCTTTGCGCCGCCGCTCAACCGGCTCCGTTTCGCGACGTTCGTGATCGCGCTCGCCGCGGCGACGGCCGCGGCGGCCTCGCCGGCGGCCGGGCGTCTCGGATTGACCGTGGCCGAGGCGATGGCGGGCCCGGCGAGTCCGGTCGACCTCGCCGCCTGGGCGGTCACGCGCGACTCGGCCCCCGGTCCGGATCCCGTGTTGAGGGCTGCCGGCGCGCTGACTCTGGTCGCGGCGCTGACCTGCCTGGCGGGCGCCGGGGCGTGGATCTGGTTCGGCGCATGGCCGGGCGATCCCGAGCGGTTCAACCGATGGATCAATCTTCCGACGTTCGAACCTTCGGACGAGGGCGATGCGGCGGCGTGGCTCAAGCGGCAGGGCGGCCTTGCGGCGCTGACGGGTCTTGCGCTGCCCGTGGCCCTCACCGGCCTCGGCGCGGCGGCGACCCGGCTTTTCGCGGCGGATCTTTTCGCCGCGCCGCTGGCGCAGATCTGGGCCGCGGCGATCTGGGCGGGGGTTCCCGCCTGCGTCCTGCTGAGGGCGATGGCGTTGCTCAAGCTTGCGCGGATCGCTCGGAGGGATGTTTCGTGAGAGCCGTCGCGGCCGCGCTGTTGGCGTTGGGGGTGGCCTCGGGCGCCCGCGCGGAGCCCCTGCCTCCGCCGGCGGAGGGGTCGGTGCGCGTCGCGGCCTTCAACGCCTCGCTCAGTCGGGCGGGCGCCGGGGTCGCCTGGAAGGACGTGGCCGAGGGCGACGCGCAGCCTCGGGCGGTGGCGGAGATCATCCGGCGGGTGCGGCCGGACGTGCTGCTGGTGCTGGAGCTCGACCACGACCTCGAGGGGCGGGCGCTGGGCGCGCTGGCGGCGCTGATCGCCGAGGACGGGGCGGCGCCGGGCGTCGACTATCGGCATCGCCTGGCGGCGCCGATGAACACCGGCGTTCCCACGGGGCTGGACCTCGACGGGGACGGCGCCGCGGCCGGTCCGTCGGACGCGCAGGGCTGGGGGCGGTTTCCGGGGCAATACGGCATGGCGCTGCTCTCGCGCCTGCCGATCGAGGGGCTGCGAAGCTTCCGCCGTCTGCTCTGGGCCGAGATGCCGGGGAGCCTGATGCCGGGCGCCGGGATGCCGGAGGCCGCGGCGATGGTGCAGCGGCTGTCCTCCAAGTCGCACTGGGACGTGACCCTGCGGCTGCCGGGGGGGGAGACGTTCCACCTTCTGGCGAGCCATCCGACGCCTCCGGTCTTCGACGGGCCGGAGGATCGCAACGGGCGGCGGAACCACGACGAGATCCGGTTCTGGATCGACTACGTCTCCGGCGAGGACTGGATGACGGACGATGCGGGGCGTCGCGGCGGGCTGGCGCCGGGGGCCGCCTTCGTGGTGGCGGGCGACCTCAACGCCGACCCGGCCGACGGCGAGGCGCGGCGAGCGGCGATCGCGGCGCTGCTGTCCCATCCGCGCGTGCAGGATCCGGCCCCGCGGAGCGCAGGCGCGGCGTCGGCCGCGGCGGCGCAGGGGGGCGCGAACGCGCGCCACAGGGGCGATCCGGCGCTCGACACCGCCGACTGGCGGGACAAGCCGGAGCCGGGAAACCTGCGGGTCGACTACGTGCTGCCCTCGACCGACTGGGAGGTGACGGCGGCGGGCGTGTTCTGGCCGGCGCCGGGCGCGCCCGGCGCGGCGCTCGTCGAGGGCGGGCGGCGACCGGCGAGCTCCGACCATCGGCTGGTCTGGGTGGATCTTCGGCCCGACGGGCGTTGATCCGGCCGGCGGCGCGGGCGGAATCGGCGCCGCAATCGTGCGCAGAGCGTGCGGACGAGGCGCCGCGGGCGTCGGCCCTTCGTCGGCTTTGCGTCGGACTTTCGTCGGCCTTTCGTATGCCGTTCGTCGGCCCTCGGCAGGACTTTCGTGCCGCGCGCGTCGGTCGTCGGTGCGCAATTCGTGCCGACGTCGCGCCGACGGGAGGGGCGTGGGGGGTCTCCGGCCTGGCGACGGTCCGAGGGCGCTAGAGCGCTTTGCGGCCTGATTGGATCAGGTCTCGCGCTCCAGACTTTTGATTTGTCGCGTTTTCGCGACGCCGGCCCGTTCCGGTCCGACTGGAAAACGCTCTAGCCTGGCGCCGAAGGGTCGAGGAAAGGTTGACGCTCGCGGCCGGGCTCCGCCCTTGGACGGAGCGCCGCCGGCCTGATCGTGGATCGATCGTCGCGAAGGATCACGCCGCCGGGGGGACGGCCCCGGCGGCGCCTTTCGGTCGGACGGCCCGGCCGTCAGTCCGCGCCGGGCGAGGTCCGCGTCTCCGCCGGGGGAAGGCTGTCGGCGGTCCGGGGCTCGGTCTCGGCGGCCTCGGCGGCGACGGCGTCGGGCGCGAGCGTCAGGAGCACCGCGCCCTCGGCGATCTGGGCGCCTTCCTCGGCCGGGGCGGTCTCGACCGTGCCGTCGCGAGGGGCGGTGAGGCGGTGCTCCATCTTCATCGCCTCCATCACGGCGACGGTCTGGCCGGCGGTGACCGCGTCGCCGGGCCTGGCGAGCAGGCGCTTGACGAGGCCGGGCATCGGCGCGGTGACGGCGTCGCCGCCGGCGACGGCCTCCAGCGCGGCGGCGAAGGGGTCCGCGAGGCCGAAGGCGGCGGCGCGGCCGGCGAGGAAGACCTCGGCCCGGGGCCCCTGCGGCGTGGCGCCGAGGACGGCGCGGGCGTCCCGCTCGGCCCCGTCGACGGCGAGGCGCAGGCGCCCCGGCGCGGCATGGATGGCGAGGGCCGGGCCGGCGGCGTCGCCCTCGACGGCCGTGTAGCGATGCTCGCCGACCGTCTCGAGGGTGACGACGAGGGGCTCGCCTTCGCCCTCGACCGTGACGCGGCGGCTCTCCCGCCCCCAGGGGCGCCAGCCGTCGCGGCGTCCGAAGGGGCCGGGCTCGGCCGGGCGGTCGAGCGCTAGGGCGGCGGCGGCAGCGAGGGCGGCGGCGCCGGCGGGCGCGGGTTCGGGGGCCGTGAGGGCGGCGAGGTCGCGCTCGATCAGGTGGGTGTCGATCTCGCCCTTCGCGAAGCCCTCATGCGCCAGCAGGCGGGAGAGGAAGGCGAGGTTGGTGGTCAGGCCCGCCACCTCCGTCTCCGCCAGCGCGGCGAGGAGGCGGCTGCGCGCGGCCTCCCGCGTCGGGCCGTGGGCGACGATCTTGGCGATCATCGGGTCGTAGTGGGGGGAGACGGCGTCGCCCTCCCCGACGCCGGCGTCGGTGCGGGCGAGGAGGGGATCGGGCAGGCGCAGATGGGTGAGGCGGCCGGTCTGCGGGAGGAAGCCCCTGGCGGGATCCTCGGCGTAGAGGCGCGCCTCGATGGCGTGGCCGGTCAGGGGGACGTCCGCTTGCGCGAAGGGCAGCGGCTCTCCCGCGGCGATGCGGAGCTGCCATTCGACGAGGTCGAGGCCGGTGATCGCCTCGGTGACGGGGTGCTCGACCTGGAGGCGGGTGTTCATCTCCATGAAGTAGATGCGGTCGGCGCGGAGGCCCTCGGAGGCGTCGGCGATGAACTCGACGGTGCCGGCCCCTTCGTAGCCGATGGCCTTGGCGGCGCGGACGGCGGCGGCGCCGATCTCGGCCCGGATCTCCGGCGTCATGCCGGGGGCGGGGGCCTCCTCGATCACCTTCTGGTGGCGGCGCTGGAGCGAGCAGTCCCGCTCGTGCAGGTGCAGCGCCGTGCCGTGACCGTCCGCGAGCAGCTGGATCTCGATGTGGCGCGGGGCGGCGACGTATTTCTCGATCAGGACGGCCGGGTCGCCGAAGGCGGCCTGCGCCTCCGCCTGCGCGCCTTCGAGGGCTTCGGCGAAGTCCTGCGCGCGGTCCACGCGGCGCATGCCCTTGCCGCCGCCGCCGGCGCGGGCCTTGATCAGGACCGGGTAGCCGATCTGCTCGGCCTCGCCGGCGAGGAACTTCGGGTCCTGCCCTTCGCCGTGGAAGCCGGGGACGACGGGGACGCCGGCCTCCTGCATCCGGGCCTTGGCGGCGTCCTTGAGGCCCATGGCGCGGATCGCCGAGGCGGGCGGGCCGACCCAGATCAGGCCGGCGCGGCTGACCGCCTCCGCGAAGTCGGGGTTTTCGGAGAGGAAGCCGTAGCCGGGGTGGATGGCGTCGGCGCCGGTCGCCTTGGCGGCGGCGATGATGCGATCCGCGACGAGGTAGGACTCGGCGGCGGGGGCGGGGCCGATGGCGACGGCCTCGTCGCAGGCGGCGACGTGGCGGGCCTCTGCGTCGGCCTCGGAGTGGACGGCGACGGTGCGGATGCCCATGCGCCGCGCGGTGCGGGCGATGCGCACGGCGATCTCGCCGCGGTTGGCGATGAGGAGCTTGGCGATGGGTCGGGGGGCGGGCGCCGGGGCGGCGCGCGCCGCGGCGGCGTCGGCGTCGGCCTTCGCCTCGGCCTCTGTCGCGACCTGCGGGCGCTCCGGCGGGGCGACGCCGCCGCGGCG
>Ga0102940_1002263_pt1 | contig 11694 bp, 9 predicted proteins | sample SalPonR2_C_D1_MG_FD_78215 | JGI IMG/M metagenome (GOLD analysis project Ga0102940, IMG submission 78215) | Salt pond soil microbial communities from South San Francisco under conditions of wetland restoration - Salt Pond MetaG R2_C_D1_MG | ecosystem: Environmental > Aquatic > Marine > Intertidal...
ACGCATATCATCGAAGACATTGCCAGCTCCTGTAATCAACTGGCCGTCCTCGACCGGGGCGCGCTCAGATACCAGGGTTCTCCGCAGGAGATGGCGCGTCTCGCAGAGGGTCTCGTCTGGGAGTACTTCGTCCCTGCCGCCGGTTTTGAGCAGGCCACCGCCGGACAGGAAGTGGTCAATCACCTGCGCGAAGGCGATCAGATACGCGTCCGCTGCATTGCCGGCGAAAAGCCGGTGGCCGAAGCGGTCTCGGTCGAGCCGGTACTGGAGGACGCGTATTTGTGCTTACTGAAAAATATTCAGAAGGAGGCGGTGACGTAGTAACCAGTAACTTAGAGCTTGTTGGGAAGTTACCCAAATCTCACTTTAACATTCTATAACTTATGCTCAACACGATAACACTCATCGGCAGTCTTATCCGCTACAACCTGAAAGTCATCTTTGCCGGGCGCTTTATCTGGTTCTTCCTGGCAGCCCTCTCCTTCTATATCTTCTTCATGGTGATCAGTGTTCTGGATAACGACGAACCCGGTATCGGCCTCCTCTATCAACTGACTTTTTTCCCGGCGCTACTATTGATTTTCTATCCCGTAGTGTTCGGCATTCAGCGCGATGACGATGCCCGCATGCTGGAGATCCTTTTCGGCATCCCCGATTACCGGTATAAGGTCTGGCTGGTGCGGCTCGTATTGATCTTCACCCTGGTTTTTGTGCTGCTGATCCTCTTTGCCGCCGTCGGCTCCTGGCTGTTGTACCCCATCAAGCCGGTAGCGTTGGCCGGCCAGCTTTTGTTCCCCGTCTGCTTTCTGGGAAGCCTGGCTTTCCTTTTTGCCACCCGGGTCAAGAGTGGCAATGCCACGGCCGTCATCATGGTGATTCTGGGAATGGCACTGACTGTTTTCAGTGAAATATTCGAAAACACCCTATGGGATATCTTTTTAAATCCCTTCGATACGCCGCGGGAATTCAGCCCCTTAGCCTGGCAGCAGGTCGTCTGGAAAAATCGCGTTTTTTTGAGTGTAGGAACGATCGTGTTTATCCTGACGGCGCTGTTGAACTTGCAGCGGCGGGAACGTTATATTTAGAACTATGATCTACCAAGTCAAAGCCAAATACAAAGGAGAGAAGTCGAAGGACGGACTAATGCTGAACGCATTTTGCCGGTCACGATCAGCGCGTCAATGCCCGTTGGCCGGATTACGCAAAGGACCCAAAGGGAAACAATAAGGAATACAGCGCGCCTCGTCTACCGCCAAAATAACCTCGCCCAAACTATGAATAACTCAGTGCCCGGCGCACTGGGATGGGGCTAACCTGGCCTGGGACCTGACCAGCCGGTTTTTCAATGAGAATCTGAGATAAAAAGCCAACTACTCGGGTATTTTGTATCCCAGCAGGCGCCCCAGCCCAGCCAGCAACCTAAACAGCCACTGCGGAGGATTGCTGGAGATGAACTCCCTTTCATATTCCACCTGTAACATAGCAAGCAGGGTCATGGCTCTAATTCCTTTCGGAGGCATCTCAACTCCGGCTTTTGTTTTGAGCTGGTGGAATCTGCGGAAGTACTCTTCATACTTCAGGGCAGGCTTATGAATGTTTAACACTTCTACCGGGCCTTTATTCCTGAAAGCGTGAACTTTATCAGGCGGCACGGTGTGTTTTTCGCCCGCTGTCAGCTTCAACCATTCGCCCCCGGCGTACACTTCCATTTCTCCGGTCAGCACCTCATAGCTTTCTTCCGCTATGGGGTGGCGGTGGGGAGGAAGCTTTCCAGGCTCTTCAAGTTTCATTTTGGTTTCGAAGAACTCGCCATTCGTCTCTTCGGTTGTCTTTCTGATCTCCCAGTATCCGGGAAATCCATTAAAATCAAGAGTGCGATTCGCTTTTTTCTGTTCAGTCGTCATCCTAATCTCCTCCTTTGCCTTTTTTAATCAGATTAAATTTCTTTATACACAAAATCGTCATAACCACTAATCAATAAGGGATAAAATACTATCGCTTAAGAATAATTGAGGCTCCTTTCACCGGGTACCTGATATTCTCTTTTAATATCTCGAAAATCGAGCAGATCGGAAAGCCCATAACGCACTTTTTTTTCGCAATAGAAGAAAACCGGTCAAAGATTCCTTGAAGTTACCCAATTATTTTTAGTTGGAATTCCATTGATAAACCAAAACCCGGAAGAGATGCGGCCTTAACCTTTGATTCTCCTTTCTATCATTTTCACCCGATCCGGGGTAACCGGGCAAAGAAGGATTATTTTGAGGCTTTCAATAATTATCTAATAGGGTAAAAAGTCTTACCTTACCCGGAGCAGTCAATTTTCCAATCACCTACAATCGCAACCGTGAAAAAACTCAACTTATCCCAGGAGATCTTCGATCTGTATGACCAATATGCCCATAATAAAATCGACCGGCGCGCCTTTGTCGGTCGCCTCAAGATTTACGCCGTCGGTGGATTGACCGTTCCGGCCATCCTAGAATACCTGCTGCCGAATTATGAGGAAAAGCAGCAGATCCGCATCGATGATGAGCGATTGAAAACCGAAACGATAGGATATGACTCCCCGAAAGGCGGTGGCAAGATCAAAGGCCAGCTTTCCCGCCCGATGAAAAATCAGGAAAAACTGCCCGGCATCATTGTGGTCCACGAAAACCGGGGGCTCAACCCGCATATCGCCGATGTAGGGCGGCGGGCGGCGCTGGCCGGCTTCATTTCCCTGTCGCCGGATGCGCTGACGCCGCTCGGCGGCTATCCCGGCAACGATGATGACGGGCGGGCCCTGCAGCGGCAAAGAGATCGGGATGAAATGCTGGAAGACTTCATTGCCGCCTTCGAATACCTGAAAAATCATGACGAATGCACGGGAAAGGCAGGCGTCGTAGGCTTCTGCTTCGGCGGCTGGATCTCCAATATGATGGCCGTCCGGGTACCGGACCTGATGGCGGCGGTACCCTTTTACGGCGGGCAACCCGATGCGGAAGAGGTGCCGAAGATCAATGCTCCCCTGCTGCTGCACTTCGCAGGAAATGACCAGCGCGTCAATGCCGGGTGGCCGGATTACGCCAGAGCCTTACAAGAAAATAACAAGGAATACAGCGCCCACCTGTACCCCAATGTCAACCACGGGTTCCACAACGATACGACGCCGCGCTACGATTGGGATGCTGCAAACCTGGCCTGGGACCGGACAATCCGGTTTTTTAATCACAACCTGAGGTAACCCAATAAGATCTCCAAATCAAGTCTTTCGCCTCGGTATTAATTTGAATACGCTCCCTATTTTTCTATCTCAACCTTTATTACCTTTCCCGCCACGAAATCCACCTCCACTTGATAGGGCGCTTTTTCCCATTCAACAGTAATCAGTAACTGCTTCTCCGTCATTTTCATTCCGGCCCTTATTTTCTCCGGCAGTTTTTCCCTCTCGAACGGCACCAACAGCCAGGCAAATACTACTTCCTCTTCCATTTCTCCATCGTATACCGCCACATAAGCCGGCCTTTTTTGATTATACCGCTCGCTGTAGCTCCCCTGAATGGGAAACGCATCGAAGGACCGGGGCTTCCACTCGCGATAAGCTTCGGGATTATCCAGCGTATCCGGCCCGAAGTGCAGCTCCGGCGACCAGTCGATAGCGCCGATGGGCTGGATGAGCAGGTTGCCCTTGCCGGCATCGTTGGAATAGACCTGATCCCCGTTTTGTACCACACGGCAATCCGGATGAAAATGCCACAGCGGCTGTATCCGGTGGGGCTCCTTGCTCCGCAAACGGTCGATCACGATCCAAAAGCGGTCCTTGAGATAGAGGACGCCACGGGTGTGGGTAACCGTATCGTCCGCCTCGCGAAAGCCGGCGTCGAAGGTCGCCTGGGCGTAGGTGTATTCGGGCGTCGTTTCGAAGGCGACCTGATCAGGACTGTCATAGCGGTTCACATCCGGCCGGTGGCCGAAGCCGTCGACGAGAACAACGTTGTGGCTGTAGGAGCTGACAAAGTACTCGCGCCAGATATCCGAACGGTACCAGTAGCGGCCGCCGTCGACCAGCAGGTCACGGCCGTAGGCGGCGACGGAGAGATGCAGCTTGTCGTCGTGCCGGTGGGCCGTGCCGTGGGGGCCGCCGTCGAAGTATCTCCAGTGGGCACCTTCATGCCAGCCATTGCGCATGATCACCTGGCCGGCATAGGCAAACAGGATGGAAGTCTCCTCCGGTTGCTTCCCCAGGTTGCCGTTGCTGGTAATGTAGGACCAGTCGGGGCGGTTGAAGAGACTAGCGGCCTCGCTAATTTGCGGGCGGAAATCGTTGTGGTCCGAGTCGTTGTTGAGCAGGTTGTAGCCGTCGGGCCGCATGGAGTAGGCCAGGTAGTTGAACATCTTTTCCACGCCTTCGCGCAATGCAGGCGGCAGTGATTTGCCGGTCTGATCGGCCAGCTGCACCACTTGCTGGAACTGACGCAGCGCGCCGAAGTGGTACATGGAGCTCAGCTCGTCCTGCACGCCGTCGGGCAGCACCTGACCTTCCAACTCATAGAGCAGGTGCCGGGCGGCGTAGTCGAACCACTCCTCCGAGTGGCGCAGCTCCGGCCAGTAGGCGGCGATGCGGGCCAGCCCATTGAGTTCGTAAAGGGCGTGGTTCTGGTGCGTCCAGTGGAAGCGCCGGAGCCGGTCGCCCTGCTCCACGAGGCTGATCAGCATCAGGATCCGGGTGGCGTCGCTAAAGGTTTCGCTCTGCTGCATGCCGTAGAAGACGGCGGGCCAGCTCCTAAAGCGGATGGCGGTATTGAGGGGGTGCCAGGGCGGGCTGTAGGTATCGGATACCGGGGCGGAATTGCTGACGATCCAGTCGAGTAAGGCCCGGTTCAGGTACCCGGCATAGCGCTCATTACCGGTTTTCCGGTAGGCTATCGTGAGATTTTTCATCCATTGGTGGCGGTTCAGAAAGAAGGCCCATTCTGCGTCGTCTTTGGGGCCGCGGTAGGTCCAGTCTAGCGTTCCGTCCGGTTCCCGACGCTGTCGGGCGCTACGGTCCTGGAAGGTGAAGGTATCGGCGAGGATGCGATCGGCGGCGGCGAGGTCGGCGCCGTCGAGCTCCGGCTGCCGAAGTTCCGTAAAGTTACTGTTGGTCCGGTAATAATCGATCAATAAGCGGCAGGCGCGGCGGTAATCGGCGGAGGCGACGGCATTTTTGACGCTCTGTAAGCCGGGGTGCTCCAGGTCGAGTTGATGAAACAGGCGTTCCACCTTCTCAGGATAGGTTGTCAGCAGCCAATCGAAATTCATCTTATCCCCGGGCGCCTGGGCGTCTGCAGAATTAACGAGCAGCAACAAATAAAGAAAAAGGACTTTTTTCATGGTAATAAGATAGGAAACCGTAAATAAAAACAGGTTGAAAGCCGCATTACCAGGCCACTCCTAAATAATCCTGCGCCAGCGGAAACAGCGGCTGCCAGGACATCGCAGCGGGCGTGTAATTCAGCTCGTACTCCCAGGGCATGAGGTAAGCCAGAGAGGACCAACTCGCGGAGTCCTGCCCCAGGCCCTTGTCGCTTAGATATTCGTAATAGCTCCGGGGGTGTTGGTTTTGCCGAAAGGCCAATTCGAAACTGCGGATGGCCAGCAACCTGGCCAGGTCGTGGTAGCCGTAATCCATCAGGCCCTGGAAAACCAGGTAATTTAGGGGAATATATGCGGTTTTTCCCAGGTCGGAATTGGCATCAGTGGCCTCCAGGGGCAGGGGAAAGCTTGTCCAAAAACCATCCTTCTGCCGGAGGTGATCCCTGACCAGCCTTTCCGCCCGCTCGTAGGGAGCAATACCCGCGAAGAGGGGCAGGAATCCCGCCGCCGATCGCAAAGGCAATAGTTCGCCGCTTGCCTCAACGCGGTCAAGGTAGAAACCGCCGTTTTCATTCCAGCAGTAGTCATTGAGCGCTTCGGTCAACGCATCGGCCCGCCGGTGGAAGGTGTCGATATCCGCCGGGCGGCGTAGCTGGTGGGCGAGCAGAGCCATGGCCCGGTACTCGCGGTGGAGCAGGCAGGCGAGGGCGACGCTTTCCACTGGATTTCCTTTTTTCGCTTCTCCGTTCAGAAGAGCCGGCGGAAGCAATCCGTCCACTCCTTCCCAGCGCCAGGCGGGCAGCCCGTTGCCGTCGGCGTCGCAGTGAAGGCGCCAGTAGTCGAGATACTGCTTCAGACGCTCGTAATAAGACAGCCCTTCTCCGCCGGGGGACTTCCGCAGCCAGTTATAATTGTTCTGCTGTTTGGAACCGAGCAGAATGATTTGCGCGAGGAAGGGCGTGACGGGGCGCGGAGTATCAAGGGTGTCCTCATCCTCTGCGATGAACCCCTCCGGCCGCTGCTTTTCCAGCCAGGTGTGAACGCGGGGAAGGGCGTAATATCCCAGTCCGTAATAGGACAGATAGATCTGAGAGAAGTAGAGCGTACGGTCGTCGGCGGAAAGCAAGGCGTACTCACCATCTGTAGGTACGAGCTGCTCCTGTATGCGCCGGTTGTCCTCGCGAAGGCGGGAAACCAGATTTTCAGTGTCGGGAAGGTCGAGATATTCCAGCACCTTTACCGTGGCGCTGCGCAGGGGCGCCTGAGCTGGCAGGGAGGAAAAACAGCTTAACGCAAAAATGGTCATGAGAAGTGGTTGTCGCAAAACGTGGAATTTTAAACAAGCTCTAAGCCAGGTTGCGCTGTCCCAGCGCAACCTGGCGAGTTTCACCTGACCTTATGCTCAAATGCAATATAATTCAGTATACCTTCGATTTCTGCATCGGTGAGAAAACCGAAGGATATCATCTTTGTGGGTTTCCATTCCTCCCAAAGCATTTCAGCTCTCGGATGTTTTTCTTCGATCATTTTGTCCGGCTCCCGTATCCAACGATACAGGTCCTGGGCCGGATAGGCGCTCCATCGCTGTTGTACCCCGCCGAGCGCCGGGCCGGTCAGGTCAGTGTCCATCTGCCTGGCGTGGCAGATAGCACAGTTCTCGCGAAACAAGGCTTTCCCTCTCAAAACTGAATTCCTCAGGGAAGTATCCGCGATTTCCGAAACCGGATCAACGACAGCACAGAAGGCCATAGTTGGAGGCTCGAGGTTTTTACGCTGATTCCAAAGCTCCAAAACGACAAAACTTACCGACAGCAGGATGATGCTGAAGACGAGAAAGATAAGTAGATCATGGTGCAGATGGGAATCAGGCATTATTCATTTTCTTAATGTTCAATTTATGAAAAAAGAAGCTGCCACACAACAAACATTTCACAGGCATGAAAAAGAGGACTGACAAATAAGGATTCTTTTTTCAAAACGCGCCAAAATTTGGGTAAACCAAACAAGCATCCTATTTTTGGAGAGGTAATTGATGGGGTGACTGCGAGTCACCCCGTCAATTCGATCAACCGAACTTAAGAAACCAGATCCGCCTAGCCCCGAATTCATTCTTGAAAAACAATCTTCTTCGCAAAAAACACAACAAAACCCATGGGAACCCATCCGCACGCCGGCAAAATCGCCACACCTGATCAACTGATCAACGTTCCGCGTCTGATCACCGCCTACTTTACCGAGCAGCCCGACCCGTCGCAGCGCGAGCAGCGCGTTTCTTTCGGCACTTCGGGCCACCGGGGTTCCTCGCTGAACTGCTCCTTCAACGAGGAGCATATCCTGGCGACGACGCAGGCGATCTGCCTGTACCGCAAAAAGGAAGGCATCCACGGCCCGGTGTTCATGGGTATCGACTCGCACGCGCTGTCTGAGCCGGCGCAGGCTACCGCGCTGGAAGTGTTGGCCGCCAATGGTATTGAGGTGATGATCGCCGCCAACGACGAATATACCCCGACGCCCGCCGTCAGCCACGCCATCCTGACGTATAACCGCGACCGCTCGAGCGGACTGGCCGACGGCATCGTCATCACGCCTTCGCATAATCCGCCGCAGGACGGCGGCTTCAAGTACAACATGAGCAACGGCGGCCCCGCCGAGAGCAACGTCACCGCCTGGATCGAAGCCAAGGCCAATGAGTTGCTGGAAGGCGGACTGCGCGACGTCAAACGCATGCCGTATCAGAAAGCGCTGAAGGCCTCCACCACCCACCATTACGACTACCTCGACGCCTACACCGCCGATCTCGACCACGTGATCGATATGGAAGCCCTGCGCTCTTCCGGCCTCGAAATGGGCGTAGATCCGCTGGGCGGCGCCGGCGTTAATTACTGGAGCCGCATCGCGGAGCGCTACCAGCTCAACCTGACGGTGGTGGATAATCAAATAGATCCCACCTTTCGTTTTATGTCGCTCGACTGGGACGGCAAGATTCGAATGGACCCTTCCTCGCGCTACGCCATGCAGCGCCTGATCCAGCTGAAGGACCGCTTTCCCGTCGCCTTCGCCTGCGATACCGATCACGACCGCCACGGCATCGTCACCGGCAGCAGCGGGCTGATGCAGCCCAACCACTACCTGGCCGTCGCGATCGACTACCTGTTCCGGCACCGGCCGGAGTGGGGCGCCGATACCGGCATCGGCAAGACGCTGGTCAGCAGCCAGATGATCGACCGGGTAGCTAAGAAGCTGGGCCGCCGCCTCGTCGAGGTGCCCGTCGGCTTTAAGTGGTTCGTCGACGGCCTGTACGACGGCTCGCTGGGTTTCGGCGGCGAAGAGAGCGCCGGCGCTTCCTTCCTCGACCGGAAGGGCCACGTGTGGTCAACCGATAAGGACGGCATCATCGCCGCCCTGCTCGCCGGGGAAATCACTACTAAAATGGGAAGGGATCCCGGAGAGGTCTACAAAAGCTTCACCAAGGAATTCGGCGAGCCGGTCTACGACCGCATCGACGCACCCGCCACGCCCGAGCAGAAGGACAAACTGAAAAAACTATCACCCGAGCAGATCACCTCCTCCGAGCTCGCCGGGGAAAAGATCGAAGCCATCCTCACCAAAGCCCCCGGCAACGACGCGCCCATCGGCGGCCTCAAAGTAGTGACGGCCAACGGCTGGTTCGCAGCAAGACCCTCGGGAACGGAGGATATCTACAAGATCTACGCGGAGAGTTTTAAAGGAGCGGATCACCTGAAGCGGATACAGGAGGAGGCGCAGGAGGTAGTGGATCAGGTGATTGGGTGAAGAGCTTAGGAGTTGAGTGTTTCAACAAATGGTCGAAGAAATAAAGATGCCGAAGAGGATATTGAAAGCGCTGAATATTCCAACCGCGAACCAACGCCACTGTCGAAATTTATTCCGGAGAAATTGGTGAATAACTATCTCTAAGATTAGTATACCCAACAACACCAGGTGATCCACTAATTTCACTCCCTGACAGGAGTAAGCATAGGTGCTGTTATGGACCATGAAAAGCTGAACGGCGGAGGACGCCTGCTCGACGTCAGCCGCTGGGACCGAGCCGATACCGACGGCAAAGCCGACGGGGGGATTATCAGCACGGCTCCGGATCTGATGACTTTTATGACGGCGCTGATGGAAGGGCAACTCCTTTCTCCCGCTTCACTGGAAGAGATGAAAAAAATACAACTCCCCGGATGTGACAACATATTCTGCGAATACGGACTAGGGCTGGAACTGTGGCGAACGGGCGCGGGCGCCGGCTTCGGACACAACGGCGGATCGGTGGGCATCGAGGCCAACATCATCTATCTGCCGGAGTCGGGGAATATGACCGTGATTTACAAGAATAACGGGAACGGTTCGGATAAAGGCTTTCTGGACTGATTGTTGGAGTGAGAGGGAGATGGGGGGACTGGGAGAATCGCCTGTTTTGTCGTTCTCCCGGTCATCCCAGCTTGCTTCCGGCTTCCAATCAATGTACTGACGGACCAGCCGGTTAATGAGACTCCTTCCAGGTAATCCGGTTTCCCTGTTTCACGAAAGTGGCTACTTGGGCGGTGGAGCCGTCCCGCGTCGTACCGTAGAACTGCCGGTTGACGCCCAGCCCGTTGATGGTGATGACGAATGCGTTTTCGCCAAGCGTTTCGGTATAGTCATTCACTTCGACCTTGTATTCTCCATCGGGGGCGTCGACCAGCCAGAAGACATTTTCCGGGCCGAAGCCGTCCTGATCATCGCGGTCCAGTTCGCCGCCGCTGTCACATTTTTTGTTGACGTAATTGATCACCTCGCCGGTCGGGGTTGTGACGTACAGGTCCTGATCCGTTTCCGTATCCCAGGAAAGGCTGATCTGGATTTTGCCCGTTCCCAGGCGCTGCATTTCCACAAAGATGGTATCCGGGTTACTCAGTTGTCCTTTTTGGTTAAGCAGACAAGCGACCACCGCCACTTCTCCTTTGCCCAGTTGGGTAGGGAAGCTTACCGGAACATTCAGGCGCCCGCTTTTGGCCGTCTGTTTTGTGGGAATATCGTAAAAGCTGTTGGCGCCTTTTACCTGTAGGAAGATTCCCTTGGGCGGGGCGTCGCCGCTCCGGTAATTATAGCCCAGCATGAGCGTTGCGCCATTAGAACTGATCAGATGGCGTTCTACAGCCTTCAGCTCAACGGTGGTGGGTCGGTTTATTACGGGCAAAGGCTTTTCCACTTTGACTGCTCCGGGCGGCATACCCAGAACCTCCTGAAAGGAATCGGCTTTTTCTTCTTCGTACAAAGTCGTATCGCCTTCCGGCGAATGCTGTGTGAGCAGCGCCGCGCCGGATAGCACCATGATCTCCACCCGCCGGTTTTGAGAACGGCCGGCGGCAGTGGAGTTATCGGCTTTCGGCTGATCCTCGCCGAAGGAGGCTGTCTGTATAAGTCCCTCCGGCACGCCGGCGTCTACCAGGTAATCTTTCACAGCGCTTACCCGTCTTTCCGACAATTGCTGATTGGAAAGGGCATCCCCGACATTGTCGGTGAAGCCGAGAAGCCTGGTCGTATCCTCTGCTTCGGTCAATTGTGCCGCTATCCGGTCCAGGTCCTGTTGATAGCTCGTATCGATAGCATGAGCGGCGGTGGGAAAGAATACCAGAAAAGTACTGACTTCCACTTTCGTTGTGTCTATACTTTTTCCGGTAGCGGACTGTTGCAAAACATCTGTTTGTGCAAAAGACAAGTTGGGGAGGATGATGGCAATGAGCCACGGGAGAAGCTGTTTCATGCGTAAAAGGTTTTTTGGCGTTTGGTTACTGGGAACAATAAAAAACTCTCCTTCTTCCGGCAAAGGAGACAGTATAGTATTTCAAATATAAAAAAAACTTGTGTTTAATGCCAGCCGTGTTACTCCTCCCTCTTGCTTGGATCATATTTTGTAAACCCGCTATCCCGAAACGCCTCAAAAGCCGGATGCATTCTCAGATAGGCCAGCATATCGTGGGTCAGGATAGCTTCCCGCTCCTGCAGATCATACGCCACCGCCTTTTTCAGCGGCTCGAAGCCCTCCAGCGGTTTTTCCTGTATGGAATTAGGCGCAAGCCATGAAAAAATGGATTTCCGGATCTTTGGGCTCCATTTTCAGCGCCTTTCTGAATTCAGCCAGCGCATCGTTCAGGTCGTATGCTTCCAATCTGGCCCGTCCCAGTTTTTTAGCTTCGTTTTCAGGCTTTCGGGGCTTACTTCCAAAAGGAACTGGTACTTCGTGCTGAATCACATCGCAACTCTCGCTAAGGGTGGAAAAAATGTGGGAAGCAATACCTATCCCCGTCAGCAGATAAGCCAGCATTGGTAAGACATAGGTTTTCCGAAATC
>Ga0102940_1002266_pt1 | contig 11688 bp, 10 predicted proteins | sample SalPonR2_C_D1_MG_FD_78215 | JGI IMG/M metagenome (GOLD analysis project Ga0102940, IMG submission 78215) | Salt pond soil microbial communities from South San Francisco under conditions of wetland restoration - Salt Pond MetaG R2_C_D1_MG | ecosystem: Environmental > Aquatic > Marine > Intertidal...
CAAGGGCGAGAAGAAATCGACCCGCGAGGAGACCGGCGAGACCTGGTATTTCAGCGAGCGGCAATACGGGGCCTTCCAGCGCAGCTTCCGCCTGCCGCCGGACGCGGATCAGGAGGGGGTGAGGGCCGACGTCGCGGACGGCGTGCTGGTGATCCACGTTCCGCGCAAGGGCCGCGAGAGCGGCGGGGCGCGCAGGATCCCGATCGGGGGCTGAGCCGGCCTCGCCGGCGGGCCGGAGGCCGCCCGGGCGCCGCCCGCGGCGGGGCCGGCCGGCCCGCCGGCCTTGCGCCTGGGCGTCGCGGGTTTCTTCGCGGCGACGGGGGAGGCCGCCTTCGGGCGGCCGTTCGGCGTTGCGGGTCCGGGCGCTTGACCCCGCGCCGCTTCCCCCCCTAGTGCTGGGGCGTTCCGTCGGGGTGTCCCAAAGAGGGGCTGAGAGGCGCAGGCGCCGACCCGTCGAACCTGATCCGGGTCATGCCGGCGAAGGGAAACGGAGCCTCTCGCGCCCCCGGGGCGCGCGTCGCGCCCCTTCCGCCCGATCCGTCCGAGCCACGGGCCCTTCGGCGGGCCCTCGAGACGAGAGGCGAGACGATGGCTGCACGACTTTCCGGCCTTCTCATGGGCGCCGCGCTGGCGTCCACGGCGGCGGCGCAGACCGAGATGAGCGTGGCGCTCGACTGGTTCGTGAACCCCAATCACGGGCCGCTGATCGTGGCGCAGGAGCTCGGCTATTTCGAGGAGGCGGGGCTGGAGGTGGAGCTGATCGCGCCCGCCGATCCCGCCGATCCGCCGAAGATGGCGGCCGCGGGGCGGGTGGACGTCGCGGTCTCCTACCAGCCTCAGCTGCATCTTCAGATCCACGAGGGGCTGCCGCTGACGCGGGTGGGCACGCTGGTCGCGACGCCGCTGAACTGCCTGCTGGTGCTGGAGGACGGCGGCCCGGAGACGGTGGCGGCGCTGAAGGGCGGGACGATCGGCTATTCGGTGGCGGGCGTCGAGGAGGTGCTGCTGGCCTCGGTGCTGGCGCGGGCGGGGCTGAGCCTTTCCGACGTGGAGCTGGTCAACGTCAACTTCTCGCTATCGCCGGCGCTGATGAGCGGGCAGGTCGACGCGGTGATCGGCGCCTACCGCAATTTCGAGCTGCCGCAGATGGCCATCGAGGGCCGTCCGGGGCGCTGCTTCTTCCTCGAGGAGCAGGGGGTGCCGGCCTATGACGAGCTGATCTTCGTCGCCGATCCCGAGCGGATGGACCGCGAGGCGGTGGCCGCCTTCCTCGGCGCGGTCGAGCGGGGCGTGCAATACATGGTGAACCATCCGGACGAGGCCTGGGAGATCTTCGCGGGCACGGCGCCGGAACTGCGGGACGAGCTGAACCGCCGCGCCTGGACGCTGAGTCTGCCGCGCTTCGCGCTGCGCCCGGCGGCGTTGGACGAGGGCCGGTGGCGGGCCTTCGAAGCGTGGCTGAAGGAGACCGGGCTGATCGAGGGCGAGCCGCTGCCCGTCGACGCGCTGGCGGTGGACGTGACCGCCGCGGCGGACTGAGCCGGTGGGGCCGGCGCCGGGGCTGATCCTCGAGGGCGGTTTCGCCTTCGGGGGACGGCGGCTGTTCTCGCTCGACTTCGAGGCGCCGGCGGGGCGGTGGACCTGCCTGCTGGGGCCGTCCGGCGTCGGCAAGTCCACCCTGCTCCGGTTGCTGGCCGGGCTCGAGACAGGCGGCCTGTTCGAGGGGCGGCTCGGCGCCTCGGACGGTCGGCCGCTGGCGGGACGGGTCGCCTGGATGGCGCAGTCGGACCTGCTGCTCCCATGGCTCGACGTGACGGGCAACGTGACGCTCGGCGCCCGGCTGAGGGGGGAGCGGCCGGACCTCGCGCGGGCCCGGCGGCTGATCGGCGAGGTCGGCCTGAGCGCGCACGCCGGCAAGACCCCGCGCGAGCGTTCGGGCCGGATGCGCCAGCGGGCGGCGCTGGCGCGGCTCCTGATGGAGGACCGGCCGGTGGCGCTGCTCGACGAACCCTTCGCGGCGCTCGATCTGAGGCTGCGGCTGGAGATGCAGGATCTGGCGCATCGGGTGCTGGCCGGGCGCACGGCGGTGCTGGTGACGCATGACGCGCACGAGGCGGCGCGGCTCGGCGACCGGGTTCTGCTGATGACGGAGACGGGCGCGCGCGAACTGCCGCCGCCGGCGGGCGCGGCCCCGCGCGCGGCCGACGCGCCCGAGACGCTTCGCGCGCAGGCCGAACTCACGCGGGCGCTGGTGGGCGAGGCGGCGGCGTGATCCCGGCCGAGGGCGCCGATGCGGGCCGGGCGGCCGGCGGCTCGCGTCAGGCAGACGGCGGGCGGGGCGAACCGAAGCCTCGGGTCGAGGCGCGGCGATGAGCGGCGGAGGGGACGCGCCGCCGCCCGGCTGGCGGCGGGCGCTGGACGTCGCCGCGACGGTCGCCGTCGTGCTCGCCGTCTGGCAGGGCGTCGTCTGGGCGACGGGCGTGCCGCGTTTCATCCTTCCCTCGCCGGCGCGCGTCGGCGCGGCGATCGTCGAGAGCCGCGGGCTTCTGCTGCACCACGGGCTGATCACCCTCTCCGAGGTGCTGGCGGGGCTGGTCCTCGGCGCCGCCCTCGGCGCGGCGACGGCGGTGCAGCTTGCGCTCTCGGCCACGGCGCGGCGGATCCTGCTGCCGGTGCTGGTGTTCAGCCAGGCGGTGCCGGTCTTCGCGCTGGCGCCGGTGCTGACGCTTTGGCTGGGATACGGCATCGGCTCCAAGATCGTGATGACGGTGCTGATCATCTACTTCCCCGTCGCCTCGGCCTTCTACGACGGCCTGCGGCGGACCGATCCGGCGCTCCTCGATCTCGCGGCGGTGATGGGCGCGCGGCCGCTCGCCGTGCTGCTGCGGATCCGGGCGCCGGCGGCGCTGCCGGACTTCGCCTCGGGCCTGCGGCTCGCCGCCGTCTACGCGCCGATCGGGGCGGTGATCGGCGAGTGGGTCGGCGCCTCGGGCGGGCTCGGGTACCTGATGCTGATGGCGAACGGGCGCGCCAGGACGGACCTGATGTTCGCGGCGCTCTTCGCGCTCGCGCTCGGAGCGGTGGCGCTCTACGCGCTGCTGGGCGTTCTCGCGCGGCGGCTGGAGCGGCGGGCGCGGGGAGAGCGCTGAGCGCTCTTGCCGCCGCGTCGGCAGCGGGATAGGCGGAGCCGATGCAGGATCCCGCGCCCCCTTCCGTTCTCGACGGTCCCTACGCCTGGCGGCGGCTGGCGGTCAGCCTGCTCGCCGGCACCATCGGCAACGTCGGGATGTGGGCCGTGATCATGGTGCTTCCCGCGGTGCAGGCGGAGTTCGGGGGCGGGCGGGCCGACGCCTCGCTGCCCTATACGCTGACCATGGCGGGCTTCGCCGCGGGCAATCTTCTGATCGGGCGCTGGGTGGACCGCTGGGGCGCGACGGCGGTGCTGATCGCGGCGGCGCTGGCGCTCGGCGCCTGCTTCACGGCGGCGGCGGCCGCCCCCTCGGCCTGGATGCTCGCGGCGCTGCATCTGCCGCTCGGCTTCGCGACGGCGGCGAGCTTCGCGCCGCTGATCGCGGACGTCTCGCACTGGTTCATCCGCCGGCGGGGGATCGCGGTCGCCGCGGTCGCCTCGGGCAACTATCTGGCGGGCGCGATCTGGCCGATGGTCTTCGCCGGGCTGATGGCGGCGGAGGGCTGGCGGGCGGTCTATGCCGCTTTCGCGCTGCTGACCTCGGCGGGCCTGATCCCGCTGGCGCTGATGCTGCGCCGCCGTCCGCCCGAAGAGGCGCATGCGGCGGCCGAGACGGCGCGCGCCGCCGTGACCTCGCGCGCATCGATCCCGCCGGCGCGGCTGCAGATCCTGCTCGGCATCGCCGGCCTCGGCTGCTGCATCGCCATGGCGATGCCGCAGGTGCACATCGTCGCGCTGTGCGTCGATCTCGGCTACGGGGCCGCGGCCGGGGCGGAGATGCTGTCGCTGATGCTGGCGGGGGGCGTGCTCTCTCGGCTGCTGTCGGGGGTGCTGGCGGACCTGCTCGGCGGCGTGCGCACCCTCCTGATCGGCTCGGTGCTGCAGTGTCTGGCGCTGTTCCTCTACCTGCCCTTCGACGGGCTCGCCTCGCTCTACATGGTCAGCCTCGTGTTCGGGCTGGCGCAGGGGGGCATCGTGCCCTCCTACGCCGTCGTGGTGCGCGAGTATCTGCCGGCCAAGGAGGCGGGCGCGCGGGTCGGCTTCGTGATCATGGCGACGATCGTCGGCATGGCGGCGGGGGGCTGGATGTCCGGCTGGATCTACGACCTGACCGGCAGCTACGAGGCGGCGTTCCTGAACGGCATCGCCTGGAACGTCCTCAACATCGCGATCATGGCGACGCTGCTGCTGCGCTCCGGCGGGCCGGCGCCGAGGCCGGCGGCGGTTGGCTGAGGCACGGCACGCCGAAGCGGGCGGGTTTCGACGAAAATCGCGCCGTCCCGGCGCTGGCGGGCCGGCGCGATCCGGGGCATGCTCGCCGCCATGACCCTGCGGATACCCTTCGTGCAGCGCTACACCGCCTTCGCCCTCTGCGCGGTGCTGGCGCTGGTCTTCCTCGTGGCCGCGGCGACGGCGAGCGCCTGGTTCCTGATTCCGGCCGTGGCGTTCGTCGCGCTGGTCGTGCGCGGCATGATCGACGTCATGCAGTCGAGCCACGCGATCCTGCGCAACTACCCCGTCATCGGGCACATGCGCTGGCTGTTCGAGGGCATCCGCCCGGAGATCCGGCAGTACCTGATCGAATCGGACGAGGACGAGGAGCCCTTCAGCCGCGAGGCGCGCTCGCTCGTCTACCAGCGCGCCAAGGGGGTGGAGGACAAGCGCCCCTTCGGCACGCGCGAGCGGGTCTACGACCCCGGTTACGCCTGGATGACCCATTCGATCGCGGCGCGGCACCTGCCGAACGCGGACTTCCGCACGCGGGTCGGCGGCCCGGACTGCGAGCAGCCCTACGACGCCTCGGTCTACAACATCTCGGGGATGAGCTTCGGCGCCCTCTCGGCCAACGCGATCCTGGCGCTCAACAAGGGGGCGAAGGCGGGCGGCTTCGCGCACGACACCGGGGAGGGCGGCATCTCCCGCCATCACCGCGAGCACGGCGGCGACCTCGTCTATCAGGTCGGCACCGGGTATTTCGGCTGCCGCGACGCCGGCGGCCGCTTCGATCCGGACCGCTTCGCGGAGACGGCGGGCGATCCGCAGGTGAAGATGGTCGAGATCAAGCTCAGCCAGGGCGCCAAGCCCGGGCACGGCGGCGTGCTGCCTGCGGCCAAGATCACGTCCGAGATCGCCGAGGCGCGCGGCATCCCGATGGGTTTCGACTGCGTCTCGCCCGCCAATCATTCGGCCTTCGCGACGCCGCTGGAGTTCTGCGCCTTCGTGGCGCAGCTGCGCGGGCTCACCGGCGGCAAGCCGATCGGCTTCAAGCTCTGCGTCGGGCACCGGCGGGAGTTCATGTGCCTCGTCAAGGGGATGCTGGAGACCGGCATCGCCCCGGACTTCATCGTGGTCGACGGCAAGGAGGGCGGCACCGGCGCGGCGCCGCTGGAGTTCGCCAACCATGTCGGCATGCCGATGGTCGAGGGGCTGGCCTTCGTCCACAACACCCTGCGCGGCGCGGGACTGCGCGACCGGGTGAAGGTCGCGGCCGCGGGCAAGCTGATCTCGGCCTTCGATCTCGCCAAGGCCTTCGCCATCGGGGCGGACTGGGGCAACTCGGCGCGCGGCTTCATGTTCGCGGTCGGCTGCATCCAGGCGCAGGCCTGCCACACCAACCGCTGCCCGACCGGCGTGACCACCCAGGATCCCCTGCGCCAGCGGGCCCTGCATGTCGGCGACAAGGCGGAACGCGTGGCGAACTTCCACCGCAACACGCTCAGGGCGCTGGCCGACATGATCGGGGCGGCCGGGCTCGACGATCCGCACCAGCTCAAGCCCCACCACTTCAACATCCGCCGGAGCGACGGGCGCATCGCCACCGGCGACATGGCGTTCCCGGAGATCGCGATCGGCGGGCTGGTCGACGGCAGCTGCGACGATCCCGACTATGCCGAGCGCTGGAACCGCGCCCGCGCCGAGAGCTTCGCGCCGCCCGAAGCCGCGCCGGGCCGGGTCCCGGCGGCGCCGGACCTCTGAACGGCGGCGCCCCTCTGGACGCGCGGCGCCGGCGGGTCTAGGGCGTCGCCGCACGCCGCCCCGAGGAGATCCGCCGTCATGCCCGCCTTCGACCGCTCGCCGAAGATCGCCCCTTCCATCCTCTCGGCCGATTTCGCGGCCTTCGGCGCCGAGGTGCGCGCTGTGGAGGCCGAGGGCGCCGACTGGATCCATGTCGACGTGATGGACGGACACTTCGTCCCGAACCTCACCTTCGGCCCGGCGATGGTGAAGGCGCTTCGCCCGCACGTCTCGACGCTGATGGACGTGCATCTGATGATCGCGCCGGTCGATCCCTACATCGAGGCCTTCGCCGAAGCGGGGGCGGCCGTGATCACCGCGCATGTCGAGGCCGGGCCGCACCTGCATCGGACGCTGCAGGCGATCCGCGCGACGGGGGCGAAGGCCGGCGTGGCGCTCAACCCCGGGACTCCGGCGGAGGCGGTGGAGCCGGTGCTGGATCTCGTGGATCTGGTCTGCGTGATGACGGTGAACCCAGGCTTCGGGGGCCAGGGCTTCATCCATTCCATGCTGCCGAAGATCCGCCGGCTGCGGGCGATGATCGGCGACCGTCCGGTGCATCTGGAGATCGACGGCGGCGTGACGCCGGAGACCGCGCCGGCCTGCGTCGCCGCCGGGGCGGACGTGCTCGTCGCCGGCTCGGCCGTGTTCAAGGGCGGCTCGGCCGACGCGCCGGGGGCCTACGGCGAGAACATCCGGGCGATCCGCGCGGCGGCACGGGCGGACGCCTCCCTCTGACGCCGTCTCCCGGCATTCGGACCGATGCGCCGCCCGGCGCGGCCTCGCGGCGCCTCCGCGCCAGGGGAGACGCCGGGGGCGGGAGCGCGCGGGTCCGCCGGACGGTTCAGCGCGTGGGGTGGAAGGCGGCCTCCAGCAGCGCCGCGGCGGCGGCCGCGTCCAGCGCGACGGGCGAGCCGCCGCAGGACGGGTCCGCCAGCACGCCGGGGATCAGCGCCGGGATCGCCTCCCGCGGGACGCCGAGATCGCCGAGGGTGTCGGGCACGCCGAGCTCCGCGCGGAGCGCGCCGATGCGGGCGAGCAGCCCCTCCGCCCCGCCCGCGACGCCGGCATGCGCCGCCGCCTCGTCGAGCTTCCTGCGCTGCGTCGGCAGCAGCCAGTCGAGCACGGCGGGCGCCACCACCGCGTTGGTCGTGCCGTGATGCGTCCCGAAGCGCGCGCCGATCGGATGCGACAGCGCGTGGATCGCGCCGAGGCCCTTCTGGAACGCGATCGCGCCCATCGCCGCGGCGGCCATCATGTCGGCCCGCGCCCCGAGGTCGTCCGGCCGCGCGGCGACGCGGGGCAGGGCGGCGAGGGCGAGGCGCAGCCCCTCCAGCGCGATGCCGGCGCAAAGCGGCTGCCAATGCGGCGAAAGCCAGGCCTCGAGATTGTGGGCGAGGGCGTCGAACCCCGTCCCGACCGTCAGCGCCCGGGGCAGCCCGAGAGTGAGTTCCGGATCGCAGATCACCTGCGCGGGCAGCATCCGCGGATGGAACACGATCACCTTGCGGCCCTTCGCCGCGTCGGTCAGCACGCCGGCGCGCCCGACCTCCGAGCCGGTGCCGGCGGTGGTCGGCACGGCGACGATCGGGCGGATGGCCGCGGCGTCGGCGCGGGTCCACCGGTCGCCCACGTCCTCGAAGTCCCAGACCGGGCGGGTCTGGCCGGCCATCAGCGCCACCAGCTTGCCGAGATCGAGCGCCGAGCCGCCGCCGATCGCCACCACCCCGTCGTGCCCGCCCTCGCGGAAGGCGGCGAGCCCCGCGGCGAGGTCGGTCTCGTCGGGGTTCTGGCCGACCTCGGCGAAGACCGCGTCGCCGAGACCGGCATCGGAGAGGATGCCGCGCGCGCGCGCCACGATCTCCGAGCCGGCGAGGCCGCGGTCGCTCACAAGCAGCGGCCGCGCGAGGCCGGCCGCCCGCGCCGCCTCCGCCAGCTCCGCAAGCCGCCCGGCGCCGAAGCGCACGGCGGTCGGGAAGCTCCAGTCTCCGCGGCGATCGGTCATGCGCGCTCGAAGCCCCGCTTCAGGTCCAGATCCGTGACGCGGGCGTCCGCCACCTCCTGCTCCCAGGCGAAGGCGCGGAGATAGTGGTCGATCACGGCGTCGCCGAAGGCGGCGCGCATCGTCTCGGAGCGGTCGAGCGCGGCGGCGGCGTCGCGGAGCGTGCGCGGGATCTCCCGTCCCGCCCCGGCATAGGCGTCGCCCGCGGCGGCGGGCTCCAGCTCCAGCCCCCGCTCGACGCCGGCGAGCCCGGCGGCGATCAGCGCGGCGAAGGCGAGATGCGGCGTGAGGTCGCCCCCCCCGACCCGGCATTCGACGCGCAGCGCCGGCGTGCCCCCGCCCACCACGCGGAAGCCGGCGGTGCGGTTGTCGGGCGACCAGACCAGGCGCGTCGGCGCGAAGGCCCCCGGCACGAAGCGCTTGTAGGAGTTGACGTAGGGCGCGAGGAACGGCGCGATCTCGCCGGCATGGGCGAGCAGCCCGGCGAGGAAGGCGCGCATCGTCGGGGACATGCCGTCCGGTCCCGCCGGGTCGGGGAACAGCGGCGCGCCCGCCGCGTCGGCGAGCGAGAGGTGGACGTGGCAGGAGCTGCCCGCGTGCCGGTCGCTCCACTTCGCCATGAAGGTCACGGCGCGGCCCTGCGACCAGGCGATCTCCTTGACCGCGGACTTCGCGACGACGTGGCGGTCGGCCATGCTCAGCGCGTCGGCGTAGACGACGTTGAGTTCCTGCTGCCCGGCGTCGGCCTCGCCCTTGGTGTTCTCGACCGGCACGTCGGCGCCGTGCAGCGCGTTGCGCACCGCGCGCATCAGCGGCTCGGCCTTGAAGCTCTGCAGGACGTGGTAGTCCTCGTTGTAGGCCGAGAAGGTCTCGAGCCCGGCGAAGCCCTGCGCCTCGGCCTGCTCGAAGCTCTGCCGGAACAGGAAGAACTCGAGTTCCGAGGCCGCGTTCGCGGTCCAGCCGCGTTCCGCGAGCCGGGCGCACTGGCGCTTCAGCACGGTGCGGGGCGCGTGGGCGATCTCGTGCTCGCCGTGATGGTCGAGCGTGTCGCAGAGCACGAGGGCGGTCCCCTCGGCCCAGGGCGTGCGGCGCAGCGTCGAGAGGTCCGGGCGCATGACGTAGTCGCCGTAGCCCTGCGCCCAGGAGGTCGCGGCGTAGCCCTCCACCGTCGCCATCTCGAGATCGGTGGCGAGGAGATAGTTGCAGCCGTGCGTGCCCCGATGGGCGGTCTCGAGGAAATGGGCGGCGTGGAAGCGCTTGCCCATCAGGCGGCCCTGCATGTCGATCTGGGCGGCGACGACGGTGTCGATCCCGCCGGTGGCGACGGCCTCGGCGAGGCTCTCCAGCGTCAGCGCTCCCGGCATCGGGCTCCCCTTGCTCGGCGGTCCGGGGCGGAGCGTCCGGCGCCGGGCCGGCGGCGTCAAGCGGCCGGGCTTCTCTGCAAACCATTCTCAATAACATTGACTTCTGAGAACGGTTCGCATAGGTCACCGTCATGCCCGGCCCTCGCCGATCCCGCCGCAAGGACGCCCGATGCTCTCGCGCCGACACTTCCTCGCCACCGCCGCCGCCGCCGCGGCCTCGCCCGGACCGCTCGGCGCGGCGGAGCCGCTCAGGGTGGTGGCGACGACGGGGATGATCGCCGACGCCGCCCGCAGGGTCGGGGGCGAGGCGGTGGCGGTCCGGGCGCTGATGGGCCCCGGCGTCGATCCGCACGCCTACCGCCAGACCCGCAGCGACATCGCGGCGCTGCTCGACGCCGATCTCGCGCTCTGGAACGGGCTCTATCTCGAGGCGCAGATGGAGCGCTTCATGCTCGAACTCGGCGCGCGCAAGCCGGTCGCGGCGGTGGCCGAGGCGATCCCGCGCGAGCGGCTGATCGCGCACGAGGACTACGACGGGCGCTTCGATCCGCATGTCTGGATCGTGCCGGAGCTCTGGGCCGAGGCGGTGGGCGCGGTGCGCGACGCCCTCGTCTCGGCGCGCCCGGAGGCCGAGGCGACGGTGCGCGCCAACGCCGAGGCGCATCTGGCCGAGGTGGCGCGCGTCGGCGATTACGCGCGCCGGGTGCTGGGGACGGTGCCCGAGGCGCGGCGCGTGCTGCTCACCGCGCATGACGCCTTCGGCTATTTCGGCCGCGCCTACGGCTGGGAGGTGATCGGGATCCAGGGGATCTCGACGGAATCCGAGGCCGGGCTGGCGCGCATCGGCGAACTCGTGGACCTGATCGTGGCGCGCGACCTGACGGCGGCGTTCGTCGAGACCTCGATCTCCGACCGCAACGTGCGCGCGCTGATCGAGGGCGCGGCCGCGCGCGGTCACGAGGTCTCCGTCGGGGGCGAGCTCTTCTCCGACGCGATGGGCGAGCCCGGGACCTACGAGGGGACCTGGGTCGGCATGATCGACCACAACGCCACGGTGATCGCCTCGGCGCTGGGCGGCGCGCCGCCGCCGCGCGGCATGGACGGACGATTGTCGGCCGGGCTCTGAGCCCCGCCGAGAGAGGAAGGACCGACGGATGCGCCTTCGACCCGCCAGACCGACCCCGCCCGCGCTCGTCGCCGAGCGCGGGCGGACGCTGCGGGAGGCCGACGAGGGAGGCGCGGCGCTGGCGGTGCGCGGTCTCACCGTCTCCTACGGCGAAAGCCCCGCGGTGTTCGACGTCGACGCGACCTTCCCCGCGGGCTCGATGACCGCGATCGTCGGGCCGAACGGGGCGGGCAAGAGCACCTTCCTCAAGGCCGCGCTCGGCATCGTCGCGCGGGTCTCTGGCGAGGTCTCGGTGTTCGGACGGCCGCTGGAGGCGTCCCGCGGCCGGGTCGCCTACGTGCCGCAGCGCGCCTCGGTCGACTGGGATTTCCCGGTGCGGGTGATCGACGTGGTGGAGATGGGGCTCTGGCGCGGCCTCGGGCTGCTCGGCCGGCTGACCGGCGCCAAGCGGGCCAAGGCGCGCGACGCGCTGGCGCGGGTCGGGATGGAGGGCTTCGCGGAGCGCCAGATCGGCCGTCTCTCCGGGGGTCAGCAGCAGCGCGTGTTCCTGGCGCGGGCGCTGGCGCAGGGCGCCGACCTCTACGTGCTCGACGAGCCCTTCGCCGGCGTCGACGCCGCGACGGAGCGGGCCGTCGTCTCGGTGCTCAAGGACCTGCAGGCCGAGGGACGCACGGTGATCGCGGTGCATCACGACCTTTCGACCGTGCGGGACTATTTCGGCCGCGTGCTGCTCCTGAACGTGCGGCGCATCGCGGAGGGGCCGCTCGACGAGGCCTTCACGCCCGAGACGCTTCAGGAGACCTACGGCGGACGGCTCGAGGCCGCGGGGCTCGGCGCCCTCGCGGCGGGCTGAGCGATGCTCGATCAGGCGCTCTCGGCGCTGCTGCTGCAGGCGGGGTGGAACGCGACGCTGGTCGCGCTCGGGGCGGCGCTGCTCGGCGCGGCTGCGGGGGGCGCCGGGGCCTTCATCTTCCTGCGCAAGCGCGCGCTG
>Ga0102940_1002271_pt1 | contig 11672 bp, 11 predicted proteins | sample SalPonR2_C_D1_MG_FD_78215 | JGI IMG/M metagenome (GOLD analysis project Ga0102940, IMG submission 78215) | Salt pond soil microbial communities from South San Francisco under conditions of wetland restoration - Salt Pond MetaG R2_C_D1_MG | ecosystem: Environmental > Aquatic > Marine > Intertidal...
GCATTCCCTTTGGCTGGGCCGCCTTCAGGATAGCAGGATTTGCCGCTTTTCCCTTTGGCAAGGACCTGGTGGATGCCCGTGTGGTGGGAGAAGATCGGTTGGCAGGCACCGGGCTTGCCAATTTTCTGTGGATCATCCTGGCCGGCATCTGGCTGGCCATATCCCATATCCTGGCCGGCGCAAGCCTTTGTCTGACCATTATCGGCATCCCCTTTGGATTTGCCCATTTCAGGCTTGCCATGGTCTGTTTCGCTCCCCTGGGAAAGCGGGTGGTGTATCATTGAAAATTTCGGCTGCAGTCTGAAAACGAGTTGTTTGGCCATGTCAAAGGGGCTTTTACCGGCCCGCACATGGAACGTGCGGGCCGGCCGCAGAAAATATGACCAAAGAGGTCCTGGTGGCATTGCTGGAACAATATCTTTCTGAAAAAATGGTTTTGCCAGGCCGGTTCATCCTTCAGTAAAAGATACCCTCAACTGATAAGCTACTGCCAAATATCCATTATATTTCAATCAGACAATCCATCGACAAAACTCAACGGAAGTGCAAACAGTATACCTTTTCCTGGTTCAGTAAGGTCTCCACAGAGAGATTTCACGGTACCTATCGCTTTGTCGAGTGTTTCTTTGTCCCTAACCACAGTGAAAATCATTTTATTCGATGGTTCCATGTTTCTCAATGTTTTTTTAATCCCTTCGATGCCCGGTGTGGCTGCGCCAATTTGCATGAGGACCCGACCCATACCCGTGCTGTTGATCACGGTCGATCCTTTAATATCCAATCGCGCAAATTCTTCGAGAATGGCTGGGAGATGTTCCGTCTGCTCCAATACGTTTACAAGTAAAAACATGATGATTCTTTCCTTTCGGCTGTTACCATATTCAGGTCAGATTCCTAAACATGTCGGGTCATTTGATCTACATTCCACAGTTGAATGACCATATCAAGTTTTGAATAGGATTGGTATCATAAAATTTTTCAGTATCAGAAAACTGCATGCAGCGGAGAATTTATGCTTAACTCAAAAAGAGGCGCATTTTCAACGAAATATATTAAAGAGTTGAATTAAAAAAATGACTTTCATTAATATTAGAAGAAAATATTGTTGAATTTTAATACCAGTTTCACCGGCTGCCAGCCGATGGTCACTTTATCATGATTTTGCCAAGAACACCTAACTCAAGACCTGCAACGGCGATATGCAATCCGGTGTAAATATTTCATACCCTGGTCTCGAAGAGACGTCGGTATTTTCCCTCACTTTCCCGCTCCGGTGGTCTCGGGCAGCCATATCATTTTCTGCGGGCATAAACGTGGATCCGGAAGGTGCCGATTCAGGCTGTGGGCAGCAGGTCCTGGATGAACTCCCGGACGGCATTCACCCCGTGACGTTCCGCCACCCGTATGGTCTCGGAGCCGATGACCGCAATATCCGCCTTTCCTTGAAGATACATCATATCCGCCTTGTCCTTGATGCCGAATCCCACGGCGATCGGCATGGAGGCGGCCCTGCGGCACCGGGTCAGATATTGGGTAAGATCTGCTGAAAAATTGGTGACAGCACCGGTCACCCCTTTTCGGGCCAGGCAGTAGATGAATCCGGAAGAGATGGCCGCGATTTTTGCCATGCGGTCATCACCGGTCAAGGGGGAAAACATCTGAATGGGTGACACCCCGGACTGGTTCATGGCCTGGATATAATCCGCACTTTCCTCGATGGGCAGATCCGGAACAATGGCCCCGGTCAGGCCGATGTTCGCGGTTGTCCGGGCAAAAGCGGTCAGGCCGAATGTAAAGGGGATGTTGGCATAGGTCATAAACAGAAACGGGATGGGATACCGGGCCGCCATATCTTTGGCAAATGCCAGACATTTTGCCACGGTGGCCCCGTGTTCCAGTGCGCTTTGGTTAGCCTTGAGAATCACGGGTCCGTCCGCCATGGGTTCTGAAAACGGAATCTGCAGTTCCATCAGATCCACCCCTGCCGCCACCATCTGCCGGACCATGGCATGGCAGTCGTCAAAAGAGGGGTAACCCATGACGATATGGGTCATCAGCAGCAGTGGTTTGCGCTTTTGTTTCTCCCGGATATAGGTCTCAAGCATGATATTGTGCCGCCTTTGTCTGAATGAATTTTTTCCAGTCCGGATCATTTAGGGCGTCGGCCACCGTAAAGATGTCCTTGTCTCCCCTGCCGGACTGGTTGATGATAATGGCCTGGTCCCCGGACAGGGCAGAAGCCTCTCTGAACGCCCCGGCAAAGGCATGGGCCGATTCCAGGGCCGGGATAATGCCTTCGGTTTTCATGGTCAGCTTCAGGGCTTCCACCACTTCAATGTCTGTGGTGCTTTCAAACCGGGCTTTTTGGGTTTCATGCATGTGGGCCAGGATGGGGGATACCCCTACATAATCCAGACCTGCGGAGATGGAATGGGTTTCTTTCATCTGGCCGTCACCATCCTGGAGAAAAATGGTTTTGTATCCCTGGGCGATGCCCGGGCTGGCATCTTCAGAAGACAGCCGGGCTGCGTGACATCCGGTGTCAACCCCTTTGCCACCTGCCTCCACCCCCACCAGCTCCACCGGATCTTCCATAAAACCGGAAAACAGGCCCAGGGCATTGGAGCCGCCGCCCACGCAGGCATAGACCCGCTCCGGCAGACAGCCTTGCCGGTCCAGAATCTGCTGACGGGCCTCCATACCAACGATGGACTGGAACCAGGCCACCATCTCCGGAAACGGGTGGGGGCCACAGGCAGTTCCCAGCACATAATGGGTGGTGTCCATATGAGTCACCCAGTCCCGGAATGCCTGGTTGATGGCATCCTTGAGGATTTTGGTGCCGTCGGTCACCGGCACCACGTTTGCCCCGAGCTGTTCCATCCAGAACACATTGGGCCGCTGGCGCATCACATCCTTTTCCCCCATGTAGATGGTGCAGTCAAATCCGAATTTGGCCGCCATGGTGGCGCAGGCCACCCCGTGCTGCCCTGCACCGGTTTCGGCGATCACCCGTGTTTTTCCCATTTTTTTGGCCAGCAATCCCTGGCCCATGACATTGTTGGCTTTGTGGGCACCGGTGTGGTTCAGGTCTTCGCGCTTGATATAGATTTTTGCCCCCTTGAAATGCCGGGTGAGGTTGGCGGCAAAGGTCAAGGGCGTGGGCCGGCCGGAATATTCCGCCATCAGGTGCTGGTACTGGCGCCAGAAGTCAGGATCATTTCGGGCATTTTCAAAGGCCGCTGCCAGTTCATCAAAGGTGGGAACCAGGATTTCCGGCAGAAACGCGCCGCCAAAAGGGCCGTAATAACCGCGGTGTTTCATGGTGTGATCTTCCTTGAGGCAAAAAGGTGAAAAAAATGAAACATCATTTCCATTGCGTATGGACAGGATACTGGTTAATCAGCTGATCCGGTGTCAGCAGGCACATGCCCTGAATAATGGCCTGACAAATGAGAATACGGTCAAACGGGTCCCTGTGAAGATCCGGGAGTTTGGGCAGATACAGCGTCGCTTGTTCATCCAGCAGGAGACAGTCAATGCCGTGTTGTTCCCTTTTTCGGGGGATATACTGGTCTGGGGAAATTGGCAGAGGGAGTTTCCCCAGTTTATATTTTACGGCAATTTCCCAGGTTGATACCACACTGAGGAAAACCTCATTTTCCGAAGCACCAAAAAGCGTTTTTGCTTTGGAAGAAAGTCTGACATCATCTGTAATGATCCAAAGAAAGGTACAGGTATCCAAAAGGATTTTCACTCAGTTTCACCATCAAAGGCGGCCAACATCTCTTCGGGCAATGGATCGAAAAAAGATTCCGGCACTGTAAAATCCTCTTTGGCCAAGCCTATGGGGCGTTGTGATTTTACGTTCCTGGAGGGGATGCCTCTGATCTCGGCAACAGGAACATTGCGTTTGCACAAAATGATCACTTCCCCTTTTGCCAGTTTTCCAAGATAGCGGGATAAGTGCGTTTTTGCCTCATGTATATTCAATGTTATCATGATTCATTAATAAATCATAAACTGAACCATGTCAAGCATCCTATTGATCAACTCGGTATTTCTGTTGAACTCTGTCAGTAAATCCAGCGGATGAGGGGGATGCTGCTCAGTCGATCAGGGCTTTTTCCAGCCGGTCCACCATGAAATCCATTTCCGCCTCATTGATCACCAAAGGCGGTGAGATCCGGATGGTGTGTCCATGGCTGTCATTGACCACAAGCCCCAGCTGCAGCAGTTTGTGGCAAAAATCCATGGCATTTCCTTCTTTCACCTCAATACCGATGAAAAGTCCTTTGCCCCGGACCTCCTTCACATGGGGGGACCGCTCCCCGATCGCCTGGATACGTTTTTTAAGGACCTCTCCTTTTTTTGCGGCCTGTTCCGCCAGTTTTTCCTCTTCAAACACCTTGAGAGAGGCGGTACCGGCAACGCATGCCAAAGGATAGCCCCCGAAGGTGGAACCGTCCGATCCTTTGGAGAATACCGTGTCCATGAGTTTTGCATTGGTGATGAACACCGACAGCGGGACCAGGCCGCCGGAGAGGGCTTTGCCTAGAATTACACCGTCCGGCACGATGTTTTCGTGCTCAAAGCAGAATTTTTTGCCGGTTCTGCCCATGCCCACCTGGATTTCATCTGCCATGAGCAGCAGGTCATTGTCGTCGCACAGGGCCCGCAGTCCGGCCAGAAACCCTTTGGGGGGAATACGCATGCCCCCTTCTCCCTGGAACGGCTCCACCAGGATACCGCAGGTGTTGGGGGTGATGGCGTTTTTCACCGCTTCGATATTGCCGAATTCAACAGACTTGAACCCCGGTGTCAGGGGGCCGAATCCTTCATGGTTCTTTTTCTTTGAGGAGAAAGAAACCACGGAAATGGTGCGGCCGTGGAAATTGTTGTTGAACACAATGATCTCCTGCTTGCCGTCCGGGATACCTTTCTGCTTGAATCCATAGTAGCGCATGGCTTTGATGGCGGTCTCAACCGACTCCACTCCGCCGTTTTTGGGCAGCACCTTGTTGCCGTGATTGCCGAAGCGCGGGGCCATCTGGGGGGCGAACTTTGCCGCCTCGGACAGAAAAATACCCAGCGGATCGGTAAACACCACATTGGACAATACCGAGGCATAATTGCCGATCAACGCATCCATGACCGCATTGGTGATGGTGGGGTGGTGGTGGCCGGGATTGGCTGCAGAATAGGCTGCCAGGCAGTCCAGGTATTTTTTGCCTTTGTCGTCGGTGAGCCAGCAGCCTTTGGCATGCCGCACCACCACATGGATTCTTTCATAATGGTGGGCCCCGAAATCTTGTTCCAGATGAAAGATGGTGTCGTCACTTTCATTGGAAAACCCGTCAAAATAATGAATTTTTCTCATGCTGGTCATGGCCCTTTCTCCTTAATTGTCTTTTTTGATGAGTTGGTACAATTGGGTTTCTTCATCTGTCAGGCCCTGGTGTCTGTCCAGGGTTTTTTCCAGAAAACAGTGGTAAAAATCGTGGCGCAGGCTGTCTCGGTTGGCCACCACAAACCATTGGTTCCGGGTCCAGTTGATGGGGGAAGCATCTTCGTTTCCCACTTCAAAAATGCCCACCAGGGCTTCGTTCTTGTCGGTGATGATGTCAAAAGACCGCCCCCCGATGGTCTGGATGAGATTTTCATGGTCCGGATGGGTGACCTGTACCGCAAATCTGTGGGGAATGTCTCCCATGGCAATATACCGGATGGCCACCCCTCTTTTTTCCGCCTGGATAAGGTCATTGCTCAGGTGTCGGTCCGCCTCGGGAAACAGCCGGGCATAAATTTCTGTTGTTGCATCCTGGATCATGTGCCGGGCTTTTTCCATGACATTGTCATACCCGGTTAACGTCCAAATGAATTCAAAAACATCCTGCCGCCCTGCCTTGGCGATTTCGTTTTCAAATGCCTGGATAGTGGTTTCAAAATTGTGCCGCAGCCGCCGCACCAGTTCATCTGCCGGCAGGGGTGCATACAGGCCGGTGTTGACTTCAACGACAAACCCTTTGGCTGTCAAACTGCGCAGCACATCATAAATCCGGGACCTGGCAATGCCGGATATCTTGCTCAGCCGGGAGCCGTTCACCGGATGGTTTCCCACCAGGGCCATGTAACAGGCGGCCTCATACTGGGAAAATCCAAGGTCCCTGAGTCTGGATCTGTCTTCCACTGTGGCACTCCTGACAAAAATGGACGGTAAAAAATTAATAGTTGCTACCTTAATAGCAACATACAGGGAAAGCTGCTTGATTGTCAAGCTTTATTAAATGGTCTGGATAGTTGCCATAGCAGCGTACCCGCTATGGGGAGCCCCTGGTGGTGTCCTGTGAACGGACCGTCAGATCCGGAGGGAGCCTGGTAAAATTTGCCGGGATGATCCCAAACAGATAGCGGGTGGCTGCACTTCACTGTTCTTATGCAGACAGGCACCCGCAGATCTCGAGCCGGGCACAGGACACCACCAGGGGCAAGGCCCGGGAAAGCGTGCTGCATAGAACAATCAAAAACCTGGCATGCCTATGGCAAATATCCAGAAATGGTTGCTGAAAATTAATGACCCGCTGATACACTTTGATGCCGCAAATCGGTTCAATCTTTCAGAAATCTTCATCGATATGGAACGAACCACATGACCTTGCGGCATTATGAGGACAGGAAGCCGGGCCGGGGATCGCCCAGCTTCCTATATGCGGGGCAGGGTGTTTATTTGCGTATTTCCGCATAATCAAGGATGTCCGGAACAATGTCTGTCCATCCCAGGGGCATGATATGGACCCCCTGTACCAGGGGTTTTATCTGCTGTAAAAATCGGCCGGTCATTTCAGCGGCCTTTTTCTTACGGTCTTTTTTTTCCACAGATCCGATTTCTTCAATCCAGTGTTCCGGCACATGGATGCCTGAGACATTTTGATTCATGTAGCGGCCCATTTCAGGGGATTTCAACACCACCACACCCACCTGGACAGGGCAGTTAAAAGACTGGATTTTTTCAGCAAATTGTTCAAAAATGCCCAGATCGTACACCGCCTGGGTCTGGAAAAAATCCGCACCGGCATCGATTTTTTTCCCCATTTTCATAAGCTGAAGATCCAGGGGTTCAAAATTGGGGTTCACCACCGCGGCGAATGCCATGTCAATATTGTTTTCAATGGGGCTGCCTGTGATATCCCACCCCTCACTCAGCCCTTTTGCCATTTGGATGAGCTGGACCGAATCCAGATCAAATACCGGTTTGGCTTCCTTGTGATCACCAAGATGGATGTGGTCCCCGGTGAGAAGCAGCACATTGTCAATGCCGAGGGAATAGGCGGTGAGCAGGTCGGACTGCAGGGCCAGTCGGTTTCTGTCCCGGCAGGTGAGCTGGTACACCGGTTCAATGCCTGCGGCTTTGAGCCGGACACTGGCGGCCAGGGATCCTAGCCGCATGACAGCAGACTGATTGTCGGTGACGTTCACCGCATGGACATGCTGCTGCAACGACAGGGCTTCTATGGCACACCCCGGTTCAATGCTTTTGTCCCTGTTGATGGCGCCTTTTATAGGGCCTACTTCGCCGGTAATAACAAAATCACCTTTGTCGAATAAAGTTGTCAGTTTCATGAAAAACTCCTTATATTCTCGTGTGGATAAGCTGTGGGTAAGTGTTATGGACGATGCAGGGCCTAATCCTGGTTGCTCACGGTGACACGGGTGCCGTTTGCATAAAAGGTTGCCTGGAAGGGGCTGACCTTCAGGGATCGGGGCCGACCCCATCTGGCATTGTTTTTCGGGGGTTGAAAGGGATCCAGCAGGTGGGTGCGGTTCAGCTTTTTGAGGCGCTCATAGATCAGGATCCATCCGCAGGACCGGTCGGCATCCACTTCGCAATGTCCGTTTTCAGCCCCTCCGCACGGTCCGTTGAGCAGCTGTTTGGCGCACAGGGTCATGGGGCAAAGCCCGCCGGTAAATTCAATAACGCACTTACCGCAGAGGGAACAGAATTCTTCAATGTCTGTGTCGGAAACGGTTTCCCCGCCAAAAATGGTGTCACATCCGGGATGCACCATGGCGTCCTCTGTGGCATCAATCACGGTGTGAACCCCTTGGCCGCACCCGAGCACCAGGAATGAATCCGCCACTTCGACCTGTTCGGCATAGTCTTCCCGCAACACTTTTCTGGTATTGGACAGCTTGCACAAAGACATGCCCCGGGGGCCGGGCACAGTATACCCTACCACATCGATTCCCCTGTCGGACAGACGTTTGGCCATCACTTCTGTTTCATCTTCGCCGCCGGAATGACATTTCCATGCGCAGTTGTTGCATCCCACCACAAACACTTTTTCTTTGGGCTGGATATGGCGGATAATTTCGTCTATGGGTTTTTGAATCGTAGCATGCATGGTCCTCTCCTTACAATAATGATTGCGGTAAAAATTGTCCTGGGTTTGAAATTGCAAATTCCCTGCCACACACTGAATGAAAAGACAGTCGCGTTTTTCATATCTATCAAACAACGGGGTTTGCATGTTTGCAACGGTTTGTGAATGGCGGCTGTTGCCTATGGTATCATGATTGGTGTGACGTTATATAACGTTACCAATATGAAAGGGTAACGGTTTCAGGGGTCTGGGATCTGTTCTATTTGCTACGGGGGATCTACGGCAGCCATACTTGCCGACCGATTCATCACTGCTGTTTTTGAAATCGTGGTCTGATCGAGGATTACGGTGCCCGTGGAAAAAACAGGTATATATTAATGTGGTATGGCACAAACTATGCATTGCTGAATTGGCGGTGATCAGATAGAGTAAAGGCATTTACTTACCTCCAGAATCTGAACTGCCATAGGGATCCTGGGACAGCTTGATACCGCCAGGAGCTGCCCCGGGATTCCTGCCCAACAGCGATGAAGATTGATTTTACAAAAAAGGGAAAAAAGGATATTTTGACGTCTGATGTTGAACGCTAGTGTTGATATGCCATTGATAAAGGAGATGTGCTGATGACCATGGAGATTTCATTTCCCGGTAATAAAAAGGTTGTTTCCCTGTACAAAGGATTCTCAATTGAAACAGATCAACCCAAAGATGAGGGGGGAGACGGCAGTGCACCGGAACCCTTTGATCTGTTTTTGTCTGCCATGGGAACCTGTGCCGGCATTTATGTGATATACTTTTGCGAAGAGCGTAACATCGATACCACGGGCATGAAAATGTCCCTTTCCTTTGACAGAAATGAACAGACCCACCTTATTGAAACCGTTCATATCCAGATCAGCCTGCCGCCCGGATTTCCGAAAAAATACAGATCAGCAGTGGAGAAAACCGCGGGTCTGTGCACGGTGAAACGCAATATCCTCAACCCGCCCCGGTTTGAGATTTCTGCGCAGATACAGGATGCGTAAATTTTTTTTGTGATCCACTGATGTTCTAAAGAAAAATTTGTCAAACAAACAGCCTATGCCGACAGCACCCGCTTCAGGTCGATGCCGTGTTTTTTCATGCGGTTCCACACCGTCACCCGGGTGATGTTGAGCAGCCGGGCCGCCTGGGTCTGGTTGCCGTTTGCCTGTTTCAATGCCTGGATCAGGGCGGTTTTTTCATCAGGTACAGAGGGGGGTGTGTCCCTGAGAAAACCAGGTGCCTGGTCCGGGATGTTATCATCCGTCAGGTGCCTGGGAAGGTGGTGTCGCCCGATAAAGGTGGTGTCCGCCACCACAAAGGCATACTCCAGCGCATTTTTCAGCTCCCTGATGTTGCCCGGCCAGGGATAGTCCATGAACAGGTTCAGGGTCTGGTTGTCCACGCCTTTTATGGCCTTGCCGGTCTTTGTGTTGAGGCGCTGCAGAAACGTGGTGATCAGCAGCGGGATATCCTGTTTTCTCTCCCGCAGGGGCGGCAGGTGAATAGGGATGACATTGATCCGGAAAAACAGATCCTGCCGGAATTTTTCCTGCCGGATCAGATCCTCCAGGTTTTTGTTGGTGGCGGTGATGATGCGGGCATCCGTCCGGATGGGTGTCATATCTCCCACCCGTTCAAACCGCCCGGATTCCAGGACCCGGAGCAGTTTGGTCTGTAAAGAGATGGGAATATCCCCGATTTCATCTAAAAAAATATCCCCCTGGTTGGCTGCCTCAAACCGGCCGATGCGGCTGGTAAAGGCACCGGTGAACGCGCCTTTGGCATGCCCGAACAATTCACTTTCCAGCACCGCCTCATTCAAAGCAGCACAGTTGAGCTGGACAAAGGGACCGTTTTTCCGGGCGCCGCAAAGGTGAATGGCATTGGCCACCAGTTCCTTGCCGGTGCCGCTTTCTCCCAAAATGATGACCGGTGCCGTGCTTTCCGCCGCTTTTTTGACCATGTCAAACACCTGGCGCATGGTTCGGGACCGGCCCACAATGCCGCAAAAATCCTCGTCCCGGTCATACTGCCTGGACAAAAGATGGACCTTTTCATCCAGCTTGGCCAGTTCTGATATGTCGGTGAGGGTTTCCACCACGCCCATGACCGCCTGGTTTTCATCCCGCAGAACAGCGGCGTTTTTCAATACCGGCAGAAAACTGCCGTCATTGCGCCGGATCAGGCAGCGGCATTTTTTCATGTCCTGCTGGCCCGGTTCAAACAGTTTGCACCAGATCGTATTGGTGCTGGTCTGCATGAACCGCTCGCAGGCGTCACACCCCAGCATGGTGCAGGGCATGCCGACGGCCTGGTTCGCACCATACCCGGTAAGGGTTTCAAACGCCTTGTTCACCATGATGATCCGCCCCTCAGGTCCGATGAACATGAGCCCGTCATTGATGGTGTTGACGATCTTTTTCCAGAAGATGTTCATGTCATGTTCTTTCACCGGTATGCCCCCCTGTGGTTTGTGGGTAAACACCTGTTAAAATATAGTTAAATTTTAACAGGTGTTTATATACCATTTAACATATGTGTGGGTCAACAACCAGGCCAGTTTTTTTAAAATTTTAATTGAAATCAACAGGTTAAAGTGGATTTTTTGTTGGAGGTCAGCCGGGCATACGGGTTGCATTTCACATGCTGGTATACCTGTGCCGGGAAACCGGCAGAAACACGGTTCATTGGAGCTGGTATGACGGCAAAAATTACACTGGATCTCAAAGGGGTGGTATCCCCCATGGATCTGCTCAAATGCAGCGCCTGCCTCACTGGCATGGATACCGGGGATGTTCTGGAGGCAAGACTGGCGGATGCGGACGTGGCGAAACAGCTGACCATCATCATTCTCAGGTCCAATGATGAAATCCTGTACCAGCGGCAGACCCGGGACGGTATCTGCATCGGTATCAAAAAAGGACCAAGGCATTATGATGAAAATACAGGGTAAAGGTAAAGACGGTTACCATAAATAATCAAAAAAAGGAGGAAACATGCACATCACCAGAAGGCATTTTTTCAGGTTCATGGGTGCTGCCGGGGCAGCTGCCGCTGTCCGGCCCCATTCCGCCCATGCATGGCAGTCCAAGGCCCCCCCTGATCCCTTCGGGTGCCTGGTGGACCTGACAAGGTGCGTGGGGTGCCGCAAGTGTGAAGAAGCCTGCGCAAAGGTCAATGATCTGCCGGAGCCGGAGCGGGTCAACTGCCAGTGTACCATTTTTGAAAAGGACCGGCGGCCGGATGATAAGGCATATACTGTTGTCA
>Ga0102940_1002273_pt1 | contig 11669 bp, 11 predicted proteins | sample SalPonR2_C_D1_MG_FD_78215 | JGI IMG/M metagenome (GOLD analysis project Ga0102940, IMG submission 78215) | Salt pond soil microbial communities from South San Francisco under conditions of wetland restoration - Salt Pond MetaG R2_C_D1_MG | ecosystem: Environmental > Aquatic > Marine > Intertidal...
AAACCCTGGGATTCATTGCCCATAATGATAAATCCTTTATCAGAAATTTCAGTCTCGTATAGGTTTTCTCCATCAAGAAGGGTGGCATAAATATTAAAATCTGGTAAATCAGAAGTTTGTGCTATAAGTGTGTAAATATCTGTATAATGCACTTTTACGCGAAACAATGCTCCCATCGACGACTGTACGACTTTTGGGTTATAGCACTCAACTGTTTCAGCATTACAAAAAATATGTTGTATACCGAACCAGTTTGCCAAACGCAAAATAGTACCCATATTGCCCGGGTCCTGGATATTTTCCAGTACAAGGCTCAGATTAATTGCAATGGTATCCATTGAAGGAAGCTGCCCTTCTGGTAGTGCAGCCACTGCGACGGAATTATTAGGGCTCTTAGAAGTGCTGATTCGGTCAAGTTCCTTCGGACTTATATGTTCAATTTCTATAGATTCGGTTTTTAGCTGCCCGGCATCCACTGCGTATACATTTTTTATTTCGAAATCAGATTTTAGCAGTTCATTAACCAGTTTATTTCCCTCCACAATAAATTCTGAATTCAGTTGCCGGTATTTTTTCTGATGCAGGCTGCGTAAATATTTGATTCTGTTTTTATCCATAATTTATAAGCAATTGTTTGTGCGAATCTACATAAAAAGATTACTGCAGAATAAAATAATTAACGATATTTGGACAGTTTTACTTGATAAAAATGGTTTTTATGAGTCGCAGAACCACTGTAAGGACTCTTTTATTGGTGCTTTTTGTATTTGCTGCAGTTCATTCTTGCCGTGTGACTCATCATGTGCCTGAGAATGAATTCCTTTTAAATAAAGTACATGTAAGTATCGATAACAAGCGAATTGACGAGGATGATCTTCAGGCTTATGTGCAACAGGAGCCCAATCGCAGGATATTGTATTTTTTGCGGTTTCACTTGTGGGTATATAATATTTTTAAACCCCAGAACCGCGATAAAGGATTGTTTAATTATATCGCAACAGTGATAGGAGAGAAACCCGTCGTCTATGACCGCTTTCTCGCTGGTAAAACAACCCGCCAGTTCGAGAAATATTTACACAACAGAGGATATTATAATGCTCAGGTAAAAGATTCTGTGGATAAAAACGGGCGAAAACTTGATTTGTATTACATGATAGAAACCAATGAGCCTTATACAATTAGTTCCGTTGAATATGAATTTGCCGATAGCTCCATTAGTTCATTAATCCTGAGCGATACTGCCTCTGGATTTATCAAAAAGGGTGAAATATTCGATGTGAAATCTTTTCAAAAAGAACGCAACCGCATTACCAGACAAATGAAAGAGGCCGGTTACTATTTCTTTAGAAAGGACTTCATTACTTTCAAAGCCGATAGTACAATAATGCCCAATAGTGTTAATGTGGTTTGTAAAATTGATGAGTTCGTGCGCAAAACAGAAAGCGGTCGCATTATTCGCGAACACCACAGGCCATGTCGCATTAAAGATATTTTACTCTATCCTTCGTTTGACCCGAAGAGAGCCATTACTGAGCAACAAAGTTATTTCAATACGTTCGATACACTACAACATGAAGGATTTGATGTAATTTATACCGACAAACTCCGTATTAAACCTGAAGTTATTTTACAGGCCAATACACTTAAAGAAGGACAGGTATACGATATACGTAATGTGGAGGCTACACGCCGTTTTTTGAATTCATTGAGCTTTTTCAAGCTTATTCATATACAGTTACAACCTGCTGAAAGTACGAGCGATTCAGTTATATGGCTCAATGCACATTATCAGCTAACGCCCTACACACTGCAATCCTACACTGTAGAACTTGAAGGTAGCAATACAGGTGTGAACTGGGAAGCCGGTTTAAATCTCTCTTATCAGCATCGCAACGCATTTAGAGGTGCCGAATTATTAGATGCAAAAGTAAAAGGCGCACTTGAGGCTACACGCGATGTTGTTGGTGAAGAGACTTCAGAAAAATTTAGTTTTAATACTTATGAGTATGGTGCCGAGTTTCGGTTGGAATTTCCGAAGTTTTTAATGCCGTTCCGTAAAAGGCAGTTTTATAAAAAATATCACCCGCAAACATCTACCACCTTTCAGTATAACTTTCAACAGCGGCCCGACTATACCAGAACACTTCTTAGAAGTAGTTTTGGCTATTTTTGGAATAGTTCCGCCAATATGCGGCATATCATCACACCCATCGAAGTAAACTCTGTAAGGCTCCCACGGGCTGATTCCACCTTTTTGCAGGAAATTGAGAATAATAGCTACCTGCGAAACTCATACGATGACTACTTCATTACCGCTTCCGGCTATCAAATGATATTCAGCAATCAGAATATTCAAACAAACAGGAATTATTTCTATGTGAAAACCAACGCTGAATTCTCCGGAAATATTCTCAATGCTCTTTATGATGTTACCGACCGTGATACAGTCAATGGAAGTTACCAGATATTTAATACCAGATATTCCCAATATTTTAAGGGAGATGTAGATGTACGTTTTTATAATGTATTAAACGAGCGAAACCGAATGGTGTACCGGTTCTTTCTGGGAGCAGGCATTCCCTATGGAAATGCTACCAGTTTGCCATTTATTAAGCAGTACTTTGGTGGAGGTGCCAGCGGTATACGTGCCTGGCGTTCAAGAGATCTTGGCCCGGGTACTTACCGCGATACATCGGCATATCCTAACCAAACGGCAGGGCTTAAACTGGAAATGAATATGGAATACCGTTTCCATCTTTTTTGGATGGTTGAAGGAGCTCTGTTTCTTGATGCCGGAAACATTTGGGCCATTACTGCCGATGATAATCGTGATGGTGCCCGGTTTCATCTTGATCAGTTTTATAAACAGTTGGCGGTTGGCACAGGATTAGGTGTGCGCTTAGACTTTTCATTTTTTGTTTTTCGACTTGATGGCGGACTTAAGTTATTTGACCCGGCCATTGAAGGCAGTAATAAATGGGTGCTGCACGACCGAAAATGGGGGCGAAACGACTATCAAATTCATTTTGGAATTGGATATCCATTTTAAATGGTATGGCAAAATAGCTTAAAATGCTATTTTTGTAGCTTATGAGTTAAATACGTATGCGTGAATCAATGAAATTAGAACATTAAAACAGTTGTCATGAAAGAACAGGAAAGAGGTAGTTTTACAAGTAAGTTCGGAGTTATTGCCGCTGCAGCAGGTTCTGCAGTAGGTTTAGGAAATATTTGGCGCTTCCCTTACGTAGCAGGAGAAAATGGTGGAGGAGCATTTTTACTTATATACCTCTTTTTTATACTGGCCATAGGCATACCCGTAATGCTTTCCGAATTTACAATAGGGCGAAAGGCACAACGTAATGCATTCGGATCCTTCCGCAAATTAGCCCCGGGTTCAGGTTGGCCACTGGTTGGTCTGATGGGAATTGTGGCAGCATTTGTAATTCTGGCTTTTTATTCCACAATTGCCGGCTGGACACTGGAATATATTATTAAATCTGTTCAGGATGGATTCAGGGGCAACGATACAGCTGAGCTTTTTGAAACCTTTAAGTCAGGCACCTTCAAGCCTTTACTTTGGCAATTCTTATTCATGGTAGTGACAGCCTGGATCGTTTTTGCCGGGGTTCAAAAAGGCATCGAACGCTATACAAAAATTCTCATGCCAATACTCGTGGTGCTGATTCTTTCAATGTGTGTGCGAGCCGTAACCCTTGATGGTGCAGAGAAGGGACTGGGTTTTCTCTTTAAACCCGATTTTTCTAAAATTACATTTAATGTAGTGCTTGAAGCCCTTGGGCAGGCCGCTTTCTCATTAAGTATTGGTATGGGGGCATTAATCACCTATGGCTCATATATACGCAAAAACAATAACCTTTCAAATACTGCAATTCAGGTAGCCTCTACCGATACGCTTATCGCAATTCTGGCAGGTGTTATGATCTTTCCGGCTGTTTTCGCTTTAGGTCTCGACCCCAAAGCTGGTCCCGGACTCGTTTTTGAAGTATTGCCCAAGCTTTTTATGAAAATGCCTCTGGGCTACTATTTTTCAATACTGTTTTTCGTATTGTTGGCCGTGGCAGCTTTAACATCTACCGTCTCAGTTTTAGAAGTAGTGGTGGCTTATTTTTCTGAAGAGCTTAATATGAGCAGGGGCAAAGCTACCATAATTAGTGCAGCTTCTATTTGGGTGTTTGGAATATTGGCTACATTGTCTTTCAGTGACCTGAGTGGGGTAACCATTTTCGGAAATACATTTTTTGATCTGATGGACTATATCTCTGCCAATGTATTACTGCCACTTGGAGCGCTTCTGATTGTTATATTCCTTGGCTGGAAACTTGGAAAGAAAGTTACTCAACAGGAAATTACAAATGAAGGAGCATTGAGACCAAAATTATTTAATGTGTTCTTTTTTATTGTAAAGTATATAGCACCTGTGGCTATTGTACTGGTATTTCTAAATTCACTGGGTATCTTAAAATTTTAAAATAGTTACTGAAGAATACTAAAGCAATGAATCATTTCTGGCGCAACCTGGCATCATTTACAAAACGGGAGCGAAGAGGAGCATTTATTTTTACAACACTACTTATAGTAATTCTTTTTGCCGGTAAATTTGTCCCTGGGTTTATCGAGCAAAGCCCATGGTATGTTATTGAAGATTCTGCAAAAGTAAAATCCTGGATTGATAACCTGAAGCAACAGCAAAAGTTGAACTTAAGTAAGTTTAATCCGAATAAAGTAGCCATTGAGGATCTTTATAATATGGGTATTCCATCCTCTGTCGCGTCAGGGTGGATTAAATATCTTGATGCTGGGGGCCACTTTTACAACAAAAGCGACTTAAGAAAATTATATGGTATGCCCGATACATTGTATGCTAAATTAGAACCATGGTTGCGTATTCCCCAAAAAAGAGCCAGATATTACAATTATCAGGAAGCACAATCAGGTTTGGAGAAGAAAACAAAACCCCTGAAAAACTTTAATCCAAACACCTATTCTGAAGACATGCTTATTGATGCCGGAGTTAAAGCCGGCATAGCAAAAAATATTATTAGCTACAGAAATGCAGGCGGCAATTTTTATGTAAAAACGGATTTAATGAAACTCTATGCTGTGGATGATGCTTATTTCAATCAGCTTAAACCATACATTAATATAGATGCTGAGGCTTCGCAGATCATTAAAGTAGACAGTGTGGAACTAAACTCAACAACAATTGATGAGTTACTACAACTCAATATTAAAAAGAATGTAGCCCGCCGAATTATAAATTATCGTGAGCTACTTGGTGGTTTTTACAGTCACAAGCAGTTGGATGAAGTATACCATATTGACCCCTACACTATAACTAAACTAAATGAATCCAGCTGGATCGATACATTATTGATAAAAACTATTGATATTAATAAGGTTGATGAATATAATCTGGCCCAACACCCGTATATAACCAGGAAAGTAGCAGAGCAAATAAGGAAATACCGCGACTTTGCTTCAGAAATAGAATCCCTGGATGAGTTGTTCAATTTAGGCATAATGGAGCCCCAATCCAGAGAAAAGCTTAAGTATTATTTGCTGTTTTAGCTAGTCTTCAAAACATTATATCTTAAAATCGGGTAACCCACTGAAAAAAAAGGAAAAAATTCTTTTTTAGAAAAAAATAATTATACCTTTGCAACCCAATTTATTAGGGTAAAATGTCTTAATTCTTAGAATATGCCTACAATACAGCAGTTAGTAAGAAAAGGAAGAACGAGAATCGAACAGAAGAGTAAAGCACCTGCACTTGGTGCGAGTCCTCAAAAGCGTGGTGTATGTACCAGGGTATATACCACAACGCCTAAAAAACCAAACTCGGCTATGCGTAAGGTAGCCAGGGTACGTTTGACCAATGGGAAAGAAGTAAATGCTTATATCCCGGGAGAAGGCCATAATCTTCAGGAGCACTCAATTGTGCTGATTAGAGGAGGCCGTGTGAAAGACCTGCCAGGTGTTCGCTATCACATTGTAAGGGGAGCACTTGACACATCAGGAGTTGATGGAAGATTACAGCGCCGTTCCAAGTATGGAACTAAGAAACCAAAGAAAAAATAATTGATCGATGAGAAAAAGTAAACCAAAAAAACGGATACTTACGCCCGATCCAAGATTTAACGATAAGTTAGTTACGCGTTTCGTCAATGAATTAATGATGAACGGTAAAAAAAACTTGGCGTACAATATTTTTTATGATGCTTTGGAAATAATTGGAGCTAAAATGAAGGATAACGAAGAGTCTCCGTTAGAAATTTGGAAAAAAGCATTACAAAATGTGACACCTAAAGTTGAGGTTCGTAGTCGTAGAGTTGGAGGAGCTACATTCCAAATTCCACAGGAAATAAGGGATAGCCGTAAGGTAGCTTTAAGCATGAAAGCTATGATTAAGTATACACGTGCTAGAAATGGTAAAACAATGGCCGATAAATTAGCGGCCGAAATCATGGCAGCATACAACGAAGAAGGTGGCGCATTTAAAAAGAAAGAAGATACACACAGAATGGCAGAGGCAAATAAAGCCTTTTCGCACTTCCGCTTCTAAATCTTTTTAAAATCTCGATATATTACGATGGCAAACAAACTAGAATTTAATCGCAATATCGGTATCATGGCACACATCGATGCCGGTAAAACAACTACTACAGAACGAATACTCTACTATACAGGTATCACACACCGTATTGGAGAGGTACACGATGGTGCTGCTACCATGGACTGGATGGAGCAAGAGCAAGAGAGAGGTATTACAATTACTTCTGCGGCAACTACCTGCTTTTGGAAATACCAGGACCAGGAGCATAAAATTAACATCATCGATACCCCCGGACACGTGGATTTTACCGTGGAAGTAGAACGTTCTCTTCGTGTGCTTGATGGTGCAATTGCAGTATATTGCGCTGTAGGTGGAGTTGAGCCGCAGTCTGAGACTGTATGGCGTCAGGCTGATAAATATGGTGTTCCTCGCATTGCTTTTGTGAACAAAATGGATCGCACAGGCGCTGATTTTTTTGGTGTCGTGAATCAAATGAAAGATAAACTTAAAGCAAACGCAGTACCTATCGTATTGCCTATTGGTTCAGAAGAGTCTTTCAAAGGAATTGTCGATCTGATCGAAAACAAAGCAATTGTATGGGTAGATGATGAAGAACTCGGAACAAACTATGAATACATAGATGTTCCCGAAGATATGGTTGATGAAGTGGATGAGTGGAGAACACATTTGATTGAAGCTATCGCCGAAACCGATGATTCTATTCTTGAACGCTATTTCGAAGATCCCGATTCACTTACAGACGAAGAACTTAAAGCTACAATTCGTCAGGCCACAATTAACCGTATCATTACACCGGTAATGTGTGGTTCTGCTTTCAAAAATAAAGGTGTACAGCGTTTATTGGATGCTGTAGCAGCCTACCTGCCAAGCCCGCTTGATATCGGATATGTAAGCGGAACTGACCCTGAAGATTCAGAGAAAACTATGGAACGGAAAGCAAATAATGAAGAGCCACTTTCAGCTCTTGCATTTAAAATTGCTACCGATCCCTACGTAGGACGACTTTGTTTTATGAGAATCTATTCAGGAGTGCTAAAAGCAGGTGATCAGGTGCTGAATGTACGTACTGGTAAGAAAGAACGTATTTCACGTCTGTATCAGATGCATGCCAATAAGCAAAACCCAATTCAAGAGGTAGGTGCAGGAGAAATTGTAGCAGGTGTAGGTTTCAAAAATATCAGAACAGGAGATACCCTGAGTGCAACAAATCATCCGATTGCACTGGAACAAATGGAGTTCCCCGAACCAGTTATTTCAATCGCAATTGAACCTAAAACACAAGCCGACATCGATAAACTGGATATGGCCCTTGCCAAATTGGCCGAAGAGGACCCAACATTCCAGGTAAGAACTGATGAAGATTCAGGCCAAACCATTATTAGTGGTATGGGTGAATTGCATTTGGATATCATTATCGATCGACTAAGAAGAGAGTTTAAGGTTGATGCCAATAAAGGCGAACCACAGGTTAAATACAAAGAAGCTATTACACAATCTGTAGAGCATCACGAAATTTTCAAGAAACAAACCGGTGGTCGTGGTAAATTTGCTGAAATTCAGGTGCGGATAGAACCAGGTGAGGATGGAAAAGAAGGTCTTGAATTTGTTGATAAAATTAAAGGAGGAGCAATTCCAAGAGAATACATCCCATCAGTAGAAAAAGGTTTTACAGAGGCAATGCAAAACGGACCATTAGCAGGGTTCGGTATGGATAGCCTTAAAGTAACCCTTTACGACGGGTCGTTCCACCCTGTTGACTCTGATCAATTGTCATTTGAAGTAGCTGCAAAATCAGCTTTCAGAGCAGCAGCAGCAAAAGCAAAACCAAAATTGCTCGAGCCTGTAATGTCCGCCGAGGTAGTTACTCCTGAAGAGTATATGGGCGACATAATCAGTGATTTTAATAAGCGTCGTGGTAATGTTGAAGCCATGGAAGAAAAATCTGGTGCACGCATTGTAAAAGCTAAAGTACCTTTAGCTGAGAAATTTGGCTATGTAACAGTGTTACGTACGATTTCTTCAGGTCGCGCAACATCTTCAATGGAATTTTCACATTACGAAGAAGTGCCGGCAAATATTGCCACTGAAGTGCTCGACAAAGTAAAAGGAAGAACTGATCTATTATAAATAAAAGGAGAATATGAGCCAGAAAATTCGAATCAAACTCAAGTCGTACGACCACAATTTGGTTGATAAATCGGCTGAGAAGATCGTAAAAACGGTAAAAACTACCGGTGCGGTGGTAAGTGGCCCTATTCCGCTTCCAACACGTAAGCGTATTTTTACCGTATTGCGTTCAACATTTGTGAACAAAAAATCCCGCGAGCAATTTGAATTGTCTTCGTACAAGCGTTTGCTCGACATTTACAGTTCTACTGCCAAAACCATTGATGCACTCATGAAACTTGAGTTGCCAAGTGGTGTTGAGGTAGAGATTAAAGTATGATAATTAAAACAGATTATGGCTGGATTAATTGGAAAAAAAATCGGAATGACATCGGTTTTCAGTGCCGAGGGAAAAAATATTCCATGCACTGTGATCGAGGCTGGACCCTGTGTTGTCACACAGGTGAAAACCGTCGATAGCGACGGTTATGAAGCACTACAACTCGGGTTTGAAAGCAAGAAAGAAAAAAATGCTAACAAACCGGAGCTTGGACACTTTAAAAAAGCTAACACCACACCTAAACGCAAAATCGTTGAGTTTACAAAATTTGGCGATGAGCATAAATTAGGCGATGTGGTTAATGTTGAGCTTTTCAAAGATGATACCTGGGTTGATGTAACCGGAATATCGAAAGGAAAAGGATTTCAGGGCGTGGTTAAACGTCATGGATTTAGCGGTGTGAATGACGCTACCCACGGTCAGCACGATCGTAATAGAGCGCCGGGATCAATCGGAGCATCATCTGACCCTTCCAGAGTATTTAAAGGTATGAGGATGGCAGGACGTACCGGTGGTCAAAAAGTTAAGGTTTTGAGCCTAAGAGTGATAAAAATTATTCCTGAGAGCAACCTACTTATTGTAAAAGGTTCAGTACCAGGATCCAAAGGATCATACTTAATAATTGAGAACTAATGGAAGTAGTTGTAAAAAATATTGCAGGAGAAGACACTGGTCGTAAAATAGAATTGAACGATTCTATCTTTGGTATCGAACCAAACGATCATGCCATCTACCTCGACGTGAAAGGGCATTTAGCCAACAAACGTCAAGGTACGCACAAATCCAAAGAAAGAGCCGATATCGTTGGAAGTACTAAAAAACTTAAGCGACAAAAAGGTACTGGTACAGCACGTGCCGGTAGTATCAAATCGCCTATCTTCCGCGGTGGTGGTAGAGTCTTTGGACCAAGACCTAAGAGTTACAATGAAAAGGTCAATAAGAAAGTAAAAGCATTAGCACGAAAATCTGCACTAAGCTATAAAGCAAAAGACGGTCAGGTTATTGTAATTGAGAACTTTAGTATGGATCAACCCAAAACTAAAGAATTCACAAATATTCTCAATAATCTGAAAATTAATGACAAAAAGTCCCTTTTTGTTTTAGCAGATACAAATAAAAACATATATTTGTCGGCGCGAAATTTGCCCCATGCACAAGTTGTTGCAGAAAATGGGCTAATGACTTACAATATTCTCAATAACAACACAATAGTGTTGACCGAGGATGTTGTAAAACGTTTAGAAAAAGTTTTTGAAAAATAGTTGTAGCAATGGAAATTCTGAAGAAGCCTATCATTACAGAGAAGATGACTGCCAAGTCGGAAGACTTGAACCAATATGGTTTTATTGTAGATAAAGAAGCTACAAAAGAGCAGATTAAGGAAGCAGTTGAAGAATTATACCAGGTAAAGGTCGACTCTGTAAACACAATGCGCTATGGAGGCAGACAGCAAATGAGATATACCAAAGCCGGTGTAGTTGCTGGTCGTAAACCTGCCTTCAAAAAGGCGATCGTGACATTGCAAGATGGAGAAACAATCGATTTTTACAGCAATATCTAAATTAGAGAGATGGGAGTAAGAAAGCTTAAACCTGTTACACCAGGACAAAGACACAAGATTGTGAGTAACTTTGACATGGTTACCACTTCAACACCTGAAAAATCATTGTTAAAGCCCAAAAAGAGGTCTGGTGGCCGTAATAGCTCCGGACGGATGACAATGAGGTATATAGGTGGCGGGCACAAACAAAAATACCGTGTTATAGACTTCCTTCGTGATAAAGAAGGCGTAGAAGGCACGGTTAAAACTGTTGAGTACGATCCCAATCGCACAGCGCGTATCGCATTGGTAAATTATGCCGATGGCGAAAAACGCTACATTATTGCACCAAACGGTATTCAAGTAGGACAAAACATTAACTCAGGAAAAGGCGTATCACCAGAAATTGGAAATTCGCTTTATCTGTCTGATATCCCACTTGGTACAATTGTGCATAATATCGAATTGAAACCTGGAAAAGGTGCAATACTGGCACGTAGTGCCGGAACTTATGCACAGTTAGTTTCAAGAGAAGGAAAGTATGCCGCCATCAAACTACCATCAGGAGAAGTGCGTTTAGTATTGACCACCTGTAAGGCTACAATAGGCTCTGTATCGAATCCCGATCATAGCCTTGAGCGTTCAGGAAAGGCCGGAAGAAGTCGCTGGAAAGGAAGACGCCCACGTGTTCGTGGTGTTGTTATGAACCCGGTGGATCACCCAATGGGTGGTGGAGAAGGCCGCGCAAGTGGAGGTCATCCACGTTCGCGCAAAGGACTAAGGGCAAAAGGTTTCAAAACCCGCACGCCCAAGAAGTATTCAAACAAGTATATTGTAGAGCGTCGTAAAAAATAATGCATAACTGAGGAGATTATGAGCAGATCATTAAAGAAAGGCCCTTTTATTGATTATAAACTCGAGCGGAAAGTACTCAAAATGAATGAGTCTTCTAAAAAACAGGTGATTAAAACCTGGGCTCGCGCATCAATAATATCGCCGGATTTTGTAGGGCACACTATTGCCGTTCATAATGGTAATAAATTTATTCCTGTATACGTCACCGAGAACATGGTAGGGCACAAATT